>Ga0307416_100001350_pt1 | contig 13236 bp, 15 predicted proteins | sample DK1Cmetagenome_2_FD_203821 | JGI IMG/M metagenome (GOLD analysis project Ga0307416, IMG submission 203821) | Maize rhizosphere microbial communities from greenhouse at UC Davis, California, United States - DK15-C-3 | ecosystem: Host-associated > Plants > Roots > Rhizosphere > Soil | place...
GTGGTTCCTGGCCATCCCGCTCCAGCTGGTCTGGACCCGCTACCGGCCGGCGGCCACCGGCCGCTACCTCGCCTGAGGGCTAGGGGGCGGGCTCGGTCGAGGCCACCACCAGCGGCTCGCCCTGCTGGCAGGTGCTGAGCAGGTCACGGTCGACCCGGCCGGTGACGGCCACCCGGCCGCCGGGGGCCAGCTCGGCCCGCTCGCCGCCGACCAGCAGGTAGCGGGTCCCGCCGTCGGCGTCCAGGAGCAGGCAGCCGGGCTCGACCCCCTCCCGGACGGTGCCGGTGACGGTGACCTCGCCGGCCGGCTCGACCGGCTTGGTCACCGTCGGGTCGCCGGGCAGGCTGGTGGGCACGGTGGTGGCGCCGCCCTGGGCGGACCCGCTGTCGTTCCGGTCCGGCTCGGCACAGGCGGCGGCCAGCAGGGCGGCCAGCAACAGGCCAGCCAGGGCCGCGAGGTAGTTGGCGCGCTTCATACCGGTTTGGACGTCTCGACCGCTCCGGCGGTTCCCGGCGCGGGAGGGGCGATCCTCGCCGCCCATGGTCTCGCTCTATCGGCTGGCCGGGATCGCGAATGAACTCCGAAGCGCTAGGCTTTTCTCCATGAAGGACGTCGGCATCGTCGGGCTGCCCCAGAGCGGCAAGACAACCCTCTTCAACGCGCTGACCCGGGCGGGCGCGCCCGCCGGCGGGGCGGCCGGCAAGGCCAGCGTGGCCGCCGTGCCCGTGCCCGACCCCCGGGTCGAGGTGCTCGCCGAGCTGGAGCGCTCCCGCAAGCAGGTGTTCGTCCAGGCCAGGTTCGTGGACGTGGCGGGACTGTCGGCCGGTGGGTCGGCTGGGCTGGCCGCGCAAGGATCGGGGGGCTCAGGCCTGGCCCCCCGGTACCTGGGCGCCCTGCGCGAGGCCGACGCCCTGGCCATGGTCCTGGCCGCCTGGGACGGGAGCGGCCCCGACCCGGCGGAGGCGGCGGCCGAGCTGACCCTGGAGCTGACCGTGGCCGACCTGGAGTCGATCGCCGGCGGAGCCGACAAGGCGGCCAAGAAGACCAGGGCCGGCGTTAAGGACGCGGCCCTGGAGGCGAGCGTCCTGTCCCGGGCCCGCGACCTGCTCGACCAGGGGACGCCCCTGCGGGCGGCCGACTGGGAGCCGGAGGAGGGCCGGGTGCTGCGCAACTTCGCCCCCCTGACCCTGAAGCCGGCCCTGGTCGTGCTCAACCTGGCCGAGGCCGACGCCGCCAAGGCCGCCGAGCGCGCCGCCGAGGCCGAGGCCAAGCTGGGCCTGCCCACGGTGGCCGTGGCCGCCGCGCTGGAGGCCGAGGCGGCCGAGCTGCCCCCCGAGGACGCCGCCGACCTGCTCGCCGGCTACGGCATCGAGCGCGGCGGCCTCGACCAGGTCGTCGGGGCCGCCTGGCGGCTGCTCGACCTGCTCACCTTCCTCACCACCGGCGAGGACGAGACCCGCGCCTGGGAGGTCCGCCGCGGCGCCACCGCCCCCGAGGCCGCCGGCCGCATCCACTCCGACCTCCAGCGCGGCTTCATCCGCGCCGAGGTGATCGCCTACGAGGACGTGGTCGCTGCCGGCGGCTGGGACGCCGCCCGCTCCCAGGGCCTGCTGCGCACCGAGTCGAAGTCGTACGTCGTCCAGGAGGGCGACGTGCTGCACGTTCGGTTCAACGTGTAGGTCGGGGCTGTGGACAGCCGCCAACGCCCTCCGGGTGGGTGGGCTACCCTCCCGTTCGGGGGCCCGCGTCGGGTGGGGCTGGGGCTCGAGCGCGCCGGCGGGTCAGCGGCGCGGGTCAGGCGCCGGAGGCGAGGGCGAGGAGGCGGTCGACGCCGGCGTCGAGGGCGCGGACCTCGCGGGCGACCTCGGCCTCCAGGGGGGCGATCTCGGCGGCGGTCTCGGCGCCGAGGCCGGCGCTGGCGGCGCGGCGGATGGTGAGGGCGACCCGGCTCACCTCCGCGACCCGGGCCCGGGCCGCGGGCAGGACCCGGGCCAGCTCGGCCTGGTCGGGCTCGCCGGCCAGCAGCCGCAGCTCGGCGTCGAGGGTCCCGGCGACCCGGCCGAGGCGCCTGGCCAGCAGGGGCAGGTCGCCGACGGCGCCGCCGGCCGCCTTGACGACCGCCACCGCCTCGCCGGTGGCGTGGGCGGCGACCTGCAGGTCCCGCCGCAGGCAGGCCACCTGCCGGCGGACCCCGGGCGGCGTGGTCATCGCCTGCACGCTCCGCACCCGCCGCCGCAGGGTCGGGCTGCGCCTGACCCACCGGACGATCCGCCAGACGGCCACCAGCGCCACCCCGCCGGCCAGCAGGATCATCAGCAGCACGGTCAGCAGCAGCTCCTCCATGGCGCCGTCCTCCACTCTCCGCTCGGCGTCACCGCCTCTAGGGCTCGTCCACCATAGGACGGGCCAGCGCCCTTGTCACCCGGTCCGCTCAGCCGCCCGAGACGGCGGGCAGGATCCACACCTCGTCGCCGTCGCCCACCGGGGTCTCGGCCCCGGCCAGATGGCGGATGCTCTCGCCGTTGACGTACACGTTCACGTGCCGGCGCAGCACCCCGCGGTCGTCGAGCACCCGCTGGCCGACCCCGGGATGGGCCTGGCCGAGGGCGGCCAGCACCTTGCCGACGGTGGGCCCGGCGACGTCGACCCGGCGCTGCCCGGCGGCGTACCCGGAGAGGCCGGCCGGCAGGTGGACGGTGGGCATCGACCCCCCCTCAGGGCACCACGGCGGCCTTGACGCAGACCACCGGGGGCAGCCACTCGGCCAGGGCCCGCCAGTGCCCGCCCTCGTCGGCGGAGGCGAACAGCTCCCCGGTGCGGGTCCCGAAGTAGAGGCCGGCCGGGTCGAGGCCGTCGGTGGCGAAGCCGTCGCGGAGCACGGTCAGCCAGGCGTCGCGCTGGGGCAGCCCGTCGCCGAACGGCTCCCAGGTCCCGCCGGCGTCGCGGGTCCGGTACACCCGGGCCTCGCCCTCGGGGGAGACGCGGAACTGGTCGGAGTCCAGCGGGATGATCCAGGCGGTGTCGGGGTCGCGGGGATGGGCGACCATGGGGAACCCGAAGTCGCTCGGCACCCCGTTGGCCATGTCCTCCCAGGAGTCGCCGGCGTCGTCGCTGCGGTACAGGCCCCAGTGGTTCTGGAGGTACAAGCGGTCGGGCCGCCCGCCGGCGGGGGCAACCTTGTGCACGCACTGGCCGAACTCGGGGTACTTGTTGGGCAGGAACACGGCCCGGATGCCCTGGTTGCGGGGCTGCCAGCTGTCGCCGCCGTCCTCGGTGCGGTAGACCCCGCCGGTGGAGATGGCGATCCACATGCGGTCCGGGTCGGTCGGGTCACACAGCACCGTGTGCAGGCACAGCCCACCGCCCCCCGGCTCCCAGCGGGGCCGGTGGGGGTGGTTCCAGAGCCCCTCGACCAGCTGGAAGGTCTCCCCGGCGTCGTCGGAGCGGAACAGCGCGGCCGGCTCGACCCCGGCCCAGACGGTGTCCGGCCGGTCGTCGCCGGCCGGCTGGAGCTGCCACACCCTGGTCAGGGAGGCGTCGGTCCCCTCCGGGAAGCGGACGTTCCCCCCGGGCGGGTCGCTCCAGGTCCGCCCCAGGTCGTCCGACCAGCGCACCACCGGCCCCCAGTGCCCGTGCTCGCTTCCGGCCAGCAGCCGCCGCCGCCCATCCCGCCCGTCGAACCGGATCGCGTACACCTGCTCGCCCCGGAAGTGCGGCCCGCTCGACCGCCACTCCCCCCGCCCGGGGTCGCCGGCGAACAGCCACGCCCCCTTCATGGTCCCGACCGCCACCAGCACGTCCCCGGGGCCCACGTCGATGTGGTCGACGCGCTCGCTCATGCCGGCAAGCCTACCCCGACGTGCCGACACCGGGAACGGCTGTCCTCAGGGCCCCGGCCACTCCCGCAGGCGCAGGGTGAGCAGGTCGTCGGCGGCGATCCGGGCCGCGTCGGCCAGCAGCTCGTCGAGGTCTCCTCGGCATGCAGGAAGCGCCCGTTGAGCGGGTCGGCGTCCCCGGCCGCGATCCGGACGAGCAGGACTCCGACGCGCTGGGCGGGGGTGTACTCCTCGGCGGGGATGGCCGCGATCTGCGGCCGCCAGCGGCGCCCGGCCTCCCCCAGGAGCGATTCCTCGACCATCCGCGTCCGCACCAGCCCAGGGCTGACACACAGCACGGTGAGGCCGTCGCCGGCGGTCTCGGCGGCGAGGGCGCCGGTCAGCCGGAAGTACGCCGCCTTGGCGCAGGCGTACGCGCTCACGTGGGGCTCGTCGCGGGCGCCGACCAGGCTGCCGATGTTGACCACCCGCCCCTGCCTCCGCCGCGTCATCCCCGGCAGCACCGCCCGGCAGCAGTTGAACGCCCCCCGGACATGGACCTCGAGGTCGCGCCACCAGTCGTCGGGGTCGACCTCCCACAACGGCCCCGGCAGGTGGGCGGTCCCGGCGTTGTTGACCAGCAGCGTGACCGGCCCGAGCTCGGCCTCGGCCTCCTCGACCACCTTGGCGACCGCGTCCGGGTCGGTCACGTCCAGCGCCCAGCCCCGCACCAGGCCACCCCCGGTGACCAGGGCCACCTGCCCGTCCAGCCGCCCGCTCATGGGCGCAGCCTACCGTCCCGTCGGTGGGTCGTTGCGCCGAGCCTCACTCGGCCCAAGGTCGGATCAGTCGTCGTAGGCGGCGAGGTCGTCGTCAGAAAGCTGGCGCACCCGGCCCTCGCGGATGTCGGCCAGCGCTCTGGCGACGTTGGCGAGGTGCTCGGAGCTGTAGGCCCAGGCGTCGTCGCGGGGAATGGCGACGACCGGCCGCAGGGTGACGCTGCCCCGCTCGGTCATGGCGACGTCGACCTCGGTCTCGTCATCGAGGCCCAGCCGCTGCCTCACTTCGGCCGGCAGGGTTAGCCGCCCGTTGGGGCTCATGGTGATGGTTCGCATGGCGCGCTCCAGTCGCAGTCCTAGCCGCTCAGAGGTCCTCCAGGACCGCGTCGGCGGTGCGGCGACCCGAGGCGAGGGCGCCGTTGATGGAGGCATTGTCGCGGTGGTCGCCGCAGACGTACAGGCCGGGGCGGAGGCGGACCGGGCGCTCGGGGGGGTCGAGGGCGCCGGGGGGCTGGGCGGGTTGGGCGTGGGGGATGGTGTAGGTCTTGAGGTGGCGCCAGGCGACCACGCCGGAGCCGAACCAGTCGGCGAGCTGGCCGAGGACGGCCGCCTCCAGGTCGGGGCCCCTGGGGAGGCCGGGGCGGTGGAGGACGGCGGCGGAGATGAGGGCGGCGCCGGGCGGGGCGTAGGTGGGGGCGACGGCGCTGGGGACGCAGAGGTTGTTGACCGGGCCCTCGCCGTCGCCGTCGAGGACGATCACCGGCTCGTCGACCGGGGCCCGGTCGGCGGCGAAGTAGAGGCAGCTGGCCGCGACCGACGCCGGCGCCGGCGGCTCGCCGCCGAGCAGCTCGGAGGCGGTGGGGCCGTCGGTGGCGACCACCACCGCCCTGGCCGGCAGCTGCTCGCCGTCGGCGAGGGTGAGGCCGCCGTCGCCGACCGCGGTCACCCGCTGGCCGAGGCGGACGCAGTCGGGCGGGAGGCCGCCGGCCAGCTGCTGGCCGATGGCGCCCATGCCGCGGGTCGGGAGGGCGACGTCGCCGAGCGACAGCATCCGGTAGACGAACTCGAACATGCGGCTGGAGGTGCCCAGCTCCCGGTCGAGCAGGACCCCGCCGAACAGCGGCCGGAAGAAGCGGTCGACGATCACCTCCGAGAAGCCGTCGGCGGCCAGGGCCTCCCGGGTGGTGGTCTCGGGCCGGGCGAACAGCTCCTCCAGCGACCCGGCGACCACCCGCCGGCGCAGGGCGGCCACCTTGAGCTTGTCGCCGAGGCCGCCCACCGGGGCCAGGGCGGTGCGCAGCCCGTCCCAGCGCCGCCGGAACGGGTCGGCCACGGTCACGAACCTGCCGCCGGTGCGGACCATCGCCCCCGGGTAGAACGGGTGCAGCTCCAGCTCCCGGTAGTCGAGCGCCTCCCTGGCCTCGGGGTAGGCGGTCAGCAGGGCCTGGAAGCCGCGGTCGAGCAGGAAGTCCTCGACCCGGTCGGTGCGGACCCGCCCGCCGACCCCGTCGGCCGCCTCCAGCACCGTGGCGGCCACACCCTTGTCGTGCAGGCGGCGGGCGCAGCGCAGCCCGGCCAGCCCTGCGCCCACGACGTAGACGCCGCCGTCCTGCTGACCGGCCATGGGCTCAGGCGCTCGGCTGGCCGGAGCGGGCCGCCTCGGCGTCGCGGCGCAGCGTCCCCGGCAGGGCGAAGTGGACGTTCTCGGGAACGACCTCGACCTCGCGCACCTCGGCGGCGCCGCGCTCGCGCAGCCCGGCGATCAGGTCGTCGACCAGCCACTCGGGGGCGGAGGCGCCCGAGCTGATGCCGACGGTGTCGACCCCCTCGAACCAGGCCGGGTCGACGGCCGCGGCGTCCGAGATCAGGTGGGCCTGGGCGCCGGCGGCCCGGGCGACCTCGACCAGCCGGACCGAGTTGGAGGAGTTGGTGGCCCCGATGACCAGCACCAGCTGGCAGTCGCGGGCCAGGGCCTTGACCGCGGCCTGGCGGTTCTGGGTGGCGTAGCAGATGTCGTCGGAGCGGGGGCCGGCCAGCACCGGGAACCGCTCACGCAGGGTGTCGATCACCCCGGCGGTCTCGTCCACCGACAGGGTGGTCTGGGTGAGGTAGGCGACCCGCTGGGGGTCGGCGACCTCGACCCCGGAGGCCTCCTCCTCGTCGCCGACCAGGTGGACGGCCCGGGGGGCGTGGCCCATGGTGCCGACGACCTCCTCGTGGCCCTCGTGGCCGATGAGCACGATGTCGTAGCCCTTGGCGGCGAACTTGCGCGCCTCCTGGTGGACCTTGGTCACCAGCGGGCAGGTGGCGTCGATCACCCGCAGGCCGCGCTCGGATGCCTCGGCATGCACGGTCGGGGCGACGCCGTGGGCCGAGAACACCACCGTGGCCCCCTCGGGGACCTGGTCGAGCTCGTCGACGAACACCGCCCCGCGGGTCTCGAGGTCCCTGACCACGTGCAGGTTGTGCACGATCTGCTTGCGCACGTAGACCGGGGGGCCGTAGGTGGCCAGGGCCACCTCGACGATGTCGATGGCCCGCTCGACGCCGGCGCAGTAGCCGCGGGGGGCGGCCAGCAGCACCCGGCGGGGGGCAGCGAACGCTGGGAGAGTGCTCATGGCCCCCATTCTATCGGCGCCCGGCGCCGGCGCCCGCCGGGCGGGCGTACCGTGGGGGCGGTCGGGGGCGGAGGAGGCGATGATGGTGGAGCTGGAGGCGCTCGATCACGTCGGGCTGGTGGTCTCCGACATGTCCCGATCGGTCCGCTGGCACCAGGAGGTGCCGGGCCTGCGCCGAGCCCACGAGGAGGCCTGGGGGGACTTCCCGGCCGTCCTGGAGGCGAACGGCAGCGGGGTGGCGCTGTTCCCCAACGAGCGCGGCGGGCCGATCCCGGTCGACGACCCGATGCGCCACGTCGGGTTCCGGACCTACGAGCCGGCGCCGGCTTGAGCGGGGCAACCGGGAGCTGGGCCGCGGCCAGGGAGCTCGACCGCCGCATCGTGGTCGTCTGGACGGTCCAGGACGCGGTCGGCTACGGGGTCCTCGCCGTGGCGGCCCTGGCCGTCGACCTCGGGGCCAGGCTGGCCGGAGCGGACGTCCCCGGCCCGCCGGGCCTGGTCGCCGCGCTGCTCGCGGTCGCGGGCGGGCTGGCCGCCTGGCAGCTCCCCCGGGCCCGCCACCGCCACTGGCGCTACCAGGTGGCCGAGGACGCCCTGGAGCTCCGCCACGGGGTCATCCGGCGCATCCACTCGGCCATCCCCTACTTCCGGGTCCAGCACATCGACGTCGCCCAGGGCCCGGTCGAGCGGGCGGTCGGCCTGGCCCGCCTGGTCGTCCACACCGCCTCCGCCGGCACCGACGCCACCATCCCCGGCATCGCCGCCGGCGACGCCGACGGCCTCCGCCGCCTCATCCTGGCCAGGGCGGGTTCCGGCGATGCCGTCTGAGGATCCGGCCGGGCCCGCGGCGCCGGTCGCGCTCGCGGGCGGGGGGCCGCGGCGGCTGCACATCCTGAGCCCGGTGTTCTTCGCCGGCGGGCACGCGCGGCGGCTGTGGCCGCTGGCCCTGCTGCTGGCGGCCCGGCGGCTGTGGTGGCTGCTGGCCCTGGGGGCGCTGGTGCTGCTGGCCTGGAGCAGCATCGAGTGGCTGCGCCGGACCTACACCCTGGAGGGCGGGGCCCTGCGGCTCGAGGAGGGGGTGCTGTCCCGCCAGCTCCGGGCGGTCCCGTTCGACCGGATCCAGCAGGTCGACCTGGTCCGCAAGCCCCTGCACCGCCTGCTCGGCGTGGCCACCCTGCGGGTCGAGACGGCCGGCGGCGGCCGAGCCGCCGAGGTCGACCTGGACGTGGTCACCCTGGCCGAGGCCCAGGCCCTCCGCTCCAGCCTGCTGCGGGCCAAGGCCCGGCTGGCGGCCGCCCCCACGGGCGCTCCCGGCCAGGTCGCCGCCGGCCAGGCGAGCGTCGGCGAGGCCGAGCTGGTCGAGGCGGCCGCGGCCCCGCCCGAGCGGGTCCTGCTGCGGCTTCGGCTGGGCGAGGTGATGCTGGCCGGGATCACCGGGTCGCGGGCCGCCGCCGCCCTGGTCGTGCTGGGCCCGCTGACCCAGGCCTCCGACTGGTTCCCCGGCCTGTCCGACTGGCTGCTGGCCCGCTTCGACCCGCAGACGGTCGCGCCCACCACCCCGGCGGCGTTCCTGTTCGCCGCCGTGGCCGTGGTCCTGATCTGGCTGGGCCTGGCCGCCGGGTCCAGCGTCGTCACCGACTACGGCTTCACCCTGGCCCGGGTCGGCGACGACCTGGTCGTGCGGCGCGGGCTCTTGGAGCGCCGCGAGGCGGTCCTGCCCCTGGCCCGGCTCCAGGTGGTCCGGATCGACGAGTCGCTGCTGCGCCGCGCCCTCGGCCTGGCCTCGATCCGCATCCAGAGCGCCGGCCGGACGGGAGGCTCCGACCAGACGGCCAGCCGCCTGGCCATCCCGATCCTCCAGCGCACCGAGGTCAACCGCCTCCTCGGCGAGCTGCTGCCGGGAGCGGCGCCGATCCCGGGCCTGCGGGTCCCGCCCCCGGCGGCCCGCCGCCGGGCGGTGACCCGCAGCCTGATCCGCACCGCCGTGGTCATCGCCGTGGTCGCCCTGCCCCTGTGGCAGCTGAGCTCCCTGGAGGTGGTCGCCGTGCCGGCGGCGCTCGCCCTGGCCGCGGTGCCGCTGCTGGCCCTGGCCGTGGTCGCCGGCCTGGCCGCCTACCGCAGCCTCGGCCACGCCGCCAGCGCCGGGTTCCTGTACGCCAGGGCCGGGGTGGCCATCCGGGTGATCGCGGTCGTCCCCGTGGCCAAGGCCCAGAGCGGCAGCGTCCGCTCCTCCCCGTTCCAGCGCCGTGCCGGCCTGGCCACCCTGCACGTCGACATCGCCGGCGGCGGCTCCGCCCCCCGCGTCCACGACGAGTCCGAGGGCAGGGCCGAGGTCCTGCTCCAGGTCCTGCTGGGCCGCCGGGTCCCGGTCCCGTGACCGCCGGGTCCCGGTCCCGTGAGGGGGGTTGTGGACAGCCGGAACCGCCGTCTCCGGGGTTGGGCTACCCTCCCGTCCGGGGGCCCCGGCAGCGACCCGGGTGGGTGACGCGCGGGCCCGGTGGGTCCGGCGCGGCGGTCACGCGCGCGGAAGCGCCGAGATCGCCCGGTCGAGGGCGGCGGGGACGTCGCCGACCAGCAGGTGCCGGCCGTCGGCGACGATCTGGCGGCCGGAGGCCACGACCGAGGTCACATCGGCGGCGGTGGCCGCGAACACCAGGTGGTCGACGGCCTCGGCGGGGCGGGTGCCGGCCAGGCGGACCGAGTCCAGGCCGACCGTGACCAGGTCGGCCAGGTGGCCGGGGGCGAGGCGGCCGGCGTCCCAGCCGAGGGCGGCCATGCCGGCCCCGGTGGCCGCGGCCAGCAGGTCGGCCGGGCGGTGGTTGCCCCGCCGGCCGCTGGCCAGGCGCTCGTCCAGCTCCACCGCCCGGGCCTCCTCGAACAGGTCGACCACGGCGTGGCTGTCCGAGCCGAGGCAGAGGGGGCTGCCGGCGTCGGCCAGGGCCAGGGCCGGGCCGATCCCGTCGGCCAGGTCGCGCTCGGTGGTCGGGCAGAGGCAGACGGCGGTCCCGGTGGCGCCCAGGAGGGCCACGTCGTCGTCGGTCAGGTGGGTGGCGTGGACGGCGGTGGTCCGCGGGCCCAGGACCCCGGCCGCGTCGGCCAGGCCGGCCGGGGTGCGGCCGGTGGCGGCCAGGCAGGCCTCGTTCTCGGCCGGCTGCTCGGACAGGTGCAGGTGCAGGGGGGCCTCGCGGTCGCTGGCCCAGGCGGCCACCGTCGCCATGGCCGCCTCGTCGACCGCCCTGACGCTGTGGATGCCGGCCGCCACCCGCAGCCCCGGCCGCTCGGCCACGGCCCCGGCCCGCTCGGCCCAGGCCGCGGCGTCGCCGTCGCCGAAGCGGACCTGAGGGCCCTCCAGGGGGCGGCCGTCGAGCCCGGCCCGCAGGTAGCAGGTGTCGATCAGGGTGAGCCGGACCCCGGCCCGGCCGGCCGCCTCGACCAGCGCCTCCCCCATCCGGTTGGGGTCGGCATAGGGCCGGCCGGCCGGGTCGTGGTGCAGGTAGTGGAACTCCCCCACGGCGCAGATCCCGGCCAGGGCCATCTCGGCGTAGGCGGCGGTGGCCAGCTCCAGGTACCCGTCCGGGTCGAGGGCCCCCGCGACCTGGTACATCAGCTCCCGCCAGCTCCAGAAGTCGCCCCCGACCCGGTGGGTCCGCCCGCGCAGCGCCCGGTGGAAGGCGTGGGAGTGCCCGTTGGCCAGCCCCGGGATGGTCACCCCGGCGAGCCGGGTCGCCCCCGCCGGCGGGTCGGCCCCCTCGGTCACGGCCGCGATCCGGTCCCCCTCGACCTCGACCAGGACCCGCTCGGCCACCCCCCGCCCCGGCCCCAGCCAGGCCCATTCGGCATGCCAGGCGCTCAGCGGCACGCGAGGTCCTCGATCACCGCCGCCAGGGCCCGGACCCCGGCCAGGCAGTCGTCGAGCTCGGCCGTCTCGGCCGGGGTGTGGCTGGCGCCGGTGGGGTTGCGGACGAACAGCATGGCCGTCGGGACGGCGGCGGCCAGGGCGCCGGCGTCGTGGCCGGCCGCGGTGGGCAGGGCCGGGGGCTCCAGGCCGGTGGTCCGCAGGCGGGCGTCCAGGCGGGCGGTCAGGTCGCGGTCGAGCTCGACCCCGGGGCTGCGCGACTCGGGGGTCAGCTCGACCGTCAGGCCGTTGCGGCCGGCCGCCTCCTCGACCGCGGTCTGGAAGGCGGTCACCAGCCAGTCGAGGGTCTGGTCCTGCCCGGCCCGGGCGTCCAGCCAGGCCGATACCCGGGCCGGCACCGAGTTGGCCGAGTTGGGCTCGACCAGCACCCGGCCGACGGTCGCGACGGCGTCCAGCTCGGTGGCGGCCGCCCGGGCGGCCAGGACGGCCGCGGCCAGCCCGAGCATGGGGTCGCGCCGGTCGGCCAGCCGGGTGGTGCCGGCGTGGTTGGCCTCGCCGGTCACGGTGAGCCGCCAGCGGCCGTGCGGCCAGATGCCTGTCCCCAGCCCCACCGGCTGCCCCAGGTCGACCAGCCCGCGGCCCTGCTCGACGTGCAGCTCGACCAGCGCGCCCAGCCGGCCCACCCGCGCCGGGTCGGGCCCGAGCCCGCCGGGGTCGATCCCCGCGGCGGCCAGGGCCTCGGCCACGGTGACCCCGTCCTGGTCGGCCCGGTCCAGCAGGTCCGGCGGGTCGAGGACGCCGGCCAGCACCCGGCTGCCGAAGGTGGGCACCCCGAACCGCCCGCCCTCCTCGTCGGCGAACGCCACCACCGCCACCGGCCGGGTGGGCTCGACCCCCCGGCCGATCAGCTCGCCCACCGCGACCAGGCCGCTGACCACGCCCAGGGCGCCGTCGTAGGCCCCGCCCCCGCGGACCGTGTCCAGGTGGCTGCCGACGGCGACCACCCGGTCCCGGTCCTCTCCATGCGATGCGCCCGACCCGGCCCACCACGCCCAGAGGTTGCCGGCGGAGTCCCGCTCGACGGTGAGGCCGCGGGCGGTGGCCTCGGACTCGAACCAGGCCCGGGCCGCGCGGTCCTCCTCGGTCCAGGCGAGCCGGGTCCAGCCGCCGGCCGGGTCGCGGCCGATCGCGGCCAGCCCCCCGAAGCAGGCCTCGAACGCCTCCCGCAGCCGGTCCCCGCCCGCGCTCATGCCGTGCCCCCGGGCCCGGCCCACGCGGATGCCGGCAGCAGCCGGTCGATCCGGTCCAGCACCCAGGTGGGGTGGTCGGCGGCCGGGGTGGCGGCCAGCTGCTCGGCGGTGGTGTCGCCGGTCAGGACCAGCGCCGACGGCATGCCGGCGCTCAGGGCCATGCGGATGTCGGTGGACAGCCGGTCTCCGACCAGCACGCAGTCGGGGGCCTCCAGCCCCAGCTGCTCCATGGCCGCCTCCAGCATCAGCGGGTCGGGCTTGCCCGCGTTGACCTCGCAGGCCACGCCCGTGCAGGCCTCGATGGCGGCCACGACGGCCCCGGCGTCGGGCTCGCCGCGGCCGCCCGGGAACGGGCAGAAGCGGTCGGGGTTGGTGGTGACCAGCCGGGCCCGCCGGTGGTACCAGATGGCGTCGAAGGCGATCTGGAGCTTGCGGTAGTCGAAGCCGCGGTCGTAGCTGGCCACCACCAGGTCGATCTCCTCCGGCTTGTCCGAGGTCCGGATCCCGGCCTCGGCCAGGGCCCGCCACAGCGGCTCCTCGGCGATCGGGAACACGGTCGCGTCCGGGTGGTGGCGTTGCAGCCAGCGGGTCATCGTGACCACGGTGTTGAGGACCTCCGGCACCGCCGCCTGGACCCCCAGGCGGCGCAGCTTGTCGACGTACTGCTGCGGGTCGCGGGTCGGGTTGTTGGAGACGAACACCACCCGCCGGTCCAGCTCGCGCAGCCTGGCCAGCAGCCGGCCCGCCCCCGGGAGCAGCTCGTCGCCCAGGTAGACGGTCCCGTCGAGGTCGAACACGTACCCGTCGAAGAGGGACTCCGGACCGGCCATGGCGTCGTCGCTGTCCCGCACCCGCGTCTCTCCTCCAGCCGTGGTCGAGCCCGCATGCTACGGGAGATCGGTCGGCGGCACCTCAGGC
>Ga0307416_100001351_pt1 | contig 13232 bp, 12 predicted proteins | sample DK1Cmetagenome_2_FD_203821 | JGI IMG/M metagenome (GOLD analysis project Ga0307416, IMG submission 203821) | Maize rhizosphere microbial communities from greenhouse at UC Davis, California, United States - DK15-C-3 | ecosystem: Host-associated > Plants > Roots > Rhizosphere > Soil | place...
CCCGGTCCTCGGCGGCCTTGGCCGCGTCCGCTTTGTCGTCGATGGTCCGGGCCAGCCGGAACACCAGTGCAGTGACGGGCCAGCCCGCGAAGCCTGCCGTCAGCAGGGCGAGCGTAATCCAGAGAGCGTTCACCTGTGTCCTTCCAGCACTGCGTCATGGGCCAGGGCCAGGAGCATCTCGACGGCCGGCCGTGCCGCCCATTCTTCCTGCCAGCCGGACCTCAGGACGGCACGGCTCACCGACTGCTCGGTGATTCCGAGTTTTGCGGCCGCAAGCTTCTGGCTGCCGTGCCTGGCTGCTGCGTCCTGCTGCAGCTCACGGAGGGCGTCCACCACTTTCCATTGGGCCTCCGTGCGGTCCTGCACCAGCCGGCCAATGAGGCGGAGCACAGCCTCGGCGTTGGCGCAGGCAATGATGCCGGGTCCGGCTTCGGGCGGCGCCGCACCGCCGCGGCGGAGGCCGCCTGAAACGACGGACAAGGGCACGTGGGCCGCAGCGGATTTGGCTTTTTCAACGGCCAGGCGGGCAGCGACGAAGGCCGCCCCGGACCCTTCCCGCGGGCTCGCCGGCAACGGCAGGTCCACGGCGCCCACCCCGATGCCCACGTACCACTGGCCGCTGCGCAGGCTGTGAAGGGCGATTTCCACGACTTCCGCCGGCTTTTCCACCACGCCCTGGACTTCGTCGCCCACGGAGCGTTCGAACCGGCCGGCGGTGGACATCCGGTGCAGCTGGGCCAGGAGCCCGGGGACCCGGTCCTTGTCGCCCGTACTGCCCTTCTGGTCGATGGTGAGTACGTACATGGCACAAACATAATCGACTGATTACACATAATCAATCACTTTCGGCTGATTTATGAAAATAAGCCGAAAAGAGCTAACTAGCCAAAGAGGTTGACCGGCTTGACGATGTCCGCGTAGATCAGCAGCGCACTCATGCCCATCAGCAGCGCCGCCACCACGTAGGTCACCGGCAGGAGCTTGGCGATGTCGAACGCTCCGGGGTCGGGCCGGCCGAACAATTTGGCCAGCCGCCGTCGAACTCCCTCATACAGCGCGCCGGCCACATGGCCGCCGTCCAGCGGGAGCAGCGGAACCAGGTTGAACACCGCAAGCGCGAAATTCAGTCCGGCCAGCAGTCCCACCAGTGCGGCGAACCTGGACTGCAGCGGAACTTCCTCCATGGCGGCAACTTCACCCGCGACGCGGCCCACCCCCACCACGCTGATGGGTCCGTTGGGATCGCGCGGTTCCTCGCTGAAGGCTGCCTTCGCAACGCCCACCACCCGTGCAGGGAGATTCAGGACCACGCCGGCAACCTGCTGGATGTTTTCCCCGGCCATGGGCAGGACGGACGACGCCGGCTGGGCCACCAGGGCGGTTTGGGCACCGATGCCCAGGAAGCCGACCTCCTGGTACTGGAGGGTTCCGTTTGCATCGGTGGCCTGGCGGCCGTCCGCGCCGACGACCGGCCGCGCGGAGAGCACGGGGGTCACGGTGGTGGTGACGGGCGAGCCGTCCCGCTCCACGGTGATGCTGACTTCCCGGCCCGCGGATGCACGGATCCAGCCGGTGAGTTCATCCCAGCTGGTCACTGCCTTGCCGTCGAACGAGGTAATGGTGTCGTTGGGCTTGAGTTGTGCCGCAGCCGCGGGCGTGAGCTTGCAGTCCGCGGAATCCGGGTCCACGGTCTCCCCCGCCTTGACCTGGCATTTGGATACGTCCGCGATGGTGGTGGTGGGGGTGCTGATCCCGAATCCCATCAGCAGCACCGCTGTCAGCGCTACGCCGATCAGCAGGTTCATCGCAGGGCCGCCGAGCATCACGATGATTTTCTTCCACACCGGCAGCCGGTAGAAGACCCGCTTCTCATCGCCGGGTCCCACTTCCTCGTGCGCCATGGAACGCGCCTCGGTGGCGAGGGTCTGGAACATCCCGGTGCTGGAGGGACGTACTGTGCCGTCGTCCTTGTTCGGCGGGTACATGCCGATCATGGACACGTAGCCGCCCAGCGGGATGGCCTTAACGCCGTACTCGGTCTCCCCCTTGCGCTTGGACCACAATGTGGGGCCGAAACCGATCATGTACTTGGTGACGCGCACCTTGAACAGCTTGGCAGGAACGAGGTGGCCCACTTCATGAAGCGCGATGGAGACGGCGATGCCGATGGCCACAAAGACGACACCGAGGATAAAAAGAATGACGGGACTCATGCTCAGATCTGCTGCTTCCTAGAGACTGCTCACTGCTAAACGTTCGTGGGTGCGCGCTCGTGCCCACGTTTCAGCATCCAGCACGGACTCAACAGTCAGCCCGGAGGATCCTGGGTGTTCGCTGAGCACCGCTTCGATGGTATCCACAATGTCGGTAAACCGGATCCGGCCTGAGTGGAAGGCCATCACGGCCTCTTCGTTGGCCGCGTTGAAAACGGCGGGGAAGGTGCTCCCCTGCCTGGCAGCGTCCTTGGCAAGCCCGACGGCGGGGAACGCGTCGGCGTCGAGCGGCTCGAAGGTCCAGCTGGTTGCCTGGGTCCAGTCGCACGGCGTGGCCGCCTTCGGGACACGGTCCGGCCAGCCCAGCCCGAGGGCGATGGGCAGGCGCATGTCCGGCGGCGAAGCCTGGGCGATGATGGAGCCGTCCACGAACTGGACCATGGAATGGACCACGGACTGCGGGTGAACCACCACGTCGATACGGTCCAGCGGGATGTCGAACAGCAGGTGCGCCTCGATCACTTCAAGCCCTTTGTTCACCAGGCTGGCGGAGTTGGTGGTGACCATCAGGCCCATGTCCCAAGTGGGGTGCGCCAGGGCTTCCTGCGGCGAGACGTTGTGAAGCTCCTCGCGGGTCCTGCCGCGGAAGGGCCCTCCGGACGCCGTCAGGATGAGCCGGTCCACCTCGTCAGATGTCCCGGACCGCAGGCATTGCGCGATGGCCGAATGCTCGGAATCGACGGGCACGATCTGGCCGTCCCGGGCGGCGGCCTTCACGAGGGCGCCGCCGACGATCAGCGACTCCTTGTTGGCCAGCGCCAGTGTTGCCCCGGACTTCAGGGCCGCCAGCGTGGGTGCCAGTCCGATGGAACCGGTGATGCCGTTGAGCACGACGTCCGCGTCGATCCCCGCAATCCGGGTGGAGGCGTCCGGGCCGGTGATGATCTCCGGGCGGTAGCCGGTGATCCCGGCCGCGCGGGCGGCCTCGTCGATCATTTCCTGCAGCCCGGCCGCGTCTCTGCTGGCCGTGCCCACGGCCTTGGCCTTCGTATGGACGGCCTGGCGGGCAAGAAGCTCCAGGTTGCCGCCGCCTGCACTCAGTGCCACAACCTCGAAAAGGTGCGGGGCGCCGTCGACGACGTCAATCGCCTGGGTGCCGATGGAACCGGTGGATCCGAGGAGAACGATTCTGCGTGGCTGCATCCGTTAAGTATCCCGCACGTTGGCGTGCCCGCCTGCGCTCCCCCGGCCTACCCGGAGGCCAGCTCAACCACGCCCTTGGTAATCGTGGACACCGCCCCGGTGTAGGCGATCACCACAACAATCCGGCGGACGGCTCCAGGCCGCACCCGTCCGGACAGCAGGTCGCCTGCCACGATACCGAGCAGCATGGCCGCGAGCACGCCAAGCCATTGCCAGCCGGCCAAAGCGGGAACATGTCCGCCGGAAAAGAAGTACTTGGTGACGAGCGAGGTCAGGCCGGTGGTCACGAAGTACGGCTGCAGGGTGGCACCGAAGCCCTTCTGGTCCCAGCGCGTGGCGATCGCATATGCGGTGATTGCCGGTCCGCCCACGCCTGCCGCGGCGTTCATGAGGCCGCTGGAAAAGCCCAGTGACACCATGGGGACCGGCCCCGTGGCGCGCCAGGAACTCCGGTTCAGCCGGTGCGAAGCGAGCAGGGCGATGATGAGCAGCACTCCGATGCAGATTTCCAGGGGCGCCGCCGGGACATTGCTGGCCAGCCAGGCGCCTGGTGCCACACCCACCACAGCGGACGCGGCCAGGCCGGCGTAGCGCCGCCAGTTGACGTGCCGCCACACCCTGGACAGGATCAGCAGCGACGACGCCGCACCGCAGAGGTTGATGATCATCACCCCGTCAAATGGTCCCAGCAGCACCACCAGTACCGGTGACACCAGGAGGCCGAAGCCGAGCCCCGCAATCCGCTGGGCCAACGCCCCGGCGACGACGGCGATGAGGACCAGAGCAAACATGGTTCGATCCTAGCCCCGCGGCAGAGTGGTCCAGCGCCGAGGCAGATCGATCCTCCGCCAATGCCTGTCTCGCCGGACATTGACGCCGTGCGCGGCAGGCGTAACGTGAACAACGTGGAGTGGGCCGCGTGGTTCGACGCGCCGGAGTACGAGTTCGCCCGGCAGGTGCTGCAGCGCGGCATTGCCACAATCTTCTTTGTGGCGTTCCTCTCCTGCCGCAACCAGTTCCCGGCGCTGCTCGGCGAGCGCGGCCTGCTTCCCGTCCCCGACTACCTGGATAGCTTCAGACGCCGCCGCCGGCCCAGCCTTTTCCTGTGGCGCTACTCCGACCGGCTGCTACACGGGGTCTGCTGGTGCGGCATGGCCATCTCGGCAACACTCGTCCTGGGCCTTCCGCAGCTGGGACCGCCGTGGCTGCCGATGATCGCCTTCCTGGCCCTGTGGCTGCTGTACATGTCGATCGTCAATGTGGGCCAGACGTTCTACGGTTTCGGCTGGGAGATGCTGCTGCTGGAGGCCGGCTTTACCGTGGCCTTCCTCGGCTCGGACCAGACCCCCCCGCCCCGGACCATCCTGATCCTGCTCGTGTGGCTGCTGTTCAGGCTTGAGTTCGGCGCCGGGATGATCAAGATCCGCGGGGGCAGCGAGTGGCGTGACCTGACCGCACTGTATTACCACCACGAGACCCAGCCGATGCCGGGTCCGCTGAGCCGGCAGGCTCACCTCCTCCCCAAGCCCCTGCACCGGATGGAGGTCCTCGGCAACCACTTCGCGCAACTGGTGGTGCCCTTCTTCCTGTTCGCCCCTCAGCCGCTGGCCGGGATCGCCGCGGGCATCATCATCTTCACGCAGCTGTGGCTCGTGGCGAGCGGAAACTTCGCCTGGCTGAACTGGATGGCGATCCTGCTGGCCTTCGCCGCTGTCAGCGATCCGGTGGCCCACGCTGTCCTACCCGTTATCCCGCTGGACTGGCACACGTACGGCTCAGCCGACAGTATGGGCGCCGGCGGTGCGCAGACCCCGGTGTGGTGGCTCGCCGTCGTACTTGCTGTGACGGTGCTGCTTCTGGTGCTCAGCTACTGGCCCGCCCGGAACCTCCTGCAGCACCGGCAGCTCATGAACGCCAGCTTCAACCGCTGGCAGCTGGTCAACACCTACGGGGCGTTCGGCACGGTGACCAAAATGCGGATCGAGATTGTGGTGGAAGGCACTCTCGACCCCGAGCCCGACGACGACTCCGACTGGCGCGAGTACGGTTTCCGCGGGAAGCCCGGTGACGTCCGCCGGCTGCCGCGCCAGTGGGCTCCCTACCACCTCCGGCTGGACTGGCTGATGTGGTTCCTGCCGCTGCGCACCGTCCACGAAGAATGGTTTTATGCCTTCCTGGCCAAGCTGCTGGAAGCTGATCGGGCGGTGCTGCGGCTCCTGCGCAAGGACCCGTTCGACGGCGTCCGCCCCCGCTGGGTGCGTGTCCACAGCTACCTGTACCGTTTCGCAAGCAGGGCGGAATACCGGGAGACCGGACAGCGATGGGTCAGGACCCGGCTGTATGAGGCCATTCCGCCGTTGTCCCTCCCGCCGGGGTCACGCTGACTTCAGCGCGTACCGCCGCTCTGGACGGCCCGCACCGTACTTGAGCCGCACCTCCACCCTGGACTCGTCGTGCAGGTATTCGAGGTACCGGCGGGCGCTGACCCGGGACGTGCCCAGCAGGTCGGCGACTTCGGCCGCCGACAGATCCGCTTCGGCGGAGTTGAGCACGTCCACCACGCGCTTGAGGGTTTCCGGGCTGCAGCCCTTGGGAAGGTGCGGCTCGGTGCGTTCGGCGCTTTCCAGCCCGAAGACCCGGTTGACGTCCGATTGCTCAGCAACGTCCTTGGCGAGGTCCAGGCCCTGGTAGGCGCTGCGGTAGTGCTCCAGGCGTTCCTGCAGGTCCGTCTGCGAAAACGGCTTGATCAGATAGTGGACAATCCCGCCACGCAGCGCACGGCGGACCGTCTCCACCTCGCGGGCGGCACTGATCACCAGCACATCCAGTTCAGGCGCCGCTTCCCGCAGCTTGGTCATGAGGTCCAGCCCGTTGATATCGGGCAGGTGGATGTCCAGCAGGACCAGGTCAGGCTGCAGGCGGGCGGTTTCCGCCATCGCCTGGGCTCCGGTGTGCGCAACGCCGACGACGGCGAATCCCGGCGTGCGCTGGATAAAGCCGGCATGGACTTTGGCCACCATGAAGTCATCGTCGATGATCAGGACATTGATCATGGCGTGGCCACCTTTCCCTTGGTGGGCGTCCGTTTCAGCGGCGCCCTTTTCAGTCGCGCGGTAAAGACCGCACCGCCGTCATTGGCAACGGCAAGCTCGCCGCCGCTGCGCCGGCACACGACGCGCGAGAGTGCCAGGCCGAAGCCCCTGCCGCCCGCGGGGCCGGGCTTTTTTGTGGTGAAGCCCTGCCGGAAGATATCTTCTGTGGCCGAAGCGTCGATGCCCGGGCCGGTGTCCCGAACCGTGACCACCACCTGTTCCGGGCTGTCCTCGACGAGGACCCGGACAGACGCCTCCGCGGCTCCGGTGACGGCGTCGAGTGCGTTGTCCACGAGGTTGCCCACCACGGTGGTCAGGTCCCGGGAGAGCTCGTCGTCAACCCGCTCCAGCGCGGACTTCGGGTCAAGCTGGAGGGTGACTCCCCGCTCTGTGGCGAGGCTGGACTTGGCGATCAGCAGGGCGGCAAGCGCCGGGTCCTGGATGCGGCTGGTCACCTCATCGTTGAGCCGGGTCCTGTCCAGGGTGGCGCCATTAACAAACTGCACCACGGAATCGTACTCGCCGATCTGGATCAGGCCGGAAATGACGTGGAGCTGGTTGGCGAACTCATGGGCCTGCGCGCGCAGGGTATCGGTGGCGGTCCGGGTGGCGCCCAGTTCCCGCTCCAGGGACGAGAGCTCGGTCCGGTCGCGCAGGGTGGTGACCGAACCGATGTCGCGGCCGCGTGAACGGATGGGCACACGGTTCAGCACCACCAGCCGCTCTCCCACCAGCACCAGCTGGTCCGGCCCGGGCTGCTCCCGGGTCAGGACGTCCTTCAGCGCCGGATCCACCGGCAGGACCGCAAGGACCTTGCCTACGCAGTCTGCCGGCAAGCCAAGCAGTTCGCGGGCGCTGTCATTGGCCACGGTAACGCGTTCGTGCGGGTCAAGAGCAACCACGCCTTCCTTCAGGCCGTGCAGCATGGCTTCCCGGTTCTCCACCAGCCCGGTGATTTCACTGGGTTCCATGCCCAGGGTCTGCCGTTTGACGCGGCGGGCCAGCAGGAGCGAGCCTGCCACGCCCAGCACGCTGGCCACGCCCAGGTAGGTGAGCAGGTTGGGGACGGCGTCGCCCAGCCGCTCCCAGGTGGAGGGGTAGTTCCGGCTGATGGAGGCGATGCCGATCATTTTCCCGGTGTCGTCCAGGACCGGGACGTGGGCGGACAGCGCCTCCGCACCGGATCCGCCAACGACTCCGGTCCAGGCCCTTCCTTCCAGCACCCGGCTTCCGCCCAGCTCCAACGGCTTGCCCAGCAAGCCGGGATCGGACGATGCCACTACTGTGCGGTCCAGTTTGGCGAGCGCCACGTGCGACGATCCGGACACCGTCCGCACCGACTCGGCAACCGCCGGAAGGGCTGACCCCGCCCGTGGTTCCGCGGAGGGCAGCAGAGCCCGCACGGCGGGGTTGTTGCCCAGCGCCTCCGCAGCGGACAGTGCCCGCCTGCCCTCGATCCGCTCAAAGGCCGCAGCGGACTGCGCCAGGGAGATCGCCACCACCGCCACCAGGACCGCGAAGACAATCAGCAACTGCAGAACCAGGTACTGCCCCGCGAGGGACATTCCTCTACGTCGAGTCACTGTGGTTCTTTCCTCTGGTGGTTGGGGTACCGGAACTATACCCCAACGCACTCCGGCGGGCGGGCGCACGGCCGCTCCTTCGCAGGTGCTTGAGGGAGCACCGGTGGGACAGCGGAAACGTGAACGCAATGAACTTAACTTTCTCTGCGTACACAAGAGTGATGCCCGTCACTGTCGGGCCTAGCATCAAATCACCAGTCAGTTTTGCTGACCAGCTTTACCGAGAACTTTACTGAGAAGAGGAACACCATGCGCCAGATCCGCGCATTGCGTATTGCCGCCGTCGCCGCCGGCATCGCCCTGATGGCCACCGGCTGCGGTGCCACCGGAAAAAGCTCCACCGACGGCGCCACCTCCGGCGCCCCTACCGGCCCGCTGACCGGCCTCCAGATCATGGTCCCCAACACTGCGGGTGGCGGCTACGACACCACCGCCCGCGTGGCGGCCAAGGTCCTCGAAGACGAGAAAATCGCCACGAACCCCGAAGTCTTCAACCTCGCCGGCGCCGGTGGCACCGTGGGCCTCGCCCGCATCGTCAACGAAAAGGGCAACGGCGACCTCACCATGCTGATGGGCCTGGGCGTGGTGGGCGCGAGCTACACCAACAAGTCCGAGTCCAAGCTGACGGCCACCACTCCCCTGGCCAAGCTGATTGAAGAGCCCGGCGCCATCATGGTCAGCAAGGATTCGCCCTACAAGACCATTGACGACCTGGTTACGGCCTGGAAGGCTGACCCGGGTTCCATCAGCGTTGGCGGCGGCTCCTCGCCGGGCGGCCCGGACCACCTGCTGCCCATGCAGCTGGCCGGTGCCCTGGGCATCGACGCCACCAAGGTGAACTTTGTGTCCTACGACGGCGGTGGAGACCTCCTCCCGGCCATCCTGGGCAACAAGGTGGGCTTCGCGGCCTCCGGTGCGGGTGAGTACCTCAAGCAGATCGAATCCGGCGCGGTCCGCGTCCTGGCCACCAGCGGCGAGAAGCGGCTCGAAGGCGTGGATGCCCCCACGCTGAAGGAATCCAACATCGACTTGGTGTTCACCAACTGGCGCGGCATCGTGGCCCCTCCGGGCATCACTGACGCTGACAAGGCCAAGCTGATCGGCGCGCTCGAAAAGATGCACGGCACGGCCGCCTGGAAAGAAGCCCTGAAGACCAACAGCTGGAGCGACGCCTTCATCACCGGCGCTGAGTTCGAAAGCTTCCTGGCAGAGCAGGACAAGCGGGTGGCGGACGTCCTCACGAAGCTTGGCTTGGCGTGAGCTCCTCACCAACACTGGCCTCACGGCTCAAAGGCCGCTCCGAGCTGGGGGTTGCCCTCCTGCTCGGGGCGGCCGGGGCTTTGGTCATCGCGGACGCTGCCCGCATCGTCACTCCCTATTCCCAGTCTGATCCCGTAGGACCAAAAACCCTGCCCTTCATTGTGGGCGGCCTGCTGCTGGTCTGCTCTGTCATGCTGGCGGTCAACGTGCTCCGCGGTGGCCAGGGCGAAGCCGAAGGCGGCGAGGACGTGGACCTCACCCACCCCGCCGACTGGAAGACGATCCTGCCGCTGGTGGGAGCCTTCGTTGCCAACATCCTGCTGATCGATTGGGCAGGCTGGGTTATCTCGGGAACCATCCTGTTCTGGGGCAGCGTCTGGGCACTGGGCGGCCGGAGGTACATCCGTGACGGCCTCATCTCCGTAGCCCTGTCCCTCCTGACCTTTTATGGCTTCTACCTTGGCCTCGGCATTGCGCTGCCCGCCGGTCTCCTGGAAGGGATTCTCTGATGGATGTCTTTTCCTCCCTGATGGACGGCTTTGCCACCGCCCTGACCCCCATGAATTTCCTCTACGCCGTCATCGGCGTCGTCCTGGGTACCGCCGTCGGGGTTCTCCCGGGCCTCGGCCCGGCCATGACCGTGGCACTGCTGCTTCCGGTCACGTACGCCCTGGAACCCACCAGCGCCTTCATCATGTTCGCCGGCATCTACTACGGCGGCATGTACGGCGGTTCCACCACCTCCATCCTGCTTAATACGCCAGGCGAATCGTCGTCGGTGGTCACCGCCATCGAAGGCAACAAGATGGCGAAAGCGGGCAGGGCCGCACAGGCACTTGCGACGGCGGCCATCGGCTCGTTCGTGGCCGGCACCATCGGCACCACCCTTCTGGCAGTCTGTGCTCCGATCGTGGTGGACTTCGCCGTCAGCCTGGGCGCTCCGAGCTACTTTGCCATCATGGTCCTGGCCCTGCTGGCGGTCACCGCCGTCCTGGGCTCCTCGCGGCTCCGGGGCTTCGCATCCCTGGGCCTTGGCCTCGCCATCGGTCTGGTAGGCCTGGACGTGGTCACCGGCCAGGCCCGGCTCACCTTCGGCGTGCCGCTCCTGGCGGACGGTCTGGACATCGTGGTGGTGGCAGTGGCCATCTTCGCCGTCGGCGAGGCACTCTGGGTTGCCGCGCACCTCCGCCGCAACCCCCTGCAGGTCATTCCCGTGGGACGCCCTTGGATGGGAAAGCAGGACTGGAAGCGGTCCTGGAAGCCCTGGCTTCGCGGCACCGCCTTCGGCTTCCCCTTCGGTGCACTGCCCGCCGGCGGCGCCGAGATTCCCACTTTCCTCTCCTACGTCACGGAAAAGCGCCTCAGTAAACACCCCGAAGAGTTCGGCAAAGGCGCAATCGAGGGTGTGGCCGGTCCGGAAGCAGCCAACAACGCTGCAGCTGCAGGGACACTGACGCCCATGCTGGCCCTGGGCCTGCCCACCAACGCCACGGCCGCAGTGATGCTGGCAGCGTTCACGCAGTACGGCATCCAGCCCGGGCCGCAGCTGTTCGAAAGCGAGGGACCGCTGGTATGGGCCCTCATCGCCAGCCTCTTCATCGGCAACCTGCTGCTCCTGATCATCAACCTGCCGCTGGCACCGATGTGGGCGAAGCTCCTGCAGATCCCCCGGCCCTACCTGTACGCCGGCATCCTGTTCTTCGCCACGCTGGGCGCCTACTCGGTGAACCTGCAGGCGTTCGATCTCGTCCTCCTGCTGGCGCTCGGCGCGCTGGGCTTCATGATGCGGCGCTTCGGACTTCCCGTCCTGCCGCTTATCCTCGGTGTCATCCTCGGACCGCGCCTGGAAAAGCAGCTCCGCCAGACGCTGCAGCTCAGCGCCGGCGACCCTGCCGGCCTCTGGAGCGAGCCGATCGCCGTCACCGTCTACATCATCGTGGCGCTCATTCTCCTGTGGCCGCTGCTGTTCAAGCTGATCCGCCGGAGCCGGCCCGCCGCTGCAGTCAGGCCCGCAGTTGCAGTCCAGCCCGCAGCTGCAGACCACACGGAGCAGCGGCAGGATTCATCCGCACCCGGGGCCCACGACACCACCGACGACGGCGACGCCGCACGCCGCAGCACGGTCCCCCACGACACCGTCCCCCGTGACACCACCCAGCACGAAAAGGAGAAACCATGACCATCGTTGTGGGCTACGTACCAACACCGGAGGGCGAAGCGGCCTTTGACCAGGCCATCAAGGAGGCACGGAAGGCGCAGTCCAAGCTGGTGGTCATCAATTCCTCCCGGGGCGATTCCCTGGTGGACAAGCGGTATGCCGGGGAAGCCGAAATCGAGGGCATCGACCTGCGTCTCGGCAAGGAAGGGATCGAGCACATCATCCTCCAGCCGGTGCGCGGCCACGACGCCGCCAATGAGGTCCTGGAAGCGGCGGAGGCACACCAGGCCGATTTGATTGTAATTGGCCTGCGGCGGCGCACGCCCGTGGGCAAGCTGATCATGGGCAGCACGTCCCAGCGGATACTCCTGGAAGCGGACTGCCCCGTTCTCGCCGTGAAGGCCGGCTAAGCGATACAGCTGAACACCAGAGAGGCCGGGAGTCATCTGTCTCCCGGCCTCTGCTGTGGTTCAGCACCCGTTGGTTCGGTCCTTTTCCAAGCGGCGCTCCCTAGTGGACTGCCCGCCGCAGGGTGGATTCCGCGTGCCTCAGGATGGGCCCGTCGATCATTTTCCCGTTGAACTGGAACACGCCGCTCCCGGCCGCGGCGGCAGCTTCCAGGAGCTCTTTGGCCGCGGCGACGTCCGATTCCGCGGGAGCGTAGGCCCCCCGGACGATGGCAACCTGGCTGGGGTGGATGCAGGCCTTGGAACCGAATCCCGAGGCGACAGCGTCGCGTGATTCGGCCGCCAGCCCTTCAAGGTCCGGAATGTTGACGTACACCGCATCGATGGCCTCCTTGCCGAACGCCCCCGCCGCGAGCAGCACCGCGGACCTCGCGTGCAGCGCCACTGCCCGGTAGCCGCCGTCGTCGTGCCTGCTGGAGGTCCCGCCCAGTGACGCGAGCAGGTCCTCGGCGCCCCACATCAGGCCCACCACGTTGGGTTCGGCGGCGATGGCGGCGGCGTTGATGATTCCGGCCGCCGTCTCGCACAGCGCAATCACGTCGTAACCCTCCAGCGCCTTGAGCTGGCCGGCGTTTTCAGCCTTGGCGAGCATCACATGGCGGTACGGGGTGTGCTTGAGGCAGTGCAGGTCCTTCTCGAACTCCTCCGTTCCGGCCGGATTGATCCGGATGATCGTCCGGCTGGGATCCAGCTCCGGAACGTCGCCGGTGGCACCGAGCTGGGCCAGGATGGCGCCGCGGGCCCGCTGCTTGTCGGCAGGGGCGACGGCGTCTTCGAGGTCCACGATGACGGCGTCGGAACGTTCCGCGGCTTTCTGGTAGCGCTCGGGACGGTCGGCAGGACAGAAGAGCAGGGCGGGACCCATCAGGAAAGTCATGCTTAGATTGTCCTCTTTTCGGCGGCTTCGTGCGCCTCCCGCGTCCACATCAGGCAACTGCGCAACGCACGTGCCACCACCGTCCCGTCCTGGTTCCGGCCCGTGTGCTCCATGGTCACGATGCCCTGCCCCGGCCGTGACGCCGACGGACGCTTACCGGTGATGACCGTCTCCGTGTACAGGGTGTCGCCGTGGTACAGCGGATGCGGGAACGACACATCCGTCAGTCCCAGCTGCGCGATGATGGTCCCCTGGGTCAGCTGCGCGACCGACTGCCCCACCACGGTGGCCAGGGTGAACATCGAGTTCATCAGCCGCTGGCCGAACGGCTGCCCGGCGCTCCAGGCCGCGTCCAGGTGCAGCGCCTGGGTGTTCATGG
>Ga0307416_100001353_pt1 | contig 13220 bp, 10 predicted proteins | sample DK1Cmetagenome_2_FD_203821 | JGI IMG/M metagenome (GOLD analysis project Ga0307416, IMG submission 203821) | Maize rhizosphere microbial communities from greenhouse at UC Davis, California, United States - DK15-C-3 | ecosystem: Host-associated > Plants > Roots > Rhizosphere > Soil | place...
CTCCAGCAGGCCCTCGAAGTGCTCCATGGAGGCCGCCCGGACCTTGAGCATGGAGCAGTAGTCGCCGGTGAGCTTGTGGATCTCGGTGATCTCGGGGTAGTCGCTCGACTGGCTGGTCTTGAGCAGGCAGCGGTCCAGGCGGCAGCGCATCTGCACGAACGCGGTCAGGGGCAGGCCGGCCCGGGCCGGGTCGACGCGGGCCTGGTAGCCGACGATCACGCCCAGGTCCTCCAGCCGGCGGACACGTTCGGCGACCGCCGGCGGCGACAGGCTGACCCGCCGGCCGAGCTCGTTGTAGGACAGCCGCCCGTCGGCCTGGAGCTCGTCGAGGATCCGCCAGTCGGTGCCGTCGAGTGATCTTTCGATTCGTGAGCCCATCGCCGGTGAAGTCCTTTCATCGCGACCGTCGAAGCGGTGGAATGCCGTGCTTCGAGTATTCATCCGCCGGTCCCGGCTGTCTAGCATGAACCGCATGGACACTCGACTGAGACCTTCCCCGGCGCGGGCCTCATCCCGGGCCCTGCTGTTGCTGGCCGCCGCCACCGCCACCGGGAGCCTTGGGCTGGCCGCCGGCGGGACCGCGGCCGCGCTCCTGGCGGTGGCCATGACCGGCACCGACGCCGCCGCCGGCCTCCCCCTCGGCGCCCTCGCCGCCGGCCAGGCCGGAGCCTCGCTGCTGGTCGGCCGGCTGACCAGCCGCTCCGGGCGCGGCCCGGGCCTGGTCCTGGGCTACGCCCTCGGCGTGCTGGGGGCGGTCACGGTGATCCTCGCCGCCGTGGGCGGCGGGCTCCTGGTCCTGCTCGCCGGCAGCGCGCTCCTCGGGGGCGCCAACGCGGCCGTGTTCCTGTCCCGCTACGCCGCCGCCGACCTGGGAGGCCGCCACGCCCGGGGGCGGGCCCTTGGGACCGTGCTGTTCGCCGCCGCCGTCGGCACCCTCGCCGGGCCGGCCCTGCTGGTGCCGACCGGCCGGCTCGCCCAGGCCCTCGGCCTCCCGCAGCTCACCGGCCTGTACCTGCTGGCCGTGGTCGCCTTCTCGGCCGCCGGGCTGGCCGTGGCCGCCCTGTCGCGCGGCGGCCTGGCCGCCCTGGGCCGCCGGTCGCCGGTGGTCGAGGGGCGGGCGGGCGGTCGCCGGCCGGTGTCCGCGGGGCAGCTGGCCGCGGCCCTGCGGCAGCCGCCGGTCCGGGCCGCGCTGGTCATGCTGGGCGCCACCAACCTGGTCATGGTGGCGATCATGGCCGTGACCCCGGTGCTGCTGCTGCACCACGACCACCACCTCGGGTTCGTCGGGCTGGCCGTGAGCGTCCACGTCCTCGGCATGTTCGCCCCCTCGGTGGCCACGGGATGGCTCGCCGACCGGGTCGGCGGCGCCGCCGTCGCCTGGGCCGGCGCCGCCCTGCTGGTCCTGGCCGGCGTGGCCGGGGCCCTGGCCGACCGCGGTAGCGCCCCGGCCATGGTCGCGGTCCTGGTCCTGCTCGGCCTCGGCTGGAACGGCGGCGTGGTCGGCGGCAGCGCCCTGCTCGCCGCCTCCGTCCCGGCCGAGCTGCGCCCCCGCTCCGAGGGCATCGGCGAGGCCTCCATGGGCCTGGCCGCCGCCGCCGGCGCCCCCGCCGCCGGCGTCCTGGTCGTCCTCGGCGGCTTCACCACCCTCTGCCTGGCCGCGGCCGCCGTCGCCACCGCCATCCTGACCGGCACCCGCACCGGACTCCGCGGGCAGGCCGCACCCGGCCCGCCCTGAGCGCGGCCCGATTCCGTGATCCGCGGTCACGGAGTCCTCATGACCCGGGTTGTCAGGCTATGCTTCCTTGCGCTGGTTCCCAGCGTCGGGCAACGGAAAGGCGGTCGCCTATGTATCCGGCCAGCTTCGACTACCTCGTGCCGGCGACCTTGGAGGAGGCGCTCGAGACCCTCGGTCGGTACGAGGACGACGCCAAGGTCCTCGCCGGCGGCCAGAGCCTCATCCCGCTCATGAAGCTGCGCCTGGCCGCCCCGCGGGCGCTGGTCGACATCAACCGCCTGCCCGGCCTGGACACCCTGGCCGAGGAGAACGGCGGCCTGCGGATCGGCGCCCTGGTGCGCCACAAGACCTGCGAGCGGTCCGACCTCCTCGGTGGCCGCTGGGGGACGCTGGGGGCGGCGGCCCCGCTGATCTCGGACCCGATCATCCGCAACCTGGGCACCGTCTGCGGGTCGCTGGCCCACGCCGACCCCCAGGGCGACTGGGGCTCGGCCCTGCTGGCCATGGACGCCGAGGTGGTCACCCGGGGCCCGGACGGGACCCGCACCATCCCCGTGGGCGAGCTGTTCGAGGGGCCGTTCATGACCACGCTGGCCCCGACCGAGATCATCACCGAGGTCCGGGTGCCCGACCCGGGCCCGGTCGCCGGCGGCACGTACCTCAAACTGGAGCGCAAGGTCGGCGACTTCGCCACCGTCGGGGTGGCCGTCCACCTGTCCATGGCCGACGGCCGGGTGGGACGGGCCGGGATCGCCCTGACGGCGGTCGGCCCGACCAACCTGCGAGCGACCGCGGCCGAGGAGGCCCTGACCGGCTCGGAGCTGACCGACGGGGCCATCCGGGAGGCGGCCCGGCTGGCCGCCGAGGCCGCCCAGCCGTACAGCGACACCCGCGGCAGCGCCGACTACAAGCGGACCGTGGTGCGGGTGTTCACCGAACGGGGGCTGCGGGCCGCCGCCGAGGCGGTCGGGGCGCCGGTCCCGCCCGCCGGCCAGGGCGAGCCGGTCACCACCGGGGAGGCCCTGGAGGCGACCGAGCGGCACGACTACTTCAGCGGCCAGGGCACCGTGGGGGGCGTGATGGACGAGCTCGGGGACAAGCCGGGCGGACCAGATGGGGGTGAGCGGTGAAAGTCACCGTGGTCGTCAACGGGCAGGAGCGCTCGGCCGAGGTCGAGCCACGGCTGCTGCTGGTGCACCTCCTGCGGGACAGGCTCGGCCTCACCGGCACCCACATCGGCTGCGACACCACCAGCTGCGGGGCCTGCACGGTCCTGCTGGACGGCACCCCGGTCAAGTCGTGCACGATGTTCGCCGTCCAGGCCGACGGCCGCGAGGTGACGACGGTCGAGGGCCTTGCCGCCAACGGCAAGCTCCACCCCATCCAGGAGGGGTTCAAGGAGGAGCACGGCCTGCAGTGCGGCTTCTGCACCCCGGGGATGCTGCTCGCCTCCAAGGCCCTGCTGGAGGAGAACCCCGACCCCAGCGAGGAGGAGATCCGCTGGGCCCTGTCCGGCAACCTGTGCCGCTGCACCGGCTACCAGAACATCGTCAATGCGGTGCAATGGACGGCGAGGAAGCTCCAGTCCGACAGCGCCACCACCGGGGCCAGCTAGGAGGCCGACCATGACCCAGGAGCACACGGCCGAGCAGCACTGGCTGGGCAGGAGCGTCAAGCGCAAGGAGGACGACCGCTTCCTCCAGGGCAAGGGCAACTACGTCGACGACATCAACCTGCCGGGCATGCTGCACATGTCGATCCTGCGCAGCCCGGTGGCCCACGCCCGGATCAACTCGATCGACACCTCGGCCGCCGCGGCCCTGCCCGGGGTGGTGGCCGTGGTCACCGGCGAGCTGCTGGCCCAGCACAACCTGGCCTGGATGCCGACCCTGTCCGGCGACACCCAGGCCGTGCTGGCCACCGACAAGGTGCGCATGCAGGGCCAGGAGGTCGCCTGCGTGATCGCCGAGGACCCCTATGTCGCCCACGACGCCCTCGAGCTGATCGAGGTCGACTACGACCCGCTGCCGGTGGTGGTCACCCCCCAGCAGAGCCTGGAGCCGGGCGCCCCGGTGATCCGTGACGACAAGGAAGACAAGCAGGACAACCGCATCTACCACTGGGAGGCCGGTGACCCCGAGGCCACCGAGCGGGCCTTCGCCGAGGCCGACCGGGTGGTGGAGTACGAGACCTTCTACCCGCGCTGCCACCCGGCCCCGATGGAGACCTGCGGCTGCGTGGCCGACGTCGACCCGGTCACCGGCAAGGCCACCATCTACATGACCTCCCAGGCCCCGCACGCCCACCGGACGGTGTTCGCGCTGGTGGCAGGGCTGCCCGAGCACCAGATCCAGATCATCTCGCCCGACATCGGCGGCGGCTTCGGCAACAAGGTGCCGATCTACCCCGGCTATGTGGTCGCCACCGCGGCCTCGCTGCTGCTCGGGCGGCCGGTCAAGTGGATCGAGGACCGCACCGGCAACCTGATCTCCACCGGGTTCGCCCGCGACTTCTACATGAAGGGCCAGCTGGCCCTGCGCGAGGACGGCAGGATGCTCGGCCTGCGGGTCAACATGCTGTCCGACCAGGGCTACGCCTACGCCGACGCCCAGCCGAGCAAGCTCAAGGCAGGGCTGTTCCACATCGTCACCGGCTCCTACGACATCCCCGCGGCCCACGTGGTCACCGACGGCGCCTACACCAACAAGGCCCCCGGCGGGGTCGCCTACCGGTGCTCGTTCCGGGTCACCGAGGCCAGCTTCTTCATCGAGCGCCTCGTCCAGACGGCCGCCTACGAGCTCGGCATCGACCCGGTCGAGCTGCGCCGGCGCAACTTCATCCGGCCCGAGCAGTTCCCCTACACCTCGGCCACCGGGTTCGTGTACGACTCCGGCAACTACGAGGCCGCCTTGGACAAGGCCCTGGAGATGCTCGGCTACGAGGACCTCAAGGCCGAGCAGGCCAGGGCCCGCCAGGAGGGCAAGCTGATCGGGATCGGGCTGGCCACCTTCACCGAGGTGGTCGGGGCCGGGCCGAGCAAGGACTACGACATCCTCGGCCTGAAGATGTTCGACTCGGCCGAGCTGCGGGTCCACCCGACCGGCAAGGCGATCCTCAAGATCGGCGTGCAGACCCAGGGCCAGGGCCACGAGACGACCTTCGCCCAGATCGTGGCCAACGAGCTCGGCATCCCGCCCCAGGACATCCTGGTCCAGCACGGCGACACCGACAACACCCCCTACGGGCTGGGCACCTACGCCTCCCGGAGCACCCCGACGGCCGGGGCGGCCACGGCCATGGTCTCGCGCAAGCTGCGCGACAAGGCCAGGGAGCTGGCCGCCCACCTGCTCGAGGTCGCCCCCGAGGACCTGGAATGGGTGGGCGACCGGTTCCAGGTGCGGGGCGCCCCCGACCGGCAGACGACCATCCAGGAGGCCGCCTTTGCCGCCTACACCAACCACCCCCAGGGGATGGAGGCCGGCCTGGAGGGCGTCACCTACTACGACCCGCCCAACATGACCTACCCGTTCGGGACCTACGCGGTCGCGGTCGAGGTCGACCGGGGGACCGGGCAGTGGAAGGTCAGGCGGATGGTGGCCGTGGACGACTGCGGGGTCCGGATCAACCCGATGATCGTCGAGGGCCAGATCATGGGCGGGCTCACCGAGGGCTTCGCCATGGCCGCCATGGAGCTGATCACCTTCGACGAGCTGGGCAACTGCATCGGGTCGACCTTCTCCGACTACCTGATCCCGACCTCCTGGGAGACGCCCAAGTTCGAGCTGGGCGAGACCGTCACCCCCTCCCCGCACCACCCGATCGGGGCCAAGGGGGTCGGCGAGTCGGCCACGGTCGGGTCCCCGGCGGCGTTCGTCAACGCGGTCGTGGACGCCTTGGCCCACGCCGGGGTGCGGGAGCTGGAGATGCCCATCGGCCCCGACAAGGTCTGGCAGGCGATGGTCGAGGCGGGCCTCGCGGAGTAGATGGTCACGAGAGCCGAGGTACTGGTCCAGGCGGGGAGGCTGGCCGACGAAGGCCAGCCGTACGCCCTGGCCACCGTGGTCAGGGTGGTGCGGCCGGCCTCGACCCGGCGGGGGGACCGTGCCCTGGTCACCCCCGACGGGGCCCTGGCCGGGTGGGTCGGCGGGGCCTGCTCGGAGCCGATCGTGGTCCGGGAGGCGCTGCGGGCCCTGGCCGACGGCGAGCCCCGCCTGGTCCGGATCGGCCCGGCCGGCGCCGGGGCCGACGCGCCCGACGACATGGTCGTGGCCGAGAGCCGCTGCGCCTCCGAGGGGGTGGTCGAGGTCCTGATCGAGCCCGAGCTGCCGGGGCCGCTGCTGGCCGTGCTCGGCGAGGGGGTCGCCGGCCGCACGCTGGCCCAGCTGGCCCGCATCGTCGGCTGGCGGGTCACCGACCAGCTCGACCCGGACACCAGCGCCGACGCGGTGGTGGTGGCCACCATGGGCCACGGCGACGAGGACGCGCTGGCCTCGGCCCTCAAGGCCGGCGTCGGCTACGTCGGGCTGGTGGCCAGCGCCCGGCGGGCCGCGGTCGTGCTGGACGCGCTGCGCGAGCGGGGGATCGGGGAGAAGGACCTGGCCCGGGTGCGCAGCCCGGCCGGCCGCGACCTCGGCCCCTCGACCCAGGAGGAGATTGCCGTGGCCGTCCTGGCCGAGCTGGTCGACTGGCGCCACGGCCTGGTCCCCGGTTCACCGGCCCCGGCCGGCCTGGCTCCGGCCGGGGCGGCGGCCCCGGTGCCGGCCGAGGCGGTCGATCCGGTGTGCGGCATGACGGTGGCCGTGGCCGGCGCCCCCACGGCGGTTCGCGACGGCGTCACGTGGTACTTCTGCTCGGTAGGCTGCCGCGACCACTTCGAGCGCACCGGAGGCCCATGACCCGGGTGGTGGTGATCACCGACTGCGACCACGACACGGTCGACCCGGAACGGGCGGTGCTGGACGGCCACGACGTGGAGCTCCGGCGCCTCCAGTGCCGCGCCCCACAGGAGGTGGCCGACCGGGGCGGCGACGCCGAGGTGCTCATCAACCAGTACGTGCCCATCACCGCCGAGGTGCTGGACGCGCTGCCCCGCTGCCGGCTGGTCGTCCGCTACGGCGTCGGGGTGGACAACGTCGACGTCGAGGCGGCCGCGGCCCGCGGGATCTGGGTGGCCAACGTGCCCGACTACGGCCGCGACGAGGTCGCCGACCACACCCTGGCCCTGGCCCTGTCGGTGCTCCGGGGGGTGGTGGTGCTGGACCGGTCGGTCCACGACGGCGTCTGGGACCTGGAGGCGGCCCGGCCGCTGCGCCGGCTCAGCACGCTCACCTACGGGGTGGTGGGCTGCGGGGCCATCGGCACCGCCGTGGCGCGGCGGGCGGCCGGGCTGGGTATGCGGGTCCTCGGCCACGACGTCCCCCAGGTCCGCTCCGACCCGCCGATCGAGCGGGTGCCGCTGGAGGAGCTGCTGGCCTCGGCCGACCTGGTGTCGCTGCACGCCGCCCTCACCCCCGACTCCCACCACCTGATCGGGGCGGCGGCCCTGGCCCGGATGCGGCCGACCGCCTTCCTGGTCAACACGGCCAGGGGCGGGCTGGTCGACGGTGCCGCCCTGCTCGCCGCCCTGGACGCCGGGGCGCTGGCCGGGGCCGCCCTGGACGTCCTGGAGGGCGAGCCGCCGGACGAGCTCGGCTGGCGGCTGGCCCGCCACCCCCGGGTCGTGGCCACCCCGCATGCCGCCTGGTACTCGGAGGAGGCCTTCCACTCCCTGAAGACCGAGGTGGCCCGGGAGGCCCTCCGGGTCCTGGAGGGCGGCCGACCCCGCTCGCCCGTCAACCAGCCGGCGGCCCGCCCATGACTCCCCGGCTCATCCCGGCCGCCGGCTCCTGGGCGCCATGAGCCGAGACCGGGGCTCCTTCCTCGACCAGCTGGCGGCGGTGCCGGTGGTGGCGATCCTCCGGGCGGCCGGGGCGGGGCGGTTTCTCGAGGTTGGGCGGGTGCTGTACGAGGGTGGGGTGCGGGCGATCGAGGTCACCCTCACCTCCGAGGGGGCGTTGGCGGCGTTCGGGCGGCTGCGGGAGGAGCTGCCGGGGGACGCGCTGCTGGGGGTGGGGACGGTGCGGTCGGCAGGCGACGCCGAGCGGGCCGTGGAGGCGGGAGCGACCTATCTGGTGGCCCCCGACTTCCGGCCGGAGGTGGTGGGGTTCGCGGTGGAGCGGGGGATCCCGGTGGTGCCCGGGGCGCTGACCCCGACCGAGGTCGCGGCCGCCTGGGCGGCCGGGGCCACGGCGGTCAAGGTGTTCCCGGTCTCGGCCGTTGGCGGCCCCGGCTACGTCAGGGCCGTCCGGGCCCCGCTCCCCGAGGTGCCGCTGGTCCCCACCGGCGGGATCGGCGTCGACGACATCGGCGCCTACCTGGCCGCCGGCGCGGCCGCGGTCGGGCTGGGCTCGCCCCTGCTCGGTGACGCCGGCGAGCCGAGCGGCGACCTCGACGCCCTGGCCGACCGGGGCCGCCGGGCCGTGGCCGCCGCCACCCGGACCGGCCGGTGACCACCGGCGCCGGGGAGCCGGGGCCTCGCTCCCCGGTGGCCCGGCCCGCCCGGGCCGGGCCGCTGCTGGCCGTGGGGGAGACCATGGCCCTGCTGACCGCGGCCGAGATCGGGCGGCTGCGCCACGTCAGCTCGCTGACCCTCGGGGTGGCCGGGGCAGAGTCGAATGTGGCCATCGGGGCGCGGCGGCTCGGCTGCCCGGCCGCCTGGGTGGGGCGGGTCGGCGCCGACGAGCTGGGCGAGCTGGTGGTGTCGAGGATCCGCGCCGAGGGCGTCGACGTCGGCGGGGTGGTCCGCGATCCGGGCGCCCCGACCAGCCTGATGCTCAAGGAACGCCGCACCGCCGGGATGGTCCGGGTCCTCTACTACCGCCGCAACGGCCCCGGGTCGCGCCTCCTGCCCGGCGACCTCGACCCGGCCCAGGTCGCCGCGGCCGGGGTACTGCACGTCACCGGCATCACCCCGGCTCTGAGCGACTCGGCCCTGGCCACCGTCGACCGCGCCGTCACCCTGGCTCAGGAGGCCGGGGTGCCGGTCTCCTTCGACGTCAACTACCGCTCGGCCCTGTGGCCGCCCGACCGGGCCGCCGCCGTCTGCCGCGACCTGGCCACCCGGGCCGACATGGTCTTCGCCGGCGACGACGAGGCCGGGATGCTCGGCCTCACCGGCGACCCGGCCGCCCTGGCCCGCGGCCTGGCCGACCTCGGCGCCGGCCACGCCGTGGTCAAGTTGGGCCCGCGCGGCGCCGTGGCCGCCGTCGACGGCCGCGTCCACGCCGTCGAGCCGGTCCCGGTCCAGGCCGTCGACCCGGTGGGCGCCGGCGACGCCTTCGTGGCCGGCTACCTGGCCGAGACCCTGGCCGGCCGCCCGGTCCCCGAGCGCCTGGCCACCGCCGCCGCCTGCGGCGCGTTCGCCGTCACCGTCCCCGGCGACTGGGAGGGCCTCCCCAGCCGCGACGAGCTGGCCACCCTCGGCCACCGGCCCGGCACCGTGCAGCGCTGACGCCGTAACGGCCCCGTCACGGAAGGCCGCGATACTTGGGCCGATCCGGGGCGGGCCAGGACGGCGGGAGATCGGAGGGGTGGCGACGGCTCGAGCTGACAGGGCGGCCCGGCCACGCTCGTGGCCGGTGGCGCTGGCCCGGGCGCTGTTCGCGCTGGTGCTGCTGCTGTTCGCCACCTATCCGCTGCTCGACCGGGTGATGCGCGACGCCGGCCGGCCCGACCTGGCGCTGTTCGCCCCGTTCGTGGTCGCGCCGACGTTGGCCGCGCTCACGGCCAGCACCGTCGGCTGGGTGCTGGCCAGCCGACGGCCCCGGCACCCGGTCGGCTGGCTGCTGCTCACGCTCGGCCTGTCCATGGCCATCGGCGGGGCGATCGCCGGCTACCTGCCCTACACCACGATCGTCCGTCCTGACGCGCTGCCCGCCGCCGGCCTCCTCGCCCGGATCTACGCGCCGGTGACGGACCTGGCCCTGGCCTCGCTCGGCCTGGTGCTGCTGCTCACGCCCACCGGGTCGGCGCCCTCGCCCGGCTGGCGCCGGTGGGCCTTCGCCTCCTCAGCCGCCATGGCCGCGCTGGCGATGGCGGCCACCCTCGCGCCGGGGTCGGTGGACGCCCGGGTCCTCAGCATCGAGGGGCCCGTCGGCCCCCACGCCTTCGGTGGCGCCCTGGCCGTCTTCAACCAGCTCGCCCTGGTCACCGCCCTCCTCATCATCCTTGGCGGGGCCGGCTCGCTGGTGACGCGGTACCGGCGCGCCCACGGGCTCGAGCGCCAGCAGCTACGCTGGATAACCCTGGCCGCCGCCCTCACCGGGGTGGCCATGCTCGCCACCGGCGTCCTGGTCGCGGTGGGCAACCTGGCCCTGGCCGGCTGGGCGAGCGTGGTCGGCACGGTCTTCCTGCCCCTGGCCACCGGGGCGGCCATCCTGCGCTACCGGCTGTACGACCTGGACCGCATCATCAGCCGCACCCTGGCCTACGGGCTGCTGACGGTCCTACTCGGCGGCGGCTACGTCCTGGTCGTCCTCGGGCTGGGCCAGCTCCTGGGCCGCGACTCCAGCCTGATCGTGGCCGTCGCCACCCTGGCCGTGGCCGCCGTCTTCCAGCCGGCCCGCCGGCGCATCCAGGGGGCCGTCGACCGGCGCTTCAACCGCCGCCGCCACGACGCGGCCCGGGTCATCGAGGGGTTCGGGGACCGTCTGCGGGAGGAGGTCGACCTGGACACCCTGACCGCCGAGGTGCTGGGGGTGGCCGAGCAGACCATGCAGCCGACCCGGGCGTCGCTGTGGCTGCGACCACCGCCCGGGTCGGGCGTCGTCTGAGCCGGGCTCAGTGGCGGTGGTGGTAGCGGCGGCGTGAGGCGAACAGGGCGGCCCAGCCCACTCCCATGAGCAGCACGCTGGCGACCAGCATGGACAGGGCCGTCGAGCCGGTGAAGGCGAGCGGGGGGCGGCTGGCCGGGTCGGCGGTCGCCGCCGGCTCGCCGGCCGCGGCGACCCGGGTGGCGTCCGGGGCCGCGGCGGTGGCGCTGGCCGGGGCGGCGGTCTGGCCGGAGCCGGCGACCTGCGGCTCCTGGGCGGCGGGGGTGGCCGGCGCCGGCTCGGTGGGTGGGGCGGTGGCCCGGGGGGCGGCCCCGTCGGCGCGCCGGGGGAGCAGCTCCAGCAGCAGGACCCGGTCGGTCACCTCGAGGTCGATGCGGTCCAGCGACCGGCCGGCCCCGGGCGGGTCGGTGAAGCTGCGCTCGGGGCCGGTGCCGAGCTCGGGCACGAACGCCCGCGCCCCGGCCACCGGGGTGTCGAGGACCACCTGGACCTGCTGGCCGGGCACGGCCAGCTCCCGCCCGGTGGCCGGGTCCCAGCCCGGCCTCTCGACCCACAGGGCCAGCCAGAAGTGGCCGTCGGCCTTCTCGAGCAGCCGGTGGCGGACGGCGTCGGTGTCCCCGGCCAGCCGGAGCCCGAGCCGGTCGGGCGCGAACTGCCGGTGGCCGTCGTCCAGCAGGGCGAGCAGCCTGGCCACGGTGGAGTAGGCGAGGGTGGGGGAGCCGTCCGGGCCGAGCAGGCCGGGCCCGGTGTCGCCGCCGGTGCCCTCGACGTAGGTGCGGACGGCCAGCCCGGCGTTGGCCAGCAGCAGCCGGGGCAGGTACCTGGCCGCGACCGCGTCGGGCACGCCCGCGCCCAGCTCCACCTCGGTGACCTGCACGGCCGCGTCGCCGGAGCCCAGCTCGGCGGCTCCGCAGCCCGGGCAGCGCCCGCCCAGCTCCAGCCGCACGGTCTGGTGGTCGGCGCCGGGGCCGCGGCCGAGCACGGTCACCCCGAGCAGCCTCGGGTTGGCCAGGATGGCCCGGCGCAGCGGCGCCGCCCGCCGGCCGACCGGGGCCTCGAAGGCGGCCACGGCGGCGCCCAGGGACGCGGCCGCCTTGACCGCCGCCGTCGGGTCGGTGCCGGCCTCGACGGCCAGGTCGAGCTGGAGGCCGGCGCCGGCCAGGGCCCGCAGCCCGGCCAGGGCGGGGTCGTCGGGGCCGGCGGCCGGCACGCGGACGTGGCGGATGCCGGCCTCCTCCAGGCGTTCGGCCATCGCCCAGCCGGCCTGGGCGTCGACGGGACGCAGGTTGACGCCGACGCTGTCCACGAAGGCGCCGGCGGCCGTGGCCACCTCCTCGCCGGCGGCCTGGGCGCCGGCGGCGGGCCCGAGGCAGGCCAGCAACGCCAGCAGCGTGCCGGCCAGCAGGGGGCGCAACCGAGGCATGGATCCTCCGGGGCAGGCGGGGGGACGCGCCGGCGTCGGCGCCGCATGCACCCCTATCCTGAGCACAACGGATCGGGTCAAGCAAGCACGCCAACTCAGACATCGGGGCGGTCCGGGCCGGCGCCGCCGTGACCTGCGACGACCGGCTCGGCGGGCCATGGGCCGGGGGCGGGGCGCTAGGCTTGGGCGTCGTGGCCCCGACCGGAAGGTCCTCCGCGTTGCCCGTGCTGCGCCCGTCGCGATGGCGGTTCCCCGACCCGGCCACCGCCGGGGAGGAGGGCCTGGTCGGGATCGGGGCCGACCTGGAGCCGGCGACCCTGCTCGACGCCTACCGCCGGGGGATCTTCCCCTGGCCGCACCCGGGGGCGCCGCTGCCCTGGTTCTCGCCCGACCCCCGCGGCGTGATCCCCCTCGACGGGCTGGTGGTGTCCCGCTCGCTGCGGGCCCGGCTGCGCCGCTCGGGCTGGGAGACCACGGTCGACCGGGCCTTCGCGGCCGTGGTCGCCGGCTGCGCCGACCGGCCCGGAGCACTCCGCGACGGCGGGACCTGGATCACCCCGCCGATGCGGGCCGCCTACCTGCGCCTGCACGACCTCGGCCTCGCCCACAGCCTGGAGGTGTGGGCCGACGGCGGCCTGGTCGGCGGCCTGTACGGGGTCGGGGTGGGCGGGGTGTTCACCGGCGAGTCCATGTTCCACCTGGCCACCGACGCCTCCAAGGTGGCCCTGGTCGACCTCGTGGCCCGGCTGGTCGAGGCCGGCGGTCGCCTCATCGACGTCCAGATGGTCACCCCCCACCTGGCCAGCCTGGGCGCCCGCGATCTGCCCCGGGCCGACTTCCTCGACCTGCTGGCCAGGGTCCGCGACGACCCGGTCCGCCTGGCCACCGACCGCCTCCCCGTTTTCCGACTCGCTCGGTAGGATCAGTGCATGCGCGGGACCATGACCGGAAAGATCCTCCAGGACCACCTCGTCTCCGGGCGGCTCGAGGCGGGCGAGGAGATCGCCCTGCGGATCGACCAGACCCTGCTCCAGGACGCCACCGGGACCATGGCCTGCATGGAGTTCGAGGCCCTGGGGCTGGACCGGGTCCGGGTCGACCTGGCCGTGCAGTACATCGACCACAACATGCTCCAGTTCGACCACCGCAACGCCGACGACCACCTGTTCCTCCAGGGCTGCGCCGCCCGCTA
>Ga0307416_100001358_pt1 | contig 13197 bp, 4 predicted proteins | sample DK1Cmetagenome_2_FD_203821 | JGI IMG/M metagenome (GOLD analysis project Ga0307416, IMG submission 203821) | Maize rhizosphere microbial communities from greenhouse at UC Davis, California, United States - DK15-C-3 | ecosystem: Host-associated > Plants > Roots > Rhizosphere > Soil | place: USA...
ACAGTATTTATTCGAAGGAAACTAAATGGCACTCATCGTCGGAACCAATGGCATCGATGTACTCGAAGGCACCGCGGGCAATGACACGCTGGAGGGCCGCGACGGCAACGATATCTTGTCGGGCGGTGCTGGCGATGATTTCTTCAGCGGCGATGCGTATGACGCAGGCGACGATTCCCAGGACGGAGGCGCCGGCGATGACCTGTTCCGCGGCGCCGCCGGGGCCGACACGATGGACGGCGGCGATGGCATCGACCGCGTCAGCTATTACAATTTCGGCGTGGGGATCAACGCCAGCCTCGACAGCGGCGTCGGCGATGACGGCAGCGGCGCCTTCGATGAGTACCGGAATATCGAGAACATGTCGGGAAGCAATGCGGCGGCCGACACCCTGGCCGGTGATGCAAACGACAACGTTTTCTACGGTAACGGCGGCAACGACATCATGGACGGCGGCGCGGGCAGCGATACCGCCGGTTACCAGTTCGCCCCAGGCGCCGTGCAGGTCAACCTGGCGACCAATGTGGTCAGCGGCGGCGATGGCGCCGACGTGATTGTCAATTTCGAGAACGTCGAAGGCTCCAGCTTCGGCGATGCGCTGGTGGGCGATGCGGGCGCAAACTTCCTCGGCGCGCGCGCCGGCGACGATACCGTGACAGGCGGCGCGGGCAACGACAGCATCGATGGAGGCGCAGGCGCCGATGTTGCAGTCTTTTCCGGCAGCCGTGCCGATTACACCATCAGCACCGACGGCCACGGCGTGATGACCGTGACCGATATCCGCGATGGTTCGCCGGACGGCACCGATACCCTGTATGACGTGAATTCCCTGCAGTTTGCCGACGACTTGATGGCGCTGACCCCGACCGACCGCGTCGTCAGCAGCAACCCGGCTGGCTATGAGCTTTACCAGTCGCAGGCGACGCTGGGCGATGGCAGCTATGTGATCGCTTTCCGCGCGCAGGACGCCAACGGCGACGGCGTCTTCTTCCGCAAGTTCGATTTCGATGGCACCCCGGTTGGCGACGATGTCGCCGTCAACACGAGTACGACCGGCGACCAGCGGCAGCCTTATGTGGCAGCCCTGGCCGACGGCGGCTTTGTCGTGGCTTACCACAGCACCGACTTTGTCGGCGCCTGGCCAAGCGATGGCAGCTGGGACGTCAAGCTGCAGCGCTTTGATAACAGCGGCAGCAAGGTGGGCGGCGAGGTCGTCGTCAACTCCACGACTGGCGGCGAGCAGCGCATGCCGCATGTACTGGGCACCAGCGATGGTGGCTTCGTCGTTACCTGGCAGTCGCGCCAGGTCGCGGCCAATGGCCTCGACGTATACATGCAGAAGTTCGACGCCATGGGCGTTGGCAGCGGCGAAGTGCGTGTCAACACCACTACCGCCGGCCCGCAGTCGCTGCCGACGGCCATCGAGCTGGATGGCCGCGTGGTTGTGAGCTGGGTGGGCTACGCGTCGAATGGCATGCAGGGCGTGATGCAGCAGGTCTTTAACGCGAACATGACGCCGCAGGGCGCCGAAACCATGATTTCGAACGCCGTGCCGGGCAATGTGCCGCCGGCTTTTGCCATGGTGCGCCAGGCTGCTGTTCATGACCCGGTTTCGGGTGCGGCGCAGGGTTATGTGACCACTTGGCTGGCGTATGAGGTTGACGGCGCGGCCAGCGTCAAGCTGCGCCAGTTCGGGGTGGACGGCGTGGCCAAAGGCGCCACGGTCGAACTGTCGCACGGCCTATCGGGCGTGAACTATTCGAACGGCGTGGCGGTGACCGCGCTGTTCGATGGCGGCTTCATGGTCGTGTGGGACCAGCAGCAGGCGGACGGCGGCCATATCATGGGCGCGCGTTATGGTGCCAATGGCGTGCTGGCGGCAGGTCCGTTTGAAGTGAGCCAGACCGATGCCCTGGGCAATAAGGGCTTCCCTTCCGTGAGCCAGGCAGGCGATGGCCGCGTGGTGGTCAGCTGGACCAGCCAGGGCACCGGTTATCCGGGCGCGGGTGGCGTGTACCAGCAAATGATAGACCTGGACGGCAACCCGAGCTTTGTCACCGGCGCGCATGACAGCGCCGTGCCGGCGGCTACCAGCATCACTGCGCAGGCAGTGCTGGGCGGCCCGTTGGCGCAGGCCGACATCTCGCTGATGGGCCTCAATTCCTATCGCCTGGGCAGCGCGCTGGCCGACAACGGCGCGACCGGCATCAACAACATCATGTTCAGCGGCAGCGCCGCCTTTGGTTCGGTGGTCACCGTGCGCAATGGCAGCGACCTGCTGTTTACCGCCGCGGCGGACGACGATGGCACCTGGCACGCGTCGGTGGCCGACCTGGCGCCGGGTACCTATGTGCTGCAGGCTACCGTGACCGACCAGTTCGGCCACGCCAGCGCGGCCAGCAGCACGCTGACCATCGTGGTGAGCGCGCCGCTTGAAGGCGGCGCCGGTGCGGACGAAATTTACGCACTGGCCGGCACTACGGACGATATGCTGTATGGCCATGCCGGCAACGACACGCTGTTGGGCAACGCAGGCAACAACGTGGAGTTCGGCGGGGACGGCGACGATTTCTTCATCGGCGGCGCCAACGATGGCGGTGACGACCTGCTGGATGGCGGTGCCGGCAACGACGTGATGCGCGGTTCTCCCGGCACCGACACGCTGCTGGGCGGCGCGGGCACCGACCGCGTCACCTATTCGACCGCCTCCGGCGCGGTCATCGTTGACCTGAATACCGGCTTTGCCGGCGATGGTCAGGGCACCTGGGACAAGCTGCAGGACATCGAGAATATCTCCGGTTCGGCTTTCAATGACACCGTCAGCGGCGACTACAAGGACAACGTCTTCTACGGCAACGCCGGCAATGACGTCCTCGATGGCGGTTCGGGTGTCGACACCGCCGCCTATGGCTTCGCCACCAGCGCGGTACAGGTCGACCTGGGCAGCGGTTCGGTGACCGGCGGCGATGGCGCCGACCAGCTCTACAACATCGAAAACGTGTGGGGGTCGTACCATGCCGACACCGTCATCGGCAACGCGGCCGCCAACCGTATCGAAGGCCTGAAGGGCGACGATACCGTGACCGGCGCCGGCGGCAACGATACGGTCGTGGGCGGCATGGGTTCCAACGTGGCTGTCTTCAGCGGCAAGAAGTCCGAGTACACGATCAGCACCGCCGCCGATGGCGCGGTCATGGTCAAGGATAACCGCGCCAATTCGCCTGACGGCACCGACACCCTGTACCAGGTGGGCACACTGCGCTTCTCCGACGGCGACCTGCAGCTGACCGCTGTCGATCACATCGTCAACTCGAACACGTCCAGCTACCAGATCTACCAGTCGCAGGCGATGCTCGCGGACGGCAGCTACGTGGTGGCCTTCCGCAGCATGGACAGCGACAGCGACGGCATCTACTTCCGCATGTTCCAGGCCAATGGCCAGGTGCGCAACGGCAGCACCGACACAATCGTGAATACCTCGGTGGCCGGTGACCAGCGTGCGCCGGTCGTGGCGGCGCTGGCGGATGGCGGCTTTGTCGTGACCTGGCATGGCTCGCCAACCAAGGGCGCGCCGGGCAACGACGGCAGCTGGGACGTGCTGCTGCAGCGCTTTGACAGCCTGGGCGTGAAGGTTGGCGGCGAGGTGGTCGTGAACCAGGATACTGCCGGACCGCAGCGTTCGCCGACCATTACCGGCACTGCCGACGGCGGCTACCTGGTGACCTGGCAGTCGGCGCCTGAACCGGACAACGGCGGCGCAGGCATCTATGCGCAAAAGTTCAATGCCGATGGCAGCCGCTCCGGCAGCGAGATGCACGTCAACACCACGCTGTCCGGCTTCCAGGGCACGCCGACCGTGAGCGAAGCAGGCGACGGCTATGTCATCGCCTGGCTGGGCGATAACGCCGACGGCGTGTTCTCCGTCATGCAGCAGCGCTTCGACGCCAACGGCGGCCTGCTGGGCGGTGAAACCACGGTCTTCACGGCCGAAGGTTCCAATCCGGGCCAGCTGCGCCAGACCATTACCTACGACCAGGCGAGCGTGACGCCGAACGGCTACGTGCTGACCTGGGTCGATTTCCTCCAGGACGGCCCGCGCGTCATGGCGCGCCAGTACGATGCCTCCGGCAACGCGCTGGGCGATGCACTGGTGGTGGAAGCGGCCGGTAACGGCTACCACAACGGCGCTTCAGCCGTTGGCCTGGGCGACGGCGGCTTCATGGTCCTGTGGGACAGCGAGCAAGCCAATGGCAGTTCGGCCATCATGGGCCGCCACTACAATGCAGCAGGCGAGGCTGTGGGCGAAGCCTTCACCATCAGCCACACCGCGACGCTGGGCGTCAAAGTGTTCCCGACCGCCGTGGAAACCTACGACGGCCAGGTCCTGGTCAGCTGGGGCACGCAAGGTTCGCCTTACGCGGGCAGTGGCGGCATCTACCAGCAGCTGGTGGACTACGATGGCAACGCCACCTGGTTCGCAGGCAACCTGCACAACGGCGTGGCTGTCAAACCGCCCGCTACCACCATCACGGTGCAGACCGTGGTCGGCGGCGATGCATGGGTGGCTGACCCGGCCTATCCATCGGCCGCCTACTACCAGCTGAACAATGCGCTGGCCAGCGGCGCGTCCACGCCGAACGGCCACCTGGTCATTTCCGGCAACGTGGCGCTGGGCTCCACCGTCGAAGTCAAGTCCGGCACCACGGTGCTGGGCGTGGCAATGGCGGACGACAATGGCCGCTGGGTGCTCGACCTGAATGGCGTGGCGCCAGGCGCCTACACCCTGGTGGCTACAGTCACCGACATCCATGGCGTCAAGAGCAACGCCAGCGCCGTATTCAACCTGACGGTTGGCGCCACCATCAACGGCACCGCCGGCAACGATGATGCCGGCTATTGGGTAGCGCAAGGCGCTAACGCGAATGCGCAGACCCTGCTGGGCGGCGCCGGCAACGACACCATGGACGGTGCGGGCGGCAAGGATACGCTGGACGGCGGAGCAGGCAACGACACCTACATCATCGACGTGGCCGACATGAAGATCGTGGAGGCCGCCACGGGTGGCAACGATACCGCATACACCACCGTCAACATGGTACTGGGCGCGAACGTGGAAACACTGGTGCTGGAGGCCTCCGGCCTGACCGTGACCGGCAACATTACCGCCAACACGATCCGCGGCACCAGCGGTGCAGACACCATCAAAGGCGATGGCGGCAACGACACGCTGCTTGGCAATGAAGGACACGATGTGCTGGATGGCGGCCTTGGCACCGACAGCATGGTCGGCGGCGCGGGCAACGATGTTTATGTGGTCGATGCTGCAGCCGACGTGATTGTCGAGGAGGCCAGCATGGGCGGCTACGACCGCGTGGATTCGGTCGGTACAGCCTACACGCTGGGCGCCAACCTGGAAGAACTGCGCTATATCGGCACCGGCGCATTCACCGGTACCGGCAACACCCTGGCCAATACGCTCGTTGGCGGCATCGGCACCGACAAACTGGATGGCGCTGCAGGCGATGACCTGCTGAAAGGTGGCGCGGGCAACGACACGCTGCTGGGCGGCATCGGCGACGACACCCTGCAAGGCGATGACGGCAACGACAGCATGGTCGGCGGCGACGGCAGCGATACGCTGCAAGGCGGTGCGGGCGCCGATAACCTGCAAGGCGGCGCGGGCGGCGACATCTTCATCGGCGGTGCGGGTAACGACACGCTGGACGGCGGCACGATTGCCGACAAGGCCTGGCTGACCGACGCCAACTCGGCCTGGTACGGCAATGCCGCGGCGGCCGTATCGGTGAACCTGCAGACCGGTGTCGCGACCGATGGACAGGGCGGGACCGACAAGCTGGTCAACATCAATGAAGTGGTTGGTTCCGGCTATCACGACACCATTGTCGGCAGCAACAACACCACCACGGAAATCTTCACTGGCGGCGCCGGTAACGACAGCATTAGCGGCGGCACCACCTTGCCGGGCGCGCTGAAGCTGGCAGGCTATGAAGAGGCGAACGGCGGCGTGACCGTCAACCTCGCTACGGGCAGTGCCAGCGGTGCGGATATCGGCACCGATATCCTGGCAAACATCACCGGTGTTATCGCATCCGCGTACGACGATTCGTTGCAGGGCGGCAGCGCGAATGAATTCTTCATGGGGAACGGCGGCAATGACACGATCGATGGCGGTGACGGCTTCGACTACGTCAGCTACGCCAGCGCGGAAGAGGGCGTGGTCGTCAACCTGGCGGCCGGCGAAGCGACCGACGGCCTGGGCGACGAGGACACACTGTCCAATATCGAAGGCGTGATCGGATCTGACTTTGACGACGCGCTGACAGGCAGCGACTACTTTGCCGGCGTGGAGGTTTTCGTCGGCGGGGCTGGCGATGACACTATCGACGGCGACGCCGGCTGGGATATGGTCGATTACGCCGCCAGCAAGGGCGGCGTGACGGTTGACCTTGGCGCGGGTACGGCAGGCGATGGCATGGATGGCGAAGACACCTTGTTGAATATCGAACAGGTGCAGGGTTCCGCCTTCAACGACAGCCTGGCTGGCAAAGGCGGCTACGCGCGCCTGGACGGTGGAGCGGGCAACGACACCATTGAAGCCATGGACGCCGAAAATATCGTGACCTACCAGCGCGCCACCAGCGGCGTGCTGGTCAACCTGGTGACCGGTACGGCGCAGGATGGCCAGGGAGGTACCGATACCCTGGTCAATGTCCGGCATGTAGTCGCATCGCACCTGAACGACACGCTGGTCGGCGGCGACAACGCGGAGCACCTTGACGGCGGCAGCGGCAATGACAGCGTGTCCGCTGGCGGCGGCGACGACGTGGTCGTAGCCTACGCGGGTAACGACACGGTGGATGGCGGCAGCGGCGAAGACGTGGTCAGGATGGCCTGCGACCTGGTTGATTGCACGGTTGCCCGCATCAACGCCACCGACATACTCGTCACTAACAAGCTCAATGGCTCCGCTGTAACCATGCGCAATGTGGAGTGGGTAACCTTCCTCGGCGGCACGGTCAGCCTGGAGGACGTTCTGCTCAATGTGAAGAGCCCATTCGGCGACGAGTTCGTTGGCACTGATGGCGACGACTTGCTGGATGGCGGCGCTGGCGCCGACACGATGGCTGGCGGCAAAGGCGACGACACGTACACCGTCGATGCTGCGCTGGAGGTGGTGAACGAGGCGGCGGACGAAGGCGTTGACACGGTCTTGCTGGCATACACCACGGCTGGCCAGACCCACGCGCTGGCCGGCAATGTCGAAAACGTCGCCGTCACCACAGCCGTGGCTGTCAATGTGAGCGGTAACGACGCAGCCAACAGGATGACCGGCAACCTGGCCGCCAACATCCTGTCCGGCATGGAGGGTGACGACAGCCTGTTCGGCATGGGCGGCAACGACAAGCTGCTCGGCGGCGACGGCGCTGACCGCCTGGACGGCGGCGCAGGAACCGATACCATGGAAGGCGGTGCCGGCGACGACACTTACGTGGTCGACCTGGCGGGCGACGTGGTTACCGAGGGCGCCGACGCCGGCACCGACACGGTGGAAACCACGCTGGCCTCCTACACCCTGTCGGCCAACGTCGACAAGCTGGTGTACAAGGGTAGTGCCGCCTTCACCGGTACCGGCAATGCGCTGGACAACGCCATCAATGGCGGAGCGGGCGCCGACAAGCTGGTCGGCAATGCCGGCAACGATACGCTGGCCGGTGGCCTGGGGAGCGATTCCCTGTCCGGCGGGGAGGGCAACGACGTCCTGGAGGCTGGTGCCGGCAACTTCAAGGATACGCTCGATGGCGGCGCTGGATCCGATGTGGCCATCCTGAAAGACAGCATGCTGAACTGGAAGGTGACGCGTCCGACGGCAACCGACACCGTGCTGACCCACCTGACGGATGGCCAGGTTGTAACGCTGCGCGGCATCGAATACGTGTACTTCCTGACGCCGGACGTTACACACGGCATCGAAGACCTGCAGTTCAACATCGTCAGCGCCGGCGACGATACGCTGGAAGGCACAGATGCCGCCAACACACTGGACGGCAAGACCGGCGCCGACCTGATGTTCGGCCTGGAAGGCGACGATACTTACGTCGTTGATAACGCCGGCGACGAGGTGGTGGAGGCCGATGGAGAAGGCAACGACCTGGTCAAGGTGGCATACACCGCGGCAGGCCAGACGCTTGTCATGTCCGACCACGTCGAGAAGGCGCTGGTCACCGCGACCGTGGCCGTGCACGTGACCGGCAATGAACTGGATAACAGCATCATCGCCAATGCGGCAGCGAATACGCTGCTGGGCGGCGCAGGCGCAGACACCCTGGACGGCGCGGGCGGCAACGACCGCCTGGAGGGCGGCGCTGGCGAGGACTCGCTGGTGGGTGGTGCCGGTACCGACACCATGCTGGGCGGTGAAGGCAACGACGTGTACGTGGTCGATGTGGCCAGCGATGTGGTGACCGAAGCCGCCGCCGAAGGCAGCGATACCGTGCGCACCAGCCTGGCGTCCCTCACGCTGGCCGCCAACGTGGAGAACCTAGTGTACACCGGCACCTCGGCCTTCACCGGTAATGGCAACGACTCCGACAACAGCATCATCGGCAAGGGCGGCGCAGACAAGCTGAATGGCGGTGCCGGCGATGACACGCTGGACGGCGGCGCTGGCAACGACCTGCTCGATGGCGGTACGGGTTCCGACGTGGCGGTAGTCAGTGGCCTGGCCGCAGACTACAAGGTGACCCGCCCGACGCTGGGCGACACCGTGCTGACGCACGTGGTCACGAAGCAGGTCATCACGCTGCGCAATGTGGAAGCCGTCATGTTCGGCGATGCCAGCACCAGCGCCATCACCGACCTGCACGACAACGTGGTCAGCAACTTTGACGACACCATCGAAGGCACCACCGGCAATGACGTCATCGATGGCAAGGGCGGGATCGACATCATGACCGGCCTGGCGGGCAACGACACCTACGTGGTGGACGTGCTGGGCGACTCCATTATCGAAGCAGGCGGTGAGGGAACCGACCTGGTGAAGATCGCCTACACGGTGGCCAACCTGACCCACGTGATGGATGACCATGTCGAAAACGCCCTGGTGACGGCAACGGTTGCCACCAAGGTGGAGGGCAATGGCCTGGATAACGCGATCACCGGCAATGCGGCGGTGAACCTGCTGACCGGCCATGAAGGCAACGACAAGCTGGAAGGCTTGGGCGGCAATGACACGCTGGTTGGCGGAAGCGGCGATGACACGCTGGTGGGCGGCGCCGGCAACGACAGCATGGCTGGCGGCATCGAAGACGACACCTATGTGGTTGACGTGGCGGGCGATTTCGTCATCGAAGTTGCCGACGAAGGTTACGACAAGGTGGAGACTTCGCTGGCCAGCTACACGCTGGGCGCCAATGTGGAAGGCCTGCGCTACACCGGCGCCGCCGCGTTCACCGGTAACGGTAATGCGCTGGATAATGAAATCAGGGGCGGCAACGGCGCCGATAAGCTGCTGGGCGGCCTGGGCGGCGACACGCTGTTCGGCGGCCTGGGCAACGACACGCTGACCGGCGGCGACGGCAGCGACCACTTCGTGATCGCTGGCGTCGGGATCGATACGCTGGTCGATTTCGTCAGCGGCAGCGATACGCTCAAGCTGGACGTGACGGGCCTGGCCAAGCTGGGGAATGGCGATATGGTGGTCGACAATGCGACCACCATTAACGCGCCGGGCGGCTTCGGCACCGATGCGGAGCTGGTCATCGTGACGGCCAACATCGCCTCGCTGGGAGCAACCGGGGCCGCGGCTGCCATCGGCAGCGCGACTGGCGGCTACACGCTCGGCGCCAAGGCGCTGTTCGCAGTGGACAATGGCGCGACCACGCAGCTGTACATGTTCACGTCGAGCGGCACTGACGCCATCGTGTCGGCCGCGGAACTGAAACAGGTTGCCACGCTGACCGGCGTCGCCAGCACCACGGTTGCCGATTACCTGTTTACCCTGGGCTAAGCGCGCACCTCGCGGCGCACAACGGCGGGCTTCGGCCCGCCGTTTTTACTTTGTGGCGTTGCCCTTGTTGGGCGATTACGGCACAATCGTTGCCATGACTACCGCCCCCCTGCCTGCCACCGGTCCCGCGCTCCTGCTGCGGGCCTTGTTCAAGCCCGCCAGCGCCGCCAGTGCCGCCAGCAGTGAAGCGCTCGCGACTTCCTACCTGCTGCAAGGAATCGACGCCGGCGAACTGCGACGCTACAACGCCCTGTTGGGTTTTGCGTCGGACGCGCTGCCTGTCACGTTCTACTACCTGCTGGTGCAGCGAGCGCACCTCGGCACGCTGCTGGCGCCGGCTTTTCCGTTCCGCATTGCTGGCATGGTGCACGTGGAGAATACGATCACCGAGCAGCGAGCGCTGGCGGCCGGCTCGCCCCTCGAGCTGGTAACCACGGTCCGCATTGAGCCACCAACGGAAAACGGCGCCCGCTATTGCGAATTGCACACTGCGGGCATGCAGGCTGGCGAAGTCGTGTTCGAGTGCCACAGCCGCTACCTGGCGGTACGCGGCCAGCGGCGCACAGGGCAGGGCAGCCAGCCTCCAGCCGCCGCCGCTGCCACGTTGGATGGCCAGGCATCCCTGTTGGGCAGCTGGACGCTGGCGCGTTCCGCGGGGCGCGCCTATGCTTCCGTATCCGGCGACTGGAATCCGATCCACCTGTGGGGCTGGACGGCGCGGCTGATGGGAATGAAGGAACCGATCATCCACGGCATGCATACGGTGGGCAAAGCCTGCGCCATGCTGGAGCAGCACTCCGGCCGCCGCGTCGCTTCGATCTCGGCCCGCTTCAAGGCCCCCGTCGCCTTGGGGGCGCAAGTCGAGCTCCATGCATTGGCTGGACGCGACTACCAGGTCCGCACGGCTGGGCGAATCGCTGTCGAAGGCAGTTGGGACTGATACCGCGCAAAGCGTTCCGGTTTGGATGGGACAAGAATAGGCCAATGTAAAAATACGAGGCCTGACATGGAACTTCCTGCATCCTCCCACGGTCAAATTGCTTCAGGTACAAAACTGGAGCATGAAGTGACTACCCTGGCTGAAGAGTTGCATATGGTGCGGCAGCATGTGGACGATGGCTTCGCGCGGCAGCGGGAATACTTCGACATGCGCCTGCGTAACGAGCGTGAATACATTGACATGCATATTGGCAATGAGCGGGAGCACACGGCGCGCATATTGGCGGAGCTCGAAAACCGCCTTGTCGCCCAACTATGCGAAAAATTCGAGCAGGCGAGGAAGGATAGCGATGCGAAATTTGCCGAAGCCCGGAAAGATAGCGACGCAAAATTTGCCGAGGCCAGGGCGGACAGCGACCGGAAATTCGCGGAAGCCCGGCGTGACAGCAATATCAAGTTCCTGTGGCTGGTGGGCGCCCTGGTCGGCGTGGTCACCGGCCAGGTAGCCCTGCTCCTGCGTTAGTACTTACTTCTGCGCCAGCACCCACCGTACCAGCTGGTGCGCTTCGGCGTCTGTCACCTGGTTGGGCGGCATCGGCACCGCGCCCCAGACCCCGGAACCACCCTGCAGGATCTTCAGCACCAGCTTGTCCTCGGCGCCCTTGTCATTTTTATACTTGACGGCGATATCCTTGAACGACGGGCCGACCAGTTTTTTCGCCATGGCATGGCAGGCGAAGCAGCTCTTCGACTTGGCCAGTTCTTCCGGCCCGGCAGCCTGGGCTGCGAAGCTGGCAAGCGACAGCACGGCGGCGGCGAATACTTTCATTTTCCTTCTCCTTGGTGGTAAGCCTGCCGCCATAGTAACAGCCGGTCGCATCCGCCATGTGTAACAGGGGCGTTAAATATGTAAGGGGCGCAGCTCAGGCGGTAAAATACGGGGATATTCGTCAAAGAACCTTCCAGGCCACATGAGCATTGAAACAATCGACCAGCCAGTAGACGCCGCGCAGCCGCCAGCGCCCGTGGGACCGCAATTCGTGCACCTGCGCGTGCACACGGAATATTCGATTGTCGATGGCTTGGTGCGGATCGACGACCTGGTCAAAAAAGCCGTCAAGGACCAGCAGGGCGCGCTGGCGGTCACCGACCTGGCTAACCTGTTCTGCATGGTGCGCTTCTACAAGGCGGCGCGCGGCAAGGGCATCAAGCCGATCGTCGGCGTCGATGCCTGGATCACCAATGATGAAAATCGCGAAAAGCCGCACCGCATCATGCTGTATGCGAAAAACCGCATGGGCTACCTGCAGCTGTGCGAACTGCTGTCGGAAGCGTGGCTGACCAACCAGTACAAGGGCCGCGCCGAAATCCGCACCGAATGGCTGCGCGAGCTGCCCAACAAGGAATATCCGCTGCTGCCGGGCGAAAGCGGCGCCAATGGACTGATCGCGCTGTCCGGCGCGCACTTCGGCGACATCGGCCAGGCGATTGAAAACGGCAACCTGGAACTGGCCGAGCGCAACGCGCAGAAGTGGGCGGAGATTTTCCCGAACGGCCATTTCTACGTCGAGATCCAGCGCGCCGGCCAGGCCAACCAGGAAGCCCAGGTGCGCCATTCCGTAGCGCTGGCCGCCAAGCTTGGCCTGCCGGTCGTGGCCACGCACCCGGTGCAGTTCCTGGCCGAGGAAGAATACATCGCCCACGAGGCGCGCGTCTGTATCGCCGAAGGCGAGATGCTGGCCAATAACAAGCGCGTCAAGCGCTTCAACGAGCAAATGCGGTTCCTGACGCAGGCGGAGATGGCGGAGCTGTTCCATGACCTGCCGGCCGCGCTGCAAAACTCGGTGGAAATCGCCAAGCGCTGCAACCTGACCCTGACGCTGGGCAAGCCGCAGCTGCCGAACTTCCCCACGCCCGGCATGTCGATCGACGAGTTCCTGGTGGCGGAAACCCAGAAGGGCCTGGAAGAACGCCTGGTGGAATTGTTCCCCAATCCCGAGAAGCGCGAAAAGGAACGCCCGCGCTACGAAGCGCGCCTGAAGTTCGAGAACGAAACCATCATCAAGATGAAGTTTCCGGGCTACTTCCTGATCGTTGCGGAGTTTATCCAGTGGGGCAAGAACAACGGCGTGCCGATCGGCCCGGGCCGAGGCTCCGGCGCCGGCTCGCTGGTGGCCTACGCGCTGAAGATTACCGACCTGGACCCGCTGCGCTACAACCTGCTGTTCGAA
>Ga0307416_100001360_pt1 | contig 13196 bp, 16 predicted proteins | sample DK1Cmetagenome_2_FD_203821 | JGI IMG/M metagenome (GOLD analysis project Ga0307416, IMG submission 203821) | Maize rhizosphere microbial communities from greenhouse at UC Davis, California, United States - DK15-C-3 | ecosystem: Host-associated > Plants > Roots > Rhizosphere > Soil | place...
CCAGCTCGCGACGATGCTGCACCTCGGCGCCGTGCTGCCCAACTGGAGCTATACGGCCGACGCGCACTATCACCACCTGACCGGCGACGTGATCGAGGGCGGGCCGATGCGCTACGTCGACGGCGCCATCCGCGTGCCCGACACGCCGGGGCTCGGCGTCCGGCTCGATCGCGCGCGGCTCGCCGAGTATCACGAGCTCTTTCAGCGGCTCGGCGGCTACCCGTATGATCGCGACCCCGGGCGTCCCGGCTGGTTCGCGCACGTGCCGAACGAGCAGTGGGCCGATCCGGCGGTCGCGGCGACGCCGCGGCTGTGAGACGGCGACGACCGAGGAGACCGATGAGATGAGTGGACGCCTTGCCGGCAAGACGGCGCTCGTGACCGCCGCGGGCCAGGGAATGGGTCGTGCGGTCGCGATCGCGATGGCGCAGGAAGGCGCGACCGTCTACGCGACCGACGTGAACGAGAAGACGCTCGACTACGGCGACGGCAAGCGCGTCGTCACGCAACGCCTCGACGTGCTCGACGACGCGGCGGTCGATGCGCTGGTCCGCGGGCTGCCGCCGCTGTCGATCCTGTTCAATTGCGCGGGGTACGTGCACCACGGCTCGATCCTGGAATGCGGGCCGAAGGACTGGGACTTCAGCATGAATCTCAACGTGCGGTCGATGTACACGGTCACGCGCGCGGCGCTGCCGGCGATGCTGAAGCAGTTCGAGGAGCGCGGCAGCTGGTCGTCGATCGTCAACATGGCGTCGGTGGCCGGCTCGATCCGCGGGCTGCCGAACCGCTTCATCTACGGCACCAGCAAGGCGGCGGTGATCGGGCTGACGAAGTCGATCGCCGCTGACTTCGTGCAGAAGGGCGTGCGCTGCAACGCCATCGCGCCGGGCACCGTCGACACGCCGTCGCTCGCCGATCGCATCAACGCGTTCCCCGACCCGGCCGAGGCACGCAAGGCCTTCATCGCCCGGCAGCCGATGGGACGGCTCGCGAAGGCGGAGGAGATCGCTCCGCTGGTCGTCTACCTCGCCTCGGACGAGGCCGCGTTCGTCACCGGCAACGTGTACGCGTGCGACGGGGGGATGACGATTTAGCGAAGCGGCCGAAAGTGAACCCCTACTTTCGGCCGGTGACATCACCCGGTAATCGGTGGCCGAGCCACACGATTCCCGGCGGAAAAGGCACGTAAAACCAAGGGAGACTGCGCACAATGAAACTCGTCCGCTACGGCCCGCCGGGGCGCGAGAAGCCCGGCCTGATCGACGACGAAGGCACGCTGCGCGACCTGTCGCGCAAGGTCAAGGACATCGACGGCGAGTCGATCTCGCCCACGTCGCTGGTGGCGCTTCGCAAGGTGAACGTCGCGCGCTTGCCGGTCGTCAAGGGGCGGCCGCGCCTCGGGCCGTGCGTCGGCAGCGTCGGCAAGTTCGTCGCGATCGGCCTCAACTTCGTCGATCACGCGAAGGAGACCGGCTCGCCGATCCCGGAGAACCCGATCGTGTTCTTCAAGGCGAACACCTGCATCTCGGGCCCCTACGACCCGATCATGCTGCCGAAGGACTCGACGTCGACCGACTGGGAAGTCGAGCTCGCCATCGTCATCGGCCGCCGCGCGCGCTACGTCGAGGAGAAGGACGCGCTGCGCTACGTGGCCGGCTACTGCATCTGCAACGACGTGTCCGAGCGCGAGTACCAGATCAAGAAGGGCGGCGGACAGTGGGGCAAGGGCAAGGGCTGCGACACGTTCGGGCCGCTCGGTCCGTGGCTCGTCACCGCCGACGAGATCCGCGACGTGCAGAACCTCGGCATGTGGCTCAAGGTGAACGGCGAGACGAAGCAGAACGGCAGCACCAGTACGATGATCTTCGGCGTCGCGCAGCTCGTCGCCGACGTCTCGCGCTACATGACGCTCGAGCCCGGCGACGTCATCACCACGGGCACGCCACCCGGCGTCGGCATGGGCATGAAGCCCACGCCGCAGTTCCTGAAGGCGGGCGACGTGGTCGAGCTCGGCATCGACGGACTCGGCGCGCAGATGCAGAAGGTCGTGCCGTTCAAGGCGCGTCGCTAGCGACCGCGCCTCGTCGCGCGAGCGAGCGCGGTGCGGCGCTCGCTCGCACTCGCATGCCGCCGCGCTCGACGGTCACGGGCGCGGGGGCTCGCCACGGCGCCATTTTCGCCAGGCGTAGCGCATGAAGGACGACGCAACGCGATCAGCGAAGCCGCGCCTGCGGACCGCCGCGGTGCTCGCGACCGCCGCCGGCGAAACGGCGCTCGCCGTCGCCGTGCTCGTGTTGGTCCAGCGAACGAGCCTCGCGCAGCTGCTCCACGGCCCGTGGCCGCTGCCGCTGCAGCTCGCCGGCGGGCTTTCGCTCGGCGCGCTGCTTGCCGTGCTGCAGGTCGTGCTGCTCGGGTCGCTGCCGCGCTGGAGTGCGTTCTCGCGCGAGGCCGTCGGCAACCTGCGCCTGACGCTTGCCGACATCGCGCTGATCAGCGTCGCGGTGGGCATCGCCGAGGAGCTCCTGTTCCGCGCCGCGCTGCAGCCGCTCGCCGGCAACCTGCTGGTGTCGATCCTGTTCGCCGCCGTGCACGTCAACTACGTTGCGCTCGCCCGCGATCGCGCGAACCTGGCGCTGTCGGCGCTCGCCATCGGCATGGTGTTCGGCCTGTCGCTGATCCTCGGCGTCGTCTTCGAGCGCGTCGGACTCGTCGCGGCGATGCTCGCGCACGGCGCGTACGACTTCATCGTGCTCGTCGCTTATCGACGACTGTGGCGCACGTAACGCCGTCGCACCCTCGTCGCCACGCCGGCGACCGAGCCCGCGCGACACAGCAGCGGCCGGCGAATCAGCCGGCCGGCCGCGATGCCGCCGCCACGTTCTCGCGCTGGAAGCGCTGGATCTCGGCCCGCTTGCGCTCGACGAAGCCGTCCTCCTCCTTGAGCTGCAACGGGTAGCGCTCCGTCTGTGCGAGCCAGGTTCGCATGCCGCGCTCGAGGCGTTGCGCGGGCGGCGCCGACAACGCTTCGAGATGCGCCTGGATGGCGAGGTAGTAGCGCATCGCGTTGCGCTCCATTCCGCCGCGAAGGTCGCCGACGTAGACCGGCTTGCCGTCGGGCGTACGATCCACGACGGTGAAGCCGACCTTGCCGCGGCCGAGCGTGTTGAAGTAGGTCTGCAACGCGAACCGGGCGCGCGTGCCGTAGGCGTGCGAGTACGCGAGGTGCAGCACGCTGCTCTTCGCGTCGAGCGGCGCGACCTCGATGCGGAAGTTGTAGTCGCTCGTGCCCATCGGACCTTCGGCCGCGCCGATCCGCACATCGAGGTAGTCGTTGCCCGACTGTGCGACGCGATAGTCGAACTTCGCCGGCGTCTCGCCGCTGCCGAGTCGCACGGCGAGCGATTTCTCGCCCGCGTCGACCGTGCAGCCCTTGACGTTCGGATGCAGGATCAGGATCTCGCACCAGGCGCGCGGATTGGCGAGCTCCGCTTTCACCGTGTCGAACGGCTTGTCGATGCGCGAATGCACGTCGCCGGCGAGCATGTTCGCCGTCTGCTTCGACTCGATGTACAGCGGGATGTCGAACGGCGTCTTGCGGCTGTTGCGCAGCTGGTCGAACCGCGACTTGAGCCCGTCCGCCGTCGCTTGCGCCGGCTCGTTGGCGAGCGGCGCCGACGTCGCGACCAATGCCGCGATCGCGCAAGCCACGCCGCGTACGATCGAACCCGTTGTCATGTCGCTGTCTCCTGAGTCGCCGGCCCGGCGGCGCGCTTGGGACGCGAGCGGCCGGCCTTCTGTTCCTTCGCGAACCAGCGGCGCACGAACGCCATCATGACGGCGAACACGAGCGCGACGCCGCCGACCAGCCACCAGTTGATCCGCGATTCCTCGAGCGCGGCCTGCAGCTGGTCGCCGAACACCGTCGTCACCAGCGCCCCGGGCGCCATGCCGAGGAACGTTCCCGCGAGGTAGTCGAAGAACTTGATGCCGATGTTGCCCGACACGAATCCGACGACGGCGAACGGACCGACCGGCACGACGTGCGTGGCGAACGAGGCGATGAGGCCACGCCGCCGAAGCACTTCCGTGATGCCATCGAGCCGCGGTCCGGCGAGCCGTCGCACCGTCGTCTCCGGCATGCGGGCGCCGGCGACGTACGTCATCGCGGCGGCGAGCAGGATGCCCGTGATGCCGTAGGCGAAGCCGAGCCAGGGGCCGAAGGCGATCACCGCGAACAGCGTGATCAGCGGCCGCGGGAACATCGTGATGCACGCCGGCGAATAGGCGACGATCACCGCGAGCGGCGCCCACCAGCGCTCGCCGAACGACTGCGCCCAGTCGAACACGCGTTGCGGCGTCAGGTAGTCGTGCAGCGGCGTATAGCGCCACATCGCCGACAGCGCGGCCACGGCGAACGCGATCAGCGCGATGCGGCCCCACGCGGGACCGGCGCGCGCGGGTGCGGCGTCGGACGTGGCGGCGCCGCGACGCGCGGGCGAGGTGCTGGTGGCCATCGCGCAAGGAGACCACGCCGCGGGCCGCCGCTTAAACGGCGGGCGGCCGTTTATGGCGTAGGACGAATCCGAACGCAGCTGCCCATCGAGGCACGCTCCGCCCACCCAAGGTCACCCACGAAGCGCGGGGGTTCGGCGACGCGGGCCGGGGTGCGCCCCGAATCGTCGCGGGGGGCGAATGCTGGCAGCCGCGCGAGCCTAGAGCAACCGGCGGCGCGCCAGGTTCTCCATCAGCGCGCGAGCGCCGAACGTCCACGGCTCGATCGCATCGGTGCGGTTCACCCGGTTGACCAGCGTGCCGAGCGTGGGCGTCGAGATCGTCACGATGTCGCCGACCGCGTGGGTGAAGCCCTCGCCGGGACCGTGGCGGTCCTGCGTCGGCGCGAACATCGTCCCGAGGAACAGCGCGAACCCGTCCGGATACTGGTGATTGGGACCGATCGCCTGCCCGACGAGATCCAGCGGATCGCGGCTGATCCGGCTCATCGAGCTCGATCCGTCGAGTACGAAGCCGTCCGGCCCCTCGACGCGCAGCGCGATCTCCGCGCGACGCACGTCGTCGATCGAGAACGCGCCGTCGAACAGCCGCACGAACGGCCCGATGGCGCACGAGGCGTTGTTGTCCTTCGCCTTCCCGAGCAGCAGCGCACTGCGGCCTTCGAAATCGCGCAGGTTCATGTCGTTGCCCACCGCGGCGCCGACGACGCGGCCTCGGCTGTTCACCACCAGCACGATCTCCGGCTCCGGGTTGTTCCATTCGGACTTCGGATGGATGCCGATGTCGACACCGGTCCCGATCGCCGACATCGGCGCCGACTTGGTGAAGATCTCGGCATCGGGGCCGATGCCCACTTCGAGGTATTGCGACCAGGCGTGCTGCGCGATCAGCGCTTCCTTGAGCCGCGCCGCTTCGGCCGATCCCGGCCGCACCGACGACAGGTTGTCGCCGATGATGCCGACGATCGCGCGCCGCACGCTCTCCGCCTTGCCGGGATCGCCTCGCGCCTGTTCCTCGATGACGCGCTCCAGCATGCTGGCGACGAACGTCACGCCGGCCGCCTTGAGCGCCTGCAGGTCGACTGGCGCGAGCAGCCACGGTCGCGACCGATCGCGCGTCTGTGGCGGCGTGTTGGCGAGCACGTCCGCGAGCGACGCCACCCGCTTCGCGTCGCGCGCCTCGCGCAGCGCACGCGCCGGATCGTCGAGCTCCGCGAGCCCGCTCATCGTCGGCGCCACGGGGGAAACGTCGACCAGGTCGTCGCCGCGCACGGCGACCAGCGCGGGGCCTCCGGCTTCGGGCAACCAGACCCGGCCGGCGAGCACGGCGTCGCGAGCGTCGACCGGCAGGCAGTGCGCCGGCGTCATCCAATCCTTCATCGTCCTCTCCTCGTCTTCGCTGGCGCGAGGATAGCGCAAGGCGCGCAGCCGCTCTGCACGAACGGGCATAATGGAACGCGCGCGCGACGCTCGACCGCGCGCGGACGGAGACTGGCATGGCCCTCGTGCCGCTGATCGACGACGACGACGCACCGGCCGAGGTGCGCGCGGTCTACGACGACATCCGGGCGACCCGGAAGACCGACTACGTCAACCATTTCTGGCGCGCGCTCGCCAACGACCCGCGCGAGCTCGCGCGGGTGTGGACGCATACGCGCGACGTGATGGGGGCGGGCGCGCTCGACGCGTTGACGAAGGAGCTCGTCTACCTCGCGGTGTCGATCACCAACAATTGCGAGTACTGCATCCGCTCGCACCGCGCTGCCGCGGTCGCGAAAGGGATGAGCGCCGAGATGTTCATGGAGCTCGCCGCCGTCGTCGCGCTCGCCAACGCCAACAACCGGCTCGCGAACGCGCTCCAGGTCGACGTCGACGAGCGCTATCGGTGATGCCGTCTCCGATGCACAACGACGCCACACGCCACCTCGCCGCCGATGCGTTCCTGTATCCGCTGACCGAGCCGACCGCGACCGGCCGGCTGCCGGTCGACGCGCGACACACGCTCTACTGGGAGGAATGCGGCAATCGCCACGGACCGGTGATCGCGTTCCTGCACGGCGGCCCCGGGGGCGGCTGCCTGCCTCACCACCGCCGCTTCTTCGATCCCGACCACTGGCGGATCGTGCTGTTCGACCAGCGCGGCGCGGGCCGATCGACACCGGCGGCGTCGATCACCGACAACACGACGTGGACGCTCGTCTCCGACATGGAGAAGTTGCGCGCCCACCTCGGCATCGACCGCTGGGTGCTGTTCGGCGGTTCGTGGGGCTCGACGCTCGCGCTCGCGTACGCGCAGACCTACCCGCAACGCGTCGCGGGGCTGGTGCTGCGCGGCGTCTTCCTCGCGACGCCGCGCGAGATCGACTGGTTCATGCACGGCATGGGCCGCATCTTCCCGGAAGCGTGGCAGGCGTTCTGGAGCTTCCTGCCGGACCACGAGCGTGACGACCTGCTCGCGAATTTCCACCGCCGGCTCGTCGATCCCGATCCCGCCGTGCACCTGCCGGCGGCGATCGCCTGGGACCGTTACGAGACGTCGTGCTCGACGCTCCTGCCGCGCGCCGACCCGCCGCCGCAGCTCGGCGACGCCACGGCGGCGCTGGCGATCGCGCGCATCGAGGCGCACTACTTCGTCAACGAGGCGTTCCTGGACGACGGCCAGCTGATCGGCAACCTCGCGCGCATCCGCCACCTTCCCTGCTCGATCGTGCACGGCCGCTACGACATCGTGTGCCCGATCGAGAGCGCCTACGAGCTCGCGAGCGCCTGGCCGGAAGCGGAGTTCGTCGTCGTGCCCGATGCCGGTCATTCGGTGCGCGAGCCCGGCATCGCGCGCGAACTCGTCGCCGCCGTCGAACGGATGAAGAGCAGGATCGCGGTCGCCTCTTGAGCGCCGCTTCACCGTCCGTCGCCAAGGCGAGCGCGCGCTGGCTCGAGCGCAGCCGCCGCGCGGTCTGGCACCCGTGCACGCAGATGAAGGCGCACGAGACGCTGCCGATCGTGCCGATCGCCCGCGGCGAGGGCCCGTGGCTCTTCGACTTCGACGGGCGCCGCTACCTCGACGCGGTATCGTCCTGGTGGGTGAACCTGTTCGGCCATGCCAACCCGCGCATCAACGCGGCGATCGAGGAGCAGCTGCGCACGCTCGAGCACGTGATCCTCGCGGGATTCACGCACGCGCCGGTCGTCGAGCTCTCCGAGCGGCTCGCCGCGCTCGCGCCGGCCGGTCTCGGCCACGCGTTCTACGGGTCGGACGGCGCGTCGGCGACCGAGATCGCGCTCAAGATGAGCTTCCACGCCTGGCGCAACGCCGGGCGCCCGGGCAAGACGCGCTTCGCGAGCGTCGCGGGCGGCTATCACGGGGAGACGCTCGGCGCGCTGCACGTGACCGACGTCGCGCTGTTCCGCGACGTCTACGCGCCGCTGCTCCGGGAGCCCGTCGTCGTGCCGTCGCCGGACGCGCGCCTTCGCGTCGCCGACGAGACGCCGCGCGACGTGGCCGAGCGGGCAGCGCGCGGGCTCGAAGCGCGGCTGGCCGCCGACCACGGCTCGATCGCCGCGCTCATCGTCGAGCCGCTGGTGCAGGGCGCGACCGGCATGGCGATGTACGACCCCCATTACCTCGTGCGGGCGCGCGAGCTCTGCACCCGCTACGACGTGCACCTGATCGCCGACGAGATCATGACCGGCTTCGGACGCACCGGATCGTTCTTCGCCTGCGAGCAGGCGGGCGTCGCGCCCGATTTCCTGCTGATGTCGAAGGGCATCACCGGCGGCTACCTGCCGCTGTCGTGCGTGCTCGCCACCGACAGCGTCTACGCCGCCTTCTACGCCGACGACGTCGCGCGCGGCTTCCTGCACTCGCACAGCTACACCGGCAACGCGCTCGCCTGCCGCGCCGCGCTCGCCGTGCTGGACATCTTTCGCGACGACGACGTCATCGCGGCGAACCGCGCGCGGGCGAGCCGATTCACCACGCTCGCCGAGCCGATCGCGCGTCATCCGAACGTGCGCGATTTCCGTTCTACCGGGATGATCTGGGCCTTCGACGTCGCGACCGACCGTCCCGACTTCGCCCGCTGGTGCTTCGAGCGGGCGCTCGCGCGCGAGGCGCTCGTTCGTCCGATCGGGCGCACCGTCTACTTCATGCCGCCGTACGTCGTCGACGAGGCGCAGTTCGCGGCGCTCGTCGACGCCACCGTCGATATCCTCGACGATGCGTAGCGCGCGCGCCGCCGTGGCGGTCGCCGCCTTCGCGTCGGCGCTCGTCGCGCAGGCGGAGATCCCGCGCCCGGTCGCGCGTGCGTTCGCATCCGCCGGCGTGCCCACCGATCACGTGGCCATCGTCATCCAGCGCGTGGACGCCGCGCAGCCGCTGCTCACGCACCAGCCCGACGTGCCGATGAACCCGGCATCGGTCATGAAGCTCGTGACCACGTTCGCGGCGCTCGATCTCCTGGGTCGCGACTATCGCTGGCGCACCGAGGCGCACCTCGGCGGCCCGCTGATCGACGGCACGCTGCGCGGCGACCTGATCCTCAAGGGTCACGGCGACCCGAAGATCACGATCGAGCAGTGGCAGGCGTTCATGCGCGACCTCCGCGCCCGAGGCGTCGAGCGCATCGAAGGCGACCTCGTGCTCGACCGCACGTTCTTCCGCGTGGGTTCGCACGACGCATCGCAATTCGACGGCGAGCCGCTGCGCCCCTACAACGTCGGTCCGGATGCGCTGCTGGTCAACTTCAAGGCCGTGCGCTTCGGCTTCGCCCCCAATGCCGCCGGCACCGGCGTCGACGTCGTGGTCGAGCCACCGCTGCCGCAGATCGCCGTCGGCGGCGCGCCGGCGCTGGTCGACGGGCCGTGCAACGACTGGCGGGCGCAACTGGCGGCGGCGTTCATCAACCAGCCGCGCGCCGCGGCCGTGACGTTCCCCGGCAGCTACGCACGCGAGTGCGGCGCACGCGACTGGCACCTCGCGCTCCTCGATCACGCGAACTACGTGCACGGGATGTTCACCACCTACTTCGCCGAGGCCGGCGGCCATTTCGGCGGCGCCGTGCGCGACGGGCGCGCCCCGGCGACGGCGCCGTTCGCCGTGCTCGAGTCGCCGCCGCTGTACGACGTCGTACGCGACGTCAACAAGCTGTCGAACAACGTGATGGCGCGCCAGGTATTCCTCACGCTGGGAACGCGCGAAGGCGGGCCGCCGGCGACGGTCGAGAAGTCGACGGCCGTCGTGCAGCGGTGGCTCGAGCGGCGCCGGATCGCCATGCCCGGCCTGCAGATCGAGAACGGGTCGGGGCTCTCGCGCGTCGAGCGCCTGACGGCGAGCGGCCTTGCGCGGCTGCTCGCCAGCGCGAACGCGAGTGCGGTGCGCGACGAGTTCGCGACGTCGCTCGCCGTCGCGGCCACCGACGGGACGCTCGAACGGCGCATGCACAACGGCAGCGCGGCCGGCCGCGCGCTCCTGAAGACCGGATCGCTCGAGGGCGTGCGCGCGCTGGCCGGGTACGTGCTCGATGCGCGCGGCACGCGCTGGATCGTGGTGGCGATCGTGAACGACGCGAACGCCGCGCGGTCTACGCCTGCACTGGACCTGCTCGCCGACTGGGTCTATCGCCAAGGCTTCGCGACGACGACGCGGCACGGCCCGCGTCCGTGACACCATGCTGCTCCTCGACGCACTGGTCGAACAGCGCATCGCCGCCGCGCAGGAAGCGGGGGACTTCGACGACCTGCCGGGCGCCGGCAAGCCGCTCGCGCTCGACGACGACCGGCTCGTGCCGGAGTCGCTGCGCGTCGCGTACCGGATCCTGAAGAACGCCGGCTTCGTGCCTCCCGAAGTGGCGGCACGACACGAGGTCGCGAGCGTCGCCGAGCTGTTGCGTCACGCGGTCGACGACCGGACGCGCCGGCGGGCGGTCGCGAAGCTCGCGTTGCTCACCGCCAAGCTCGAGCTCGAGGGACGGGCGCTGCCGACCGCGTACCGCGCCGCGCTGATCCAGCGGCTCGATCGCTGACGCCAACGCGTTGCAGCGCGGCCGGCTCGCGACTGAGAGACGGCCGTCCGTGCGCGCAAACGTTCCAGCCGAAGCGACGCCGGCGCCACGCCCACGAGGCGGGCCGTCCGGTGAGTTCCTCGTCACCGGACTCGTGCCCCGCGCGTGACGCCGTCGTCGATCGACCGCTACACGGGGATCGCGCGCTGGTCCTTGAAGTACAGCACGCCCTTGATCACGCGATACAGCACCCAGATCGCCGTGACCATCCAGATCAACGGGCCGAGCGCGAAGCCGATCAGCACGATGGCGAGCAGCACCAGCACGACCCAGCCGATCAGCGCCCAGACGGTCGACCACCAGAACGTGCGGATCAGCCACGTCATGTGCGACTCGAGCCAGGTGCCGCGCGCTTCTCCGCGCTTCACGTAGGCGACGACGACGCCGATGACGCCGATGAACGTCAGGAGCGGCGCCGGGACGGCAAGGCCCGACGAGCCGATCTGCGTCAGCGCGGCGAACCCGATCAGCACGTAGGCGACGAGCGCCGCCGTCGTCGGGGCCTGGTCGACGGTCCGGACGGTCGACCCCTGCGGTGGGGGAAAGTCAGCCATGGGAACCACCTCCACGCGAAAGTCGCCGGCAACGTGCGGCGCGAGGGCATAGTTGGGGACGCGACCGCCGGCCACAATCGCCGAGCGACGGGATTCGACCCGCGTCGACCAGCGGCGCGCGGCCGTGACGGCGGGCGCCGGGCCATCGCGAACGCCGATCCGGTGAGCGCATCCGGGGCGATCGGGTCGGCGCTCGCGTCAATACGGCCGGCCGTCCTTGTGCGCCGGGTATTCGCCGTCCTCGTTCATGCCCCACATGAGGTCGTCGTCCGGATAGAACGCGTTGTCGCCCTCGATGCGGTTGCCGACCTCGAGATAGCGGGCCGGCCGGTCGCCGCGATTGACGAGGTGGTGGGCGTCACGCCGGCCGGCCGGGAAGCCGGCGCACATGCCGGCGACCAGCCGCTGTTCCCCCGCATCGGTGACGAGCACGAGCTCGCCTTCGAGGACGTAGACGAACTCGTCCTCGAGCGTATGCCAGTGACGCAGTGCCGACGGGACGCCGGGCGGCAGCGTCACCAGGTTGACGCCGAATTTGGTCAGGCCACATGCATCGCCGAGCCGGCGCTTGATGCGCTCCGCGACGCGTGAACGGAACGGTTCCGGATAGCCGGAGCCGCGACGCTCGTCGACGCTCGCCGGGTCCAGCGCGGGAAGTTTGAGCGACATCGCCTCACCCTGCCGATTGAAAGGATTTCAATCTTAAGCCGAGGCGCGTCGCCGTCCGGCGGCCGGCGTGCGAAGGGCCCCGGCCGCGGCCCGCGCCCGCCGATGCGTGTCTATAATCGTCTGCCCGCGAACCTTCGTGCGCGCGTCGCCAGGAGAACACCATGAGTACCCGTGAAAAGATCATCGACGACTTCGGTGCCGTGCTGAGCGAGGCCGAGGAGCTGCTGAAGCGCGCCGGCACCGAGACGGGCGATCGCGCGCGCGACCTGCGCTCGCAGGTCGAATCGAAGCTGCTCGCCGCGAAGCTGCGGCTGCAGGAGCTCGAGGGCCAGGCGCTCGACCAGGCGAAGAATGCCGCGCGCTACACCGACGAGTACGTCCACGACAATCCGTGGGCGGCGATCGGCGTCGCCGCGGCCGTGGGCTTCGTCGTCGGCCTCTTGATGAATCGCCGCTGACGCGTCCGTCGCCCGAGGGGACGATGGACGCCGACGAGCCGCCTCGCGCGGGCGGGCTCAGGGACGCGCTCGGGCGACTCGCCGAGGGTGCGCTCGGGGCCTTGCGCACGCGCGCGGAGCTCGCCGGCGTCGAGCTCGTCGCCGAGCGCGAGCGCCTGTTCCTGCGGCTCGCGCTCATCGCCGGCGGCGTCGTGGCGCTTGCGTTCGCGCTGCTGTTCGCCGGTGCATTCGTCGTCGTGCTGTTCTGGGACACGCACCGGCTGCAGGCCATCGCCGGCGTCGCGCTGGCGCACGCGATCGTCGGCGCGTGGCTGGTGAACCGGGCGCGCGCGATCGGGCGTGCGGCGCCCGCGCCGTTCGCCCAGACGCTCGCCGAGCTCGACAAGGACCGCGCGCGGCTGTCGAGCGCGCTGTCGCGCGAAGCCTGACGCGATGGCGAAGCTCGACGAGCTCGAATCGCGCAAGGCCTTGCTGGTCGCCCAGGCGGAGTTCGATCGACTGAAGCTCGGCATGGCGCTGCACGACGTGCGGCGCATCGTGCGTCCGACGGTCAGTTCCGCCCAGCGCTCGGCCGTGCACACGCTGGCCGCCCGCGCGCTCGGTATTGCGCTGCCCGTGCTGGGGTTCTCCCGTGTCGGACGCGTCGTGCGCGGGCTGTCGATCGGGCTGTCGGTCTATCGCTTCCTGCGCGGCTGGCGCGGAGCGCGCTGATCGCCGCCTCGGCGGCGGGTCAGCTTGTCGTCGGCCGCGCGAAAGCGCCCGAGCGCATCGAGCGGTTCACGCCAGCTGATCCGGGGATGCCGCGCCCGCGGCCGCCGGCGGATACGCTTTCGGCAGCACGATGCGGAAGAGCGTCCCCTGCCCGGCAGCGGATTCGACCTCGACGCTCGCATCGAGCAGGTCGCACAGGCGCTTGACGATCGACAGGCCGACGCCCTCGCC
>Ga0307416_100001361_pt1 | contig 13193 bp, 14 predicted proteins | sample DK1Cmetagenome_2_FD_203821 | JGI IMG/M metagenome (GOLD analysis project Ga0307416, IMG submission 203821) | Maize rhizosphere microbial communities from greenhouse at UC Davis, California, United States - DK15-C-3 | ecosystem: Host-associated > Plants > Roots > Rhizosphere > Soil | place...
CAACTCGCCAAGCTCGCCGGCGAGCACATCGTGCAGTTGATGGGTGGTGAAGTTGATTCGATGGTCGGTGATCCGGCTCTGGGGAAAGTTGTAGGTCCGGATCTTTTCCGATCGTTCTCCAGTACCGACCTGACCGCGCCGCTCTTTGGCGATCGCGTCCTGCTGCTTCTGCAGCTCCATTTCGTAGAGACGCGCGCGCAGCACTTTCATCGCCTTCGCGCGGTTCTTGATCTGCGACTTTTCGTCCTGCTGCGAAACGACCACACCCGTTGGAATGTGCGTCAGCCGGACAGCGGAGTAGGTCGTGTTCACGCTCTGACCACCGGGACCGCTGGAGCAGAACGTGTCGATGCGCAGATCCTTGTCGTTGATCTGGATGTCCACGTCCTCGGCTTCCGGCAGGACGGCCACGGTTGCCGTGGACGTGTGGATTCGCCCGGACGCTTCGGTTGCCGGCACACGCTGCACGCGGTGGACGCCGCTCTCGTATTTCAGACGGCTGTAGACCCCGCGGCCCTCGATCGACACGATCGCTTCTTTCAGGCCGCCCGTATCGCTCTCGCTGAGAGACATGACGTCGAGCTTCCATCCCTGACGCTCGGCGTAGCGGTGATACATACGGTACAGCTCGGCCGCGAACAGCGCCGCTTCCTCGCCACCGGTTCCGGCGCGGATCTCGAGCAGGACGTTCTTCTCGTCGTTGGGATCCTTCGGGATCAGCAGGATCTTGATTTCCTCGAGCAGCGCGTCGCGTTTGACGTACAGCGTTTTGAGTTCTTCCTCGGCCAGCTCGCGCATCTCCGGATCGGACCCGCGGACGAGCTCTTCGGAACCTGTGATGTCCTGATCGACCGCCTTGTACTCGCGATATTTCTGGACGAGCGGCTCCATGTCGGACAGCGCCTTCGCGGCTTTCCGGAATTCGACCGGATCCGACTGCACGTCGCTGGTGCCGAGCCGGTGCATCAGCTCGTCGTAGCGCGATTCGACTGTGGACAGCTTGTCGAACATCAAATGGCCGTACCCCTTTCAAGGGCGCCGCTCCGCTTAATTATCCCCCGGAGACCGGCGGCAGGAACGCCACCTCATCACCGTCGGAGACTTTGGCCGACATCTTCGCGTAATCGGCGTTCACTGCCACGGACATCGTCCGCTCGTAGTCGCGTAACCGGGGCATTTCGTCGACCAGGGATCGCCACACTGTTTCGACGGTTGCCGGCATCTCGACGTCTCGTACGAGCTCGCCGGATCCCGCCAGGTCGCGCAGGCGTGCGAACAGGCGCACCGTTATGCGCATGCAATCCGGCGCGCCGCTTCACGCGCCGCCTCATCGTCAGGATCGGCGGTGGCGCCTTCGAGCCATACGTCGCCGCCTTCGAAATGTTCGTGCTTCCAGATCGGCACGATCTGCTTCACCCGCTCGATGGTGTACCGGCACGCGGCGAAGGCGTGTGCCCGGTGCGGCGAGGCGGCGACGATGATGATGCTCGCTTCGCCGAGCTCGAGCCGTCCGATCCGGTGGTGGACGCCAATCCGCGTGTCGTCCCAGCTGGCCCGGGCCTCTTCCGTAATCAACTGCAGCGCACGCACGGCCAGCGGCTCGTACGCCTCGTACTCCAGAAACGAAACGCGTCGTCCCTGATTCTCCTCGCGTACCAACCCGATGAATGACGCCACCGCCCCATCGGCGGTGCTCGCTCCGCCGACTTCGTCGATCAGCGCCTGCAGGTCGAGAGGCGCGGAGGTGACCGCAACAGCCGCCATACCGCCAGTTTAGCCCCTTCGACTCGCTCTGCTCGCTCACCCCTCGACTTCTGCTCGGGGTGACCCTGAGCTGCGTCGAAGGGTCAAGGCAGGCCGGAGCGCTTCCAGAAGTGATTCATCGGCCCGTTGCCCTCGCCAATCTCCGGTGCGCTGCGGATCGCGCCGGCGATGTACTCCTGAATCAGCGGAATCGCCTCACGGACCGATCGCCCGCAGGCCAGGTGGGCCGTAACCGCGGCGGCAAACGTGCACCCTGTCCCGTGGGTGTGACGGCTCGGGACCCGTGGATGCCGGAATTCAATGAAGTCGCGGCCGTCGTACAGCAGGTCGACGATGTCGTCGCTGGAAAAATGCCCGCCTTTGATGACGACGAGCGACGGCCCGAGCGTCCGGATACGCCTCGCCGCCTCGCGCCGGTCTTCATCCGCCATGATGGTGATGCCTGCCAGCGCCTCGGCTTCCGGGATGTTTGGCGTGACGACGAAAGCTTTCGGGAGGAGCGACGTCTTCATCGCCTCGACCGCGTCGTTGGCGGCCAGGCTGTCTCCGCTTTTCGCCATCATTACGGGATCGACGACGACGAATGGAATGTCGAAGTCCGCGATCGCCCGCGCTACCGTTTCGACGGCCGCGGCCGATGCGAGCATTCCGGTTTTTGCGGCGTCCGTGCCGAGATCGATCATTACCGCCTCGATCTGCTGGCGGATCAGTTCAGGCGCCACTTCGGTAAACGCCACAACGCCGCGGGTGTTCTGCGCAGTGACGGCGGTGATGGCGGTGCTGCCGTAGACGCCGTGGGCGGCGAACGTCTTGATGTCCGCCTGGATCCCCGCGCCGGCGCCTGAATCGCTGCCCGCGATTGTCAGCGCCATGCGCATGGTGTTATCGCGTGCCGATCAGCCGCCAGAGTCCGGGCGTGATGCCGCCGGCGGCCGCGAGCTTGACCAGATCGGGGAGGACGAAGGGATACACGCCCGACACGAGTGCGGCGTTCAGTCCGACCGCCGCGCTGCCTGAAACCAGCCGCGCAAAATACGCCAGCCAGATCGTTCCGCCCACGTAGATGATGCCGAGGCCAACGAGCATGGCGGCCATCGACGTGACGTAACGGCGGGCCCATCCGCGCTCGGCAAGATAGCCGACGGCGAATGCCGCAAGCGGATACACCATGAGATAGCCGCCTGTCGGTCCAAGCAGGCGGAGGACTCCGGGCGGCAGGGCCGCGGACGCGGCGAACACCGGTAACCCGGCAATGCCGGCGATGAGATACAGCACCTGGCTCGCGAACCCGAGCCGCGACCCGAGCACGAGACCGCCGACCAGCACGACCGTCGGCTGGAACGTAAACGGCACCTGCGTGAACGGCAGCGGGAAACTGATCTGTGCCGCAGCCGCCGTCAGCACGCTGATGAACAACACGGACGCGACGCGGATCGCATTTGCCTCGGCGCGGTCAGCGCGAGTGGCGACGGCGTTCACCAGAGTGGCCGAGTATGCTGCGTTCATGACGCGATTGTATCGCTCTACCTGCCAACCACCAGCAGGTACTGAAAAGGCAGTGTGACGCGATCGAGTACGCGCAACCCGGCGGCCCGAACCTCCGCTTCAACCACTGCTCGATCCAGCCGCCGGCCCGGTTCGGGCCCCGGTCCGCCCTCTCCGGGCTTGTAGTTGACGATTCCTATGCGTCCCTGCGGTTTGATGGTGTCGGCAAGATGGCGCAGCAGCCGGATCCGGCTGGCTTCGTCGTCCACCTCCTGATAGACGTCGACAACCAGAACGGCATCGAGGGCCCCTTTCGGCAGGTTGGTGTCGGTAGCAGTACCGAGCCGCGTTACGACGTTGTTCAGCCCCTCGCGGCTGACACGCCGTTTGATTGACTCGAGCATCGGGGGCTGAATGTCCTCCGCGTAGACCACGCCGTTCGGTCCAACACGGCGTGCGAGCCGGACCGTGAAGAAGCCCGACCCCGCCCCGACATCCGCGACCGTTGCGTTTTCGGCAATCCGCAACGCGTCCATGACCAGGTCTGGTTTCTGCCACGCCGCACGGTCGGGGCTTTCCAGCAGCCCGAGATCCACCGGCGGGAAAAGGCGGGGCGGCGCCGGCTGCTGTGCGGACACGTGGATCGAACACACCAGGGCGGCGGTGACCGCGACCCCTTTCACCGTCACGGTTTCGATCCTTCGCCGACGATGCCTGGTTGAGTCATTCCTTCCGGGGACAGAATGCGATCGAGCTGCCGTCCATCCATCAGGCCTTGTTCGAGCACCAGCTCACGGATCGATCGTCCGGATTGCATGGACGCCTTGGCGAGCTCCGCCGTTTTTGCGTAACCGAGATACGGGCTGAGTGCCGTGGCGACCGCTGTGCTGCGGTCGAGCAGCTCGTGGCAGCGTTCCGCATCGGCCTCAATGCCTTCCACGCAGCGGGATCGCAGCACAGTCATCGCATTGCGCAGGATGGCCGACGAGTGCAGCGCATTCCACGCCATGACCGGCATCATGACGTTCAGTTCGAGCTGCCCCGCTTCTGCGGCGGCGCAGACGGCCGCGTCGCATCCGATCACCTGGAAGCAGACCTGGTTGACCATTTCGGGAATCGACGGATTGACCTTGCCCGGCATGATCGACGACCCGGGCTGCACCGCCGGCAGTTTGATTTCGGCGAGGCCGGCGCGTGGGCCCATGCTCAGCAGCCGGAGGTCACTCGCAACCTTGCCAAGTTCAACAGCCAGCCGGCGCATCGCTCCCGAGTAGGCGAGGACGTCGCCCATGCTCTGGGTCACCCGGAAACGATTGGCCGCCGGCCGAAGCGTCAATGCGGTGAGCCGGCTCAAATGGCCGACGGCGAGCGTCGTGTAGTCGTCGCCGGCGTTGAGTCCGGTGCCAACCGCCGTGGCGCCGAGGTTCAGCTCCTGCAGTTGCGCCGATGTCCGATCGAGCGCATCGGCGGCGTGTTCGATACATCCGCCGTAGCCGCTGAACTCCTGGCCCAGCGTCATCGGCACGGCATCCTGCAGATGCGTGCGGCCGGTCTTCAGAACGGCACTGAACTCTCTCGACTTGATCGCGAACGCCGTTGCCAGTGCCCGGGCGGCGACCGTCAGATCACGGTGCGCGAAGAGCAGCGCGAGCCGCGTGGCCGTGGGGAACACGTCGTTTGTCGATTGCGACATGTTGACGTGATCGTTGGGGTGGACGCGGCTGTATTCGCCGCGCGCGCCGCCGAGCAATTCGGCCGCGCGATTGGCGAGGACTTCGTTCACGTTCATGTTGTGCGACGTGCCGGCGCCTGCCTGGTACACGTCGACGACGAACTGGTCGCGCAGGGCGCCGCCGAGAATCTCCTCCGCTGCCTGAGCGATCGCGTTGCCGATTTTCGAATCCAGGCGGCCGAGCGTGACGTTTGCGTACGCCGCCGCCTTCTTTACGAGAACCGTGGCGTCGACGAGGAGTCCGGGAGCCCGGAGTCCGCTGATGGGAAAATTCTCGAGCGCGCGCGCCGTCTGAATCCCGTAGTAGGCGTCAGCCGGAACCGCCCGCTCGCCGAGCGGGTCGCGTTCAGTACGAGTGGTCATGGCGACCGGCTCAATTATACTGACCGGATGGCCGCAGGCTTTTTCGACAGCATGGTGTCGCTGATCGTTCGGACATCGACCGATTTGCCGCCGGATGTCCGCGCCGCAATGGCCATGGCCCGCGCGCAGGAGCCGCCCGCCACGCAGTCGAGCCAGGCGCTGTCGATCATCGCACAGAATATCGACCTTGCCGGTGCCGCCGAGGGCGCGATTTGCCAGGATACCGGCATGCCGACCTTCGAGGTCAAAACGCCGGTCGGTGCGAATCAGCTGGTCATGAAGGCGAAGATCCGCGACGCCATCGCCGAGGCGACGCGGCGCGGCAAGCTGCGCCCCAACTCCGTCGATTCCATCACCGGCGAGAACTCGGGCACCAACCTCGGCCCCGGGACACCGGTGATTCACTGCGAGCAGTGGGAGAACGAGGACGAGATCGAGGTGAGATTGATCCTCAAGGGCGGCGGCTGCGAGAACATGAACGCCCAGTACTCGCTGCCGGCGGACCTCGCGCATCTCGGCCGCGCCGATCGTTCGCTCGAGGGCGTACGGAAGTGCATCCTGCATGCGGTGTGGCACGCCCAGGGGAAGGGATGCGCGCCGGGCGCGGTTGGCGTCGCCATCGGCGGCGACCGGACGTCCGGCTACGTGGTCGCGAAAGAGCAGCTGTTTCGGACGCTCGACGACATCAATCCGGATGCCCGGTTGGCGGAGCTCGAAGCGTCGATCATGGGCGAGGTCAACACGCTCGGGATCGGCACCATGGGATTCGGTGGCCGCGTCTCGCTGATCGGCTGCAAGATCGCCGCGCTCAATCGCCTGCCGGCGAGTTTCTTCGTGTCGGTCGCGTATAACTGCTGGGCGTTTCGCCGTCTTGGCGTGGTCCTCGACGCCGGAACCGGCGAGATCAAACGCTGGCTCTATCGCGATCCGTCGGTGCCGGCGGTGCCGATGGCGGACCAGGAAGGGTTCCGCCGGACCGGGCGCGAGGTCGTCCTGCGGACTCCGCTCAGTGACGAACAGATACGCAGCCTGAAAGTCGGCGACGTCGTGCTCGTATCGGGGCGCGCGTACACCGGCCGCGACGCCGTGCATCACCACTTGATGTCGCACGACGCACCGGTCGATCTGCGCGGCGCTATCCTCTATCACTGCGGTCCCGTCGTCGCCAAGGACGGAACGGGCTGGAAGGTCACGGCGGCGGGTCCGACAACCAGCATTCGTGAGGAGCCGTATCAGGCCGACGTCATCAAACGGTTCGGGATCCGCGCGGTGATTGGCAAGGGCGGGATGGGCGCGAAAACGCTCGCCGCGCTGAAAGAGCACGGCGCCGTGTATCTGAATGCGATCGGCGGTGCCGCCCAGTTCTATGCGCGAACCATCAAGAGCGTTGACGGCGTCTCACTATTGGAGTTCGGGACACCAGAGGCGATGTGGCATCTGACCATCGAGGACTTTCCGGCGATCGTCACGATGGATGCACACGGCGACAGCCTTCATCGGGACGTCGAAGAGCGCTCGGCCCGGCAGTTAGCCGCTGTGGGCGCATGACGCTCCTGATGAGCTCGTCGCGTAAAATGCTGATTAAGAAAGGAATAGCGCGAAAGCATGAGCCATCGCGCCTTTTGCCGGCCCGGTCGGCCGCGCGTATAATTTCCATATGATCAATGTGTCTCAAACGGCAGCGTCGAAGATCAACGAACTGCTCGTCGAAGAAGGGAAGGCGGGCAGCGGACTGCGCGTGTTCGTGCAGGGCGGCGGCTGCTCGGGGTTCCAGTACGGCCTCATGATCGAGGAAAACGGCGGCGACGCCGATCAGGTGTTCGAGTCGAACGGGGTCAGGTTGTTCGTCGACCCGGTCAGCATCAGCTACCTCAAGGGTGCTGAAGTCGACTTCGTCGACACCGTGACCGGCGGTGGCTTCACGATCAAGAACCCGAACGCGACGTCCACCTGCGGCTGCGGTTCGTCATTCAGCGTGTAAGGACCCGGCCTTCCCCGTGCCGACGGCCTTTCCCGATCTCACCAGGCTGAAGCCGGAAGGCGGCAAGCGCTCCAGCAAGCGCGAGAAAATCGTCAACGTCTTCCTCCGTCAGGAAGGACACCTCAGCGCGGACGATCTCGTCGACACGATCCGCAAAGAGGATCACCGGATCAGCCGGGCGACCGTCTACCGCACGCTGCAGTGGATGGTCGATGCCGGCATCGCCCGGAAAGTCGACTTCGGAGAAGGACGCTTCCGATTCGAACACTCATACCGGCAGCCGCGACACTTCCACCTGATCTGCAAAACCTGTCATCGTTCGTTCGAGTTCCTCAGCTCGGATATCGAGGCGCTGGTCGAAGAGGTGGCCGCGGCCCGCGCGTTCGCGCCGGCGCAGAGCGTGGTCCAGATATACGGGACGTGCGAGGCCTGCCGGACCGGCCGGCCGGCGGCGGCGACCGACGTCGGGCATACCGACCTGGTGTTCGCCCGCGACGCGCTGCAGATTGCCATCGCCACCGAGAAGAGCGGGCTGGAGTTCTATTCACGCGCCGCCAGAATCGCCAAGGACTCGCGTGGCCGGAAGATTTTTCACGACCTGGCGATGGAAGAGAAGGAGCACCTCGGCAAGCTGGAGGAGCGCTACAGCCAGCTGTTGCAGCGCGATCCACAGCTCGAGTCACGTCCGAAATTCCTGTTCTTCAAAGGTGCCGCGAACGGACTGTTCGCTGAAGGCGCCGCGCGGCTCCTCCGCGGAGTGAACGACCAGCAGGCGCTGATGATCGGCATCCGGTGTGAGCGTGGTTCGCACCGGTTCTTCAAGAAGTACGGGGAGCGGTTCGAAGATTCCGAAGGCAAACAGATCTTCCTCGAATTTGCCGACGAGGAACGCAATCACCTCGATCTGCTGGTCCGCGAATACAAGGCGCTGGCGAAACGTCAGGGGAAGTCGACGCGGCGGGCGGCTACGGCGTCCACCCGCGCAGCGCGCTGACCGGGGTCGCCGCGCACCCCGCTGTGATCGACCTTCATCTCCACACCACAGCCTCCGACGGACGCCTGACCCCGACTGAGCTCGTCGCGCATGCGGCTGCGGCCGGGGTTCGTATCCTCGCCGTAACCGACCACGATACGACCGATGGGTTCGACGAGGCAGCTGCCGAAGCCGCACGCCAGGCGTTGCTGCTTGTGCCGGGCATCGAGATTACGGCGGTCGATCGCGGTCAAGACGTTCATATGCTCGCCTACTTCTTCGATCGCACTGATGCGGGGTTGGCGCAGTTTCTCATCGCCCAGCGCGCCACCCGCGTCACGCGCATCGTCGAGATGGCGAAACGGCTCGGCGCGCGTGGCATGCCTGTCGACGTCCAGCCGTTCGTCGATGAAGCGCGCCGCCACACCAGCAAGTCGATCGGCAGGCCACGGCTCGCGCAGGCAATGATCGACGCCGGCTATGTCGCCACGACGCGGGAGGCGTTTGACAGATGGCTCGGACGCGGTTGCCCTGCGTTCGTCGAGCGGCCCGGGGCGTCGCCGGAAGAAGTGATCGGAATCGTGCACCGCGCCGGTGGGGTGATCTCACTCGCCCATCCGGGCCGGACTGGAATCGACGATCGAATTGCTGCGCTGCGCGACGCCGGTCTCGACGCCATCGAGGTCTATCACTCCGATCACGACGCGGGCATGGTGACGGTGTATCTCACGATGGCCCGGCAGCTGGACTTGATGATCACCGGCGGTTCGGATTTTCACGGCGACCCTGCGCGCGGCATCGCGCCGGGGGCGTCGGTCCTGCCGGAGCGCGAGTGGACCAGGCTGGTTGGCACACGCCGCAGGGATGGCTGACCGCGAGCTTCTCGTCGAGTTGACCGGTGTCTCCAAGGACTACCGCGCGCTTCGTCCGCTTCGTATCCACCGTCTCGAGCTTCGAGCGGGGCAGTCGATCGCACTGCTCGGCGTGGACGCTGCGATGTCGGAGGTGCTCGTCAATTTGATTACCGGAGCGCAGCTGCCCGACGAAGGCGAGATCAGAGTCTTCGGCCGGGCAACGGCATCCATCACTGCCGTCGACGAATGGGTGACCGAACTCGATCGCTTCGGCCTGATAAGCGACCGGGCCGTCCTGGTCGAGCAATTTACCGCGGAGCAAAACCTGGCCCTGCCGATCTCGCTCGACATTGAGGTGATGCCGCCGGGGGCCCGGGAGGAGGTCAGGCGACTCGCGGCCGAGGTCGGGCTGTCAGCGGAAACAATGGCGCGACCGACATCAGCGTTGGCACCAACGGATCAGCTTCGACTTCGCCTCGGCCGGGCGCTGGCTTTGCGTCCGCGCGTTCTTCTGGCCGAGCACCCGAACGCCCTGTTGTCCCGCCAGGAATCGCCGAGCTTCGCCAGGGATCTTCGCCGCATCTCACACGATCGCGGCCTCGCTGCGCTCGTGATGACCGCCGATCCGACTTTTGCCGGCGCCGCCGCAGATACAGTGGTCGAGCTCCAGCCCGCCACAGGGGTACTGAACCGACGGTCGGGCTTACAGCGCTGGTTTTCCTCACGGAACAAAACTTGATTCGCCTGTCTATGGGTCGCCGGCGCGACACACGGAGGGTTCTGCACGTGGCGAACGGAACAATCAAACGTCTGGTGAGAGATCGCGGCTTCGGCTTTATCCGCGACGATGGCGGTCAGGAATGGTTCTTCCACCGTAGCTCGGTTGAAGCCGGAGCATTTGAACAGCTCAACGAGGGTCAGCGCGTCAGCTTCGACGAAGAGCCGTCGCAGAAGGGTCCGCGGGCGGGCAACATCCGGGCGGAATCCTGAGACCAGGCGGGAAGTGCTCCCGGCCCCCAATCGGAGGGCCGGGAGATCGACGACGCGATCCTTATCCTTCGATCAGGCGAATGTCGCCTGCGCGCGGTCCCTTGGCCGACTCCTCGGGTTGAAATTCCACACGCTGGCCCTCTCGGAGCAGCTCGAACACAGCGCCGCGTACGGCGCTGCGATGGAAGAAGTGCTCGATACCGCCCTCATCGCGGATAAACCCGAATCCCTTGTCGATGAGGAGGCGTGCGATAGTCCCGGTGGGCATAACCTCGGTCCTCCGATGCGCGTCGATCGTTAGATGTTCGACTCGTCTTGCGGCCGTCACGCGGAGCGGCCGATCCCGAAAGGAAGGACGTACGCGCGCACCGGCTGAAAAGCTGGGCCAGTGTAGGGAGTACGTGGTACGAAGTCAAGCGTGCCCGAAGTCCTTTTCCTGCCACGAGTTGGCGTACGATACCGCATGCTGCCGGGGGTGATTCTCGCTGCTGGCGACTCCACCCGGATGGGGTTCCCCAAGGCCCTCCTCCTGACTCGCGACGGTAGACCGTTCGTCGCGGCGATCGCCGCAACCTTCGCCAGGGCAGGCCTCACCGGGATTTTCGTCGTGACCGGCCGCGATCATGAGCGCATCGCTGATGCGCTTTCACCCGGGGCGCTGCCGGTGACGCCGCAGGTGGTTCGGAACCTTGATCCGTCTCGCGGACAGCTTTCCTCGCTGCTGATCGGAATCGACCAACTTCCAGCCGACGCGCCCGCAGTGGTTGTCACGCTCGTGGATGTTCCCCTGATGACGGCCGAAACGGTTCGCCTCGTCGTCTCCGAATGGCGTCGGACAGGCGCGCCGATCGTCCGCCCCGCCATCGGCGAGCGGCACGGTCATCCGGTCGTCTTCGATCGGCGTCTCTTCCAGGAACTGCGGCAGGCGCCGCTCGACGTTGGGGCGAAGGCCGTCGTCCGCGCGCACGCCGCCGAGATCGTGAATGTTCAGGTCACCGATACGGGCTGCCTCGTCGACGTGGATACGCCGGCAGATTACGAGACGCTCGGCCACTAAACCGCCCGTAGCACGTCGATTCACCGTGCTTACACTCCTGTCGTCAACCGCGACATCCACCGATACCCAACGGGCAGGAAAACGTTTGTCGACCTCGAAACCCGCGTTCGATCGCCCCGACGACGGGGTGGTGCCATCGGTTCAGGTCGAACGCCGATCGCACGACGCCGCGCTGGGGCACGCCGCGGTCGCGACGCTGAGTCAGCGGGCGCTGGCGGGTGCGGACTTTCCGTTCCTCCTCGACCAGACAGTCAGACTCCTCGCCGAGACCCTGACGGTGGACGTGGCCGCCGTCTGCGAGGGTGGCGAAGAAGACCGCCTGCTGTTACGGGCCGGGCATGGTCTCATCGTGTCGGTCCCCGGCCAGACGCGCCTGCGGGTTGATCGTTCCCGGTTTCCGGCGTGTGCTCTCGAATCTGAAACACCGGTTTGTGCCTCGCCGGCCGAACCGGAGCCTGAACCGGACTCGCTGGTCGCGCAGGAGGGACTGCGCCATACCGTGGCGATGCGCATTCCCGGCCGCGCGCGGCCGTACGGCCTCCTCGTCATCGGCGCGCGGCACGAACGAACGTACTCGCGCGAAGATCTGTTCTTTGTCCAGGCGGTGGCCAACGTGCTCGGAGCCGCGTTGGAACGCGCGGCGATGGACCACGACCTCAGACGCGAGCTGGCGCTGTATTCAGCGACGGTGGAGGCCGCGGCCGACGGAATCTTCGTGACCGACGAACACGGACGCGTCACGCGGTTCAACCAGCGCGTGATCGAGATGTGGAATCCTCCGGCCGAGGTGATTGCCAGCGGATCCGTGGAGGCCTGGCTCGCATGGGTGCCGACGCAGTGCGTTCGTCCCGATGCGGTCAGGGTGAACTACGAAGCAGCGGTCGCCAGCGACGACGAGCACCGATCGGTCACACAGCTGAATGACGGCCGTGTGTTCGAACGGTATTCACGACCACAGCGCGTCGACGGCCGGATTGTCGGACGGGTCTTTTCGTTTCGCGACGTCACCGCCCGCCTCAGGGCCGAAGAAGAGCGCCGCACGCTCGAGCGTCAGATGCTGCACGTGCAGAAGCTGGAAAGTCTTGGCGTGCTGGCCGGCGGGATCGCGCACGATTTCAACAACCTGCTCGTCAGCGTGCTCGGCAACGCCGGGCTGGCGCTGGCGGAGCTCGATCCGGCATCGCCGGCGCGCGGCCGCCTGATGGATATCGAGCTCGCCGCCCAACGCGCCGCCGAACTGACGCGGCAGATGCTTGCCTACGCAGGCAGAGGGCGATTCGTCGTCCAGCGCCTCAATCTGTCGGAGATGGTCAGCGAGCTCGTCACGCTCCTTCGGACGGTGGTACCGAGGACCGCGGAGATCGACGTGCGGCTCGCGGATGATCTGCCGGACGTCGAGGCCGACGCGTCGCAGCTGCGTCAAGTGGTGATGAATCTGGTGACCAACGCTGCGGACGCGATGGCCGGCGCGGCCGGGCGGATAGAGATCACCACGGGCCGCGTATTTGCCACACGCGACTACCTCGCGCAGGCCTGCATCGGCGAGGACGTCGCACCGGGCGAGTTGGTGTTCGCGCAAATCGCGGATACCGGCTGCGGCATGGACCAGGAGACGCTGGCTCGCATCTTCGATCCGTTCTTTACCACCAAGGTCACGGGACGCGGGCTCGGGCTGGCGGCCGTCCTCGGCATCGTCCGCAGCCACCGCGGGGCCATCGCGGTGGACTCGGCTCCGGGCGTCGGCACGCGTTTCCGGTTGCTGCTTCCCGCGGCCGCGGCGGCGCCCTCGAATCTTCACGTTCCAGGGGTCGTCTCGAAGACAGCACTCTCCAGCGGAACGATCCTCGTCGTGGACGACGACGATGGCGTGCGGACCGTCGCGACCTTGTCGCTCGAACGGTCGGGGTTCCGCGTCGTCGCCGCCTGCGACGGCGAGGAGGGCGTGGCCGCGCTCCGTGAGCGCCGCGGCGAATTCGACGCAGTACTTCTCGACA
>Ga0307416_100001363_pt1 | contig 13181 bp, 10 predicted proteins | sample DK1Cmetagenome_2_FD_203821 | JGI IMG/M metagenome (GOLD analysis project Ga0307416, IMG submission 203821) | Maize rhizosphere microbial communities from greenhouse at UC Davis, California, United States - DK15-C-3 | ecosystem: Host-associated > Plants > Roots > Rhizosphere > Soil | place...
CCGCAGTAGCCCATCGCGGCGCGAAGCCCGCCCATCAGCTGGTGGATCACGTTGACGAGCGCCCCCTTGTACGGCACGCGCCCCTCGATGCCCTCGGGAACGAGCTTCTCGGCGGCGGCGATCGGATCCTCGGCTTCGAGCTCCTGGAAATAGCGGTCGGAGCTGCCCTGCTGCATCGCGCCGAGCGAGCCCATGCCGCGGTAGCTCTTGTACGAGCGCCCCTGGTAGAGCTCGATCTCCCCGGGCGACTCGTCGGTTCCGGCGAACAGGCTGCCCAGCATCACCGACGACGCGCCGGCGGCGATCGCCTTTGCGATGTCGCCCGAATAACGGATGCCGCCGTCGGCGATGACCGGGACATCGGCCTTGGCGATGCCTTCGAGCGCGGTCTGTACGGCGGTGATCTGCGGCACGCCGACCCCGGCGACGATGCGCGTCGTGCAGATGGAGCCCGGTCCGATGCCGACCTTGACCCCGTCCACGCCGTGATCGACGAGCGCCCTGGCTCCGGTCGCGGTGGCGACGTTGCCGCCGACGAGTTGAACGCCCGGAAAGCGCTTCTTGACCCACGCGACGCGATCGAGGACGCCCTGCGAGTGACCGTGCGCGGTATCGACGACGATGACGTCGACGCCGGCCGCCACCAGCAGCTCCGCGCGCTCCTCGTTGTCGGCCGCCACGCTGATCGCCGCGCCGACGCGGAGCCGTCCGAGGTCGTCCTTGCAGGCGTGCGGGTGCTCGGTCGACTTCTGGATGTCCTTGACGGTGATGAGGCCGCGCAGCTCGCGCGCGTCGTTCACCACCAGCACGCGCTCGAGCCGGTGCCGGTGCATCAGCGACTTCGCCGTCTCGAGATCCGTGCCCTCCGGCACGGTGACGAGCCGGTCGGCGCGGGTCATGATCGCCGCGACCGGCTGGTCGAGGTTGGTCTCGAAGCGCAGGTCGCGATTGGTGACGATGCCGACCAGGCGCTTGCCTTCGACGACCGGGAGGCCCGAAATGCGGTGTTTCTGCGTCAGCGCGAGCACTTCACGGACGCTCATCGTCGGCGGGATGGTGATCGGATCCTTGACCACCCCGGACTCGAAGCGCTTGACCTTCGCCACTTCGGCCGCCTGCTTCGCGGGCGGCATGTTCTTGTGGACGATGCCGATGCCACCTTCCTGCGCGATCGCAATGGCCAGGCGGGCTTCGGTGACGGTGTCCATCGCCGCGGCGACCAGCGGCAGGTCGAGCACGATGCCGCGCGTCAGGCGGGTCTTCAGGGATACTTCGCGGGGGACGACGAGGGAGTGCGCGGGGACGAGGAGGACGTCGTCGAACGTCAGGGCCTTGCGAACGACTCGCATCGAGAGGCTGCTCCGGGTCGCAAACACGGATTATACCGACCGCCCGCACCCGAGATACGGCGTTGACGGCCGACCGGGCGGTGGAGTAGCTTGCCAACGTCATAAAAGTGCCGGGGGACCCATGGTCCGCGCCGTAACGAGCATCGCTGCCGGTTTCGCCACCCTCGCCGCGATCGCGACGCTGGTCGCGGCGCCGCCCGCGTCCGCCGCGCTGTACAAGTGGGTCGACGCCAACGGCCGCGTCGTCTACTCCGACCAGCCGCCGATGGGCAACGTGAAGTCCGAGGTCGTCGGTGGCGCATCGGCGCCCGCGAATCCGGACGCGGTGAAGGAGATGGCCGGCAAGGAAGCCGAGTTCAAGAAGCGCCAGCTCGATCGCGTCGACGACGCGAAGAAGGCGGAGAAAGGGCGGCTCGAGGCCCAGCGCCTCGCTGCGTTCTGCCAGCAGGCGCGCGCGCAGGTCGCGGGGCTGGGCCGCGTCGACATGGTCATGTTCCGCGTGAACGAGAAGGGCGAGCGCGTGGCGATGGACGAAGCGGCGCGCAGGACCGAGGGCGAGCGCCTCGAGCAGATGATGCGCGAGCGCAAATGCCCCTAGCGCGGCGCACGCGCGCGATCGAACGAGAAACGGCGACCCGCGGGTCGCCGTTTTCATTGGCGACGGCGCTGCTCACTTCGTTTCGAGCGCCTTCTGGTCGATCTTGACCGGTTGGCGCGACTTCAGCGCGGCGACGTAGGCGCTGGTCAGCTCGCGACCGAGCTGATCGCCGAGGCGCAGCGTGGCGGCCGTGACGCGCTGCGGATCGGTCACCTGCGGCGTGGTGACCCGCGTCAGCTTGTAGATCGAGAACCCGCCGCGCGGGTTCGGCGCGCCGAAGTAGCTCGGCAGCTTCGACGCGTCCGCCTGGAAGATGCGCGTCACCGCCTCCGGCGGCAGCGTCGGCTGGGCCTGCGTGCGCTGCAGCGCGACCGGCTTCGCGAACGTGACGCCCGCCTCCTTTTCGCTCTTGCCCTGCTCGAGCAGCGCAAGCTTGTCGCGGCCGGCCTTCTGCGCGAGCTCGCCGGCGGCGCGCGCGACGAGCTGCCGCCGTATCTCGTCCTTGACGTCGTCGAACGGCCGCGCGGCGGCCGGCTTGTACTCGACGATGCGGCCGGCGATCAGCGTGTTCGGCGCGATCTCGATCGCATCGGTGTTGCGCTTGGCCTGCAGCGACTCGGGCGCGAACAGCGCCTGTACGAACTTCGCGTTGCCCATCGCGAGCTGCTGGATCTGCGTGCGCGACATCAGCGGTGACGACTTCACTTCGAGGTCGAGCTGCTTGCCGACGGGAGCAAGCGACTCCGCCTGCTCGTAGACGAGGTTCTGCAGCTGGTCGGCGGCCTGCGCGAACCTCGCCTGCGCCTTCTGGCGCTTGAGATCCTGCTCGAGCTCGCCCTTCACTTCGTCGAAGCTCTTCGTGCGCCCGGCCTCGACGCCGTTCACGCGGATGACGTGATAGCCGAAGTCGGTTTCGACCGGTCCGACGATGTCCCCCGGCCTGGCGGCGAACACGGCGTCCTCGAACGGCTTCACCATCGAGCCGCGCGCGAACAGGCCGAGGTCGCCCCCTTGGGCGGCCGAGCCCGGATCCTCGGAGTTGGCCTTGGCGAGGTCGGCGAACTTCGCCGGATTGGCCCGCGCCTGCTTCGCAAGATCCTCGGCCTTCTTCTTCGCCGCCGCCTTGTCGGCATCGCTCGCGCCCGGCTTCAGCGCGACCAGGATGTGGGACGCGCGGCGCTCCTCGGCCTTCGAGTAGCTCGCGAGCTTCTCCTGGTACTGCTTGCGGAGCTCGGCTTCGTCGACCGTGGTCTTCGCCATCAGCGCGGGCAGCGTCAGCATCACGTACTCGATGCGCGCCTGCTCCGGCGTCTGGAAGGCGGCCTGGTTCTGGTCGTAGAACTGCTTGACCTGGGCGTCGTCGACCTTGACCTCCTTGCCGAACGCATCGGCGTCGATCGTGGCGACCGCCACCTCGCGTTCCTGCTCGAGCAGCGCGAGGAAGCGCGCGCCCGACGACTGCGCGACGATGTTCGCGCCGCCGATCGGCTCCTGCAGCGGAGCGAGGAGCAGGTCCTCGCGCATGCGCTGCTCGAACATCGCCGGCGTCATGTTCTGGGCGGCGAGCAGCGTCCGATAGCGGTCGGGTGAGAACTTGCCGTCGACGCGGAACGCATCGATCTCGGCGATCGCGCGCGCGACGTCCGCGTCGGTCACGCGGAAGCGCTGGTCGCGCGCCTGCTGCTGCAGCAGCTTCTGCGCAACGAGCTGCTCGACCAGCGCGAAGCGCACCTCGGGGTTGTCGAAGATCGCCGGATCGTAGCCGCGTCCCATGGCCGCGCGCATCCGTTCCTGCTGCTGGCGCAGCAGGTCGTCGAATTCGGCGCGCGAGATGTCGCTGCCGCCGACCGTGGCGACCGGCGCGACGCGCGCGTCCCGCCGGAAATAGTAGTCGACGCCGACGAACGCGAACGGGATGATCAGGAGCGCGAGGACGATCTGGGCCAGGCGCTTGTGCTTGTGAACGGTGTCGAACATCGCTTGGCGTTCTCGCTAACCTCGTTGACGTCGCCGGCGCAACCGCGTGGCTTCGCCATCGATTGCCGGAAGACCGATCGGGCGGAAGCGGCGCGAAGCTTCCGGCCGTCGACGCGAAAAGGGCGAACCCGCGGTTCGCCCCTGGTGGAATTGGCGGAGTGGACGGGACTCGAACCCGCGACCCCCGGCGTGACAGGCCGGTATTCTAACCAACTGAACTACCACTCCGTGTTCGCTCGCGTACTGAGCGGCCGCCGACGACCGATCCGGCACCGCGCACGACGCGTCGCAGCGTCCGACCCCGGCGACACGCCACCACTGGTGGGTGCTGAGAGGCTCGAACTCCCGACATTCGCCTTGTAAGGGCGACGCTCTACCAACTGAGCTAAGCACCCGCCGGCGCGCCGTCGCGAACCGTCCCGCGCCCGGCCACGTCGCGCCGCGAAAGACCGCTAGTTTAGCGAATCCTTGAGCTCTTTTCCAGCCCTGAACTTGGGCACCTTCGCGGCGTCGATCGTGATGGTCGCGCCCGTGCGCGGATTGCGGCCCGAGCGTGCGGTGCGCTTGCCGACATAGAAAGAGCCGAAACCGACGAGCGTGACGATGTCGCCTTTCTTGAGCGAGCTCTTGATCGAGTTCACCGTGGCGTCGAGCGCGCGTCCCGCGGCCGCTTTCGAGATGTCGGCATGCTTGGCGATGGCGTCGATCAATTCGGACTTGTTCACGAATCGTACCCCTGCGAAGTTGCGGATGGCGGACGAGCGAGGAAAGCGTGAAGCGCGGCGCTGCGAGCGACCTTTTCGCGTGCGCGCGAAGAAAGCTCTTTATAGCGCTCGCATTTTCGCAGTGTCAATAAGAGGATTCGCCTGTGACCTCGCGGCCTGCATCCACGGTCGTGCGGGTCGTGCGCACGGACATGAACTCGGCGCTGCACCCGATTGAACCGCCGCGCGAATGTGCGCGCACGCGCGCGCAAAAGCGAAGCGCGCGAGCATGTTCCATGCCCGCGCGCCTCGTGTTGCCGCCGCACTACATCGCGTTCAGTGCTTGATCAGCGCGGGCGCTTCCCCGGTGGACGGCGCGGGCGGCACGGGCTCGTCCGCCTTCTCCTTGTCTTCGGAGAGCGGGACCGGCTGACGCTCGAGCGCCATGTCGAGCACCTGCTCGATCCAGCGCACCGGGCGGATGTCGAGGCGATTCTTGATCTCCTCGGGGATCTCGGCGAGGTCCTTCACGTTCTCCTCGGGGATCAGCACCGTCTTGATGCCGCCGCGACCGGCCGCGAGCAGCTTCTCCTTGAGCCCGCCGATCGGCAGCACTTCGCCACGCAGCGTGATCTCGCCGGTCATCGCCACGTCGCAGCGCACCGGGATGCCGCTCAGCACCGACACCATCGACGTGACGATCGCAGCGCCGGCCGACGGACCGTCCTTCGGCGTCGCGCCTTCCGGCAGGTGGATGTGCAGGTCCGTCTTCTGGTAGAAGTCCGGCGCGATGCCGAGCTCGCGGCTGCGATGGCGGACGACCGACAGCGCGGCCGCGATCGACTCGTTCATCACCTCGCCGAGCTTGCCCGTCGTCGTCGTCTTGCCCTTGCCCGGGAGCGTCACCGCCTCGATCGTCAAGAGGTCGCCGCCGACCTCGGTCCAGGCGAGGCCGGTCACCTGGCCCACCTGGTTCTTCTTCTCGGCGATGCCGAACGTGTAGCGCCGCACGCCGAGGTACTTGTCGAGGTTCTTGCTCGTGACCTCGACCGGTCCCTTCGCCTTGCGCGCCTTGCCCTCGCTTTCCTTCAGCAGCAGGCTCTTGACCACCTTGCGGCAGATGCGGCTGACCTCGCGCTCGAGGCTGCGGACGCCCGCCTCGCGCGTGTAGTAGCGCACGATGTCGCGCAGCGCGGTCTCCGCCACGTGCATCTCCTCGGGGCGCAGGCCGTTGTTCTTCATCTGCTTCGGCAGCAGGTACTGGCGCGCGATCGCGATCTTCTCGTCCTCGGTGTAGCCCGACAGGCGGATGACTTCCATCCGGTCGAGCAGCGGCGCCGGGATGTTCATCGTGTTGGCCGTCGCGACGAACATCACGTCGGAGAGGTCGTACTCGACCTCCACGTAATGGTCGACGAACGTCGAGTTCTGCTCCGGGTCGAGCACCTCGAGCAGCGCCGAGCTCGGGTCGCCACGAAAGTCCATGCCCATCTTGTCCACCTCGTCGAGGAGGAACAGCGGGTTGCGCACGGCGACCTTCGTCATGTTCTGCAGGATCTTGCCGGGCATCGAGCCGATGTAGGTGCGCCGGTGACCGCGGATCTCGGCTTCGTCGCGAACGCCGCCGAGCGACATGCGCACGAACTTGCGGTTCGTCGCCTTGGCGATCGACTGGCCGAGCGAGGTCTTGCCCACGCCGGGCGGGCCGACGAGGCAGAGGATCGGCGCCTTCAGGCGATCGACGCGCTGCTGCACCGCGAGGTACTCGATGATGCGTTCCTTCACCTTCTCGAGGCCGTAGTGATCGGCGTCGAGGACCTTGACCGCGTTGGCGAGATCCTTGTTGATCTTGCTCTTCTTCTTCCACGGCAGCCCGACGAGCGTGTCGATGAAGTTGCGCACGACCGTGGCCTCGGCGGACATCGGCGACATCATGCGAAGCTTCTTGAGCTCGCCCATCGCCTTCGCCTCGGCCTCGCGGCTCATGCGGGCGGTCTTGATCTTCTTCTCCATCTCGTCCAGGTCGGCGTTCTCGTCGCCTTCGCCGAGCTCCTTCTGGATGGCCTTGACCTGTTCGTTCAGGTAGTACTCGCGCTGGCTCTTCTCCATCTGGCGCTTGACGCGGCCGCGGATGCGCTTCTCGACCTGGAGGATGTCGACTTCGCCCTCGAGCACGCCGAGCAGGTGCTCGAGGCGCTTCGCGACGTCGCCCATCTCGAGGATCTGCTGCTTCTGCTCGAGCTTCAGCGGAAGATGCGCGGCGATCGCGTCGGCGAGGCGTCCACCGTCGTCGATGCCGGACATCGACGTCAGGATCTCGGGCGGGATCTTCTTGTTGAGCTTGACGTACTGATCGAACTGGGTGAGGAGCGCGCGGCGCATCGCCTCGACCTCGTGCGGATGGCCCGGGTCGCCGGCGAGCGGCTGTGCGTCGGACGAGAGGTACTCGCCCATGTCGGTAACGCGCGCAATTCGCGCGCGCTGCGTGCCTTCGACCAGCACCTTCACCGTGCCGTCCGGCAGCTTCAGCATTTGCAGCACCGTCGCGATGCTGCCGATTTCATAGAGATCCTCGGCGACCGGATCGTCTTTCGCCGCCTGCTTCTGGGCGACGAGCAGGATGTGCTTGCCGGCATCCATCGCCGCGTCCAGCGCCTTGATCGACTTCGGGCGCCCGACGAACAGCGGGATGACCATGTGCGGGAAAACCACGACGTCGCGCAACGGCAGCAGCGGAAGCGTCGTCAATTCGTGAGTCGGGATGCTGGGGTCGGAAGGCATCGAGTGCTTTCTTGGTGGCCTGGGCGAAACATGGGGCCCCGGCCTGGGGGATCAAGCAAAGGCCAGTCTGGCCCTGTCAGGCAGGGTACCAAAGAGGCAACTGAGGGGGATTTCGCCCTTAAACCCGGGGCGTAGGACGCGCGGGAGCCGGCTACGATGGGAACGCCGCTTCACCCGCCTGCGTTGACTGAGCGGGCCGGCCGGCCGCGCCCCGAATGGCGTTTCCGCCATCCGGAACAGGGACTTGCGATGCCCGGCTAGGACTTGGCCGAAGCGACCTTCGGCGCGTCCGCGTACATGAGGAGCGGCTTGCCCTCGTTGGCGATCGTGGCCTCGTCGACGATGCACCGCGCGAGGTTCGACAGCGACGGCAGGTCGTACATGACGTCGAGCAGTGTCTGCTCGAGGATCGAGCGCAGGCCGCGCGCCCCGGTCTTGCGCGCCAGCGCCTTGCGGGCGATGGCGCGAAGCGCCGGCTCGCGCACTTCGAGCTCGACGCCCTCCATGCGGAACATCTTCTGGTACTGCTTGATCAGCGCGTTCTTCGGCTCGACCAGGATCTGGATCAGCGCTGCTTCGTCGAGCTCGTCGAGCGTGGCGACGACCGGCAGGCGGCCGACGAACTCGGGGATCAGGCCGAACTTGATCAGATCCTCGGGCTCCACTTCACGCAGCAGCGCGATGGTGCTGCGCCGGTCGTCCGGGCTCGCGACCTCGGCGCCGAAGCCGATGCCGGTCTTGGCCGTGCGCTGGCGGATGATCTTCTCGAGGCCGTCGAACGCGCCGCCGCAGACGAACAGGATGTTGGTGGTGTCGACCTGCACGAACTCCTGGTTCGGGTGCTTGCGCCCGCCTTGCGGTGGGACGCTGGCGATCGTGCCTTCGATCAGCTTCAGCAGCGCCTGCTGCACACCCTCGCCCGACACGTCACGCGTGATCGACGGGTTGTCGCTCTTGCGCGAGATCTTGTCGATCTCGTCGATGTAGACGATGCCGCGCTGCGCCTTGTCGATGTCGTAGTCGCACTTCTGCAGCAGCTTCTGGATGATGTTCTCGACGTCCTCGCCGACGTAGCCCGCCTCGGTGAGCGTCGTCGCGTCGGCGATCACGAACGGAACGTCGAGCAGGCGCGCGAGCGTCTGCGCAAGGAGCGTCTTGCCGGACCCGGTGGGCCCGATCAGCAGGATGTTCGACTTCGCGAGCTCGACCTCGTCGTCCTTGCCGCCGGACTCGAGGCGCTTGTAATGGTTGTAGACGGCAACCGAGAGGATCTTCTTCGCCGGCTCCTGCCCGATCACGTACTGGTCGAGGATCTGCCGGATCTCGTGCGGGGTCGGGAGCTTGTTGCGGTCGGCGCGCGCGGACTCGGCCGCGGCGCCCTCCTCCCGGATGATGTCGTTGCAGAGCTCGATGCACTCGTCGCAGATGAAGACCGACGGACCGGCGATCAGCTTCCGCACCTCGTGCTGGCTTTTGCCGCAGAACGAGCAGTAAAGGAGTTTATCCCCGGAAGATTTGTCGGCCATTCAACTACCTACGCTTAGCTTCCGGCCACTTTACGCGCCCGAGACCCGCTTTTGCAAGACCTTGTCGACGATCCCGTACTCGCGCGCCGCCTCGGCCCAGAGGAAATTGTCGCGATCGTGATCCCGCTCGACCTGCTCCTCGGATCGTCCGGTGAACTGCGCCATCAGCTTGACGAAGCGCTTCTTGAGGTCGATCACGTACTGCGCATGCCGCTCGATGTCGCTCACCTGCCCCTGGAATCCGCCCGACGGCTGGTGGATCATCACCGTGGAGTTCGGCAGCGCATAGCGCTTGCCCTTCGCCCCGGCCGCCAGCAGGAACGCGCCCATCGACGCCGCCATGCCGACGCAAAGCGTCGACACGTCGGGCTTGATGAACTGCATCGTGTCGAAGATCGCCATGCCCGCGGAGACCGAACCGCCGGGCGAGTTGATGTAGAAGTGGATGTCCTTGTCCGGATTCTCGGACTCGAGGAACAGCATCTGCGCGACGATCAGGTTGGCCGTGCCGTCGTTGACGGGACCGACGAGGAAGACGACACGCTCCTTCAGCAGGCGCGAATAGATGTCGTACGCCCGCTCGCCGCGGCCGCTCTGCTCGATGACCATCGGGACGAGCCCCAGGGCCCTGGTGTCTTCCATGTTCCGTTCCTCGATTGCTGCGATGGGCCGCGCCGCCGGCCGGCGGCGATGGGATGAAGATGGGACTCGCCGGGCGGATCGTCAAGCGCCGGCGGGCATCGATCCGCCGGACGGGGCCGGCGTCCGTCCCGGTGGGGGCCCGCGCTAGGCGCGCGCGGGTCCCATCAGCGCCTCGAACGTCTCCGCCTTGTCGACCACTTTCGCGCGCGCGAGCACCCATTCGACGATGTTGCGTTCGACTGCCGCGGCCTCGAACTCGTTCAACCGCTCCGGCTTGTCGTAGTGCCAGCGCACGACTGCTTCCGGCTGTTCGTAGGTCTGGGCCGCCTCGGTAACGAGCGCCTTCACCTGCTCGGGCCGGGCGGCGAGATTGTTCGCGCGCACCAGTTCGCCGACGACCAGGCCGAGCGCCACCCGGTTCTCGGCCTGGGCCTTGAACATGTCAGCGGACAGCTTGATGTCCTCGGGCTTCATGCCCTGCTGACGCAAGTCCTGCGCCATGCGCTCCATCAGCCCCTGCGCCTCGACGTCGATCATCGCCTTGGGCAACGCGAACTTGGCCTGGCCCCGCAGCGCCGCGAAGACCTGTTCCTTCAATACCGACTCCACCTTGCGTCCGAGCTCGAGCGTGAGGTTCGAGGTCACCTCGGCGCGAAGGTCGTCGATGCTTCCGCTCGCGATGCCGAACGCCCTGGCGAACTCGTCGTCGAGCGGCGGCAACCGGGGCGTGCTCACGTCCTTCACGACGAGCGAGAACTGCGCCGTCTTGCCCGCCACTTCCTGGCCGTGGTAATCGGCCGGGAACGTCAGCGCGAATGCCTTCGTCTGTCCCGGCTCGACGCCCTTCAGCGCGGCCTCGAACTCGGGCAGCATGCGGCCTTCGCCGAGCAGGATCGGAAAATCCTTCGCCTGCCCGCCTGCAAACTCCACGCCGTCGATCGTGCCCGAGAAGTCGACGATCACGCGATCGCCGTCCTGCGCCGGCCGCGTTGCCGTGTGCCAGGTGGCGCGTTGCTTGCGAAGCACCTCGAGCGTGCGGTCGACGTCCGCGGGCGTGACTTCCACGCGAGGCCGCTCGATCGTCACGCCCGAGAGGTCCCCCACCGTCACCTCGGGATACACCTCGAACACCGCCGAGAACTCGAGCGCCTCGCTGGCCGCGGCATCGGCCTGGCGCGGCTCGATGCGCGGATAACCGGCGACGCGGAGGTTCTGCTCGCGGACGGCGTCGTTGAAGCTCTTCTGGACGGCGTCGGTGATCACGTCCGAGCGGACCTGCGGCCCGTATTGCTGCGCGATGAGCTTGAGCGGCACGTGGCCCGGCCGGAAACCGGCGATCTTCACCGTCTTCGCGAGTCGCGACAGGCGCTTGTGCACCTCGCCCTCGATGTCGCTGATCGGAACTGCCATGTGGAGCCTGCGCTCGAGCTGGCCGAGGTTCTCGAGGGTGTTGTGCATCGTGAACGATCCTTGCTGATGTCGACGCCGCGATCGGTGCGCCGATCGGCGTGGCTGCGGTTGCGACTGATGCTGGAATGTCCGCGCCGCGCGCCGGGACGAAAGCGCGCGAAAAGACGCCGGGCGGTTGGTGCGAAAGGGGGGACTCGAACCCCCACGGGGGTTACCCGCCGGAACCTAAATCCGGTGCGTCTACCAATTCCGCCACTTTCGCGGCCGCGGAAAAACGTCGCATTTTAGCAGCGTTCGAGCGAGCGCCGCAGCGATGGGACAATGGCCGCCCGCCGCGACGCTCGATGCGCCGGGCGTGTCGCTCCCCCCGATGTCCGCCGTCGACCACTACGAGAACTTCCCGGTCGCTTCCCGCCTGGTGCCGGCGACGGTCCGCCCGGCGATCGTCGCCATTTACCGCTTCGCGCGCGCGGCCGACGACATCGCCGACGAAGGCGACGCCAGCGTCAATGCGCGCATCGCCGCCCTCGAGGTGTTCAGCCGCGCGCTGCACGCGATCGAGCGCGGCGAGACGCCGGCCCTCGGCCCGTTTCCCGCGCTCGCTGAATCGATACACCGCCACCGGTTGCCGCTGCAGCCGTTCCACGCCCTGCTGTCGGCGTTCCTGCAGGACTGCACCAAGACGCGCTACCGCAGCTACGCCGACCTGCTCGACTATTGCAGCCGGTCGGCGAATCCCGTCGGGCGGCTCGTGCTCGCGTTGTTCGATGCCAACTCGCCGGACAACGACCGCGCGAGCGACTGCATCTGCACCGGATTGCAGATCACGAACTTCCTGCAGGATGTCGCGATCGACTGGGACAAGGGCCGCGTCTACCTGCCGCAGGACGAGCTCAAGCGCTTCGGCGTGCGCAAGGCGCAGATCGCCGAGCGGAGCGTCGACGCGCACTGGCGCGAGCTGATGGCCTTCCAGACGGCGCGCGCGCGACGCCTGCTCGATGCGGGCAGGCCGTTGCTGCGTGCGCTGCCGTGGCGCATGCGCGTCGAGATCGCCGCCGTCATCGCCGGCGGCCAGCGGGTGCTCTCGCGCATCGACGCCGTGGGCGGCGACGTGTTCCGTCGCCGCCCGGTCCTCGGCACGCGCGACTGGGCGATCGTCGGCCTGCAGGCACTGCTCCCGCGCCGCGTCGCCGCGCCCGCGAAGACCTTCGGCGCGGACCGCCCGCGATGACGCCGGACGAGTACTGCCAGCGTGTGGCCGCGCAGAGCGGATCGAGCTTCTATTACAGCTTCCTGTTCCTGCCCCCGCCGCGGCGTCGCGCGATCACCGCCCTGTATGCCTTCTGCCGCGAAGTCGACGACGTCGTCGACGAAGTGTCGGATCCGGACGTCGCGCGCATGAAGCTCGCGTGGTGGCGCAACGAGATCGCGAGCGCCTACGACGGCGCGCCGCAGCACCCGGTCGCCCAGGCGCTCGCACCGGTCGTCCGCGAGTTCGCGCTGCCCGCCGGTCATTTCCAGTCGATCATCGACGGCATGGCGATGGATCTCGACCAGACGCGCTACGTCGACTTCGCCGCGCTCGAGCACTACTGTCATCGCGTCGCCGGAGTCGTCGGCATGCTGTCGGCGGACATCTTCGGACGCACGCAACCCGGCACGCTCGAGTACGCGCGCGACCTCGGCATCGCGTTCCAGCTCACGAACATCGTGCGCGACGTCGGCGAGGACGCGATGCGCGGCCGCATCTACCTGCCGCACGAAGACCTCGTGCGCTTCGGCGTGGCGCCCTCGCAGATCCTGAAGCGCGAGCACTCGCCGTCGTTCGCGGCCTTGATGGCGTTCGAGGTGGACCGCGCGAACGAGTGGTATGCGCGCGCGCTGGCGCGGCTTCCTGCCGCCGAGCGGCGCGCGCAGCGGCCCGGGCTCATCATGGCGGCGATCTACCGGAAGCTCCTCGACGAGATCGCGCGCGACGGCTATCGAGTGCTCGATCGGCGCATCGCGCTCACCCCGCTTCGCAAGTTCGCCATCGCGTGGAAGACCGCGCTCCGCGCCTGAAGCGCGTCGCCGTCATCGGCGCCGGATGGGCCGGGTGCGCGGCCGCGGTAACGCTCGCGCGCCTGGGCTACGGCGTCACGGTGGTCGAGGCGGCCAGCGTGCCCGGCGGACGGGCCCGCCGCGTCGTGCGCGA
>Ga0307416_100001366_pt1 | contig 13176 bp, 9 predicted proteins | sample DK1Cmetagenome_2_FD_203821 | JGI IMG/M metagenome (GOLD analysis project Ga0307416, IMG submission 203821) | Maize rhizosphere microbial communities from greenhouse at UC Davis, California, United States - DK15-C-3 | ecosystem: Host-associated > Plants > Roots > Rhizosphere > Soil | place: USA...
TCGGGCCCGCATCGGCGCCTGCTGCGATCGGGCGTCCGGCCAGCAAGGCCGCGCGGTCCGCCACTTCCAGCGCGTCCTTGTCGAACAGGCTGGCCAGCCACTGCCTTGCGGGCAGGTCGGGGCGGGTCGAAATGAAAATGCACTGGACGATGCGGTCATCGACAAGGTGGGCGGCGCGGAACGTGCCGGAGCTGCTGTCGGCATATTCCAGCCAGTCCGCATTTTCGTCGTCCACCTGCAGGAGCGCCCGCGCCCACTGGCCGAATTCCCCGATCGCATTGCGTCCCGCCAGTTCGTAGCGCTGGAAATCCTTTCCCTGCACTTTGGTCCAATACGCCAGCGCATCCATGCCAAGCTGCTCGCGGCTCAGGATGAAGCCATGCCACTTGACCGGGAAGCGGTCGATGATAACCGGCGTGTGTTTGAATTCCGGCTCGCCCGAGATGGGGTCGACCGCAGGGTTGACCACGGCCCCTACCCTGGCATCGGATGCGTTCTGGCTGTTCCAGTGTATCGGTACAAAAGCGCTGCCGCGCGCTATACCGCCGCCGTGCTGGACGCGCGCCACCATGCTGCCCCAGTGGCTGGTGATGCGCGCCAGTTCGCCTTCCTTCACGCCGCACAGCAGGGCGTCCTGCGGATGCATGTCGATGAAGGATTCCGCAACGTGGTCGGCAAGCTTGGGCGAACGCCCGGTACGCGTCATCGTGTGCCAATGGTCCCGTACACGGCCGGTGTTGAGCGTGAGCGGATACTCGCCGCCGGGGGCGTTGGCGGGTGCGCGTGGCGGCGTCGGGATGAAGCGCGCGCGTCCATCCGGATGCGAGAAGCGGCCGTCGGAAAACGGCCTGGCTGCGGCCGCCGGCCACTGGGTCGGCGCGAGCGCCTCGTACGCGCCGGCGCCGAGGGTGGCCAGGGCGCCGATGTCGAACGCACGTGGCAGGTCGCCTGGCGCGTTGCGCCAGGCGCTCAGGCGGGCATGCTCGGTGAAGATCTCCTGCGCGCTGGCGTAGCCAAAGCCATCGTAGCCCATGCGCAGCGCGAACTGCGACAGGATCAGCCAGTCGGGACGCGCTTCGCCCGGCGCCGGCAGGAAGGCGCGCTGGCGCGAGATGCGCCGTTCGGAGTTGGTGACCGTGCCGTCCTTCTCGCCCCAGGCCAGCGCGGGCAGCAGGACGTCGGCGCAGGCGTTGGTATCCGTATCGAGCACGACGTCGGAGGCGACCACCAGCTCGCAGCGCGACAAGGCGCGCCGCACCTGGTCGGCATTCGGCAGGCTGACCACCGGATTGGTGGCGATCACCCACACTGCCTTCACGCGGCCCGACTCGATGGCTTCGAACAGGTCGACCGCCTTCAAGCCCGGACGCGAGGCAATGCGCGGCGAACCCCAGAACGCCTGCACCGCATCACGATGCGAGGCATTGTCCAGATCCAGGTGGGCGGCCAGCATATTGGCCAGCCCGCCGACTTCGCGTCCGCCCATGGCGTTGGGCTGGCCGGTGATCGAAAACGGACCCATGCCCGGCTTGCCGATCCGTCCGCCGACCAGGTGGCAGTTGATGATGCTGTTGACCTTGTCCGTGCCTGCGCTGGACTGGTTCACGCCCATGGAAAAGCCGGTGATCACTTTCGCCGTGGCCGCAAAGGATTCGTAGAACTCCATCAGGTCCTGCAGGTTCAGGCGGCAGGCGCTGGCCACATCCGCCGGCGTCAGCGCGGCCTCGGCCAGCGCGCCATCCAGGCCGGAGGTATGTGCCGCCACGAACGCCGCATCCACCGCGCCGATGCCCGCCAGGTAGCTGAGCAAACCGTTGAACAGCCACACGTCGGTGCCGGGCTTGATGGGCAGGTGCAGGTCGGCCAGTTCGCAAGTTGCCGTGCGGCGCGGATCGATCACCACGATCTTCATGCCGGGCCGCGCTTCCTTGGCGCGCACCAGCCGCTGGAACAGGATCGGATGGCACCAGGCCAGGTTCGAACCAACCAGCACCACCATGTCCGCCAGCTCGATATCGTCGTAATTGACCGGCACCACGTCCTCGCCGAACGCGCGCTTATGGCCGGCGACGGCGGACGACATGCACAGCCGCGAATTGGTATCGATATTGGCGCTGCCGATGTAGCCCTTCATCAGCTTGTTGGCGACGTAGTAGTCCTCCGTCAGCAGCTGGCCGGATACGTAGAACGCCACGGCATCGGGACCATGCTGGTCGATGATCGCCTTCCAGCGGTCGGCAACGTGGTCCATCGCCTCGCCCCAGGCCACCCGGCGCAGGGCGCCGCCGTCATCGCGCAGCATCGGATGCAGCAGCCGCCCCTCCAGGCCGACCGTCTCGCCCAGCGCAGATCCCTTCACGCACAGCCGCCCTGCATTGGCGGGGTGCGTCGGATCGCCGCTGATGTCGAACCCGCCATCGCCGCGCGGGGTTGCCTTGACGCCGCAGCCAACGCCGCAATAGGCGCACGTGGTGCTGACTGAGAGGTGTTGCTGGGACAGGTTCATGATGTCACGCCGCCTGTGCGCAAAGCGCCTGGCCAAACAGTAGATGATTGCGCATCGACGAAATGTCGGTGCGATTCTGGATCAGGTCGAAGTACCACGGCCCGTCCTGCACGTCGCCATACAGCACGGCGCCCGTGATGCGGTCGCCACTGAGCACGAGCCGCTTGTAGACGCCGCGGCGCGGATCGCGCAGCACCAGGTCCTCGCTGCCGTCGCCGCCCATGAAGTCGCCCACCGAGTACAGGTCCACGCCGGTGACCTTCAGGCGGGTTGGCGTAGCCTGTTGCACATAGCGCCGATGCCCGGCGCCGGCAAGGTGCGCCGCGCACACGCGCGCCTGCTCCCATATCGGCGCCACCAGCCCGAACGTGGCGCGGCGGTGCTGCACGCACTCCCCTACCGCATAGATGCGCGGATCGAAAGTCTGCAGCGTATCGTCGACCACGATGGCGCGCTCGCAATGCAGGCCGCTGCCCTTGGCCAGGTCGATATTGGGACGCACGCCGGCCGTCATCACAACCAGGTCGGCCGGGATCTCGCTGCCGTCGGCAAAGCGCACTGCGCTGGCCCGGCCGGTGCCGATGATTGCGCTGGTTTGCGCCTCCATGATGAAGCGCAGGCCTTTTGCTTCCAGCGCCTTTTGCAGCAGCTGCGCAGCCGGACGGTCGAGCTGCTGGTTCATCAGCGCGTCCGTCACGTGCACAACGGTGACATCCATGCCCTGCCGCAGCAAACCGTTGGCCGCCTCCAGTCCCAGCAAGCCGCCGCCGATGACGACCGCGTGGCGATGGTTGCGCGCCGCTTCCAGCATGGTCTCCACATCCTGGATGTCGCGGAATGCCAGCACACCCGGCAGTTGGTGTCCCGGCACGGGAATGATGAATGGCTTGGACCCTGTGGCCAGCAGCAGCCGGTCATACGCGACCTGCAGGCCCGACTGGGCGCGCACGACGCGGCGCTTGCGGTCGATCTGCACGACCGGGTCGCCCGTGTGCAGCGTGATGCCGTTCTGCGCATACCATTCGCGCGTGTTCAGCATGATGTCGTCAACAGTCTTCTCGCCCGCCAGCACCGGCGACAGCAGGATGCGGTTGTAGTTGCCGTGCGGCTCGGCGCCGAACACGGTGATGTGGTACTGGTCCGGCGCGAGCTTGAGCAGCTCCTCGACCGTGCGCATGCCGGCCATGCCGTTGCCCACTACAACCAGCGAGGGTTTCATGCGCCGACCCAGACCTTTCCGCCATCGATGCGGGCCGGCCAGGTCGGCACTGAATGCTCCGGCGCTTCCAGGCATTCGCCGGTCTGCAGGTCGAAGTGGTGCTTGTAGATTGGCGAGGCCACGACAATGCGCTCGCCCAGGTTGCCGACCAGGCCGCGCGACAGCACCGAGGCATCCGAATTCGGATCGTAGTTGCTGATGGCGAAAACGCGCGGCTCGCCGCCATCATTCAGCCGGAATACTGCCACCTGCTCTCCTTGCAGCAAGGCGCAGACGCCGGTATTGGGCACGATATCCTCGACTTCGCAGATCGGGGTCCAGGCGGCGGTTGGGGTATCACGATGCATGGTCGTTCTCCTTATGCGACAACTTTGATGGGAATGCGTTTGCGTTCTTCGATCGTGGCCGGGCGGATCTGGCCGCGTTCTTCCATGAAGACCACATTGCTGTCCTGCTCCGGGCTGTTGACGAAGTGGCGGAAGCGGGCGCGCGTTTCAGGATTGTTGACGGCCTCTTTCCATTCGCAGGCATAGGTATCGACCACGCGCTGCATGTCCTGCTCCATCTCGGCATTGATGCCGAGCTTGTCGCCGATCACCACGGCCTTCAGGTAGTCCAGGCCGCCCTCCAGGTTTTCGCGCCAGGTGCTGGTGCGCTGCAGGCGGTCCGCCGTGCGGCTGTACAGCATCAGGAAGCGGTCGATGTAGGCCACCAGGGTTGCCTTGTCGAGATCCGACGCCAGCAGCTCCGCGTGGCGCGGCTTCATGCCGCCGTTGCCGCACACGTAAAGGTTCCAACCCTTCTCGGTGGCGATGATACCGACGTCCTTGCCCTGCGCCTCGGCGCATTCGCGGGTGCAGCCGGATACGCCGAACTTGATCTTGTGCGGCGTGCGCAAGCCCTTGTAACGGTTTTCCAGCTCGATCGCCAGCCCCACCGAGTCGTCCACGCCATAGCGGCACCAGGTGGATCCAACGCAGGACTTCACCGTACGCAAGGATTTGCCGTAGGCGTGGCCGGTCTCGAAGCCGGCCTCGATCAGTTCTTCCCAGATCGCCGGCAGCTGGTCGACGCGGGCGCCGAACAGGTCGACACGCTGGCCGCCGGTGATCTTGGTGTAAAGGCCGTATTTTTTCGCCACCATGCCCACCGCGATCAGGCCTTCCGGCGTGACTTCGCCGCCCGGCATGCGCGGCACCACCGAGTAGGTGCCGTCCTTCTGGATATTGCCAAGGAAGTAGTCGTTCGAGTCCTGCAGGCTGGCGTGCTCCTTCTTCAGCACGAAGTCGTTCCAGCAAGTGGCGAAGATGCTCGCAGCCAGCGGCTTGCAGACATCGCAGCCAAGCCCCTTGCCGTGGCGCGCCAGCAGGTCTTCAAAGGTCTTGACCTGCCCGACACGGACCAGGTGGAACAGCTCCTGGCGCGAGTGCGGGAAATGCTCGCAGACGTGGTTGTTCACGTCCATGCCGAGCTTTTTCATTTCCGCCTTCATGATCTGCGTGACAAGCGGCACGCAGCCGCCGCAGGAAGTACCGGCGCCGCAGCACTTCTTCAGCGCGCCGATGCTGGTCGCGCCGCCCGCTACCGATTCGCAAATCGCGCCTTTCGATACATCGTTGCAGGAGCAGATCTGGGCCGATGCCGGCAGGGCGTCCACGCCCAGCCCCGGCCTGGCCGCGCCGTCCGACTGCGGCAGGATCAGGAATTCCGGCGCCTCCGGCAGTTCGATCCGGTTCAGCATCATCTGCAGAAGCGTGCCGTATTCGGCCGCATCGCCCACCATGACGCCGCCCAGCAGGTACTTGCCGCAGCTGGATACGACGATCTTCTTGTACACCTGCTTGCGTTCGTCGGTGAACTGGTAGCTGCGCGCCCCTTCCGCTTTGGCATGCGGATCGCCGATGCTGGCCACGTCCACGCCCATCAGCTTCAGCTTGGTGCTCATGTCGGCGCCGGTGAATTCCGCGCCGGCATCGCCCAGCATGTGGCGTGCGGCCACGCGGGCCATATCGTAGCCCGGAGCGACCAGGCCGAATACATTGCCGTTCCAGTTCGCGCATTCGCCAATGGCGTAGATGTCCGGGTCGGAAGTCAGGCACTGGTTGTCGACCGCGATGCCGCCGCGCGCGCCGATATCCAGACCGCATTCGCGCGCGAGGTAGTCGCGCGGGCGGATGCCGGCCGAATAGACGATCATGTCCGCTTCCAGCGCGCTGCCGTCGGCGAACTGCATGCGGTGGAAAGCGTCGGCGCCGTCAGTAATCGCGAGCGTGTTCTTGCCGGTATGGACTGTAACGCCCAGCTCTTCAATCTTGCTGCGCAGAACGCGGCCGCCGCCATCATCGACCTGCACTGCCATCAGGCGCGGCGCAAATTCGACGACATGGGTTTCCAGCCCCATATCGCGCAGCGCCTTGGCGCATTCGAGGCCCAGCAGGCCGCCGCCGATCACGACGCCGGTTGTCGAGCGCGCGCCGCATTCCCGCATTGCTTCCAGGTCTTCGATGGTGCGGTAGACGAAGCAATCCTTGCGGTCCTTGCCTTCGATCTGCGGCACGAACGGGAACGAGCCGGTAGCCATGACCAGCTTGTCGTAAGCCAGCACCTCGCCGCTATTGGTGGTCACGGTGCGCGCGTCACGGTCGATCGACACGGCGCGTGCATTGAGCTTCAGTTCCATGTCTGCGCGGTCGAAGAAGCCGGGGGCGACCAGCGAAAGGTCGTCGGCACTCTTCCCGCTAAAAAACTCGGACAGGTGCACGCGGTCGTAGGCTGGGCGGGGTTCATCGCACAGTACTGTCACGCGCAGGCCTTGTGCGCCGCTGTCCGACAAGGACTTCAGGAACTGGTGGCCAACCATGCCGTGGCCGATGACGACGATGTTCATGCTGCTGCTCCAATCGCATTTTCCGCTACGGTGGATTCGCTGAAACGTGCGGCCAGCGCGCACAGGGCCGAGGCGGCAACCAGGATGCCCAGGATCCACAGCGTCTGCTGGGTACTGCCGACACCTTTCAGCAGGAAGCCTGCCGCCACCGCACCCACGTTGCCGCCGGCGCCGATGATGCCGGCCACGCCGCCGAGCGCGCGCTTGTCGATGAACGGCACCAGGGCGTAGGTGGCGCCGCATGCCATGTGGGTGAACAGGCCGAATACCAGCATCGAGATCACGGCAAAGAGCACGGTGTCCGACTTCGCGAACCACAGCAGGCCCAGGCCCTCGCCCAGCATCATCACGAACAGCAGGGTGACGCGGCTGTTCAGGCTGCCGCGCAGCGCCGCCTTGTCCGACAGCCAGCCACCCAGTGCGCGCGCAAACAGCGCCAGCAAGCCGAAGCTGCCCGCCGCCATGCCGGCCTGCGCCAGCGACAGGTTGAAGGTATCCACGTAATAGATGGCGGCGATGTTGTGGATGAAGATCTCCACCCCGAAGCAGGCGCCATAGGTCACGAACAGCATCCACACGCGGTAATTCCGGGCTGCCAGCTTGAAGCTGGACCAGCCGCCTTTCTTGCCGCCCTCCAGCTCGATGCCCGCCGCACGCAGCTCGTCGTAATTGCCTTGCGGGCAGTCCTGCGTGTAGCGGTAGTAGACGAAGGCCATGACCAGCATCAGCACCCCTGGCACCACCAGGGCGGCGCGCCAGCCCATGGTCTCGCCCACGCCCAGCATGACCATGGCGGCCATGAGCATCGGCATGGTGGACTGCACGACGCCGCCGCCCGCATTGCCCCATCCTGCGGCGGCCGCGTTTGCGGTGCCCACCACGTTGGGCGCGAACATGACGGAGGTGTGGTACTGGGTGATGACGAAGCTGGCGCCCACCGCGCCGATCAGCAGCCGGAAGAACAGGAAGCTCTCATACGTCTGCGCGGCGGCAACGCCCAGCACAGGCAAGGCGCCCAGCAGCAGCAGGCCGGTATAGGCCTTGCGCGGTCCGTAACGGTCGCACAGCGGGCCGATAATCAGGCGCACGAGGATGGTGATGGCGACGGCGGCGATATTGATGTTCGCCACCTGCGAATTGGTCAGGTTGAATTCGCCTTTGATCACCGGCATCAGCGGGGCGCAGGCGAACCATGCGAAGAAGCAGACGAAGAACGCCATCCACGTCAGGTGGAAGGCACGCATTTGCGGCGTGGAGAATGAAAACAGATTGATGCTGGTCGCTTTGCTGGCCATGTTCTTATCCCTGAAAACAAAATGGCGCCCGCACAGCCGCGGCCATCGAAGGCCACGCCGCACGGACGCCGTTGTCCTGTTGCCGGTCCGTCGTTAGACCAGCGAAATTGTTGGGAGGATCGCCATTGACCCCTGGCCTATGCTTTGCAAGACCCGTGCCATGCGTTTTCCAGGGGGAGCGCGGCGCCGGCACGCCGAAAAGGACCCATTTTCGCCATCTGCCGGTGCAGGCGCGCCCAAATATGGTGCACTGCAATAGATCAGCGCTGCCCGATCGCGAACGAGGCGGCGTAGCGTTCGGGGTCGCCGCCATCCCATACCGCGCCGTCCATGAGCGTCGAACTGCGCAATGCGCTGGCGGGCAGCGCCGTTTCCGCCATCTCGGCGGCCTCGCGGTACAGGGCGAGCCGCTGCACCTGCTGCGCCACCCCGTGGTAGTCCGGCGCCGCCCGCAGCAGGCCCCAGCGCCGGTACTGCGTCATGAACCACATGCCGTCCGAAAGGTAGGGGAAATTGGCCGCCCCTTCCTGGTGAAAGCGCAGGCTGTGCGCATCCTCCCAGTGGTGGCCCATGCCGTCCTCATAGTGGCCCAGGACGCGCTGCCAGATGACGTCCTTGCTGGTATTGACATAAGGGACCGCGGAAATGATCTCCGCCGTCGCCATGCGGTTGGCCGCGCTGGCATCGATCCAGCGGCTCGCCTCGAGCACGGCCGCCACCATGGCGCGGCAGGTATTCGGATGCGCGTCCACGAAGGCGGCGGTGGCTGCCAGCACCTTCTCCGGATGGTCGGGCCAGATCTGCTGGCTGGTGGCGATGGTCACGCCGACGCCATCCATCACCGCACGATGGTTCCACGGTTCGCCCGCGCAGAAGCCGTCCATATGGCCCGCCGCCAGGTTGCTCGCCATCTGCGACGGCGGCACGGTGAGCACGCGCGCCTCGCGCAGCGGATGGACACCCTGCGCCGCCAGCCAGTAGTACAGCCACATGGCATGGGTCCCGGTCGGGAAGGTCTGCGCCCAGCGCAAGCCGGGCCGCACAGGCTCCTCCGCCAGGCGCCTGGCCAGCGTGATCGCCTGCCCATTGCGGTTCAGGTTCATCAGCACCGCCATGTCGCGCCGCGCCGAGCCGATGCCAAGCTGGGTGCCGTACACCAGCCCATACAGCGCATGCGCCGCATCCAGCTCGCCGGTCAGCAGCTTGTCCCTCACCCCGGCCCACGACGTCTCCTTGCTCAGCACAATGCGGATGCCATGCTTGCGGTCAAAGCCCAGTACGGACGCCATCACCACCGAGGCGCAATCGGTCAGCGGGTTGAAGCCTATCCTGACGGTGTCTTTTTCAATCTGCATACATCGCTCCTGCCGGAACCCGCACCAGAACGGTGCATCACCCCAGCAAATCCTCCACATCCAGGATGCGCTGGGCGAGATCGGCCAGCTTCAGGTTCTTGTTCATCGCCATGGTGCGCAGCTTCTGGTAAGCCTGCTCCTCCCCCATGCCATGCTTGTTCATCAGGATGCCTTTGGCGCGATCGATCACCTTGCGCTCGGCCAGCTTGTGCCGCGTATCTTCCAGTTCATCCAGCAGCTGCTGCTCGCGGCGGAAACGCACCATCGCCACGTCCAGCACCGGCTTGATGCGCTCCGGCTGCAAACCCGCCACCACATAGGCGGAAACCCCGGCCGCCATGGCAGCCTCCATGGAGGACGCCTTGTCATCCTCGGTGAACATGACGATGGGACGGCGCTCATCGCGCGTCGCGATCACGATATGCTCCAGCGCATCGCGCGCATCCGATTCCGCATCCACGATGATCATGTCCGGCTGCAGGCGCGCGACCGCTTCCGGCAGGTGGAAATCGGCCGGCAGGGAGGCCAGCAGCTCATAGCCGGCCTCCGCCAGGCCCGCATGCAGCGCGCGCGAACGCGCCTCGCACTCGTGCGGGGGGTGGATCAAAACGATGCGTAAAGGACGACTCATGCACCTGTACACGCAAGATCCGCGCCAGCAAGCTAGAATGCCGCATGACCCGCAACAATTCCACCCTCCACCTGGCGCTGGCCGCCATTACCTGCATCGTCCTGGCCTGGTCCGGCATTGCCCCCTATGACCGCGTCACCTGGCTGATGGAAGTGGCCCCGGTGCTGATTGCCTTGCCGCTGATGGTCGCCACCTACCGGCAGTACCGCCTGACCGACCTGCTGTACGTACTGGCCTGCATACACGGCATCATCCTGATGGTGGGCGGCGCCTACACGTACGCACGGGTGCCGATCGGCTTCGACCTGCAGCAATGGCTCGACCTGTCGCGCAACCCCTACGACAAGATCGGCCATTTTGCCCAAGGCTTCATCCCCGCCATTGCCGCGCGCGAAATCCTGCTGCGCGGACGCCATGTCGCGCGCGGCAAGATGCTGGCCTTTTTAGTGATCTGCATCGTGCTCGCCATCAGCGCCACGTATGAGCTGGTCGAATGGGCCGCCGCCGTTGCGCTGGGCCAGGGCGCCGACGAATTCCTCGGCACCCAGGGCGACCAATGGGACACGCAGTCGGACATGTTCATGGCCCTGATCGGCGGCGTCGCCGCGCTGCTCCTGCTCAGCCACCGCCACAACCGCCAGCTGGCCCGCCACCACCTTTAAGGCCCGCTGCAGCCGAGCCCGTGTCCCACCTTGGGGTCTGACCCCACGGTGGGACACGGGCTCGGCTATAGCAGGCGTTTCGCTTCCATCAGCGCCGCGATAATGGCCTGGCGGGCGGCGGCGCGCGACTCCGGGTCGCGCTGCCGCAGTGCGAAGGCGGGATGGTAGGTGGCAATCACCCAGCGGCCATTACGCTCGACCGGCGCCGCCATGTATTCCTTCAGCGTTACCGAGCCGCTCTGCAGGACCGACTTGAGCGCCGTACTGCCCAGCGCCACCACCACGTCGGGCGCGACGCTTTGCAGCTCCGCCTCCAGCCAGTAGTGGCAAGCCATGACTTCCTTCTGGGCGGGCGTCTTGTGCAGCCGACGCTTGCCGCGCTGCTCCCATTTGAAATGCTTGACCGCATTCGTGATGTAGACCTGGCGGCGATCGATGCCGGCCGCTTCCAGCGCATCGTCCAGCAAGTCGCCGGCCGGCCCGACGAAGGGCTTGCCGGACAGGTCTTCCTGGTCGCCGGGCTGTTCGCCCACCAGCATCAGTTTCGCGTGGCGCGCGCCGGCGCCGCCGACCGGCTGCGTGGCATTGCGCCACAGGTCGCAGCGGCGGCACTCATCCAGGCTGGAGGGATGCTGCGGGTCGGGGCTGGGTCGCTTGGCTGGCATCAGCCCATTGTACGAAGCGCTACACCGGGCGGCGCACGATGTAACTGCCGATATCAAAGCGCCGCGTGAGGTGGCGGTACTGGAAGGTGAAGCCCGGCCACAACGTCAGGTTGCGCCCTTTTGAATCGAGGTACCAGCTCTTGCAGCCGGTGCTCCATACCGTCCCCTTCAGCTTGCGCTGCACTTCGCGGTTGTATGCCCCCTGCACTTCCGGCCGCACCTCGACCGAATGCAGCCCGTCGCGCAGCACCTGCCGCACGGCATCGACCACGTATCGCACGCCCGATTCGATCATGTACACCATGGAGTTGTGGCCCAGCAGCGTATTGGGGCCGGTGATCATGAAGAAATTGGGAAAGCCGGCCACCGCAGCGCCCTTGTAGGCGCCAGCGCCCTCTTCCAGTGCCTGCGCAAAGCTGCGCCCTCCCCGGCCGCGCAGGTCGATCGGCCCGTAGGCATGTTCGACGTCAAATCCGGTGGCATAGATAATCACATCCACTGGCCGCTCTTCGCCGTTGCCGGTAACGATGCTGTGCTCGCGCAGCTCGCGGATGCCGTCTTTCAGTACCGCGACGTTCGGCTGCGTCAGCGCGGGATAGTATTCATTCGTCAGCAGTACGCGCTTGCAGCCCAGCGTGTAGTCCGGCACCAGCTTTGCCCGCAACGCCGGATCGGGCACCTGCCGCTTCAGGTGGCGCAATGCCTGCCACTGCATCGCTTTGGCCAGCATCGGCAGGAACAGGAACAGTATCGCGCGCGACTCGAACTGCACATAAAGCTTGGCGCGATACAGCAGCTGGAGGGGGCGCACCCGGTCCAGCAACCACTGCTCGATGCGGGTCACTGCGCGGTCAGGACGAGGCAGCACCCAGTGCGCCGTACGCTGGTAGTGATCCAGCTGCTGCACGTGAGGCTGGATCTCCGGCACGAACTGCACGGCGCTGGCGCCGCTGCCGACGACGGCCACGCGCTTGCCCCGCAGGTCCACATCGTGATCCCATTGCGCCGAGTGGAAGGTTTGCCCCTTGAATCGTTCAGCGCCCGCGAATGCGGGCTTGCTTGGGCGCCCCAGCATGCCGATCGCGAAAATCACCGTGCGCGCGCTCATGTCGCCCTTGCTGGTGGCGATGCGCCAGCAGCCGGCGCCTTCGTCAAAATGTGCCGATTGCAGCGCCGTGCCAAGGCGCAGGTGGGGTTCCAGCCCGTGGTCGCGCACGACGCGCTGCGTGTACTCGAGCAGTTCGTCCTGGCGCGGGAACAGGCGGCTCCAGTGCGCGTTCTGCGCGAAGGAGAACGAGTACAGGTGGCTGGGCACGTCGCAGGCCGCGCCTGGATAATGGTTGACGCGCCAGGTGCCGCCGAACACTTCGTCCTTCTCCAGCATGACGAAGTTGTCGATTCCCGCTTCCTTCAGCTTGATCGCGCTGCATATGCCGCCAAAGCCGCTGCCCACGATCACTACGTCGTAATCCATCATCGCCCCCAAAGTGCTTTGGCAGACTATAATTTTGCATTAATTACAAGTCAACACGGAGGCGGCATGTTCCTGCTGTATGCACTGGGTGGTGTTGCATTGGCCCTGATGATATTTGACCGGCTGATGCCTGCCCGCGCCGCGCGTGCCGCCATAACGTTGGAGCGCAAACGCGCCGGGCTCACGCTGCGGCAGGCCTCCTTGCCCTACCTGGAAGGCGGCAGCGGCAGCGAGGTGCTGTTGCTGGTGCATGGCTTTGCCGGCGACAAGGACAACTTCACCCGCATCAGCGCCTTCCTGAACCCGCACTACCGCGTCATCATCCCCGACCTCCCCGGCTTTGGCGATGCGCGGCGCGATCCCGGCGCGAAGCATGACATGGCGACGCAGGTGGAGAACCTGCGCGCCTTCATGGCCGAACTGGGCGTGGAGCGCTTCCATATGGGCGGCAATTCGATGGGCGGCTTCATCTCCGCCGAGTA
>Ga0307416_100001367_pt1 | contig 13173 bp, 16 predicted proteins | sample DK1Cmetagenome_2_FD_203821 | JGI IMG/M metagenome (GOLD analysis project Ga0307416, IMG submission 203821) | Maize rhizosphere microbial communities from greenhouse at UC Davis, California, United States - DK15-C-3 | ecosystem: Host-associated > Plants > Roots > Rhizosphere > Soil | place...
CTCGGGGGCCGCCGGGCCGTCCCGACCGCCTTCCGCGGACGTGCGCGCCTCCGAAGCGAGCGCGTGAGTGGCGGGCTAGGCCGCGTGCCTCCTGAACACTTCCTCCAGCCTGGGCTTCGGTACCGCGCCGACCACCTGATCGACGAGCTGGCCGTTCTTGAAGAAGAGAATCGTGGGGATCGAGCGGACCCTGAACTTCATCGCCGTCGCCTGGTTCGAGTCGACGTCGAGCTTCGTGACCTTGGCCTTGCCGGCGTACTCCGTCGCCAACTGCTCGACGATCGGCGCCACCATCCGACAGGGGCCGCACCAGGTCGCCCAAAAATCCACGACCGCCAGTCCCTCGTGCTGCTCGATCTCGGCGCCAAAGTCGGCGTCGGTCACCGCCTTCACGTTCCCCATTGCGTCGTCCCCCGGCGCGGGCTCCCGCGCGCCTCACGTTCGAACTTAGTTTAGGTCGCCCCTCACCTCAGGCCACACCGGGAAGCGCCATTATTATGCCAGACCCTTCGCCCCGCGGGGCCCGCATCGCGCACATCGGGCTCGCCGTGCGGTCGATCGCCGACGCCCTCCCGTTCTACCGCGACGTGCTCGGCATGCCCGAGGTCGAGCTCGGCGACGCCGACGGGGCCCGGATCGCCGGCGTCGCCGCCGGCGACTCGCTCGTCGAGCTCCTGGAGGCGAACTCCGCCGACTCGCCGATCGGGAAGTTCGTGGCGAAGCGGGGGCCGGGCATCCACCACGTCTGTTTCGCGGTGGACGACGTCGAGGCCGCGCTGGCGCGGTGCCGCGCCGCCGGCATCCGCCTCATCGACGAGACGCCCCGCGTCGGCGCCGAAGGCAAGCGCATCGCCTTCCTGCACCCCTCGAGCACGGGGGGGATACTGGTGGAGCTGTCCGAACCATGAGGGGCGAGCGGGGAGGGGCGAGCGACTGCGGTAGCCCTCGTCCCTCCCCACTCGCCCCGGTCGTTACCTACTCGCGCAGAGGTCCTTCACCGGCTCCAGGTCGGCCTCGCGCATGTACCAGCGGTTGGACGGGCCGGGCACGGTGGTGAACTTCGTGGCGCGCGTGAGGCTCCCCTTCGTCAGCTCGACGCGGAACACGCGCGCGGGGCCGTCGCCAGGCGTTTCGTCGAGGATGCGGAACCGATCGTGACTCAAATAGCACTGCATCACGAGCTCGCGCTTCTCGAGCTCGGCGCGGTCGCTGATGATCTCGCGCGCCGGCCCGCGCTCCGAGCCCCACACGCTCGACATCGCCTGCAGATCCTGAGCACGCACTGCGGCGAGAAAGCCCTCGACGGCGGCGCGCGGGGCCGCCGCGCCGGGGAGCGGGGCCCCCGCGCTACCTGGGTTCGATGGGGCCGACCGGCAGGCCGCGACGGTGAGCAGCACTAGGACGAGGTTCCTCAACTGCATCTCTCTGGGCGTAGTTGCGTGTGATCCTAACGGTAGACTGACATGCGAGCAACCCACGACACCCCGGGCGGCAGCGCGGCGCCCCCAGCCGCTCGGCAGCGCCTGTACGTGAACGTCGACCACGTCGCCACGCTCCGGCAGGCCCGACGCACCGACGAGCCCGACCCCGTCGCCGCGGCCGCGCTCTGCGAGAGCGCCGGCGCCGACGGCATCACCGCGCACCTCCGCGAGGACCGGCGACACATCCAGGACGCCGACGTGGAGCGCCTGGCGCGGGCGGTGCGCACGGTCCTGAACCTGGAGAGCGCGTGCACGGACGAGATGCTCGCCGTCGCCGAGCGGCTGCGCCCGCACCAGGTGACGCTCGTCCCCGAGCGGCGCGAGGAGGTTACCACCGAGGGCGGGCTCGACGTCTCGCGCGAGCCCGCGCGCCTCGCCGCGGCGATCGACCGGCTCGCCCGCGCCGGCATTCGCACGAGCCTCTTCATCGACCCCGATCCCGACGCCGTGCGTCGCTCCCACCAGCTCGGGGCGGTGGCCATCGAGCTGCATACTGGAACGTACGCGCACCACCCGGGCGAAGGGCCGGCACTCACCGCCCTTCGCGACGCCGCGCGGCTCGCCGCGTCACTCGGCCTCGCGGTGCACGCCGGCCACGGCCTGACCGTGCGCAACGTCCGCGCGGTGTCGGCGATTCCGGAGATCGAGGAGCTCAACATCGGGCACTCGATCGTGAGTCGGGCGGTCTTCGTCGGGCTCCCCGCCGCCGTGCGCGAGATCCGCGAGGCGATGGAGCAGGCGCGAGGGACGCGTGGCGCGTGGCGAGTGGCGAGTGGCGAGAGCGGGGCGTCCGGCCGGTGAGGTCAGGCGGCGCCGACCGCTCTGCGGGTGCGCGTATCTCCTACCCGCGTCAGTCGTCCCAAGCGGATAACTGCGAAGCATTTGGAGCGCCGTCGCGCGATCGGTGGCTGGTCCGGTCCGGGAGCGGCCGCTAAGTTCGAAGATCCAGAGGGTGCACAGTGACGCCCCACCGCGCGCCGCGCCATCCAGGGCCCACCTCGCCACTCCCCACTCTTTACTCTCCACTCGTCGTTCATGTCCGTCGGCCTGCTGGATTTCTTCATCCTCGAAGCGAGCGATCACGCGGAGCGCCTCGACGCGCTCCTCGGGTCCGCCGGTCCTGACGGCCCGGACGCGGCGGAGCTCACGAAGCTCGGGCGCGGGCTGCGTGGGAGCGCGACGATGGCGAAGGTCCGTGGCATCGCCGACCTGGCGGCGAGCATCGAGCGCGTCGGACGTGAGCTGCACGGACACCGGGCGCGGTGGAGCGCGGAGCTCGCCGCGGCGCTCGTCGGCGCCGTCGACGAACTGAAGGCCCTCCTGCACGCCGTGCGGGCGTGGGGCCCCGAGCAGGACGCGCGCACCGCGGCGCGTATCGACGCGATCGTGGCGATCGTTCCCGCGGCGCGCATCACGACGTCGACGCCCACCTTCGGCGGCGGTGCGTCGTTCGTGGCCGAGCAGGGTGCCGAGATCGCGGCGGTGCTGGAGGCGATGGTTGCCGACCCCGGGGACCATGCCCAGGTCGGGGAGCTGCTGCGGCTCGTCCGGGCGCTGCGCGGCGTCGCTGCCGTGAAGGACGTGCCGCCGGTGGCGGACGTCGCCGACGCCGTGGAGCGCGCGGCCCGCCCGCTCGAGATCGGGGGCGGGACGGCGACCGCCGCACAGCGCGAGCTGTTCGCGGCCGCGGCGGCGCTGCTGCGCCGCGTGGCCGACGCGGTGCGCGCCGGCGGCCAGCTCGCCGCCCACAGCCCCGAGGCGGCGCGGTTCGCCGCGGCGGAGGCGGCCGCGGCGAACGAAGAACAACCGGGCGCCCATCGCGTCGTTCCCATCGCGGAGCTGGCGTACGACGACGCCGTGCTCGTCGTGGAGCGGTCGGCACACCCCCCGACCACACCGGCCGCCCGCTTCGGCCTGGAGGTGGTGAGCCAGGCGGAGCATCTGCGCCGGCTCGGCGCCGAAGCCGCCGGCGCCGTCGAGCCGATCCGCCGGGAGCGGATCGCTACCGAGCTGCGCCACGCCCTCCGGGCGCTCCGAGACTCCGCCGAGAGCTTCGGCGAGCACGCCGTCGCGCACGCGGTGGCCGAGCTGTCACCGCGGGTCGCGGCGTTCGAGGCCGCTGCGCTCGCAGCGGTCGAGCGCTTGGCCGCGGTCCTCATGTCGCCCACGACGGTGGCGGAAGACCGCGCTCGGCAGCTCGCGGAGCTGTCGCACGGGGTGGGTGGCGTCCCCGCAGGGCCGGCGGCACCGGGCGCCCGGCCCACCCCGCCCATATCGCCAGTCGTGGCGGCGGTCCCGGCGGTCCATGCCCCGCGCGCCGTCGCCGGCGTCAGACCGGCCGCGCCGCCCCAGCCGCCGGCGTCCGCGCTCGCGCACGACGTTCACGCCGCCGGCACGGCGACTCCGCCACTGCCGCCGACGGCGCCCACGGCGCCGGCCGACGAGTCGCCCCGCGGCACATCGCAGACCCCTACCGGGCGGGAGCTGCACGCGCTGCTCGAGAACAGCATCGCCGAGATCAGTGTGCTCGATCAGCACCCCCTCGACGACACGCCCGCGCCCGGGATCGCGCCCGTCGGACCGCCGCCCTCCCCCCGGGCGCCCGCTCCGCCCGGCCGGCCGGCGTCGGCGCCGGCGGCAGCTTCACCAGCGGCAGCTGCGCCGTCACCGGCTCTGCCATCGGCGCCCCGGCCAGCCGCGGCGCGCCCCGCCGCGACGCAACCCGCCGCGCCGGGGACCTCCACCGGGCCCCGACCTGTTGCACCCCCGCCACAGGTTGTGCCGAGCTCGCCGCCCTCGCGGCCGGCGCCGGCGGCCCCGCCCTCGCCGCCGGCAGCGCCAGTAGGCGGTCCGGCCAGCCCTTCCCGCGGGCCCGCGCCTGCGCGGGCGGCCGACGAGGTCGTGCCGATCGAGACGCTCCTCTACCGGGGCCGGAGCGCGCTCGCGCGCGCCCAAGAATTGCGCGATGAGCTCCGCCGCATTGGCGGGCCGGCGCTTCCGCCGCCGCTCGTCGAGCTGTTCGACCTGATCGACCTCGCGGCTGCGGACTGACCTTCACTCGCCAAGGCGGGAATCATGAAATTCGGCTGGCGGGGAGCGCTCGGCATCGTGCTGAGCATCCTCCTTCTCGGGTGGACCTTGCACGACGTGGCGTGGGGCGACGTGTGGCGCGAGCTCCGCGCCTCGAACCTGCCCCTCTTCCTCGCCGCGGCCACCTGCGCCACGCTGATCTTCCCGCTGCGCGCGATCCGGTGGCGGGTGATTCTCGACCCGGTCGCGCCGCGCCTGCCGGTGGGGATGCTGTGGCGCGCGACGGCGATCGGCATGATGGTGAACAACGTCGTGCCGGCGCGCGCCGGCGAGATCGCGCGCGCATACGCGCTCACCCGCGAGACGCCGAAGGTGGGCTTCGCCGCCGCGTTCGCGTCGATCGCCGTGGACCGCGTATTTGACGCCATCGTGCTGCTGCTCCTGTTGTGCGTCGCCATGCTCGACCCGCGCTTCCCGGGCGGCGCCCTGATCGGTGGCCGCCCGGTTTCGCAGTGGGTGGGCAGTTGGGGCACGCTCGCCGTGCTCGGCATGTTCGCGGCGTTCTACGTGTTCGTGTTCTTCCCGCAGCGGATCGTGACACTGTTCGAGTGGTTCGCGCGGCGGGTCGCGCCGAGCATCGAGGCGCGCGGGCGCGAGATGATCCTCACCTTCGCCGCGGGCCTCGGCGTCCTGCGCCACCCCGGCCGCTTCGCCGCGGTGTTCGGTTGGACCGTCGCCCACTGGCTCGTGAACGGCCTCGCCTTCTGGCTGGGGTTCAAGGCGGTGGGGATCACGGCGCCGTACACCGCCGCCCTCTTCCTCCAGGGGCTCATCGCGCTCGGCGTCGCGGTGCCGTCGTCGCCCGGCTTCTTCGGCGTGTTCGAGGCGATCGCCAAGACGGGGCTCAGCGACGTCTACGGCGTGCCGGCGACGCTCGCGGTGAGCTGGGCGATCGGCTACCACATCCTCGCGTTCATTCCGATCACCGCCATCGGCGCGGCGTACTTCGTCCGCATGGGACTCCACTTCCGCGACGTCGGCGAGGCGGAGGAGGAGGCCGGCCCGGCGCCTGCCGGAGCCCCGCCGCCGCAGCACGCCGCCTGACGAGTGCGCGGCGGGGAGCCCCGGGCAGCGGGCCGCGCCGCCCGCGTCGTCGCGCAAGCCAAGATCAACCTGACCCTGCGCGTGCTGGCGCGTGAGGAATCGGGATACCACCAGATCGAGACGCTGTTCTGCCGGCTCGACGTCGGCGACGACGTCGGCGTGCGCGTCACCAGTGGCGGGCGGGCGCTCGACTGCCGTGGCGCCGACGTGGGACCGGTCGAGCGGAACCTCGCCTATCGAGCGGCCGCCCTGTACGCGGACACGGCCGCATGGCCGCGCGGCTTCGCCATCGAGCTCGACAAGCGCATCCCGGTGGGCGCGGGGCTCGGCGGCGGGAGTGCCGACGCCGGGGCCGTGCTCCGATCGCTGAACGCGCTCAACCCGGCGCCCCTCCCCACGACGCAGCTCCTCGCGATCGCGACGCGCCTCGGCGCCGACGTCCCCTACCTAGCGTCGGACGCGCCCCTTGCGCTCGCGTGGGGGCGCGGCGACCGCATGATCGTGCTCCCGCCGCTGCCCCCAAGGCCCGTCGTGCTCCTCGTGCCGCCCTTCCCCGTCGAAACCGAGGCGGCCTACGAGTGGCTCGACCAGGCAATGGGCGGCCCGGGCATTACCGGCGAGATGCCCGAGCACCACGACGGCGTCTACTCCCTCCCGCAAGTGGCCGCGTGGGACAGTGTGACGCGCATCGCAGCGAACGCCTTCAGCCGCGTCGTGGCACGGCGCCACCCGGAGATCGACCGATACCTCGGGGTGCTGGGTGCGCTCGGCGGCTGCCGGATCGCACAGCTGACTGGGTCGGGGTCCGCCCTGTTCGGCGTCTTCGACCGGGACCCCGACCTGGCCCCGTTGGCTGCCTTGGAAGGCTGCCGCGCCATCCGCACGGACACGGTGGGGCGCGTTGCCCAAGTGGAAGTCATTGACTAGCTTTGGAGGCTCTTGCCCCTTCGTCCAATGGCAGGACATCGGTCTTTGGATCCGAGAATGGTGGTTCGAATCCACCAGGGGCAACTCAGGTCGGACGTGACTCTCATTACTGCTTCTCAGGCGTCGATGGACGGTCTGTCCGTGCCGGTGCACGCGGCCAAGGTCCTCGCCGGCTCGGCGAACAAGCCGCTGGCCGAGGAGATTGCGCGGTGCCTCGGCATCGATTTGTGCAAGGTGACGTTGTCGCGGTTCGCCGACGGCGAGATCTTCGTGCGGATCGACGAGAACATCCGCGGCTCGGACATCTTCATCATCCAGCCGACCAACCCGCCGTCCGAGAACCTGATGGAGCTCTTGCTCCTCATCGACGCGGCGCGGCGGGCGTCGGCGGCGCGCATCACCTGCGTGATGCCGTACTACGGCTACTCGCGGCAGGACCGCAAGGACCAGCCGCGCGTGGCGATCGGCGCCAAGCTCGTGGCCAACATGATCGAGACCGCGGGCGCGGACCGCATGCTGGGGATCGACTTCCACCAGCACCAGTTGCAGGGGTTCTTCGACATTCCCGTCGACCACCTCTACGCGGCGCCGGTGATCACGGCGCACTACCGCCGCAAGCAACTCAAGGATCTGGTGGTGGTCGCGCCCGACGTGGGCGCGGCGAAGATGGCGCGCGGCTTCGCCAAGCGCCTCGACGCCACGCTGGCGATCATCGACAAGCGGCGGCCGAAGGCGAACGTGTCCGAGGTGTTGAACGTGGTCGGCGACGTCGACGGGCGCGACTGCCTGATCGCCGACGACATGATCGACACCGCGGGCACGGTCTCCGAGGCCGCGCGCGCGCTGAAGAACTTGGGCGCGAAGGACGTGTACGTGTGTGCGACGCACGCGCTCTTCTCCGGGCCGGCGGCGGCGCGGATCGCGGCCGCCCCCATCCGGGAGGTGACCGTGACCGACACCATCGCCATCCCGGCGGATCGCCGCCCGCCGCAGCTCCAGGTCCTCTCGGTCGGCGAGCTGCTGTCGAAAGCGATCCGCTTCACGCACAGCGAGCAGTCCGTGAGCTCCCTGTTCGATTGAGGTTTGTTGTTGGACCGAGTGAGGAGTGGCGAGTGGCGAGTGGACGGCGCTCGCAACTCTCCACTCTTCACGCACCACTGTAGTTCACCGGGTGAGAGGCGGTCCCGCCGGCGTTCCGGTGCCGCGGGCCGAGGGTAACCCGTAGCAGGTCAGCGTTTTTCCTTTCCGGAATCAGGGCATTCGTATGGCAACCGCAAGCCTCGCAGCCACCCCGCGCACCGCGACCGGCAAGGGCGCCGCGCGCTCGCTGCGCCGCGACGGGCAGATCCCCGCCGTCATCTACGGCCACGCCCGTCAATCCCAGTCCCTCGCCATCAACACGCGCGAGTTGGAGCGCCTCCTCAGCCGCGTCTCGGCCGAGACGACGGTCATCGAGCTCTCGCTCGACGGGCGCACCACGCGCACGCTGATCCGCGAGATCCAGCGTCACCCGTTCAAGCGCAGCATCATTCACGTCGACTTCCAGGAGCTGGTCGCCGGCGAGAAGGTGACCGTCGACGTGCCGATCGTCATCGTCGGTACCGCCGCCGGCGTGCGCGAGGGCGGCATCCTCGACCAGATCATGCGCGAGCTGAGCGTCGAGGTCGACCCGGCGAGCATCCCCAATCACATCGACGTGGACGTGACGAGCCTCACCATCGGCCACTCGGTGCACGTGAGCGATCTCGTGCTGCCGGAGGGCGTCACGGTGCTCGACGATCCGGACGCGACCGTCGCCGTGGTTTCGGCCCCGAAGGTCGTGGAGGAGGCGCCCGCCGCGCCGACCGAGGCCGAGGCTGTTGCCGAGCCCGAGGTCATCGGCAAGAAGAAGGAGGACGAGGAGGCGGAGGAGCAGTAGGCCGCTCCGGCCGGCTCGCCGGCTTGCTCGCACGCCTGCTCCACCGCTTTCAGCGCCGCACGCCCGAGCCGGTGAAGGTCATTCTCGGCCTCGGCAATCCCGGCCGCCAGTACGAAGCGACGCGCCACAACGTCGGCTGGTGGGTACTCGACCACCTGGCCGACGTTTGGCGTTTCGACGGCTGGCGCCGCGACGGAGAGGCGCTGACGGCCACCGGCCAGGTGCGCGCGCATCGCGTGCGGCTGGTCAAGCCGCTCACGTACATGAACCTCAGCGGTCAGGTGTTGAAGCCGTACGCGCGGCGGCCGTTCTGGGCGCCGAAGACCGACCTGCTCGTCGTCGTCGACGACGTCGCGCTGCCGCTGAGCCGCTTCCGCTTGCGGTCGCGCGGCAGCGCCGGCGGCCACAACGGATTGAAGAGCGTCGAGCACCACCTCAAGACTCAGGAGTACGGCCGGCTTCGCGTCGGCATCAAGCCAGCGGACGAACGGCGCGACGTCGGCCAGCTCGCCGACTTCGTGCTCTCGCCCTTCGGCAAGGCCGAGCGCGAGGACGTGGTCGCCCTACTGCCCCGCCTCACCGACGCCGTCGAGACTTGGCTCGACGACGGCATCGAGGCGGCAATGAACAAGCACAACAAAGACAGCTAACGGCAGGGACGAGGTACGAGGTACGAGACTTCCGTACGCGTACCTCGTCCCTCGTACCTCGTACTTGGTCAATTCATGCTGAAGCTCGGGATCGTCGGCCTGCCGAACGTCGGCAAGTCCACGCTGTTCAACGCGCTCACCGCCGCCAAGGCGGAGGCCGCGAACTACCCCTTCTGCACGGTCGAGCCGAACGTCGGTATGGTGGAGGTGCCTGACGCGCGGCTCGGCAGGCTCGCCGACGTCGTGCAGCCCAAGCGCACGGTGCCGGCCGCCGTGCAGTTCGTCGACATCGCCGGCCTCGTCAAGGGCGCCGCCGAGGGCGAGGGGCTCGGCAACAAGTTCCTCGCCAACATCCGCGAGACCGACGCGGTCGTGCACGTCGTGCGCTGCTTCGAGGACGAGGACGTGACGCACGTCATGGGGTCGGTCGACCCCGTGCGCGACCGCGAGGTGATCGAGTTCGAGCTCGCGCTCGCCGACCTCGCCACGGTCGAGAAGCGCCTCGACCGGGTGCGGCGCGCCGCCAAGTCGAACGACAAGGAGGCGCTCGCCGAGCTCCCCGTGCTGGAGCACGCCCACGCGTTCCTGAGTCAGGGCAAGGGGCTCTGGGAGGCGAAGCTGACGCCCGAGCAGCTCGCCACGCTCGCGCCGCTCACCCTGCTCACCGTGAAGCCCGTGCTCTACGCTGCCAACGTCACCGACGGCGAGCTGACGGGCGACGAGGGGCCGCACCTCCGCGCCCTGCGCCAGGCGATCGCCGCCAGCGGCGAGCACGCGGAAGTGGTCCCGTTCTCGGCCAAGATCGAGGCCGAGCTGGCCGAGCTGCCGCCGGAAGACCGCGCGGAATTCCTGGCCTCACTCGGCCTGGAGAGCGCGGGCCTCGACCGCCTGATTCGCGCCGGCTACCACCTGCTCGGCCTGCAGACGTACTTCACGGCCGGCGAACAGGAGGTGCGCGCCTGGACTATCCACCGCGGCGACACGGCCCCGAAGGCCGCCGCCGTGATCCACACCGACTTCGAGCGCGGCTTCATCCGCGCCGAGACGGCGGCATACGACGAATTCGTCGCGAACGGGGGCTGGAAGGGGGCGCGCGAGAAGGGCGCCGTGCGGAGCGAGGGGAAGGAGTATGTGGTGCAGGACGGGGACGTGATGCTGTTCCGGTTCAACGTCTAGTCGGCGCCACGAACCCTTACCGCGCTGCGCCTGCGCCGCGCGTGCAGCCGGCGTTCCCGGATCTCGGTGCTCACCCGCGACCAGTTGGCCCACGCGGCGAGCAACTCGGCGGGGCCGCGCAGCAGCTGGTAGCTCTGACCGCGGAGGCTCCGCTGCTCCGTCTCGAGCGTCGAGAACGCCGTGTGCAGCCGGGACTCGGCCGTGAGGAGGTCGCCGTCGTCGAGTGAATCCATCCACGCGCTGGTGACGTGCTCGGGCACTCGCATATGGCATCCTTGGGCTCGGGGATCGTGTTCGGGACATCGCGCTCCGCGCTTCGGGCAAAATGCCCTCGACAGCGAGCGTGCCCTCCTCAAGGATGACGCGCGGCGGGCCACGATGGACACGAAGAGCCGCCGCGCCCATGTCGGCGGCGTGTGCCTGGCGCGGCCGGAGCTCCGGAACTACGGACGTAACGAGGGTCCTTCATCCTCCGCCGTCCGCGGGCCCAGAAGCTCCGCGACAGGCTTCGCCTTCCGCAACAGCCGACTCAGCTCCTCGACGTCAGCGTTCATCCAATAGAGCGGGATGGGCGCCAGGCGCCGCTTCTCCGCCGCGGACTGGAAGGTGAGCCACCCGCCCTCGTACGTCGTGCTGACCAGCTTGGCAGGGATCGTGTCCCACACCTGCCACTCGACGCCGTCGGCGTCCTGAAATGAGCGCAGTGCCATGCCCGGAAGTCCCGCGAGATCGGGGCCAGTCGGCACGGTGGTCGAGCGGAAGCCCGAGCGTGCCGGGCAGACTGTCCACTGTCGCGGGCTCGCCCCGCGAAGCACGCTGGCCAGATGGGGGCAACCTCCGCAAGACGCCGATGGCCGTGGTACACATCCGGCGTGTCACCTCTCGGGGAGGTTCGGGGAGGTATGGATGACGGCTGAGAGACAGGGAAGGGCGAGGACAGGCTCGGCCCGCGAGGGGCGGCTCACGGCTCGGCCGACGGCGCCGAGCGTAGCGGGGCCGCTCGGGCGGCGCCGCATCGGCCTCGGCCGGCGGCGCGACGGGCTCGTGTACGTGCCCCCCTCGTACCATCGGGGCCGGGCGGCGCCGCTGCTCGTGCTCCTGCACGGCGCCGGCGCCGACGGCGAGGACATCCTGCCCGTGCTCGAGGATTACGCGGACGCTGCCGGACTGCTGCTCCTCGCGCCCGACTCGCGCGACGTCACGTGGGACGCCGTCGGCGGCTCGTACGGTCCCGACGTGTCCTTCCTCGACCGGGCGCTCGCCGACACGTTCGCCCGCTACGCCGTGGACCCCGGGCGCGTTGCCGTGAGTGGCTTCTCGGACGGCGCGTCGTACGCCCTCTCCCTCGGCATCACCAATGGCGATCTGCTCGGGCACGTCATCGCCTTCTCGCCGGGCTTCATGGTGCCCGCCGGGCAGCGTGGCACACCCCGCCTCTTCATCTCGCACGGCACGCGAGACCGAGTCCTGCCCATCGACGTGTGCAGTCGCCGCATCGTTCCGCCGCTGCAGCGCGCGGGATACGACGTCCGTTACCGCGAGTTCGACGGCGGTCACGCCATTCCGGGTCCGATCGTGCGCGAGGCCGTCGCCTGGTTCGAGCAGCGACGCGTCGGGGAAGGCGCCGCATGAGTGCCGGGCCGACGGGAGGCGCACGGGCCGTCTGGCACCGTGCGCGCGCGGCGCGGGTCGCGCGGCTGGCGCGGCTGGCGTTCGCGGCGGCGACCGTGGCGTCCGGCGCGTCGTGCGCGTCGCTCGGGGGCCGGCGCGCCGAGGACCGCATCGTGACCGTGGGCCTGTCGGCCCAGCGGCCCGACGCCGTCCGCCGCACGCTCGCGGCGTTCCGCGACCAGGGCTACCGCGTCAAGGAATCACTGACGTCGGGCACCGAGATCGTGACGGAGCCGTTCGCGCACACAGACGACATCGAGGCCACCTTCCGGGCCGTGATCACGGCGTCCGGCGGCACGTCGCGGGTCGCGCTCTCCGGCACGTACCGCGAGCGTTCGTTAGGTGGCATCGTCCGCGGGCGGGAGCACCCGATCGTCCGCGCCACGGAGGGCGTGGAGGGCGAGCTCTGGGCTCGCCTCCAGAACCTCGCCCTCGCGATCCGCACCCCGCCCTGACATCCGGCGCGGCCGTGGAGGCCGCGCCGGAGACAACCGTCAGACTCTTCGACTGCCGCGACGGACCAGGCGCAGGATGAAGAGGAGCACGACCGCGCCGATGAAGGCCACGAAGATCGTACCGGCGAGCCCGCCGAACGGCGCGGCGGCGCCGAGCTGGCCGAACAGCCACCCCCCGACGAACGCGCCGATGATGCCAATGATGATGTCGCCCACCAGGCCGTAGCCGGTACCGCCCATCACCAGCGACGCGAGCACGCCCGCCACGAGCCCTACGATCAGCCAAGTGAGTAACGCCATTGCCTCTCCCGCGTGAGGGTAGCTGTATCCCGACCCGGATCACGGGGGCAACTGACGTGCCCGGGCCACGCGGCGACTCACCGAGCCCGACGGTACGGAGCGTCTATCACCGAAAGGAAGAAATTGTAACGCGGACTCCGCCGGAGGCGTCATCAGCGCACAATCACATCGCGTGAACTGACTCCCACTGGCAGAATCCTCATGCGTGCACCTTTCGGCCTCGTGTTGGGCGCTTTGCTCGCCGCCGGTATCGGCGCGCTCCCGTTGCGGGCGCAGGCGGCGCACCAATCGGGCGCGGCCGAGGCGAGCGGCCGCAACTCCGTGTCGGCCGCACCGGCGGACACATCCGGCGGCGAGGTGGAATTCGACGAGCCGTACCGATGGCTGGACGTCGACCGGGTCGCGAGGCCAATCGGGAAGGCGCCGATCGTATATCCGCCCATGCTCTGGCGGCAGCGCAT
>Ga0307416_100001368_pt1 | contig 13171 bp, 13 predicted proteins | sample DK1Cmetagenome_2_FD_203821 | JGI IMG/M metagenome (GOLD analysis project Ga0307416, IMG submission 203821) | Maize rhizosphere microbial communities from greenhouse at UC Davis, California, United States - DK15-C-3 | ecosystem: Host-associated > Plants > Roots > Rhizosphere > Soil | place...
AGGTCGGACGAAGCGGAGAGTTCCGAGGACAGGCGGCGCTCAAGCGGAGCGGTCGAGGCCTGGAGCTCGGCAAGCAAGCCCGGGCTGATGGTGAGAAGGTCGCAACCGGCAAGCGAAGTGATTTCACCGGTGTTACGGAAGGACGCACCCATGACTTCGGTCTTGTAGCCGAACTTCTTGTAGTAGGTGTAGATCTGCTTCACCGAGATGACGCCCGGATCTTCGTCGCCCTGGTAGTCCTTGCCGGTGGAGGCCTTGTACCAGTCGAGGATACGGCCGACGAACGGCGAGATGAGCTGGACGCCGGCTTCGGCGCAGGCGACGGCCTGGGCGAACGAGAAGAGCAGGGTCAGGTTGCAGCGGATGCCTTCCTTTTCGAGGATTTCGGCGGCCTTGATGCCTTCCCAAGTGGAGGCGATCTTGATCAGCACGCGCTCCTTGGCGATGCCTTCCTTCGCGTAGGCGGCGATGAGTTCGCGAGCCTTCGTGACCGTGCCTTCGGTGTCGAAGGAAAGGCGGGCGTCCACTTCGGTGGAAACGCGGCCCGGGACGATCTTGAGGATTTCGAGGCCGAAGAGGATGAGGATGCGGTCGAGGACGGCTTCGGTCAGCGCGGCACCCGTGAGAGGACCGCCTTTGAGTTCGTTCACCGCTTGCTCGACGAGGTGGCGGTATTCCGGCTTGGCGGCGGCCTGAAGGATCAGTGAGGGGTTCGTCGTGGCGTCGCGGGGCTGGTAGGCCTTCATCGACTCGAAGTCACCGGTGTCAGCAACAACGACGGTAAACTCCTTCAATTGATCGAGTTGTGTAGCGCTCATGGGCGGGGTGGAGGTAGGGCGAAATGACGGCGCTGACCAGCGCAAAACGCGAGCGCGGGCGGAGGTTTTGCTCACGCCGGACAATAGTGCGGCTCATTAGAAAGCAGCTGTGGCTGACGCGGCTCGCGGCAGGCCGTGATTGCGGCGGCTCGCCGCAACTCAGTCGGCACGATTTGGTGGCGGCGGCGAGCCGCCACCGCCTGCCCCGGGCCGGGGCAGCCACGATCACATCTTCGACTGCTCCAGCATCCGCAACAGCGGAGCTTCCGCGCGACGGCGGGTTTCCTCCTCCATCTCCACGCGTGGTTCGAGATTCGCGAGGCAATCGCGGAGTTTCTGCAGCGTGTTCATTTTCATGTAACGGCAGTCGGCGCAGGCGCAGCGGTCGGTCGGACCGGGAATGAGATTTTTGTCCGGGCACTCCTTGCGGAGGCGATTGAGCATGCCGCTTTCGGTGACGACGATGATGTCCTTCACCGGTGCCTTTTGGCAGTAGGTGATCATCTTTTCCGTCGAGCACACCTCGTCGGCCAGCAGGCGGACCGCCTGGGTACACTCGGGGTGGGCGACGACCAAGGCGTCCGGATATTCCTCTTTGATCTTGGCGATCGAGTCACGGGTGAACTCGACGTGGACGTAGCACGAGCCCTGCCACAGGTCCATTTTGCGGCCGGTCTGCTCCATCACCCACGAACCGAGATTGGCGTCGGGGACGAAAAGAATCGGGCGATCCTTGGGGGCAAGATTGACGATTTTCACCGCGTTGCCCGAGGTGCAGATCACATCGCAGAGCGCTTTCACGCCCGCCGAGCAGTTGATGTAGGCGATGACGTAATAGTTCTTCTCGGCGTTCGCCTTGAGGAAGGCTTCGAGGTCGGGGGCGGGGCAGGATTGTTCCAGCGAGCAACCGGCGTCTTTGTCAGGCAAGACGACGATTTTGCCCGGGTTCACGATCTTCGCCGTTTCGGCCATGAAGTGAACGCCGCAGAAAGCGATCACGTCGGCTTCGGTTTCCTTCGCGTGGTAGGCGAGGCCGAGCGAATCGCCCACGTAGTCCGCGATGTCCTGGATGTCGCCGGTCTGGTAGTTGTGCGCGAGGATGACCGCGTTGCGCGACTTCTTCAGATCGAGGATCTCCTGTTTCAGATCGAGGGCGGGGGCGTCGGCGGGCATGGCGGAAGTTGAGCGGGAAAAGGCGGCGGGTAAACCGCGGAAATGAAAACCGGGTCAGGCGGAATCGCCGGGCGAAAGAATTTCCATTGACCCGTTGTGGCGTGCGCCTTTTTGCGCGACCAAACGAGCGGCTTGAACCAGACCGTGCAGCACGGCGCGTTTTTCAAGGGTCAGCGTGCCGGTGCAACGGATGTGTCCGGTCACGTGGCCATCAATGAAAACCTCCTGAGCGTGAACGGTGTGGAGGAATTCGACTTTCGCGCCGCGTTCGACGCGCAAAGTGCGGCAGGTGACCGTGCCCGGGACGCGGCCGGTGTGGCGGATCACTAGATCGCCGGAACATTCGACGGGAGCGGAGAGTTCGCCCAGCACCGTGAGGTTGTGGCAAATCACCGGCACGCCGGAGAGCGCGCCGCCTTTCGCGACCAACACGTTACCGCGGGTTTCGATGCGACGGTTCCAGCGATCGACGATTTCGTAATCGCGCAAGCTGATGTAGGCACCGCAGCCGGGACACTGCGCCGATTGCGCCGCAGGTGCGGCGAAATGGATTCGCCCGCACTTGCACAGCACTTCACGAGGTTGCGGCGGTTTGATGAAAAACCGCAGCCAAGGATGAACCGGGGGAGGCGGCGCGGGTTCGGAGCGCTTGAACGGCATGACCGGCTTGGACACGAGGTGTTGCTCCTCGATTTCCGCATCCAAGGTGGAGGGTCGCGACGGAACGGCCGCGGGCTTTGCCCGGGGCACGGCTTTACCGCTCTCGATTTTGAAATTCACTCCGCAACCACGGCACACCGTCGAAACCGCGGCGGACGGCTCCGATTGCGTGTGCCCGCATTCGGGGCAAGTGACGTCAAGTCGATGGCGCGCGGATTTGGCGGCCATGGTGAAAAAAATCAGCCTCCCCCGCAGGGAGGGAGGCTGAAAAAGGGGTTAGGCGTTGAGGCCGGCGAGGCTGTCCTGCTTCGAGGCGTCGGCTTTCGCTTCGGCCTTGGCAGGGGCGTTGGCTCCGGCGGCGGGCGTGCCGACGGTCGATTTGCCGACGAAAATCGCGCCCGCTTCGATCACGAGCGTCTTCGCCTTGATATCGCCCACGACTTCCGCGCTGGCCTTCAGTTCGACGCGATCGGTCACAGAGATGTTGCCGTGGACCTTGCCGTAGATGATCACGGTGCCGGTTTTGACTTCGGCTTTGATGCGGGCGTTTTCGCCCACCGTCAGATTGCCGTCGGAGGCGATTTCGCCCTCGATCTTGCCGTCCACCACGAGGTCGTTGGTGAACTTGACGGTGCCTTTGATTTCGACGTCGGAGGAAAGAACGTTGCGCGTGCCAGCGGCGGGAGCGCGGTGCTGCGCGGGGGCGGCCGGAGCCGGGGCGCTGTAAGAAGCTCCTGCGCTATAGGAAGGAGCGGCGGCCGGTGCTGGGGATTCGGTGCGGGCGGGCTCCGGAGCGTCTTGAGCGCCGGGCGATTCTTGGCCGATGTATTTTTTGAACACGATGGAGTTGAGGCTGAGAGGTTTGAAAAGTCAACGGGTTAGACGCCGCTCAAGGCTGGGGCAGGCCGGGTTGCGGCACGGCGGGTTCCGGGTCGACTGGAATGCCGGAACCCGTGCCAAAAGGTGCCGAGGAACCGGGATTCAGCAAGTCCGGACCGGTGGGCAATTGGCCCGGTGTGGCCGGAGGTGCCGGGGGGGCGTCGATTTCAACCGGGGGCTTCGCTTTGAGCAGTTGAAGGTGCTGGTCGGCGATTTGGCTGAAATGGTTTTTGTCCGCCGGGTAGTCGTTCTTCGCTTTCTGGTAGAACGATTCCGCTTTCTCAAGGTCGCCCGCGGTCTTCGCGAGATCGCCGAGCTGGACGAGCGCGTAAGGCGCGAGGAAGCGGGCGGAAGAGTTATCGACGATCGCCTGAAACGCGATTTCGGCTTCGGCGGTCTTGTTTTGCTTCACCAGCTTGTTGCCGAGTGAAGCCTGGGCGGTCGGAGCAGCCGGGTGCGACGGATTCGTCTCGATGAATTTCCGCAGCGTGGCGATGGCTTCGTCGGGATTGGTCGCCCATTGCTTTTCGGCGGCGAGCAATTGGGCGCTACCGGCGGCGGGCGTCTTCGGGTAGTCCTTCAGAATCGTCTGAAGATCCGTGAGTTCCGCGGCCTTGGTCAACGCGATGCCGGCGTCTTCCTGCTGGCTGCGTTCGATGCCGCGATAAATGATCCAGGCTCCGCCAGCCAGGGCGAGCGCGATCGCCAGACCGATCATGCCCTTTTGGTTCCGATCAAGGAACTGATCGAGCTTGCTGGGGCCGATGGCGATTTCGCCAAGCGGTCGGGGCGTGTCTTGAAGGTCGTCGGACATGGGAAAAATCGGAGCCTGAACGGCGCAGGGGATTAAGGACGGCGGACAAATGAAATCAATGCGGAATCGGCGCATGCGGCGTGGATTTTTCGTGGCCAGCGGACGAGGGATGCCGCTAGGGTCGCCGCGCATGGCAGGCCGAATTTACGTCGTGGCAGGAGAATTGAGCGGCGACGCCCACGGAGCGGGCTTGCTGCGGGCGTTGCATCACCTCCATCCGGCGGTGGAAATCGCCGGCGCGGGCGGTCCGGAAATGGTCGCGACCGGCGGCCCGGCGGTGCGCGATTGGGTCGACGAGGCGGCGGTGATCGGCTTGTGGGAAGTCCTGAAACGCTATGGCTGGTTCAAGGCGCGGTTTGACGAAATGCTCGCCGAAGTGAAAGCAATGCGGCCGGACGTGCTGCTTTTGATCGATTACCCCGGCTTCAACCTACGCTTCGCCGAGGCGGTGAAACGCGAACTGCCGGAAACGCGGATCGTCTATTATATCAGTCCGCAAGTCTGGGCGTGGAATAAGGGCCGTATCCCGAAGATGGCCGAGTTGATCGACGAAGTGCTCTGCTTGTTCCCCTTCGAGGTGGCGATTTTGGGGGAAGGCGGGGTGAAAGCCACGTTCGTCGGCCATCCGCTGGTCGATGAATTGGAAGAGCGACGCATCCCGGACGTGATCCGCGAAGAGGGATTGGTGGCACTTTTGCCCGGCAGCCGCACTCGGGAGATCGAGCGGCTGTTTCCGATCATGCTGGAAACCGCGCGGGAGATGTTGGCGACCCGCGCAGGCATTCGTTTCGAGGCTCCGGCGGCTTCGCCCAAGCTGGCGAAAACGATGCGCGAAATGGTGGAAGAGTCCGGCTTGGAGGCCTCGGTGGAGGTCACCGACGGCGGCAGCCACACCTTGATGCAACGGGCGGCGTGCGGCGTGATCGCCAGCGGCACCGCGACGCTCGAGGCGGCGTATTTCGACCTGCCTTATTGCCTGATTTATAAAGTCGCTTGGCCGACCTACGTGATCGGTCGCCAACTGGTGAAGATCGATCACATCGGGCTGGTCAACATTCTGGCCGGTCGCGGGGTGGTGGAGGAATTCATCCAGGCTGACGCCGATGCGAAACTGGTCGCGGCCGAACTGGGCCGATTGCTCGACGATCCGGCGTATCGGGAGCGCTTGCAGGCGACCTTGCGGGAAACGGCGGCGAAGCTTGGCGGGCAAGGCGCTCACGAGCGCGCGGCGGTGATCGTCGACCGCTGGTTGCGGCACACGTGAGGGCGAAGGGCGGGGGGAGAGGATTTTCCCGCGACAGCGCGGATTTTTGCTTTTGCCCGGCTTCACGCTGCCGCTATGCAGGGCGCGCGATGAAAGTTTTCCCGATGCTCCTTGCGGTTGCCGCCGTTGCCTTCGTTTCCTGCGAACGCCACGATTGGGAGGAAACCAAGAAGCTGCACGAGCAACACCACGGCGCCGGTGATGGCGAGCATGCGGACCACGCCGAGCACAAGGAAGAGGCTCACGGCGAGCATGCCGAAGAGCACAAGGCGGCGCACTAAAGCCGTTGGCGGCGATAGCTCAGAAAGCATTCGCCGCTCTTTTCAACCGGCTGGAATTCGACCAGTTCGAACGCCCGCGACGCCGGGAAAAACGCGCCTGGAACGCCGGTGATCGTCGGGGCTTCCCGGCCACCGAACAGGGTGTGCCCGGCCCAGGTCAAATGGAGCTCGTCGAGCACGTCCAGCTCCGCCAATACCCGCAGCAATTCGCCGCCGCCTTCGCAGTGGAGGCGTTCGACGCCGTATTGCCGGGCGAGCGTGCCGAGAAACGAGGCGAGTGATTCGCGGTGGAACGTCGCGCCGGGAATGGAAGAGGGTTCTTTCTCGCCGGTGACGAGCAAATGGATCGGTCCGCCCGGTTTCGCGAACATCGGATGGGCCGGATCGAATCGCCCCGAGCGAGAAACCACGCAGCGCAGCGGCTGCGTTTCCTGATCGCGCACGAGCATGGTCATCCGGTCGGTTTCCCAGGTTCCACGCCCCACCAACAGCGCGTCGACGCCTTGGCGAAGGTGGCGAAAACGCTCGCGGTCCGCCTGTGAAGTCCAGCCCGCGGGTTTGTGGTCGGCCGACGAGATCTTGCCGTCGACGGACAGGGCGAAGTTGGCGGAGATCCACGGGCGATTCATTGGCGGTGTCAGCATGGAAAGCGGGTGAGGAGGGTGCAAGGCGGCGAGATGCTTTTATGTCACCGCGAATCGAGCGAATCCGGCGAATCTCTTTTTGAATGAGGAAGGCAGGAATTTCAGGAGGGAATAGCTGATCTCCACTTCCTGCTTTCTTAATTCCTTTTTTTTCGGATTCGCGAGATTCGACCGATTCGCGGTGCCCTTCATTCGCCCAACAGGCTTGCGGCGGCGGATTCGGACGCTATGGTCCCGCCCATGAGCAAACCGCAACCGAAGATCACCGCCTACCTCAAGACCTTCTGCGGCTGGAGCGAAGGCGTGCGTTCGATTTTCCGCAAGTACGGCCTCGAGTGGGAGGAAAAGGACATCATCAAGAATCCCGCGTTCCGCTGGGAAATGGAGCAGCGCAGCGGCCAACCGCTTTCGCCCTGCGTCGAGATCGACGGCCACATGCTCCCCGACATCAGCGGTGACGAAGTGGAAGCGTGGATGATCGAAAACGGCTACTTCGCGAAGAACGAGGCCGCCGCCGATGCCCCGACGAACGCTTCTTGCACCGACGAGCAACACGAAGCGATGGCTCGTGGTCAGGTGCCGGTTCCCGGGAAGATCCGCTTCATTGACTGAGCGGCCTAGCGGATGGATTTCATAAGGCCTATAGGACCCATGCGTCCTATAGGTCTTATTTTTTGCCACGCGCCATCGCCTGCTCGTGGAAATGCCGGGCCGCGCGGCCGCTGAGGAAGCGGGATTTCAGCAGTTCTTCGGCGATCAGGGCGACGGCTGACCACGTGGTGGCGTCGCGCATCAGGTGCTCCACCTTGTCGAGCGCCCGCTCCAGCAGCCGCTGGGCTTGGCGGGCGTTACCGGCGCGGGACAGGGCGAGTTTTTCGGCCATTTGGAGATCCTGCGAAGCACCACCCAGCCCGTATTGGCCGGAAACTTTCGCCTCCGCCGCCATTCCCGCGAGCAGGATCAGGAGATCGGCTTCCAGCGCGTCCTTGGGCTGGCGACCGCCTTTCCGCATCTCGCAGTAACCGAGTCGCTTGCCGCCGGGCAGAATGCTCACCTCGTGGACGGAGCGTCCTAACATCAAGGCGATCACGGCGTGTCCGGCTTCGTGATAGGCGGTGAGGGTGTCTTGTTCGGACATGCGAGAAGAGCAGGGGAATGAGGAAAGCAGGAAGTTCGGGAATGAGGCAAAACTTTGAACCCCTCTCGCTTCGGCAAAGCCAGCCTTCCTGAAATTCCTGCCTTCCTCATTCAAAATCTCCTCATTCGCCGGATTCGCCCCATTCGCGGTGCCTCCTTCCCGGATTCGCTCTGTGCTTGCCCCTTGTCGCGGTTGCGGTTCACGATTCCGCCCACCTAACCGGGAGGCTCCGTTCGCCCCGGCCAACCCGACCTCACCTCCATGATCATTTCTCCCAAGGTCCGCGGATTCATCTGCACCAACGCCCATCCCGAAGGCTGCGCCAAACACGTCGCCGACCAAATCGCCGTCGTCAAAGCCCGCGGCCCGATCGCCAACGGCCCGAAGAAGGTGCTCGTGATCGGTTCATCCACCGGTTACGGCCTCGCCTCGCGCATCGCCGCCGCGTTCGGTTCGGGCGCCGCGACCCTGGGGGTGTTCTTCGAACGACCGGGTGAAGCGGACCGCACCGCGACCGCCGGCTGGTACAACTCCGCCGCGTTCGAAAAAGAAGCCGCCGCCGCCGGTCTTTACGCCCGCTCGTTCAATGGCGACGCGTTTTCCGACGCGATGAAGGCGGAAGTGATCGACGCGATCAAAGCCGACCTCGGTCAGGTCGATTGTGTGATCTACAGCCTCGCTTCGCCGCGTCGCACCGATCCGAAGTCCGGCGAAGTCTACAAGTCGGTCCTCAAGCCGATCGGCAAAGCCTACACCAACAAGAACCTCAACACGTCGAACGGCGTGGTCAACGAGGTGACGCTCGAACCCGCACAAGGCGACGACATCGAGCAAACCGTCGCCGTCATGGGTGGCGAGGATTGGGAGATGTGGATGGACGCCCTGCAGGCCGCCGGAGTGCTGGCGGAAGGCGTGCAAACGGTCGCCTACTCCTACATCGGGCCGGAAGTGACCTGGCCGATTTACAAAAACGGCACCATCGGTCGCGCGAAGGAAGACCTCGAACGCGTTCAGCGCACGCTCGACAAGAAGCTCGCTCCGCTGAACGGCAAGGCATGGGTGTCCGTCAACAAGGCGCTCGTCACGCAGGCCAGCTCGGCGATTCCGGTCGTCCCGCTTTACATTTCCCTGCTCTACAAGGTGATGAAGGCGGAGGGCACGCATGAGGATTGCATCGAGCAGATGGACCGTCTGTTCCGTGATCGTCTTTACAGCGGCAACCCGCATCCCGACATCGAAGGCCGCATTCGAGTGGACGACTGGGAAATGACGCACGCCGTGCAGGAACTCGTCGGCGAACGCTGGAAGGAAGTGAACACCGAGAACTTCGCTGAACTCGGCGACTTCGAAGGTTACCAATCGAGCTTCCTGCGTCTCTTTGGCTTCGGTTTGGACGGTGTCGACTACGCGGCCGACACGAATCCGGACGTCGCGGTGCCGTCGATCAAATAACCGTGGCGGCGGTTTCCAACCGCCCTGCCGCTGAATTTTCGAAGCCGCTCCCGTTCGGGGGCGGCTTTCTGTTTTCCCGCACGCGAAATTTGAAATCGTCCCCAAACAGGCGGATGAATGTCGGATGGCTCATTCGCACGGGCATGAAACCCACCTCCGGGAACCAGGGCGGGGGAAGTCGTGGCGGGATTATCTGCCGCTGATGGTGATCGTTGGCCTGGCGGCGCTAGCCGGAGCGGCGAAACAGGTGCATTACGGCGGCTGGAGTACCGAAACGTGGATGCTGGATTTCATGGGGGTGTTTCTCGTGATCTTTTCCGCGTTCAAATTCTTCGATCTGGAAGGATTCGCCGATGGCTTCGGGATGTATGACCTGCTGGCCAAGCCATTTCGGCCATACGCCTATCTCTATCCGTTTTTGGAACTCGCCCTCGGCCTCGGTTATCTTTCCCGCTGGCATTTAACGACGGTGCTGGTGGCGACGGTGGTGCTGATGGGCTTCGGCGCGCTAGGAGTGATTCGCGCGCTGAGACGCGGTCTCGACCTCGAATGCGCGTGCATGGGCACCGTGCTACGCGTGCCTTTGTCGACGGTCGCCTTGCTTGAAGATCTCGGCATGGCCGTGATGGCGGCGGCAATGCTGGCGATGTCGAGGGTTTGACGCGAATTTAGCGGACGATCCTCTGTTGCGGGACACAGTAAGGCAGGCTTCAGCCGCGGCACTTCTCGAGCAACGCGCCGAGGAAGCCCGTGATTTGAGCCAGCGCGTCGGTGTATTCCGAAGGTGCCAGCACGCTGAGATCCTCGCGGCAGGACTGAAGCATTCCCAAGGCGGTTTCGATCGCGCTGTCGATGGCTCCCGCGTATTCGGCGATGCCGACGAGCACGGGCAAATCGAGCGGTTCCTGGTCGATGATTCGCTTGTTGAGCTTCGCCCGCTGGGTCTCGGACGCCGCTTCAAGCAGGTTCAAAATCGGCAACGTCAGTTTGCCTTTCGCGAGGTCGGTGCGCAGCGTTTTGCCCACTTCTTCTTCCGCGCCGACCAAGTCGAGACAGTCGTCGTAAATCTGATAGGCCGCGCCCAGTTTCATCCCGTAGTCATACAACCGGGCTTCGGTTTCTTCAGAAACGCCCGACAGGCGACCGGCCAGACCGGTGGCGGCGGCGAACAGCGCGCCGGTCTTCATGTTGATGATGCGGAAGTAATCTTCTTTCGTCAGCGAAAGATCGAAGCGGCGCTGGGTCTGGAGAATCTCTCCTTCGCAGACTTCCCGCGAGGCGCGGCCGACCTTGCGGCAGATTTCGATGCTGTCGAAATCGGTGGCGAGGCTCAATGCGTGCGAGAACAAGGCGTCGCCGAGGAGCACCGAAAGCCCGTTGCCCCATTTCGAATTGGCGGTCGGCACCATGCGGCGGGTGGTCGCACCGTCCATGATGTCGTCATGCACGAGCGTCGCCATGTGGATCAGCTCGAGAATGACCCCGATTTTCACATGGTCTTCGTCGACGCCGCCGGTGGCTCCGCCCGCGAGGATAGAAAGCGCGGGACGGATGCGTTTCCCGGACGTGTTGCAGACATAGGAAACGTAAGGCTCGATCGCCGGATCGAAGGCCCGCACCTGCTCCCGGATGGAGGTCTCCACGCGTTCCAATTCCGGGCGAACAAGGGCGAACGGAAATTGGTCGCTGCGACCGGCGGGAGAAAACGAAGCGGGCATGTTGTGAGAAGCTGGCGAAGGGAGCCACAATCGGCCTCCGCCCGCAACCCTCGAATGACTGCTTGAAAGAAGGGCGGGTTTCTGGCGTTTGGGGCATGATGAAAATCGCCACCTGTTTGAGCGCGGGCGCTCTCCTGACCCTCTCCCCATCCGTTTTTGCCGAAGGATTCGGGGAGAAGCCGAACAACCCCCAGCTGCCGGGCGTGCCCTATGTCGTTCATGACGGCACCCGTCCCCAGCCTCCGGTGGTGACTCCGGCCGGATCGATCAGCATCAAACCGCCGTCCGACGCCAAGGTGTTGTTCGATGGCACTTCGACCGCGGCCTGGCTCAACGGCGACAAACCGGCGGCGTGGAAAATCCAGGACGGTTCGCTGATCGCAGGCAGGCCGGGCGATCTCCGTACCAAGGATTCGTTCGGTGCGGTTCAACTGCACCTCGAATGGCGCATGCCCGCGGGTCGCAAGATCGACGGCCAGAACGGCGGCAACAGCGGCGTGTTCTTCATGGGCCTCTACGAAGTCCAGATCCTTCAGAGCCATAACAACAAGACCTACCCCGATGGCCAGGCGACCGGGCTTTACGGTCAATTGCCGCCGCGGGTGAACGCCACGTTGCCGCAGGGCGAATGGCAGAGTTATGACATCGCGTTCGAGCCGCCCGTTTATGCCGACGGTAAAGTGAGTAAGCCCGCGAAGGTGACCGTGTTCCACAACGGGATCTTCACCCAGCATGGCGAAGCTTATCTCGGGCCGACCCAATACCGGAAATTGGCCTCTTATCCCGCGAATCACCCGGCGACCGGCCCGATCTCGCTGCAGTTCCACGGCGATCCGGTTGAGTTCCGCAACATTTGGGTCCGCCCGCTCGGCCAGCACGACGCCCAATAAATCGCTTTTCATCGCTTTCCAATGGGGCCGTCTGGAAACGCGGCCCCATTCTCCTTGATGATAGGTTGTTCCCGTCGTTAGGGTTCGGCCACGTATGAAATTGCGTCCTATCTGGTGGGCGATGCCCGCGCTCGCCTGTGTCTGCGCCTCTTGCAAAAAGGAAACGCCCGCGACTTCCGAGCCGTCCGCCGCGGCGGAAACTCCGGCCAGTCAGCAGCCGAAAGCTCCCGAGGTTCCTCAGGCTCCGCCCGCGCTTTCCTCGGAGGAACGCGCGGCGAAATTCGGCATCGTGAAGCATCTGCCGAAAGACATCGAAAGCTTTATTACCTTTCACAACGGCGGCAAAGCGGCCGACCGTTTCAAGAAGACCAAACTCTGGTCGATCATCGAAGAAGAAGCCGGCCTGGGCTCCGACGAGTCGGCCGATGCCGGTGAGGTTTCCGGCCCCGGGCTTTTTCTGGGCCAGGAGGTGTTTCTCGCGACCGGCAAAGGCACCGCGGAGCAGTTCGGCCATCTGAACACCGTCGGCCGTCGTATGAATTACTTCCGCATGAAGCACCTCGGCAAAGCGCTGGCGGCGGCTTCGAAAAGCAAGGAAGGGATGACGGAATTGGGCGGGGGCGACTGGATGAAAGAGGCCTACACCGAACTCGCGAAGGATTCGCAGTCCGGCATCGCCTTGCTCGAAAAAGTGGACGTTCCGCCGCTTTATCTCGGCTTCAAGGTCAAGCCGGAGAAGAGCGAGGAAGTCGAACAACAGCTCGTCGCCGGCATCGGCTTCATGAGCATGCTGGGCGAAATGGTCGAGCCGGTGGAGTTCGAAAAAGCGGGCGGCAAGTTTTCGGGCTTCCGCGTGGTGGGCGCCAAGATCTCGAAGGAACTCGCCGCCGAACGGAAGGAGCTTGAAGAAGTCCTCGACGGCGAATCGATCGACCGTTTGCTCGCGACGATCGCCGCGCAGGACGTGATCGTGGTTTCCGGCAAAGTGGGCGACTACCAGATCGTGTTCATCGGCAACAAGCCGGATGATTTTCAGCTCACGGCGAATTTGAACGATTCGCTCGCCGCGAGCGACGCGCTGCGTTTCGCCGACGGCTATGCTTCCAAAGAACTCGCCGCGCTTTCTTACGGCAGCCAGAATCTGCTGAAGGTGCTCGAAACCTCGTCGGGCGGTCTGTCCGATCTGGCCCAGGGACTTTGCGATGGCATCGCGGGCGATTCGTCGCTTGGCGATACCCGCGACCTGCAATCACTGCTCCAGATGGTCGCCGAACGCGAAAAGGCGCTGCTCAAGCTTTCGTCGTCCGACGCGCAGGGGATCGTCGCGTTCTTCGAGGACGGCTTCAAAATCGAATCGTTCGGCGGCGTCGACCAAGGCGCGATCGACTGGAAAAAGCCGTCGCGTCTGGCGGATTTGGGCAAGCCGGCGGAAGTAGTATT
>Ga0307416_100001371_pt1 | contig 13155 bp, 9 predicted proteins | sample DK1Cmetagenome_2_FD_203821 | JGI IMG/M metagenome (GOLD analysis project Ga0307416, IMG submission 203821) | Maize rhizosphere microbial communities from greenhouse at UC Davis, California, United States - DK15-C-3 | ecosystem: Host-associated > Plants > Roots > Rhizosphere > Soil | place: USA...
CGTCGTATCCGGCCAGGGCCGTGTCGACCAGAGTCCGGATCGGCTTGGGGTGGCCGACCGGCGCGACACCGCCGATCGGCTGACCCGTGTGCTCGCGTACGAACTCGGGCGTGGCCCGGCGGACCGCCGCGGCGCCCACGAGTGCCGCCACCTTGGCCGTGTCCACCCGGTGCGCTCCCGAGGTCAGCACCAGCAGCGGCTCGTTGTCGGCGTCGAAGATGAGGGAGTTGGCTATCTGCCCGACCTCGACGCCCAATGCCGCCGCCGCGGCGGCCGCGGTGTGCACGGCGTCGGGCAGCATGCGGATCTCTCCGCGCGCGTCGGCCAGCGACAGCGCCTCCTGGACCGCCTGGACGTTCGGGTGCATGGCCCCATCTTCCGCCTCGGTCAGGCGGGCGGTATTTCGGGTTCCACCTTCGCGGCGCGGGCGGTCTCGGCCAGGACAACCCCGACCAGGACCACCAGCCCGCCCACGATCTGGCCGGCGGAGAGGATCTCGCTCAGGAACACCCAGGCGAACGCGCTCGCGATCACGGGCTCGACCGTGCCGATGATGCCCACGCTGGTCGGGGGCAGATGGCGCATGGACGCGATCACGAGCAGGTACGGGGTGAGCGTGCCGAACAGGATCAGGTACAGCGCGAGCAGCCACATGGGTATCCCGCCGCTGCTTCCCGCCAGGACGCCGGCCGGGAAGGTCCACCAGGGACGGACGAGCGCGCCGGCGATCGCGGAGACGCCGAAGGCCCAACAGGTGAGGGAGATCGCGTCCCGACTGGCGACCGATTTTGATCCGACCACGTAGAAGACGGCCAGCAGCGAGGCGCTGGTCAGTCCGGCCGCGATGCCCAGCGGGTCCAGCCTGAGCTCACCGGCCCAGACCTCGGCCACGGCGGCCAATCCGGTCAGGGTGAGGATCAGGCCCAACCATAGGCGTGCCTTCACCCGTTGGTGCTCACCGAAGCGGACCCAGAGGGCCACGAACACCGGCCCGGTGAACTCGAACAGCAGGCCCACGCCGACGGGCAGCCGGCTGATCGCCACGAAGTAGAGCATCGGTACCAGGAAGAAACCCACGAGCCCGAAAAGGATCAGGCGGGGCAGTTCGGGTCGGCGCAGGGCCAGCCGTCGTGGGCCGGGCGGGATCAGGGTCGCCAGGACCAGCAGGCACAGGAACGCGCCGGTGGCCCGGAACGTGGTCAGCCGCGGCGCGTCCAGGCCGCCCTGGAGCATCAGCTTGGACACGCTTCCGTTGAGCGCGAACACCGCGCCGGCGGTCAGAACCATGGCCACGCCGAGGGCCGGGTTGACGGTCCGGCGGTCCAGAGTGGCGCTGATCCGGCTCACCCGGGGAAGGTTAGTCGTCGTCCCGTGAGGGGCGCTATCGGGATGTGCCCCTTACCACTGGTTCGGCCGGCGATCGTGGTGAACTCCGCCGCGACCGCCTCGAGCCCGCCGGTGGTGAGCCTCGGGCGTGAGCCCTTCCCGACGGAAGCCACGCCGGATCTGAGCGGGCTTCCAAGTTTTGTCGGAGGGTCGGTTTACCCTGTACCTGTGTTCGAATTATAGTTCACATGTTCGAACGCGTATGGGGGATGTTCGCGGCATCCTCCACCGGAACCGGGCATCGCGTTGCCCGGGTTCCGAGAGGTCAGGCGTTGCCCGCGCCCACCCGACCCCCGGGTGCGGGCAACGGCTGGCGAAGGATCCGCTGGCGGCGTGGTGCCGGCGGCGGGCCGGACGGACGGGGCAGACGAGTGAGTGACGGAGGAAGAACGATGACGGTGTCGGCCATGCCAAGTCTGACGCAGGCGGCGCGCGTGAGCGCCCCCCGGGCGTCGGCGAAGACTGCCACGGTGCCGGCGCACATACTGCCGCACCGGAGCCCCGCCGAGTTGCTTGGCCTCGCCCGGCGCGGGTTGTCCGAGGCGGTCCGTACGCCGGCCGACGGTCTGCGTTACGCCACCGCCCACCTCGCCGCGCTGCGTGCCGCGGCCGCGGTGCTGGCCGCCCGCGCCCGGCCGGAGCCCCGGCGACGCAACCGGGTGACCAGCGTGTGGGCGCTGCTGGTCACGGTCGAGCCCGAGCTGGGGGAGTGGGCGGCCTTCTTCGCGGCCGGCGCGTCGAAGCGCGCCGCCGCCGAGGCCGGGATCCCGCGCGCGGTGACCCCACGGGAGGCCGACGACCTGGTTCGGGCGGCGGAGCAGTTCGTCGAGGTCGTGGCGGTCTCGCTCGGCCTGGCCTACCAGCCCGCCCTCGGGGAACTGGCCTCCTAAGGAGAACTCCGATGCCCACCGCCGCCGCTACCGCGACAACGCACGGTCCCGGGGCCAGCGCGAGCGAAGCGAGCGCGGGGAAGCACAGTATCGCCGAGATCAGGGCCGCCGGGCTGGTGCGGCGGGCCAGCGAACACGACCACACCACGGTGGAGCGGTCGCTTCCGGTCAGCGCTGCGCTCCGGCCGCTGTTCCCCGGCGGCTGCCTGCGGCGGGGCAGCACGGTCCTGATCGCCGGCCCGAGCGGGGTGGGCGTCGCCCGCGGGCAGGGCTACGCCACGCCTGGCGCCACCTCGCTGCTGTTCGCGCTGCTGGCCGAGGCCTCCGCGGCCGGGTCGTGGTGCGCGGCGGTCGGCCTGCCGACGCTCGGCCTGGTCGCCGCGGCCGAGGCGGGAGTGGCGGTCGAACGGTTCGCGCTCGTGCCCCATCCGGGTCCGGAGTGGACGGGCGTGGTGGCGGCGCTGCTCGACGGGGTGGAGATCGTGGTCGCCGCCGTGCCCGGCTCGGTCCCGGCCCGGGTGGCCGAGCGGCTCGCGGCCCGGGCCCGGCAGAGAGGCGGAGTGCTCGTCCCGATAGGACGGTGGCCCGGCGCCGACCTGACCCTCGAGGTCGTCGACGGCGCGTGGCACGGCCTGGGCGCCGGCCGCGGGCGGCTGCGGGCTCGCGAGGCGCGGGTGGCCGCGTACGGTCGCGGCGCCGCGGCCCGGACCCGCTACGCCGACCTGTGGCTGCCCGGCGGCGTCCCGCCACGGGACCACCGGCCGACGCCGTGGCTGGGTCGTGGCGCGGCGTCAGACGCCGCCGACCCAGCCACGGCGCACCGGCTCGCCCACCCGCCCGTACTGGAACTGGCCGGATGAGTGGAGACGAGCGTACGGCGGCCACGGGGCCGGCGTCGCCTGGACCGAGAAGCGCAGGGAGCGAAGCGACCGGAGCGACACGGGTGCTGATGCTCTGGTGCCCGGACTGGCCGGTGATCGCCGCCGGGCTCACCGAAGGGATCGACGTGCACGGGCCCGTCGTGGTGTTGCACGCCAATCGCGTTCTGGCCTGCTCTCCGGCGGCGCGGGCCGAGGGCGTGCGCCGCGGCCTGCGCAAGCGCGAGGCGCAGGGCCGCTGCCCGCGTCTGGTCGTGGTCGCGCATGACCCGTCCCGCGACGCGCGGGCCTTCGAGCCGGTGGTCGCCGCCGTCGAGCAGCTCGCGCCGGGAGTGGAGGTGATCCGCGCGGGGGCATGCGCGATCGCCGCGCGGGGCCCGTCCGGCTACTACGGCGGGGAGGCGGAGGCGGCCGAGCGGCTGGTCGAGCACGCCGCCCTCGCCTGCGGGGTGGAGATCCAGGCCGGCGTCGCCGACGGGGTGTTCGCCGCCCTCCTCGCCGCCCGGGCCGGGCGCATCGTCCCCCCGGGCGGCACCCCGGCCTTCCTCGCCGACCTGGACGTCGCGACCCTGGACCGTCCGGAGCTGGCCGACCTGCTCCGCCGCCTCGGAGTACGGACGCTCGGCGACTTCGCCGCCCTGCCGGCCGGTGACGTCCTGGCCCGGTTCGGGTTCGACGCCGCGTACGTGCACCGCCTCGCCCGCGGCGAGGACGAGCGCCCCCTCGCCGTGCGCAAACCCCCGCCGGACCTGGCGGTGACGGGCGAGTACGACCCACCGCTGGAACGCGTCGACATGGCCGCCTTCGCCGCCCGGGCCCTGGCCGACCGGCTGCACGAGCGGTTGACGGCGCACGGCGTGGCCGCCACCCGGCTGGTCATCGAGGCCCGCACCGAGGCCGGCGAGGAGTTGCACCGGGTGTGGCGCCACGACGGGTTGCTCGACGCGCGGGGCCTGGCCGACCGGGTGCGGTGGCAGCTCGACGGCTGGCTTACCATGCCTTTTGGCGCTCGCTCCGCTCGCGCGGGCCCCCGTGCCCTTGATGCGTCGTCTTCCCTCCTCGCTCGTTCCTCGCTCGTCAGTCCAGACGACGCCGGCCCGTGGGCCAATCGGCCGACCGCGGGGATCGACCGGCTCCGCCTCGTCCCGGACGGCGTGGTCCGGTCCGCGGGCATGCAGGCCGGCCTGTGGGGCGAGGTGGGTGTGGCCGACGAGCGGGCCCACCGGGCGCTGGTACGGGTGCAGGGCCTGCTCGGGCCGGAGTCGGTCTTCACCGCGGTGCTCGGCGGCGGGCGGGGGTACGCCGACCGCGTCCGCCTGGTCGCGTGGGGCGACGAGCGCATCCCGGCGCGGGCGGCCGAGCCACCGTGGCCGGGGCGGCTGCCGGCCCCCGCGCCGTCGACCGTTTACGCCATGGCTGGCGCGACCGAGCCGGTGCCCGTGGTCGTCCGTACCGGCGACGGCGCGCCCCTGGCCGTCGACGCCCGCCTCGCCATGACCGGGGTACCGGCGACGGTGGCGATCGATCGCGAGCCGCCGGTCCCGGTCACGGGATGGGCCGGGCCGTGGCCGGCCGAGGAGCGCTGGTGGGCGCCGGGAGAGGGGGATCGGACGGTACGGCTGCAGCTCGGTCTCGCCGACGGGCGGGCGCTGCTGGTCGCGTTGCGGGATGGCCGATGGAGCATGGAGGCGAACTATGACTGACGGCACAGACGTGGGCTGAGAATGGGCTGGACCAACCCGCCGGTCCCGTGGTCGGAGCTGGAGCGGACGCTCTCCGGCAACCCCCCGGGCCCGCGCGAGCGGAGCGAGCGCAAAAGGGCAGAGCCCGGGGCGGAGCGCCCCATCATCCTGCACGACCCGATCACCATCGATCATGGTGACGGCAGCGACACCCCGGCCTGGACCCGCAAGCGCCAGCGGTACGTGGCGCCGTCCGAGCTGATCCCGCAAACCTCCACCGTGGAGTACGCGGAGCTTCACTGCCACTCCAACTTCAGCTTCCTGGACGGGGCGAGCCACCCGGAGGAGCTGGCCGAGGAGGCGATGCGGCTGGGTCTGAGCGGGCTCGCCATCACCGACCACGACGGCTTCTACGGCGTGGTCCGCTTCTCCGAGGCGGCACGGGAGCTGGAGCTGCCCACCGTGTTCGGCGCCGAGCTCTCCCTCGACCTGCCCGCCCCGCAGAACGGCGAACCCGACCCGGTCGGGTCGCACCTGCTCGTCCTCGCCCGCGGCCCCGACGGATACGCCCGGTTGAGCCGGGTCATCTCCGAGGCCCAGCTCGCCGGTCGGGAGAAGGGCCGGCCGGTCTACGACCTCGAACGCGTCGCCGACGATCTGCGCGGGCACGTCCTGGTGCTCACCGGCTGCCGCAAGGGTCCGGTGCCCCGGGCGCTGCTCACCGGCGGTGTCGCCGCCGCCGCCCGGGAGCTGGACCGGTTGACCGTCCTCTTCGGAGCCGAACACGTGGCGGTGGAGCTGACCGACCACGGCGACCCGGACGACGGTGACCGCAACGACGACCTCGCCGCACTGGCCGCGGCGGCCGGCCTGCCCGTCGTGGCCACCAACAACGTGCACTACGCGACCCCGTCGCGCCGGCGCCTGGCCACCGCGCTGGCCGCGGTGCGGGCGCGGCGCAGCATGGATGAGATCGACGGGTGGCTGCCGCCGGCGGCGACCGCGCACCTGCGCGGCGGTGCCGAGATGGCCCAGCGCTTCGCCGGGTACCCCGACGCGGTCGCCAACACGGTCACGTTCGCGGCCGAGCTGGCCTTCGACCTCACCCTGGTCGCCCCGCGCCTGCCCGACTACCCGATCCCCGAGCCCGGGTACACCGAGATGTCGTGGCTGCGCAACCTGACCTACCGGGGGGCGGCCGAGCGCTATGGCACCCGGGCCGCGCGCCCGGACGCGTACCGGCAGATCGACCACGAGCTCGACATGATCGAGCAGCTCCGCTTCGCCGGCTACTTCCTGGTCGTGTACGACATCGTCACGTTCTGCCGGGAGAACGACATCCTCTGCCAGGGCCGTGGGTCGGCGGCCAACTCGGCCGTCTGTTTCGCGCTGCGTATCACCAATGTGGACGCCGTGAAGTGGAACATGCTCTTCGAGCGCTTCCTCGCCCCCGAGCGCGACGGCCCGCCCGACATCGACGTGGACATCGAGTCCGACCGGCGCGAGGAGGTGATCCAGCACGTTTACTCCAAGTACGGACGGCGCCACACCGCCCAGGTGGCCAACGTCATCTCGTACCGCCCCCGGTCGGCCGTGCGCGACATCGCCAAGGCGTTCGGCCACTCGCCCGGCCAGCAGGACGCCTGGAGCAAGCAGATCGACCGCTGGGGGCCGTCCACACAGGATGGTGATTATGACATCCCGGCCGAGGTGATGGAGTACGCCAACGAGCTGCTCACGTTTCCCCGCCACCTCGGCATCCACTCGGGCGGGATGGTCATCTGCGATCGCCCGGTGATCGAGGTGTGTCCGGTGGAGTGGGCCCGGATGGAGAACCGCACGGTGCTGCAGTGGGACAAGGACGACTGCGCCTCCACCGGGCTGGTGAAGTTCGACCTGCTCGGGCTCGGGATGCTCTCGGCCCTGCACTACGCGATCGACTTCGTCGACCCCGGCCTGGACCTCGGCCAGCTCGACCTGGCCGACCAGGAGGTCTACGACATGCTCTGCCGGGCCGACGCGGTGGGCGTGTTCCAGGTGGAGAGCCGCGCGCAGATGGCGACCCTGCCCAGGCTGAGGCCGCGCGAGTTCTACGACCTGGTGGTGGAGGTGGCGCTGATCCGGCCCGGCCCGATCCAGGGCGGCTCGGTGCATCCCTACATCCGGCGCAAGCAGGGGCTGGAGCCGCCCACACCGCCGCACCCGCTGCTGACCGGGTCGCTCAAGCGCACGCTCGGCGTTCCGCTGTTCCAGGAGCAGCTCATGCAGATGGCCATCGACGTGGCCGGCTTCAACGCCGCCGGCGCCGACGAGCTGCGCCGCGCGATGGGCTCGAAGCGCTCCGCCGACCGGATGGACCGCCTGCGGCAGCGCCTCTTCGAGGGCATGGCGGCCAAGGGGATCACCGGTCAGCTCGCCGAGGAGCTGTTCGTGAAGCTGTCCGCGTTCGCCAACTACGGCTTCCCGGAGAGCCACGCGATGAGCTTCGCGTCGCTCGTCTTCGCCAGCGCGTGGTTCAAGCGCTACCACCCGGCGGCGTTCTGCGCGGCGCTGATCAACGCGCAGCCGATGGGCTTCTACTCGACACAGTCTCTCGTGGACGACGCCCGCCGCCACGGCGTCGTGGTCCGCCGGCCCGACGTCAACGCCAGCGCGGCCAAGGCGACGCTGGAGCCACCCGTCATCGACGGCGGTCCCGGCAACGGCCCGGGCGAGCCGCCGGCGCGGTGGGGGATCGGCGGGCCCGTGGTGCGGCTGGGCCTGTCCGAGGTGCGCACCATCTCCGACGACCTGGCCGAACGGATCGAGGCCGAGCGGGACGCCCGCGGCCCGTACGCCGACATGCGCGACCTGGCCCGCCGCCTGGCCGCCACCGGCAAGCCGCTGACCGCGGCGAACCTGGAGGCGCTGGCCACCGCCGACGCGTTCGCCTGCCTGCGCGTGGTGGACCCCGCGACCGGTGCCGCGCGGGCGCTCCGCCGGCGCGAGGCGCTGTGGGCGGCCGGGGCCGCGGCGCAGGAGCGCCCCGACCGCCTGCCGGGCACCGTGTCCGGGGTACGGGCACCGACCCTGCCCGGGATGGACGAGGTCGAGGAGATGGTGGCCGACGTGTGGTCCACCGGCCTGTCACCGGACACCCATCCCGCTCAGTTCGTGCGCGAGCACCTCACCGGCCTGGGTGCGGTGCCGATCGCCGACCTGCCGGGCGTGGGCGCCGGCCGGCGGGTCCTCGTCGGCGGCATCGTCACCCACCGCCAGCGTCCGGGTACGGCCGGCGGCATCACGTTCCTCAACCTGGAGGACGAGACCGGCATGCTCAACGTGGTGTGCTCGCCCGGCCTGTGGCACCGGTACCGCGTCGTCGCCCGCACGTCGGGCGCGCTGATCGTGCGCGGCATGCTGGAGCTGGTCGACGGGGTGGTCAACCTCGTCGCCGACCACCTCACGCCGTTGACGATGCCCGTACGCTCCCCCTCCCGCGACTTCCGCTGACCCGCCCGACCCCGCCCGACCCCCCACCCACCCCGCCGACCCCACCGACCCGCGCGCCCCACCCACCCCGCGCCCCACCGACCCCGCCGACCCGCGCGCCCCACCGACCCCGCGTAGATCTTGGATGGTTTGTGGGGTCGGGGCCCCACAAACCATCCAAGATCTACGCCGGCAAGGATCCCCATCGACCCGTCGACCCAGCAAACCGCGTCGGTCGGTGGCCGGCAGAACTGGGTACGGCGGTCATCGATGCCCGGGTAGCCTGCGGGTATGCCGGATGCCGTCGTGGTTCCTGGTCGCGTGGGCGGGCCGTGGGTACCGCTTCTGATGTACGCCGGCGACGTGGCCGAGAGACGTGGCGCGACGGTGCACCGGCACTCGTGGACGGCCGACCCTCCCGACCCGTTCGAACCAGGGGTCGAAGCGTGGGTCCACGGGCAGGTGATCCCCCAGCTGGACACGCTCACCGGCACCCCGCTGCTCATCGGCAAGTCGCTGGGGACCAACTGCGCGTCGCTGGCCGCCGACCGCGCACTGCCCGCGGTATGGCTGACCCCGGTGCTGACCATGCCGTGGGTGGCGGCGGGACTGGAGCGGGCGACCGCGCCCTTCCTGCTCGTGGGCGGCACCGCTGACAAGATCTGGGACGGTGCGCTCGCCCGGCGACTGAGCCCGCACGTGCTGGAGGTCGAGGGAGCCGACCACGGCATGTACGTGCCCGGGCCGCTGACGGATTCGATCGCCGTGCTCGGCCGGGTGGTCACCGCGGTGGAGGAGTTCGTCGACGCGATCGGCTGGCCTTCGCGCTCGGCCGCCCCGGTGCTCACGAGCGGCGGGTCAGCCCCGGGCGGAGCGGTCGGGGGCCTGGGCGCGGCGGAGGCCGATCAGGACAGAGACGGTGACGGTGGCCGCCAGCAGTAGCGCAAAGGCGACGACCGCACCGCGCCAGCCGAGGGCGTCCAGCCACCCGCTGACCGCGCTCTGGATCTCGGCGGCCGCGTCGACGACGGGGTCGGTGGTGTCGGCGTCGCGGAACACGCGCAGCTCGTACCAGCCGTACCAGGCCACATAGAGCCCGGACGCGACCAGCAGCAACCCGCCCAGCCTCGTGACCAACGGCCCGATCCGGCGCAGCTGGCGGACGACCGAGACCCGGGCCAGCGCGACGGCCAGCGCCACCGTGCCGACGGTCAGCGACATGCCGAGGGCGTAGGCGATGAACAGGCCGAACCCGGCGGCGGCCGAGTCGGTGCGGAACGTCGTCGCGACCACGGCGAGGAATGGCCCGACCGTGCAGCCGAGGGAGGCGATCGCATACGAGACTCCGAAGCCGACCATGGGCCAGAAGGACCGCCGGAGGGCGGGCCCGCGGGCCGGCCGGAGGCCGAACGCCGGCAACTCCCGTCCGGCGACGAGCCAGCCGCCCAGCCCGGTCAAGGTCAGTCCAATCACGACGGTGATCCACGGCAGGTGCTGGGCGACCGCGTCGGCGGCCGGCCCCGCGAGCAGGCTGAACGCGCCGAAGGTGCCTACGAAGCCGACGGTCACGGCACCGGTCAGGGCGAGCGCCCGGCCCACGGCGGCCAGCCGCCCCGGAGCGGCGGGGGCCACCACAGGCCCCGGACCGGCGGGCGCCATCACGGTCCCCGCACCGTCGGAGGGCATCATGAGAAACGAGACGTACGCCGGCAACAGGGCGAAGCCGCACGGGTTCACCGCGGCCAGCAGGCCGGCGGCGACCGCGAGCGCGTACGGCGCGTCCGGCACCGTGACCTCTCAGCCGGCGGCGGCCAGCGCGCCGACGCGGCGGCCCAGCTGGTCCGATCCCAAGGGTCCCTTGTGGACGACCTCGCCGCGGGCGTCGAGCAGGACGAAGTACTCCTGTTCGGTCACCCCGAACCGCTTCCACAGCACGCCCGCGTCGTCGGCCAGATGGGGGAAGCCGGACAGCCCGCGGTCGGAGACGAACGACCGCATGCCGCCGGCGCCGCTGCCGAGCCCGGCCACACCGACGACGTTGACCTGCCCGCCGTACCGCTCGTGCATGTCCCGCACGTCGGCCGCCTTCGCTCGGCAGCGCGTGCACCACGAGGCCCAGAACCACAGCACGGATGGGCGACCGGCCAGGGTCGCGCCGTCGAAGGTGCCGCCGCCGACCTTGGGCACGCGGAAGCGCAGCGTGGCCGGAACGGTGGCGGGAGGGGGCGACGACACGACCGGGGCGGGGGGCGACGCCGACGGGCCCGGAGGTGATGCGGAAGCGGACGACGGGGTGGCACCGCCGGCGCCGACCGTTGGGCCGGCGCCGCCGGCGCACCCACCCCCGAGCAGAGCCAGGGCGACGACGAGGGCGCTAGCCCGTACCCCGTACCGACCCATCGAACCTCCCGTCGACACCACACAGGCTAGGGGCACGGCCGGGCGCCGTCGCCTTACGGGTTGCTTACCGCCTAGGAGTACCGGCTGAGCAGCTGGTCGACCGGCGCGTAGTCGTCGGTCAGCACCCGGCCGGCCCCGACGAAGCCGGCCAGGTCCGCCCCGGCGAGCAGGGTCACGGGCTCGGGCAGCGCGCCCAGCCGCAGGCGCAGCGCGTCCAGCGGCAGTGGCGCGTCCGAGGCGAGGATCACGAAGTTCGCGCCCTCGTCGCCGGCCAGCGCGGCCGGCGGGGCGACGAGCGCGACGTGGGAGAAGACAGCCCCCACCGTGGCGACCTCGGCCCGCGCGAACCGGGCCGGTGGATAGTCGATGACGTTGAGCGCGTACGCGCCGCCGGCCCGCAGCACCCGGCGGACGTCGGCGATGAACTCCCGCGTGGTCAGGTGCCACGGCACCACGAGGTGGCCGAACGCGTCGCCGATGACGAGGTCGTACCCGCCGGTCGCCTCGCGGGCCAGCGAGGTGCGCGCGTCGCCGATCACGACCTCCAGCGCCGGGCCGGTGGCGACCCCGAGGCGGGCGCGGTCCAGCGCCACCAGACCTCCGTCCAGTTCGAGCACCCGACCGTACGATCCGGGGCGGGTCGACTCGACATACCGGGGCAGCGTGAAGCCGCCCCCGCCCAGGTGCAGCACCCGCATCGGGCCCGGCCGCCACAGGTCGACCAGCGCGCCCATCCACTGGGCGTAGGCGAACTCGAGGTGCCCCGGGTCGTCCAGGTCCACATAGGAATGCCGGGCCGAGTTGAGCAGAAGCAGCCGGCCCGCCGGATGATCGGGGTCCACCTGCACCCGCGCACAGTGGTAGGCGGTCTCCACGTCGCAAGGGTTCGGCGCGACCGCGGTCAGGCCGGCACCGACCAGTCCCACCGCGGCGATCACGAATGGCCGCCGCCCCCGCGCCCATGATCCGACCCGGCGCCAGGTCGCCCCGCCGTCCACGGACAGGCCGAGCCCGATGCCGGCAGCGGCCAGCGCGACGGCGAGTCCGAGCAGGATGACGCTGGTCGGCAGGGCCGCCACGAGCACGAATCCGGTGACGAGCGTGGCCGTGATCGCGCCGAGCGTGCCGATGCTGGACAGCCGGCCCACGACCCGACCGGTCTCGCGGAGGTGGGCCAGCTGCAGCTTGACCACGAGCGGAGTGATCGCCGAGAGGAACGCCGCCGGGGTGAAGACGGCCAGCGCGGCCAGGAGCAGCACGCCGCCGGCGGCGCTGCCGCGCAGCAGCTCGCCCGCCCAGCGGACCAGCGGCAGCGTCACCGCGGTGGCCGCCGCGGCGAGCAGGAAGGCCGGTGCCAGCAGGCGGCGGGGATCGAGGCGGTCGGCCAGCCAGCCGCCGGTCCAGGCTCCGTAGGCGATCGCGGCGAGCGCGATGCCGATCACGGCGCTGCTGACCTGAAGGGTCACCCCCAGATACGGGGCGACCAGGCGCAGACCGACGATCTCGAGGATGAGCACGGCGCCGCTGGCCAGGAACACCGCGGCGGCGGCCACGGCCGGGCGGAGCGGAGCGGAGGATGGCGGGTTGTCCACCGGGCGGAGGATATCCGGCCGACCGGCCGTCAGCGACGCACCGTTCATCCGACGCGTGGCGACACGCCGGGTTGTGGTGATCGTGTTAACTTGCCAGCGATCTCTGATCACCCTAGGCGTTGGTCATCATTCGCGGTAAGTGACAGCTTCTTGACCGAACGTCCCGGCAACGATACCGGCGTCCCAGAATGGCTCGGACGATAACGCCCAGGCTGGATCGCCGCGCCGCGCCGCGACCCGGCCCGGGCGCCTCATGGCGGGGGGTCCGGGCGGTGTGGCCCGGACCCGGAGTGGCGGTGCGGTCGGGCCGGACCGGTCCGGTCGAAGGCGGCGCCGGGTGGGCAGGCCCGGCGGACGAAGTGAGGCGACGACACATGACGATGACGCTCACCTCGAACTATCGGCGTGACGCGTACGCCGCCAACGCGGCCGCGGCCCGGGTGTCGCTACTTCGCCGGCGTGCGTACATGCGCGTGCTGGTTGTGATCGATCTGTTGGTCGTCAGCGGCTCGGTGGCCGCCGGCTACCTCGCCCGCTTCCAGGGTTCGCCGACCGGCACCGACATCCCGTACGTTCCGGTGGGAATCGGCCTGGTCGGCTTGTGGATGTTGTTCCTGGCCTGGACCCGCAGCTACGACGAGCGGATCCTCGGCTACGGCGCCGACGAGTACCGGCGGGTGGTCGGCGCCAGCTTCAAGCTGGCCGGAGCGGTGGCCATCGCGGGCTACCTGGCCCAGGTGGTGGTGTCGCGCGGTTTCCTCGGCCTGGCCTTCCTCGTCGGCACCGTGGCGCTGCCGGTCGCTCGGTTCCTCGGACGCAAGGTGCAGCACCACGCCCGGTCGCGCGGTCGGGGCTG
>Ga0307416_100001372_pt1 | contig 13152 bp, 14 predicted proteins | sample DK1Cmetagenome_2_FD_203821 | JGI IMG/M metagenome (GOLD analysis project Ga0307416, IMG submission 203821) | Maize rhizosphere microbial communities from greenhouse at UC Davis, California, United States - DK15-C-3 | ecosystem: Host-associated > Plants > Roots > Rhizosphere > Soil | place...
CGACCAGGTCGCAGAACAGCACCGAGACCAGGCGGCGCTCCTCGGCCGGGGCCCGCGCCGGGCCGGCCAGGGACGCGCCGCAGGCCCCGCAGAACCGGAAGCCCCCCGGGTTGTCCTGTCCGCAAACTGCGCAGCGCGGCATGGGGGAAGTCTACGGCCGGCGCAGTGGCTACGCGGCCGCGGCAGCTACGCGGTTGAGGTGGAGGAGGCGGGGGTGGCGGGAGACGGAGCGGGCGCCTCGTGCCAGATGCCCTCGTCGATCTCGGCTTTGCGCTGGTTGCGGCGGACCACGTAGGCGGCCGCGCCGGCCAGGGCGACCAGGAGCGCCAGCTTGCGGCCGCGGCGCGAGCGGCGCTCGGGCTCGTCGTGCTCGGGCAGCTGGTCCTCGTCCTTGCGCTTGCGGCCCATTGCTCCTCCTCCGACGGGTGCGGCCTGGCGGGGCGCAAGTCTAATCCCCCGGCCGCCCCGGCGTCGGGCTAGGGGAGGTCGAACTCGCCGGCGCGGACGCCAGTGATGAAGGCGTCCCACTCGGGGGCGGTGAACAGGAGGATGGGGCTGGACCTGTCCTTGGCGTCGCGAACTGCCACCTGGTTGTCGAGGAGGGCGACCTCGACGCAGCCGTTGAGGTCGCAGAAGGTGCTGGTTCGCCATGCGGCGGTGGTCAGGTCCTGCATCCGGGCTCCCGTTCGTGCGGCACGTCGTCGGCCGCAACGTAGCCCGTTGGGCCTAATGGCCTACTAACGCTAGGCGCGAACTGGCTGCCGTTCGGAGAGCACGGTGGTGGCGATGGCGCGGGCGCTGGCGGCGGCACCGGGCTGGCGGTCGACGACGGCGGCGGCGGTGGCGCCGTCGACCAGCATGTGGAGCTGGAGGGCGGCCTCGGGAGGCGACGGGACGTCGGCGGTGGTGGCGATGTCCTCGAGGAGCTCGCGGAGGGCGGCGCGGTGGGTGGCGACGACCGCCTGGGCGGGGTGGCTGGGCTTGGCGCGGAGCTCGGTGGCGACGTTGGCGACGTACGACCCGCGGAAGGTCTCGTCGGCGAACCACTTCTCGAGGGCGTCCCAGAGGCGCTCCAGGCGGGCTCCGGGGTCGGTGTCGTCCTCTCCCGTCTCGGCCCGGAGCCAGGTCAGCCACTCCCGGCTCCAGCGCTCCAGCGTGGCGGTGACCAGCTCCTCCTTGCCGGCGAAGTGGCGGTAGACGGTCATGGGGGCGACCCCGGCCTCGGCGATGACCCGGTCGACGCTGGTGGCGTTGATGCCCTCGTCGGCGAAGAGCCGGGTCGCCGCGACCAGGATCCGCTCCCGTGGTCTGGGTCCCCCCATTGCGGGCGCTCCTCTCCAAGCCGATGGTAGAGAATGGTCTCTCTTGCAGAAGTGTGAAGGAACCGGCCAAACTCTGCAAGCATGCAGAATGCATCTCAGCCATACTTAGGTGCCACCCCGGACCCGAGGAGTCGACCGCGATGACGACCCGGACCCCGACCGGACGAAGGCGACGGCTGGGGGCTGAGCTGCGGCGGCTGCGGGAGGATGCCGGGCTGACCATCGACCGGGTGGCCGAGGCGCTGGAGTGCTCCCAGTCGAAGGTGTCGCGGATCGAGACCGGGCAGGTCAGCGCCACCCCCCGGGACGTGCGGGACATGCTGGAGCTGTACCGGGTCGATGAGGACCGGCGCGAGGCCATGGTGCAGATCGCCAGGGAGGCCCGGCAGCGGGGATGGTGGCAGAAGTTCGTCGACGTGCCCGACGGGGTGCCCGCCTACGTCGGGCTTGAGGCGGCGGCGACCTCGATCGACGTCTACATGTCGCTGATCGTGCCCGCCCTGCTGCAGACGCCCGACTACGCCAGGGCGGTGATCGGGGCCGTCCGGCCCGACCTGCCGCGGGAGGAGATCGACCGGCGGGTCGAGCTTCGGGTCCGCCGCCAGGGGCTGCTCGACCAGGAGCGGCCGCCGGCGATGCGGGTCCTGCTGGACGACGCGGTGCTGGCCCGGCCGGTCGGGGGGGCGGTGGTGATGGCGGCCCAGCGCCGGCGGCTGCTGGCGGACGCGGAGCGGCCGGCGGTCACCCTCCAGGTGCTGCCCGTGGACGCCGGGGCCCATGCCGGCATGGACGGGCCGTTCACCATCTTCGGGTTCCCGGCACCGGCCGAGCGGGACGTCGTCGCCCTCGACAGCGCCGCCGACGCCCTCTACCTGGAGAGCCCGGAGGACGTGCGCCGCTACCGGCGGGTGTTCGAGCTGCTCCTGCCGGCGGCCCTCACGCCCGAGGCGTCGGTGGCGCTGCTCACTCGCCGCTGAGGTCGAACTCCCCGCCCCGGACCCCGCCGAGGAAGGCGTCCCATTCGACGGCGGTGAACTCCAGCACCGGGCCGCCGCCCTGCTGCTTTGAGTCGCGCAGCGCGATCCGGTCGCCGACGAACGCCACCTCGACGCACCCGTTGGTGGTGCTGAGGGTGCTCTTGCGCCACTCGATGCGCGCCTGGTCCTCCACCTGTCGCCCAGCCCCCTCCCATCCGCCCCGGCCCTCGCGGCCGGCCGTCGGTCGCGAATGCTAACCCCAACCGCGACCAGCGACGCAACGCAGACGTCACCAAGCCACAACCGGGTGGCAACACAGGCCAAATAGGCTCGATCCCGGTCGTGGACGACACCGGTCCGCTGCCAACGGCCGACGACGGAGCGAGGACGTTGAACACCACACCCAGGCTGGAGGGTATGCACGCCGCCACCGCCAGCACCACCGGATGGATCGAGGCGACGGCGGGAGGAGGGCCGGACTGCCTCTTCTGCGGCGACCCGGCGCGACGCTACAAGCCACTCAACGAAGGGACCCTGACCAGCCTCAGGAAGCTGTGGTGGTGCAGCCCCTGCGAGACCACCTGGGTGGCCTGAGCGACCGCACGGCCTAGCAGCAGCGCTGGCCGGGCCGGATCTGCAGCTGGTCCATGCGGCGGCACTCGAACTCGCGCCGGGACAGCACCGGCTCGTCCGGGTGGTCCCGGCGCTGGTGGGCGAGGTAATGGTCGTAGGCGTTCTCCCCCATCACCTCGCGCACGTACCACAGGGTGCCGGCCACGGCCCGCCGCAGCCGGGTCGTCACCCGTCACCCCCTGACCGGTCGGGCCCGCCCGAGCCCGGCCCGCCGGAGCGCTCGCGCCCGGCGCCGACCGGTTCGGCCCGCAGCTCGGCCTGGCGGGCGCGGTCCTCGGCCGTGGGGAACAGGCCGGCCGGCGCCCACAGGTGGGACTCCTCGGCCGGGACCTCGGACAGGACGGGTTCGCGGCGGCCGCTCATGGTCTCCCACCAGACCCGGGCCGCGTCGAGGATGACCACGATGATCAGGCCCGCGAACAGGATCGAGAGCACGCCGTCGACGGTCGAGTTGGTGACGATCTGGCTGACGTCGTCCAGCGACTTGGCCGGCGGGATGACCTTGCCGGCGTCCAGCGCCTGCTGGTACTTGTCCCGCTGGGCGAAGAACCCGATCAGCGGGTCGCTGGAGAAGATCTTGTACCAGCTCGCCGACAGGGTGACGGCCACGTCCCAGGCCAGCGGGACGGCGGTCACCCAGGCCCAGCGCAGCCGGCCCGACTTGATCAGGATTGTGGTGGCCACCGTCAGGGCGACCGCGGCCAGCAGCTGGTTGGCGATCCCGAACAACGGGAACAGCTGGTTGATCCCGCCCAGGGGGTCGGTGACCCCGACCCACAGGAAGTAGCCCCACGCCCCGACCACGACGGCGCTGGTCGCGTAGACACCGGGCCGCCAGGAGGGCCGGCCGATCGGCTTCCAGACGTTGCCGAGGGTGTCCTGGAGCATGAAGCGCCCGACCCGGGTGCCGGCGTCGACGGTGGTCAGGATGAACAGGGCCTCGAACATGATCGCGAAGTGGTACCAGAAGGCCTTGAGGGCGTCCCCGCCGAACGCGCCCGAGAAGATGGTCGACATGCCCACGGCCAGGGTGGGCGCGCCGCCGGTGCGGGCGATCAGCGTCTGTTCCTGGACCTGCTGGGCGGCGGACTGGAGCTGGTCGGGGGTGATGGTGAAGCCGAGGTTGGTGACCGCCTGGGAGGCCGACTGGACGGTCGTCCCGACCACCCCCGGCGGCGAGTTCATGGCGAAGTAGAGGCCCTGGTCGAGGATGGAGGCGGCGATCATGGCCATCACGGCCACGAACGACTCGGTCAGCATGGCCCCGTAGCCGACCATGCGGACCTGGGACTCCTTCTCGATCAGCTTGGGGGTGGTGCCCGAGGCGATCAGGGCGTGGAACCCGGAAAGGGCCCCGCAGGCGATGATGATGAACACGAACGGGAACAGCGGGCCGGCGAACACCGGGCCCTTGCCGCTGCTGGCGAACTTGGTCACGGCCTCGTTCTGCAGCACCGGCATGGTGAACACGATCCCGACAGCGAGCAGGCTGATGGTCCCCACCTTCATGAAGGTCGAGAGGTAGTCGCGGGGGGCCAGCAGCATCCACACCGGCAGCACCGAGGCCGCGAAGCCGTAGACGACCAGGCAGACGACCAGGGTCTTGGGCGACAGGGTGAACGCCGGGGCCAGGCTGGAGTGGTCGATGACCCCGCCGAGGACGATCGCGGCCAGCAGCAGCCCGACCCCGATGACGGTCGTCTCGACCACCCGGCCCGGCCGCAGCACCCGCAGGTAGAAGCCCATGAACAGGGCGATCGGGATGGTCATGGCCAGCGAGAAGGTGCCCCAGGGGGAGTCGGCCAGGGCGTTGACCACGACCAGGGCGAGCACGGCGAGCAGGATGATCATGATGGCGAACACGGCCACCAGGGCGGCCGCCCCGCCAAGGGGGCCGATCTCGTCGCGGGCCATCTGGCCGAGGCTCTTGCCGTCGCGCCGCATCGAGAAGAACAGGATGACCATGTCCTGGACGGCGCCGGCGAAGATCACCCCGAAGATGATCCACATCGTCCCCGGCAGGTAGCCCATCTGGGCGGCCAGGACGGGCCCGACCAGCGGGCCGGCTCCGGCGATGGCGGCGAAGTGGTGGCCGAACAGCACCCGCCGGTCGGTCGGCTGGAAGTCCTGGTCGTTCTCGAGCCGTTCGGCCGGGGTGGCCCGGCTGTCGTCGATCCTCAGCACCTTGGTGACGATGAACCGGGCGTAGAAGCGGTAGGCGATCGCGTACGAGCACAGGGCGGCCACGATCATCCAGACCGCGTTGACCGACTCGCCCCTGGCCAGGGCCAGGATGCCCCAGGCGACGGCCCCGAGGAGGGCGACAGCGGTCCAGATGGCGATCCGGCCTGGGGTCCAGCGTCCGGTGGACGGGGTGGCGGTGGTGGTCATGTGGTCCTCCCCACGAGCCGTCGGTGACTCTCCGCCCCCCCGTGAGCTGCCAGAACCTGTTCCCACGAGACCGGGTGGATAACCCCCCTGGGCCGCCCCGGCTAGGAGCCGGCCGGGGCCGGCTCGATGGGCTGTCACAGACTGCTACCACACTCGAGGTTGCACATCTGCTACGCTGCGGGCCGCACAGGTTCAACGTTTGGCTTTCGCGGTTTGGAGTCGAGCTTGTCCTTTGCCGTCGGCGCCAGGACGGACCGACGTTGATCGTGACCTCCGAGTTGACGGAGGGAGGGACAAGCATCCATGACTGTTGGCACCGTCAAGTGGTTCAACGCTGACAAGGGCTATGGTTTTATCCAGCCTGAGTCTGGCGAGGACGTCTTCGTGCACTTCAGCGCCATTCAGACGAGCGGCTACCGCTCGCTGAACGAGGGCCAGGCCGTCGAGTTCGACGTGGCCCAGGGCCCGAAGGGCCCGCAGGCCGCCAACGTGCGGCCGATCGAGGCCCAGTAGCACGCGAGCTCCACAGCGACCCCACCCGCACATGGGTGGGGTCGTTGCCGTCTCAGGGCCGGTACACGTGCACCCGGACGGCGGCCCCGTCCGGGAAGCTGCGCAGCTGGACCAGGTCGCAGAGCTGGTTGACCATCCACAGCCCGCGGCCGCCGTCGCGCTCGGGCGTCGGGCGCTCGCGGCCGGCCATGGGGTTCTGGAGGCGGCCGGCGGTGCGGGCCGGGTCGAGGCCGGCGGCGGTCGCCTGCTGCGACACCAGCTCCCGCAGGCCTGCCAGCGATCCCGAGCCGAAGCCGAGCTCGGCTGGCGGGGTTGGCGGGTCGGGCAGCGGCGCCCCGAACGGCTCGGCGGCCTGCGCCAGCCCGCGGTAGCCGGCGCTCTCCCGGGCGGCCCCACGCTCGCTGAGGTAGGGGTGGCTCCGCTCCGCCTCCTCGAGCACGTCGGGGCCGAGCGCCCCGGTGTCGTAGGGGCAGAGCAGCCACCACGCCGGCACGCCGGCGAAGGCCAGGTTGAGCAGGGTCTCGTGGCGCTGGCACTCGACCAGCTCGGCCGGGGTGCGCTCGGCCCAGATGGGCTCGCCGATCCCCCTGGCGGGGCCCGGCGAGCCGCGTTCAGCCGCCGAGGCGGTCGATCGCGCGCAGGACCCGCTTCTCCGAGACCGGGTGGGCGGTGCCGAGGGCCTGGGCGAAGTAGCTGACGCGCAGCTCCTCCAGCATCCAGCGGACCTCGGCCAGGCCGGCGAGATCGGGGCGGGTCGCGGGTGGGCGGTCGGCGGCCCGTCGCCAGGCGTCGGTGACCCGGGCGACGCTCTCCATGCGGTCGGCGTCGGCGGCCAGGTCGCCGGGCAGCCGGTCGAGGCGAAGCTGCATGGCCCGGACGTAGCGGAGCACGTCGGGCAGCCGGCGCCGACCGGTGGCCGTCACCCAGCCCGGGTAGATGAGGTCGTCGAGCTGGGCGCGGACGTCGGCGGCGGCCGGGGCGAAGGCCGGGTTGGCCAGCTCGGCCAGCCGGCCCTCGACCTCGCCGGCAACGGCCAGGACCCGTTCGACCCCCGAGACCACCTCGAGGGTGGCGCCGGCCAGCTCGCCCCGGACGGCGGCCAGCAGCCGCCCGAACCCGGCCTCGTCCCAGGCCGGGCCGCCGCTGGCGGCGATCAGGTCGTCGGCCGCCGCGGCCAGGCAGTCCGCGAACAGGTCGGTGGCGCTGCCGTGCCGGTAGCGGCTCAGGGTGAGCTTGGCCTGGTTGGTCTGGCGGCCGAGCACGAACTTCACCGGCGAAGGGATCGCCTCGAGGAGCAGCCGGCGGGTGCCGGCCCACATGGCCGCGGCCTGCTCGGCCTCGGTCTCCAGCAGCCGCACGGCCACCCGGCCGTCCTCCTCCACCAGCGCCGGGAACCCCTTGACGGCCCGGCCGCCGCTCCCCTCCTCCACCACCCGGGGCAGGGTCCCGAGGTCCCAGGTGGTGACCCGGTCGCGCTCCAGCCCGGGGGCGGCGGCGGCGATGGCCGCCCGCACCCGCGGGGCCAGCCGCTGCTTGAGCTCCTCGAGGTCCTTGCCCTCGCCCACCACCCGGGCCGGGCCGCGGCCGCGACGGCCAGGGGGTCCGGGGGGCTCAAGCCTAGCCCCCCGGAGAACAGGGGCACGGTCGACCACCCGGAAGGTCATCCGCAGGTGGTCGGGCACCTTGGCCAGGTCGAACGCCTCGGGCGGGACCTCGACCGGCCCGGCCCGCTCCAGCTCGCGGCCAAGGACCTCGAGCAGCGGGCCGTCGGCCGGGCCGATCCGCGACAGGGCCGAGGTGGCCCAGTTGGGCGCCGGGATGAAGTTGCGCCGGACCGCCTTGGGCAGCGACCGGATCAGCTCGGTGACCAGCTCGTGGCGCAGCCCCGGGACCTGCCAGTCGAAGCCGCCCGGCTCGACCTGGTTGAGCACGGCCAGGGGGATGTGGACGGTGACGCCGTCGGCGTCGCTGCCCGGCTCGAACTGGTAGCTCAGGCGCAGCCGGTGCCCGTCCTGGTGCCAGGTGTCGGGGTAGTCGCCGGCGTCGGGGGCGTCGGCGGCCTCCTCGATCAGCATCGACCGCTCGAAGTCGAGCAGGTCGGGCCGGTCCTGGCTGGCCCGCTTCCACCAGGCGTCGAAGTGGCGGGCCGAGACGACCTCGTCGGGGATGCGCTGGTCGTAGAAGTCGAACAGGGTGTGGTCGTCGACCAGGATGTCGCGCCGCCGGGCCCGGTGCTCCAGCTCTTCGACCTCGTCCAGCAGCCGGCGGTTCCTGGCGAAGAACTGGTGCGAGGTCTCCCAGTCGCCCTCGACAAGGGCATGGCGCAGGAACAGCTCACGGGCCGCCTCGGGGTCGACCCGGGCGTAGTTGACCTGCCGGTCGACGACCAGCGGGATCCCGTACAGGGTGACCCGCTCGGTGGCCATGACCGCCCCCCGCGACCTCGACCAGTGCGGCTCGGCGTAGCTGCGCCTGACCAGGTGGGCGGCCAGGCCCTCGGCCCACTCGGGCTCGATCCGGGCCACCTCCCGGGCCCACAGCCGCGAGGTCTCGACCAGCTCGGCGGCCATCACCCACTGCGGCGGCTTCCTGGCCAGCGCCGACCCGGGGAAGACGGCGAATCTGGTCCCCCGCGCCCCCAGGTACTCGCGGGTGTCGCCCTGCTTGAGCCCGATGTGGCTGAGCAGCCCGGCCAGCAGGGCGGTGTGGACCCGGTCGGCGTCGGGCTCGTCGGTGGGCGGGCCGCGCCTGATGCCGAGGTCCCGGGCGACCGAGCGGAGCTGGCCGTGCAGGTCCTGCCATTCGCGCACCCGCAGGTAGTTGAGGAACTCGGCCCGGCACAGCTTGCGGAACTGGTTGGAGGACAGCTCGGCCTGGCGTTCGTGCAGGTGGCGCCAGAGGTTGAGCCAGGTCAGGAAGTCGGAGCGCTGGTCGGCGAAGCGGCGGTGAAGCTCGTCGGCCCGCTCTTGTCTGTCGGCTGGGCGCTCGCGCGGGTCCTGGATGGACAGGGCGGCCACGATCACCAGCACCTCGCGGGCGCAGCCGAGCCGCCCCGCCTCCAGCAGCATCCGGGCCAGCCGCGGGTCGGCCGGGATCTGGGCCAGCTTGCGGCCCACCCTGGTCAGGCGGCCGCCGTCGAGGGCACCCAGCTCACCGAGGAGGTCCAGGCCGTCCTTGACGCTGCGCCGGTCGGGCGGGTCGATGAACGGGAACCGGGCGATGTCGCCCAGCCGCAGCGAGGTCATCTGGAGGATCACCGAGGCCAGGTTGGTGCGCAGGATCTCCGGCTCGGTGAACTCGGGCCGGCTGGCGAAGTCGTCCTCGGAGTAGAGGCGGATGCAGATGCCGTCGGAGGTGCGCCCGCAGCGGCCCTTGCGCTGGTTGGCCGACGCCTGCGAGACGGGCTCGATGGGTAGGCGCTGCACCTTGGACCGGTGGCTGTAGCGGGAGATCCGGGCCGTGCCCGGGTCGACCACGTACTTGATGCCGGGCACGGTCAGCGACGTCTCGGCCACGTTGGTGGCCAGCACCACCCGCCGCCCGGTGTGGGCCTGGAACACGCGGTGCTGCTCGCCGGCGGCCAGCCGCGCGTACAGCGGCAGCACCTCCACCCCGCCGGGGCTGCGGGGGAAGTCGTGGCCGCGAAGGGCCTCGGCGGTGTCGCGGATCTCCCGCTCCCCGCTGAGGAACACCAGGATGTCCCCGGGCCCCTCGCGGCACAGCTCGTCGACCGCGTCCAGGATCCCCTGGGCCTGGTCGCGGTCGTCGTCGGCGTCCTCCCCGAGTGGCCGGTAGCGGACCTCGACCGGATAGGTGCGGCCGGACACCTCGACCACCGGGGCGCCGCCGAAATGCCGGCTGAACCGCTCCGGGTCGATGGTGGCCGAGGTGATGATCAGCTTGAGATCGGGCCGGTGGGGCAGCAGCCGGGCCAGGTAGCCGAGCAGGAAGTCGACGTTGAGGCTGCGCTCGTGGGCCTCGTCGAGAATGATCGTGTCGTAGCGCCGCAGCGACCGGTCCCGCTCCAGCTCGGCCAGCAGGATCCCGTCGGTCATCAGCTTGACCTGCGTGTCCCTGCCGACCCGGTCGGTGAACCGGACCTGGTACCCCACCGTCCGCCCCAGCTCGGTCCCCAGCTCGGCCGCCACCCGCTCGGCCACCGTCCGGGCAGCCAGCCGCCGCGGCTGGGTGTGCCCGATCATCCCGGCAACCCCTCGCCCCAGCTCAAGGCAGATCTTCGGCAGCTGGGTCGTCTTCCCCGACCCGGTCTCCCCCGCCACCACCACAACCTGATGGTCCCGGATCGCCTCGGCGATCTCCTCCCGCCGCTGACTGACCGGCAGCTCCGGCGGATAGGTGATGGCGGTCGTTCGCATACCGCCACGATAGGGAAGCCCGCCAGGTCGGGGCCGCTGGGCCCCAAGCCTCACTCCGGGTCGCGGGGCACCGTGGCCGCCCGGCCGGCGGCGCGCCGCCACGGCCAGGTGCCGTCGATCTCCACCTCCAGCGAGAAGCTCAGCAACGTCCTGAGCAGGACGATCAGCCCCAGCACGCCCACCTTCTCCAGCGACGGCTCAACCGCCACCGTACGGACCGCCCGGTAGGCGCCGGCCCCGCCGTCCCCTCCGACCTGGAGACGGGCGGCCTGGACGAGCGCCACCGCCAGCCCAACCACGATCGTGACGATCCCGAGGGCCTCGACCCCGCTGGCGACCTGCTCCATCCGTTCGTGACAAGCTCATCCGGCCTCCTCCGCCCGATGGCCGGAGCCTAAGCGGTGGCGACCGCCTGTCGCGCGTGGGAGCTACCGTGTGGCCGCCCGGCCGACCCACGGAAAGGACGAGGCAATGGACTGGAAGCTGGAGCTGGTCGCGGTCCCTGTCACCGACGTCGACCGCGCCAAACGCTTCTATACCGAGCAGGTCGGCTTCAACGCCGACCACGACCACAAGATCAGCGACGAGCTCCGCTTCGTGCAGCTGACCCCGCCCGGCTCCGCCTGCTCGATCGCCCTCGGCACCGGCGTCACCGACGCCCAGCCCGGCTCGGTCACCGGCCTGCAGATAGTCGTGGACGACATCGACGCCGCCCACGCCCACCTCGCGACCCGCGGCGTCGAGGTCTCCGAGGTCCAGGACTTCCCATGGGGCCGGTTCGTGTTCTTCAAGGACCCCGACGGCAACAGCTGGGCCGTCCAGCAGATCGTGGTTCCCGATCCCGGTTAGGGGCTGTTGAGCAGCGGACCCAGCGCCGGGTTGTCGATGTCGGCGGCGAGCAGGCGGGCGGTGGCCAGGGCTGCGGGGTCGCCGAGGTGGCTGCGGTGCACGTGGGCGCGAACGACCAGCTCGCGCATGTCGCCGCGGGCGGCCAGGGTGGCCAGGGCGTCGACCAGGTGGGCGGCCTCGGGCTCGTCGTCCTGGTCGATGGCGACGCCGACCACGGCGTCGAGCACGTGGGCGCTGACCCACTGGTAGCGGTCGCTGGTCCGGTTGCAGCGTGTCTGGGCCTCGGTGAGCCAGGCGGTGGCGCCGGGGCGGTCGCCGCGGGCGGCGCTGAGCAGGCCGAGGCCGCGGGCGGCCATGCCTTCCCAGCAGGGGTCGCCCAGATGGGTGGCCAGGGCCCAGGCGTGCTCGAGCTGCTCGGTGGCCGCCTCGACGTGGCCGGCGCGGAGGTCGAGCTCGCCCTTGAGCGCCTCCGGCCAGGGCAGGAACGCCATCCAGCGTTCCGCCCGGACCAGCTCGAGCGAGTCGGCCAGGGCGACCGCGGCCTGGCTGCGCTCGTCCCGCAGCAGGTGGGCGCGGGCCAGGATCGACAGCGAGAAGGCCTGCTGGCGCGGGTCGCCGCCGCGCCGGGACCGCTCCACCGAGCCCTGGAGGTGCTGGAAGGCGGCGGGGTAGTCGCCCATGTCGGAGGCGTTCATGCCTCGGATGCCGAGGACGGCGCCGAGCTGGACGTCGGTCTCGGCCAGCGCCTCGGCCCTGGCCAGCCAGGCCTCGGCCGTCTGGCGGCGGCCGGCCTGCACGTCGACGAAGCCGAGCTCCCGGTAGGCGGTCACGGCCGTGTCGGCGTCGCCGGACTCGGTGGCCAGCCGCACCGCCTCGTGGAGGACGACCGCGCCCTCCTCGTCGCGACCCCGGACGGCGTGGACCAGCGCCCCGCCCAGGGCCAGCAGCGCGCTGCCCTGGAGGGCGGGGTCTGGGTGGGTGGCCGCGTCGGCGCAGGCCCGGCGCAGGCAGTCGATGCCGGCCTCGACGGCGCCTGCCGCGATCGCGGCCCGGCCGGCCTCGAGCTGGCTGGTCACCGCGGCGCGGCCGCTGGCCGGCCGGCTCCGCGGCGACCCTGCCGGAGCGCTGGCCGCCTCCTGCAGCGCCGCCGAAGCCTCGACGCCGAGCTCGCGCCGTAGCGTGTCCTCACAGACCGCCACCTGCCCGAGCGCGGCCGCCCGGTCGCCCGACGCGGCCAGGCTTCGGACCAGCAGCTCGTGGTTGCCCTCGTCCAGCGGGTTGCGGGCCACCGCCCGCGACGCGTACGCGACCGCGGCGCCGGCCTGCCCCGACGCCAGCAGCCCCAGCGCCGTCTGCCGCAGCCGCGCCTCGGCCGTGGCCGCCAGCCGGTGGCGCTCCACGACCAGCCACGACTCGAAGGTCGGGCTGGCCAGGACGCTGAGGCCGTCGAGCAGCTCGCCGTCCAGGTCGAGCAGGCCCGCCGGGTCGGCCAGCTCCCCGGTGAGGGCATGGACGTCGGCCGTGATGTCGTTCCCGAGCGTGGTCGCCACCGGGTCGCCGCCGAACAGCTCCGGCGCGCCGAGCCTGCGCCGCAGCTCGGCCAGCGTCCACCGCAGGGCCCCGAGCGGGTCGTCCGCCTCGTCGAACAGCAGCTCGGCCAGGTGCCGGCGGCCGGGCGGGCGCTCGGCCAGCAGCAGGTAGGCCAGCAGGGCCCACGCCTTGCGACCGCGCGGCGGCGGCGCCGGCACGCCGTCCCGCTCGATGGCCGGCGGGCCGAGCAGGCGGATCCTCACCATGGCAATCCACTCCTTGGCGACATCGTCGCCCACTCGGCCGGCCGGCCACAACGGGCCGGGGTCGGGCGCTCCCCGTCACTTGCGGGTCGCGACCACCTCGAGGTACTCCGACGGGATCGCCACCGAGGAGCCCGGCTCCTGGTCGTGGTCCCTGGCCAGCGCGGTCAGGTCGTCGAACAGGCGCTGGCGGCCCGGCTCGTCCAGGGCCTCGAAGGCCTTGAGGGTTGGGCCGTAGTTGTCCTTGAAGAACCGGGCGAAGTCCTCCGGCGACCGGAACCGGAACACGAACTCGCGC
>Ga0307416_100001373_pt1 | contig 13148 bp, 24 predicted proteins | sample DK1Cmetagenome_2_FD_203821 | JGI IMG/M metagenome (GOLD analysis project Ga0307416, IMG submission 203821) | Maize rhizosphere microbial communities from greenhouse at UC Davis, California, United States - DK15-C-3 | ecosystem: Host-associated > Plants > Roots > Rhizosphere > Soil | place...
GGTAAGCTGGATATAGCCGCTGGTGTGGATGTGGAGATTAAGCTCCAGTAACAAACGGGAAACGGAGTCGGACTTACCAGAGCGCCGATGGGAATGAGATCATGACTGGGCTAATTGGCAGAAAAATTGGAATGACACAGTGCTACAGCGCTGAAGGCAACGTAGTTCCCGTCACTGTTGTGGAGACCGGACCTTGTGTGGTCGTCCAAAAAAAAGAGCCTGCGAAAGACGGTTACAGCGCGTTGCAAGTCGGCTTTGGCAGTAAGAAGTTGCAACGGGTCAACAAAGCTGAACAGGGCCATATGGGGAAGGCCGGTAAGGGTGCTTTCGAAGTATTGCGGGAGTTCCGCCTCGACGACGTTTCTGCGTATGAAGTGGGACAGGAAATTAGGGCCACCGATCTCTTCAAAGTCGGTGATTTGATCGATGTCGCCGGTGTATCCAAGGGACATGGGTTTACCGGAGTTATAAAACGTTGGTCATTTGCCGGCTTTCCCGGGTCTCATGGTACTCACGAGTATTTCCGCCACGGCGGTTCGATTGGTAACCGTTCTTATCCTGGTCGTGTACGTAAAGGTAAAAAGATGGCTGGTCACTGGGGTAACGAGCAGATCGCCACGCAGAACCTCTTGGTCATTGAAATCCGTGCCGAGGAAAACTTGATGTTTGTCCGTGGTGCGGTACCTGGAGCGAAGCAAGGCGTAGTGATCTTGCGTCCAGCAGTTAAAAGGTAATTGAAATGGAAGTCCACATTGTCCAACCGACGCTCAATGAAGCCATTTTCGGCGTCAAGACCCGACCACATTTGTTGCACCAAACGGTGGTTATGCAGTTGGCGAATCGGCGTGCCGGCACCGCGGCAACTAAGACCAAGGGTTTTGTTAGCGGCGGCGGTAAGAAACCGTGGCGTCAAAAGGGCACCGGCCGAGCCCGTTCCGGCAGTATTCGTTCACCTATTTGGGTCGGTGGCGGCACAGCCTTCGGACCGACACCGCGCGATTATTCATATCGTATGCCACGCTCGGCGCGGCGCGAAGCTTTGTTATCAGCCCTAAGCTTGAAAAATCGCGAAGGCAAGCTGATCGTCGTCGATAAATTTGAGCTCGAAGCCGCCAAAACCAAAATCATGGTACAAGCGTTGGCCGAGCTGAAAGTTGCCAGTGCGGTGATCGTGGTTGCCCAAGCCGACGATAAGATCGAACGCTCCGCGCGCAATTTGCCCAAAATCAAAGTGCTGCGAGTCGAGGGCTTAAATGTTTACGATCTAATGCGTTATGAGCACCTGATATTGACCGATGGCGCGCTCAAGCTGTTGGAAGAAAGGTTCGCAGCATGAAGTCGCCACATGAAATCATCAAAGCGCCGCTGATCTCGGAAAAAGGTACGGCGCTTACGGAGAGCGCGAATCAGGTATTGTTCAAGGTCCGCCCGAATGCCAATAAGATCGAAGTCAAGCAGGCGGTAGAGCAAATGTTCAAGGTCAAGGTCGAACAGGTGCGCATGGCCCGTTATCTCGGCAAAGTGCGTCGCATTGGCCGGAGCATGGGGCGCCGTCCGGATTGGAAAAAGGCTTACGTAACGCTGAAAGAAGGCGACAAGATAGATTTCTTTGGTGTCTCGTAAAGTGAACGTATTTAGGAACAGCGAACATGGCGATTAGAACTTACCGGCCAACTTCCGCGGGCATGCGCTTTCGCACTGGCCATAGTTTCGACGAGGTAACTAAAGAGCGGCCAGAAAAAAACCTCCTGCAACCGAATAACCACAGCGGGGGGCGTAATAATACGGGCCGAATAACGGCCTTTCATCGCGGTGGCGGTCATAAGCGGCTTTATCGTTTGATCGATTTCAAACGCAATAAGCTCAGGGTTCCGGCGCGCGTTGAAGCCATTGAATACGATCCTAACCGATCCGCCCGTATTGCCCTATTATGTTACACGGACGGCGAGCGGCGCTACATCCTGGCGCCGGAAAAACTTCAAGTGGGCGCCACAGTCATTGCGGGCGACGACAACATCGATATTCAGCCCGGTAACTCCATGCCTCTTAAGTTCATTCCCGTGGGTACGATCCTCCACAATATTGAACTTAAAATCGGAAAGGGCGGCCAGTTGGTTCGGAGCGCTGGGTTGGGCGCGCAGTTAATGGCTAAGGAAGGCACCTACGCTCTTTTAAAGCTGCCTTCCGGCGAGTTGCGCTATGTTTTAGCCGAATGCCGCGCCACGGTGGGACAGGTGGGCAATGCCGAACAGGAAAATGTTTCCTGGGGTAAGGCGGGACGCATGCGCTGGTTGGGCTTTTTACCCGGAAGCCGGGGTATCGCGAAAAACCCGGTCGATCATCCCCATGGCGGCGGTGAAGGTCGATCCAAGGGGAATCATCCGATGACGCCTTGGGGCAAACCCACCAAGGGTTATAAGACGCGAAAAAATCAGTCCACCGACAAGTATATCGTGCAACGCAGGAAGGGTAGGTAGCGATGGCCCGTTCGGTTAAAAAAGGACCTTTCATCGACGAGCATTTGCAGAAAAAGGTCACAGCGATGGCGGAATCTCGCGGTCGCCAAGTGATTCGCACTTGGTCGCGGCGCTCAACCGTGACGCCGGAAATGGTTGGTCTAACCATCGGTGTCCATAATGGCCGGAAATTCATTCCGGTGTTTGTCAGCGAAAACATGGTCGGCCATAAACTCGGCGAGTTCTCCCCGACGCGGACGTTTTATGCGCATTCTGGGGATCGCAAGAGCGACGCCAAAGAAACCGGTGGGGCACCGCGGCCGCAACCTGCGAAAAGCTAAGGCACGAATACCGATCAGGATGATTGACCAAGACATGGAAACACGCGCGATCACTAAATTTATCCGGGTCTCACCGCGCAAAGTGCGGCTGGTGGTGGATCAAATCCGTGGTAAGGGCGTCGAGGAAGCGCTGAATATACTCAAGTTTATTCCCAAGCGCTCAGCCGGCATCGTCGCCAAAACCGTCCGCACAGCAGTGGCCAACGCAGAGAATACGCAGAGCGTCGATGTCGACCGGCTATTCGTCAAGCAAGCTAAAGTGGATGAGGCGGGCATGTGGAAACGTTTTACGTCCCGGGCTCAAGGTCGTGCCACGAGAGTACGCAAAAGGCTGAGCCATGTGACGATCATCCTCGATGAATCCGAGGAGAGGAGTTAACTTCCAAATGGGTCAAAAAACGCATCCAAAACTGTTTCGCCTCGGTGTCATCGAGTCCTGGGATTCCAAATGGTTTGCGCGCCATGATTATCCTAAGCTCTTGCATGAAGATTTTCGCATCAAGAAATTTCTAAAGACACGGCTCTATCATGCCGGTATCTCGCGCATCGAAATCGAACGTGCCGCGAATAAGGCTAAGATCAATATTCACACCGCGCGTCCCGGTATCGTCATTGGCAAGAAGGGCGCGGAAATTGAAAAGCTCAAAGAAGAAATCACTAAGCTTACCCATCGTGAAACCTATATTAATATTCACGAAGTGCGGCGGCCGGATTTAGACGCGCAATTGACCTCGGAAAACGTCGCTTTACAGCTCGAACGACGCGTCGCCTTCCGTCGTGCGATGAAGGAAAGTGTTTCGCGCGCTTTGCGCATGGGCGCCCAAGGCGTACGCATTCAATGCGCCGGTCGCTTGGGCGGCTCTGAAATTGCCCGCACCGAGTGGTACCGCGAAGGTCGCGTACCGCTGCATACGTTGCGCGCCGACGTGAACTACGGCACGGCTGAAGCGCATACGACCTACGGCATCATCGGGGTAAAAGTTTGGATTTTCCGGGGCGAGGTTTTAACTGCGGAAGAAGAACAGCAGAAAGCGATGATGGGCGGTTGATACGTCCCCTCGACGCGTAAAACAAACATCTTAACAGCACGAAGAAAATGCTTGAACCGAAAAAAGTAAAGTTTCGCAAAGTGCAAAAGGGTCGTCGCCGTGGCACGGCACACCGCGGCTCGACGCTAGCTTTCGGTGACTATGGGCTGAAGGCATTGGGGCGGGGGTGGATGAGCGCACGGGAAATCGAAGCGGCGCGAGTCGCCCTGACTCGGTATCTGAAACGCGGCGGAAAGGTGTGGATTCGCATTTTTCCGGACAAACCATTGACCAAGAAGCCATTGGAAACCCGCATGGGTAAAGGAAAAGGCGCGACGGAAAAATGGGTAGCGGTGGTGCAACCGGGTCGGATTTTATTCGAGATGGAAGGTGTCGAAGCGGTGCTTGCAAAGGAAGCATTTCGTTTGGCGGCGCATAAACTATCAATACCGACCATTATGGTGGAACGTAGGGGATTAGTCCATGGAAGCTAAAGAATTGCGCGGCATGAGTGCCGCTGACCTGACCGAGAAGCTCACAACCCTGCGCGAAGAAATCGGCCACTTGGCACTTAAGCGGGCGACCAGCCGGCTCGAGAATCCCATGAAATTTAAACAAACCAAGCGTGAGCTCGCACGGGTTGCCACTATTTTGCGTGAAAAAGCGCTCCGGAGTGAGGAAGGCTGACTATGGAAGGCAGAGGACTACAAAAAGAGCGCAGCGGTTTGGTCGTGAGTGATAAAATGGCCAAAACTGTCGTTGTGTCAATCGAGCGGACGGTGATGCACCCTCGCTACAAGAAAATTTTGCGCCGACGTTCACGAGTGAAGGCGCACGACGAAACCAATCAGTGTCGGGTCGGCGACCGCGTACTGTTGGTCGAGTGCCGGCCTCTCAGTCGTGACAAACGATGGCGCGTCAGCAAGGTTTTAGAAACGTCTAAGTCGGGTGCCGAAGCGACCGTCGGGTAGTCTGCGCGCGAGGAAAGTGAGTCGAAACTGATTTATGATCCAGACGAATTCCAACTTGGATGTTGCGGATAATTCAGGTGCACGCCGAGTCCAATGCATCAAAGTTTTGGGCGGCAGCAAGCGCCGATACGCTTCCGTCGGGGATATTATTGTCGTCGCGGTTAAGGAAGCCATTCCCAACGGCAAGGTGAAAAAAGGCGACGTGGTGAAGGCGGTTGTGGTACGGACCGCCAAAGAGCTCGGCCGCCCGGACGGAACTTACATCCGCTTCGACAATAACTCCGCGGTACTGATAGACAATCAAAAAGAGCCGGTGGGAACGCGTATCTTCGGACCGGTGGCACGTGAACTTCGCGCCAAAAAATTTATGAAGATCATTTCTCTAGCGCCCGAAGTGCTTTAGCCGCAGATTCAGGAGAAATCGCTCGTGCAGATTCGTAAAAACGATAGTGTGATGGTGATCGCTGGCAAAGAACGGGGCAAGACCGGTAAAGTCCTGCGCGTGCTGCCGGAAAAGAATGCGCTCATCATCGAGAGGATCAGCATCGTCAAACGGCACACCAAACCACGTGGACCGCAGCAGACCGGCGGTATTGTCGAAAAAGAAGCGCCGATCAATGTGTCTAATGTCATGATGATGTGCGACAAGTGTAACGCGCCAGTTCGGATTGGTCACAAGGACCTCGCCGACGGCAAAAAGATTCGCATTTGCCGCCGTTGCAACGAAGCGCTCGATTAGTTTGATAGAACAGCGGAATAATTAAAGTAGCCATGGCAAGACTAAGAACGAAATACAAAGATGACGTCGTCCCGGCGATGATCAAAGAGTTTGGTTACAAGAATCCCATGCAAGTACCCAAGGTCAATAAAATCACGATCAATGTTGGCTTGGGCGAAGCGACGCAGAATGCCAAGGCGATCGACAGTGCGGTTATCGATATCACGGCGATTACTGGACAAAAGCCGGTAGTTACCAAGTCGAAAAAAGCGATCGCTAACTTCAAACTGCGCGAGAACATTCCAATCGGCTGCATGGTCACCCTGCGGCGCGAGCGCATGTATGAGTTTCTCGACCGATTGATTCATACCGCGTTGCCCCGGGTGCGTGATTTCAAAGGAGTTTCGGACAAATCATTCGACGGCCGTGGCAATTATTCCTTGGGTCTGCGTGAACAGATCATTTTCCCAGAGATTCAAGCGGATAAAGTCGACAAAACCAGGGGTATGACGATTACGATAGCGACGTCGGCGGCCACCGATCAAGAAGGCCGGACTCTGCTGCGGCTTATGGGTATGCCGTTCGCCAGTTAATTAGGGGGGGAATTCCGTTGGCCAAGACCTGTCTGAGAATCAAAGCCGAGCGACCGAACAAATTCAAAGTGCGGGAATACAACCGCTGTCCATTGTGCGGGCGTTCGCGAGCATTTTATCGCCGTTTTCGCATGTGTCGGTTATGTCTGCGCGATAATGCCCGCAAGGGGAATATCCCTGGACTGATCAAGGCCAGTTGGTAGAGGTTCAATATAATGGGAATGACTGATCCGATCGCGGATTTACTAACCAGGATTCGCAACGCTTCAAGGGCGCGCCATCAAAAAGTGATCGTGCCGTGGTCGCGTTTGAAAGAAAACATCGTCAAGATTTTGATCGATGAGGGCTACCTTAAGGACCAAAAGAAAGTCAAAGCTGCCATCGGCGGCGGTGATGAAATGATCATCACCTTGAAGTTTGACCGCGAAAGCCGGCCGATCATCCTAGGGGTGAAGCGAGTGAGTAAGCCCGGCCGGCGGGTCTATGTTGGCTCTCAAGAAGCCGCGCCAATCCGTAAAGGTTTAGGCATTCATGTGCTGTCGACATCCAAGGGTATTTTGGTCGACCGCGAAGCACAGCGCGCCAAAGTTGGCGGTGAATTGATCTGTACTGTTTGGTAAGCCGGATAGAGGTGTAATGTGTCACGTATCGGCAAGCTGCCTATAGCGATTCCCAGCGGCGTCAAGGTCGCAGTCGACGCCAGTGGTATTCGTCTCGAAGGGCCGAAAGGTAAATTACAAGCGGCGGTTCCCTCCGGTGTCAGCGTCACGGTTGACGGCAATTTAATGCGAGTCGACCGCGTTGATGAAGACCGTAAAGTACGGGCGCTCCACGGATTGACGCGCAAGCTAATCGCCAACATGGCGCAGGGCGTCAGCGTCGGGTTTAGCCGCGTATTAGATATAAACGGGGTTGGTTATCGCGCCGAGGTTAAAGGTCAGGAAATTCACATGACTCTGGGCTATTCCCATCCGGTAGTGTTTCCCTTACCGGCGGGCATAAGTGCTGCGGTAGAACGGCAAATAATCATCACGCTCTCCGGCGCAGATCGCCAGGTCTTGGGCGAAACGGCGGCGAAAATCCGTATGCTCAGACCGCCGGAGCCCTACAAGGGTAAGGGAATCAAGTATCGTGAAGAGTTTATCAAGCGCAAAGCCGGCAAAGCCGTCGGTTCGGCGGGTGGAAAGTAATCAACCGAGGAATTGAGATGTCGAGCAAGCGTTTAGACATAGGTCGGCAACGGAGAAAAATTCGCGTACGCAAGAAAGTTCGTGGCACGGATCTGCGCCCGCGAGTTTGCGTATTTCGCAGCAATAAACATATCTATGCGCAGGTCATTTCAGACAGCCAAGGAAAGACGTTGGCTACGGTATCTACATTGTCCGAAGACTTGGCAGAGCAGCTTAAGAAATCCAAAGGCGTCAATGCCGCCAAGCAGGTGGGCGTCGCTTTGGCCAAGGTTTGCAAAGAAAACAATATTAGCCGCGTCGTTTTCGATCGTAACGGCTTTATCTATCACGGCCGCGTCAAGGCAGTGGCAGATGGCGCTCGCGAAGGTGGACTCGACTTTTAAGCGTCATTTGAATGAGAGGTTGCTTTGGAACGAATTGATCCGCAAGGTTTAGAGTTGAAAGAAAAGGTCGTTCACATCAGTCGGGTGGCCAAGGTTGTTAAAGGCGGCCGGCGCTTTAGCTTCAGCGCTCTGGTGGTCACTGGCGATAGCCACTCCGTCGTTGGCTATGGAATGGGCAAGGCGAAAGAAGTTCCGGAAGCGATCCGCAAAGGCTTGGAGCAGGCGAAAAAGAATTTGATCCGAGTGCCCATTATGGACGGGACTATCCCCTTCGAAGTGATCGGACACTACGGTGCTGGCCATGTCATTCTCAAACCCGCGTCAGGCGGAACCGGCGTGATCGCCGGCGGCGGTGTACGCGCGGTGGTCGAAGCTTCGGGCATCCAAAACGTCCTGACCAAATGTCTCGGTTCCAATAACCCCCATAACATGGTCAAAGCGACATTCGAAGCTCTGCGCGATTTACGCCAGCCGGAAGAAATCGCCGAACGACGCGGTAAATCTTTAGCGGAGATACGCTAACTATGAAACTGGAAGATTTGCGGCCTGCCGCTGGTTCAAATAAGAAGCGTAAACGTGTAGGCCGGGGCGACGGTTCCGGCCATGGCAAGACTTCTTGCCGCGGACACAAAGGTCAAGGCTCACGTTCCGGAGGGAATACCAAGCCTGGCTTCGAGGGTGGCCAGATGCCGCTTCAGCGACGTTTGCCCAAGCGCGGCTTTCATAATATTTTTCGCAACGAAATGGCCGTGGTCAATTTGGCGCAACTGGACGCGCTGGCGGAGGTCCGCGACATCGCGCCAGAAACAATGTCTCAACATGGCTTGATTAGCGGTAAAAACCGTCAAGTAAAAGTTTTAGGCGAGGGTAATTTGACCAAGGCAATGACTGTCCGGGCACATGGCTTTTCCAGCAGCGCCAAACAGAAAATCGAAGCGGCCGGCGGGAAAGCGGAGTTGATAACACTCAATGCTTAGCGGTTTCCAAAACGCCTCCCGCGTGCCAGAACTGCGTCGCCGGGTGATTTTCGCCCTGGCGATGCTGGCCGTTTATCGTCTTGGGGTCCATGTACCGACTCCTGGGATTGATCGCGCCGCGATGGCGGCGTTTTTCGATCAGCAGAAGAATACTCTTTTCGGCTTTCTCAATCTGTTCTCCGGCGGCGCGCTGGAGCAATTTTCAGTTTTTTCCCTGGGCATTATGCCTTACATCAGCGCTTCGATTATTTTGCAATTGCTGACGGTTGTGTTTCCGTACTTGGAAAGGCTGTCGAAGGAAGGGGAAGTCGGCCGGCGTAAGATTACTCAGTATACTCGCTACGGGACGGTCGTCTTGTCGATTATCCAAGGGACAATGATCGCGATCGGGTTGGAAGGGACGCAGGGACCTGGCGGAACGCCTTTGGTATTGAATCCCGGATTTGCTTTCCGCTTTATGACGGTGGTTACGCTAACGTCCGGCACTGCCTTTATCATGTGGTTGGGCGAGCAGATCACCGAACGAGGCATTGGCAACGGCATGTCGTTGATTATTTTTGCCGGCATTGTCGCCCGTCTGCCTTCGGCAATCTGGTCTACCTTTGAATTCATGCGCAATGGCGAACTCGGCCCATTGGTGGCGTTGGTGATGTTGGTTCTCAGTGTGGCGATTATCGGTGCGATCATTTTCGTTGAACGCGGCCAGCGGCGCATCCCGGTGCAATATGCCAAACGCGTAGTCGGCAGGCGAATGTACGGCGGAATGACCTCACATCTGCCGCTCAAAGTTAATACGGCAAACGTCATTCCAATCATCTTTGCGTCCTCGGTGTTGATTTTCCCGGCGACCATGGCGCAGTTCGCCAAGCACCCCTGGATTCAAACGATCTCCGGAATGCTCGCGCCAGGCCAGTGGCTTTACGAGATCGCGCAGATTTCACTGATCATTTTTTTCGCATTTTTTTACACCGCCGTGGTATTTAACCCGAGCGACGTGGCTGAGAACATGAAAAAGGCCGGCGGTTACATTCCGGGCATCCGACCCGGACAGAAAACCGCGGAGTTCATCGAGAAAGTGCTGTCGCGCATTACGTTAAGCGGCGCGGTGTACTTGTGTCTCATCGCCTTGTTGCCGTCGCTGTTGGTGCGGCAACTAAACGTGCCATTTTATTTTGGTGGAACCGCCTTACTGATCGTTGTCGGAGTCGCATTGGACACTGTCGCGCAGATGGAAACCCACCTTATTAGCCGGAACTATGAAGGGTTCATGAAGCGTGGTAGGTTGCGCGGCAGAAAGGGCTAGGGTCTTGGGCGCCAGCGCACGCGTGGTTCTACTCGGCCCTCCGGGAGCGGGGAAGGGAACTCAGGCCAAGTTGCTCGAGCAGGAGTTTGGCGCGGTTCAAATCTCCACGGGAGATATCCTTCGTAAAGCGGTCGCCGATCAAACGCCGCTGGGGAAGCAAGCGGCGGAATTTATCAAGCGCGGGGCGTTGGTTCCTGACGATTTGATTATCGATCTTATCGCCGAGCGACTACAGAAAAAAGATTGCGCCAAGGGGTTTCTGCTCGACGGCTTCCCGCGGACGATCCCTCAGGCGGAAAGTCTTGACGTCATTCTGAAAAAGTTGGGTTTGACTCTCAACGGCGTGCTGTCGGTTCAGGTGCCGAGGAAAGTCATAATAGAGAGGCTAGCCGGACGGCGCACCTGCAAAAAATGCGGTGCCGCAAGCCATGTAGTTTTTGAACCGCCAAAACGGCCGGGAGTTTGTGATCGCTGCGGCGGCGAGCTGTTTCAGCGCGAGGATGATCGCGAAGAGACCATCGCCAACCGCCTGAACGTGTACGAGGCGCAAACTGCGCCGCTGGTGGACTATTATCGCAGCCGAGGGGCGTTACGGGAGATCGACGGTGTTGGCAGCATTCCCGAGATCCGTGCTCGCGTGTTGAGCGCTTTAGGAGGCTTGGCTTCGTGATTTCGCTTAAGTCGGCTCGCGAAATCGAGATCATGCGCAGAGCGAACGTCATCGTTGCCGAGGTCCTCCAGGAACTCAAGAGACGCGTCGCTCCTGGAGTGACAACGTTGGAGTTGGATGCCGTCGCTGAGGAGATGACCCTCAGCCGAAAGGCAATCCCGGCCTTTAAAGGCTACAACGTTGCGGGTCGGGTTTATCCGCGCTGCTTGTGTGCTTCAATCAATGAGGAGATCGTTCATGGCATACCCTCGAGCCGCGCTTTGCGCGAAGGTGACATTGTCGGTCTCGATTATGGCGTGATCTATGAGGGATTTTATGGCGACTCCGCCATGACGGTTGCCGTTGGCAACGTGAGTGCGGCGGCGCAAAGATTGATGGACGTGACCGAAGCATCGTTACATGCCGGTATCGAGCAGCTCCATGAGGGCAAACGCTTAGGCGATCTCGGCGCCGCAGTACAAAAAGTCGCAGAGGATGCCGGTTATTCCGTAGTCCGAGCGTTCGTTGGCCATGGGATAGGCAAGAAGCTCCACGAAGAGCCGCCGGTCCCGAATTATGGCGAGAAGGATCGTGGTCTGCGACTCAAGGAAGGTATGGTGTTGGCGGTCGAACCGATGGTGAACGTCGGCAGTTACGAAGTCGAAATCAAAGAGGACGGTTGGACGGCAGTGACCAAAGACGGTAGCTTAGCCGCCCATTTTGAGCATTCTATAGCGATTACCAAGAACGGCCCCTACATTTTGAGTCAACTTTAGCGCTGAGGAGAGACGGCAGCAGAGGAACCCCGATTAGTTATGGCAAAACAAGACGCCATCGAAGTCACCGGTACGGTGTTAGAGACGCTGCCCAATGCGATGTTCCGGGTGGAGCTCGAGAACGGCCATAAGGTATTGGCCCATATATCGGGGAAAATGCGCATGCACTACATAAAAATTCTGCCCGGAGACAAAGTGAAGATCGAACTGTCTCCCTATGATTTGGCACGCGGACGAATCGTATTCCGCGAGCGCTAATACGAGGAGCAATCGTGAAGGTTAGAGCGTCAGTCAAAAAGATTTGCAACAAATGCAAGGTTATTCGCCGCAAGGGCGTGGTGCGGGTGCTGTGCGAAAATACGAAGCACAAACAGCGTCAAGGCTAACTGAGGTTTCAGCGGGTTAGAATTTAAATTGCAACCGCGCCAGCTACGGCTTGTGCGCGCGACGGAGTGACACATGGCACGTATCGCAGGAGTCGACTTACCAAGGGCGAAACGCATGGAAATCGCATTGACCTACGTCTACGGTATTGGCCGCAGCACGTCGCGCGATATTCTGCAGGCTGCCGGGATTTCTTTGGATTTGCGCAGCGATGATCTGACTGACGACGATGTCGCCAAAATTCGTCAGGTGCTTGATCAAAGTTACAAAGTCGAAGGTGATCTGCGCCGCGAAGTGACCGGCAACATCAAACGGCACCTCGACATGGGTTCATACCGCGGTCTGCGCCACCGCAAGAACTTGCCGGTACGTGGCCAGCGCACTCATACCAATGCACGGACGCGTAAAGGTCCGCGCAAAACCGTCGCCGGCAAAAAAACAGCGCCGTCCAAGGGCTAAATAACTAGGAGATTTCCATGGCAGAAGCTGCGGATGAAAAAAAGAGCGAAGGTTCGGCCGGCGATGCCAAAGCCGCCGACAAGGCGGCGGCGCGCAAGCGGCGCGGGCGCAAGAATATCGCCGAGGGCGTGGTGCATATCCACTCCACTTTCAATAACACCATCGTGACTATCTCGGATTATCAGGGCAATGTTATCTCATGGTCGAGCGCCGGCGCGATGGGTTTCAAGGGCTCACGCAAAGGCACTCCATTTGCCGCGCAACAGGCAGCCGACAGCGCCGCCAAGAAAGCCATGGATCACGGCTTACGCACGGTACAAATATATGTCCGAGGGCCCGGCGCAGGACGCGAATCGGCACTGCGGGCACTACAGTCGGCGGGTATCAGTATCAGCTTGATCAAAGACGTTACGCCGATTCCGCATAACGGTTGCCGCCCGCCCAAGCGCCGGCGGGTCTGATTTTAGAGGAGGAAGAAGGTTTGGCTAGATATATAGAATCGGTGTGCCGCCTTTGCCGGCGCGAAAATCTCAAGCTCTTTCTCAAGGGCGAGCGTTGTTATACCGACAAGTGCGCCATTGAGCGGCGCACCTACCCGCCCGGGCAACATGGGCAGGGACGACCCAAGTTCTCGGAATACAGCATTCAGCTGCGCGAGAAGCAAAAAGTAAAACGCATGTACGGCCTATTGGAAAATCAATTCCGCCGCACCTTCACTGAAGCGGCGCGCACCAAAGGCATCACCGGCGAGACCTTGCTCGTACTTCTTGAACGGCGCCTCGACAATGTTGCTTATCGAATGGGTTTTGCCAGCTCGAGAGCCGAAGCCCGTACTTTAGTGCGCCATGGGCATGTCCTGGTGAACGGCAAGAAAGTGAATATCCCCTCGTACACAGTGCGCATCGGCGATGTGGTTTCGG
>Ga0307416_100001374_pt1 | contig 13144 bp, 10 predicted proteins | sample DK1Cmetagenome_2_FD_203821 | JGI IMG/M metagenome (GOLD analysis project Ga0307416, IMG submission 203821) | Maize rhizosphere microbial communities from greenhouse at UC Davis, California, United States - DK15-C-3 | ecosystem: Host-associated > Plants > Roots > Rhizosphere > Soil | place...
CCCGTGCCATCACGGCAGGACATGTTGACGGACCGCTACAAGTCGTTGCCGCCGGACTACACAAAGCAGCCGTAACGGCTCCGAGCGCGGGCGAGGGGGGCGCGGTGACTGGTGTCACCGCGCCCCCTTGGTCATTCTGCGAGACTTGGGTACCAGGCTTCGCGGCGGGCCGCAGCTCGGGAGCGCGCCGCATTCCTACGCATCATTCGGAGCGTGCATGACGTCGTCGTGGAGGGTTGCTGAGCTTTGGCGCGTGGCAGTTGCTTGCATCGCAATGCAGGCCGTTGTTGCCTGTGGTGACAACGAGTCGCCATCGGGTCCGGGAACGGGGTCGCTGAAGGTCACCGTAGCAACGACCGGCGCCGACCTGGACCCGGATGGCTTCGCCATATCGGTGGACAATGGTCAGGCGCAGGCGGTCCCGATCAACGGATCGGTCACAATCGGGAGCGTGCCGAGCGGGTCCCGGTCCGTGGCGCTGACCGGACTCGCCCCGAACTGCACCGCCGATCCGGGTACGCGGACTATTACCGTGGCGGGCGGAGCTGAGGCCACAGTCAACTTCTCCGTGACGTGCGTGGCCGCGCAGGGCGCCGTCCAGGTGACGGTCCAGACGACGGGTGACGCGCCCGACCCGGACGGGTACGCGGCGAGCCTAGATGGGGGCCCATCGCAGGCGGTCGGGGTGAACGGGGCGGTTGCCTTTCCGGCGGTCGCCGCCGGCCCCCACTCGGTGACCCTCGCGGGCCTCGCCGCCGGCTGTGTCGTCAACGGGTCCAACCCGCGCCCGGTCGACGTGACCACGGGCGCAACGGTGCCCCTGACCTTCGCCGTCGTCTGCAGCACGGCCACGGGGAGCATCGCGGTCGCGGTCGCAACGACGGGCGACGAGGTGGACGCCAGCGGGTATCTCGTGAGCGTCGACGGCGGCACCGGCGCGGTCGTTCCGGCGAACGGGTCGTTGAGCGTCCCCAGCCTGACCGCGGGCCCGCATTCGGTTCAGCTGCTCGACGTGGCTGCGAACTGCGAGGTCACCGGCCAGAATCCCCAGACTGCGACGGTCACCGGGGGCGCATCGACCCCCGTCGCGTTCCAGATCACGTGCTCGTCGGCGCGAATCCTCTTCATCTCGACGCGGGACGGAAACTTCGACCTCTACTCCAGCAACCGGGACGGCTCGAGCGTTCAGCGGCTGACGACGACGGCCGCGAGCGAGGATGCCCCGGCCTGGTCGCCGGACTACTCCAAGATCGCCTTCGCGAGCAACCGCGGGACGACCGGTTACGACATCTATGTGATGAACGCCGACGGTTCGGGTGCGACTCAGCTCACCACGGCCGACGACGACGACAACTTCCCGTCCTGGTCTCGCGACGGCAGCAAGATCGCCTTCACGTCGAACAGAGATGGCAACGACGAGATTTACGTGATGAACGCCGACGGCTCGGGACAGGTGAACCTCACCAACAATGCCGCGAAGGATCAGGTGCCGGCCTGGTCGCCCGACGGGGTGCACCTCGCCTTCCAATCGGACCGCGACGGCGCAACGGGCCGCTTCGAGATCTTCACCATCCAGGCGGACGGCACGGCGCTGACCAAGATCGTGAGCAGCCCGGCTGGGGACTTCCATCCGACGTACTCCCCGAGCGGGCTCCGGCTCCTGTTCGCGTCGACTCGCGACGACCCGGAGCGGGAGATCTACGTCGTGAACGTGGACGGTACGGGCCTGCAACGTCTCACGACTGCGGCGTCGGTAGACAACTGGCCCACGTGGTCGCCCGACGGAACGAGCATCGCATTCTACTCGAACCGGGACGGCAACTCCGAGATCTACACCATGGACGAGAGTGGCGGAAACGTCGCGCGCGTCACGAACGAGCCCCAGCAAGACCTCAGGCCCGCCTGGCGCCCCTGATACGAGAACGAGACCTGAATGGCGGCGGGGGCGCGTCCTGTGCCGGCGGGGCGGCATCCGACGTCGCAAGGTCGGCTGCTGGCGCTTCCCCCGCACTCGGGCCGCGCTCGGCCCGGGCACGATCCGCGGCCTCGCGAATCTGGGCGTCCAGGCGCGCGACGTCCGCCTCGCGGGCCGCCAGCGCGGCGCTCAGCCGCCCGTAGCTTTCAGCGTCGATGTCCTGACCGGGCCCCGCCGCCCGCGCCCGATACACCGCGTACCCGAGCGCCTGCGCGGCGCGGTCGGCCAGCTGCCGAGCCCGCATTGCCTCCAGGCGCAGCTTCCCCTCGTCGATGGCACCCTGCGCCGCACGGCCGGCGCGGTCGAGTTCCTGACGAACTTTGTCCCAGATTGGCATCGCTGTCGCTCGCGGTAGGTAGACGAGTGTCCTACGCCCTTCCGCGGACGAAGTTTCCTCGGCGAAGCAAGGAAGGCCCCCGCGGTGGCGGGGGCCTTCCTTGCTTCGCCGAGGCGTGCCCGGCGGGGGCGGCCTACGCCGCGGTTGACGCGTCGGTCGCGTCCGCAGCCTCGGCCAGCTGGGGCGGGTAGACACTGACCTTCATGCGGGAGCGGTCCTTATGCTCGAACTTGACCACGCCATCGATCAGCGAGTAGATGGTGTAGTCGCGGCCGAGCCCCACGTTCTTTCCGGGGTGCCACTTGGTCCCGCACTGCCGGATGATGACGTTGCCCGCCACCACGGACTCGCCGCCGAACTTCTTGACGCCGCGATACTTCGGGTTCGAGTCGCGACCGTTGCGCGAGGAACCGACGCCCTTCTTGTGAGCCATTGGGAACTCCTCGGTCAGCCGAGGGAAATGTCGTTGATCCTGACTTCGGTGAAGCCCTGGCGGTGTCCCTGCTTCCGGGAGTAGTTCTTCCGGCGCTTGAACTTGAACACGACGATCTTATCGCCGCGGCCGTGCTTCACGATCTCACCCGTGACCCTGGCGCCCGAAAGCGTCGGCACGCCAGTCCGGACGTTGCTGCCGTCGGACCCCAGGAGGACGTCGTTGAACTCGACCGAGCTTCCCGCCTCGCCCACGAGGGTCGGGATCCGGATGGTCTTGCCCGGTTCGACGCGGAACTGTTTACCGCCGGTGCGAATGATCGCGTAGGTCATGGGAATGCGAAACAAGTAGAGATTCTCAAGAGCCTAGTAACTTATCCCCCTACGACTTACGTGTCAACTCCACCAGCAGCGAAGGGCGAGAGGGACCAGGGATGACGAGGTCCTCGACGTCTCATCCCTCGCGCCGCTCGCCGGCCCCCGGGCCGTGGTCAGGCCACTGCGTACTGACCAGTCACGTCGCGGCCGGCGCCCTTTACAACCAGCTTGAACTCGTCGGGCCGAAGTAGTGGGTCGTCGCGGAGCTCGAGGGCAAAGCCTGCAGATTTTTCGAGCTTGCGAAGCAGGTCCTGCTCCTGCTCAAGCACGTACATCGCGACGTCGGGGTGCAGCTTCACCAGCAGGTTGTCCCGCTTCCCTTCCACGGCCATCCGCTTCACCGATCGTTCAAGGCGCCGAATGATGGTCTCGGGCGTGAACACCCGCCCGGTGCCATGGCAGGTCGGGCATGGCTCCGTCATGCTCTGCAGGTGGCTCTGGCGCACCCGCTGCCGGGTCATCTCGATCAGTCCGAGGTCACTCACTCCGAAGGCCTTGGTGCGCGCCCGATCACGCCCTAGGTGGGTGCGGAGCTCCTGGAGGACCTTGTCTCGGTTCTGCTTGGCCTCCATGTCGATGAAGTCGCAAACGATGATGCCGCCGACGTCTCGGAGTCGGAGCTGACGCGCGACCTCTCGGGCGGCCTCGATGTTCGTGCGCAGAATTGTCTTCTCCGGGTCCTTCTTTCCCGTATATCGGCCCGAGTTGACGTCAATCGAGACCAGCGCCTCGGTGGGCTCGATGATCAGGTACCCTCCGGACGGTAGGTCGCACCGCCGCTTGAACAGGTCCCGGATCTCGGTCTCGATGTTCGCCTTGTCGAACAAGGGCACCGGGTCTTCGTAGAGCTTCACCCGCTCGATCAGATCGGGAGCGATTCCCTTGAGGTACTCGCTGATCTCGTTGTAGAGCTGCTTCGAGTCGACGGTCAGACTGTCGACCTTGTCGCTGAAGATGTCGCGGATGAGCCCGCGCGTCAGGCTAGTCTCCCGGTGGATGAGCGCCGGCGCGCGCATGAACTGCGTTTTGCGCTTGATGCGCTTCCATTGGTTGATGAGCGTCGTCAGCTCGCGGGTGAACGTGTCCTGGGTGACGTCCTCGCCCACCGTGCGTACGATCACCCCACCCGAGTCGGCAGGCAGAACGGCCTGCACCTGGTCCCTGAGGCGTTGCCGCTCCGCGCGGTCTCCGATCTTTCGGCTTACGCCGACGCGCGCGGCGAACGGCATGTACACGAGGAACCGACCGGCAAGCGAGACTTGCGCGGTGACCCGGGGCCCTTTCGTGGAGATCGGTTCCTTGGAGACCTGGACGATGAGCTGCTGACCGCGCTTCAGGACGTCCTGGATGGGCGGAGCCTTCGATCGACCGTTGCGGGCGCGAACGTCCTCTTCGCCCTCCTCGTCCGAGTCCTCGTCATCGGGCTCCTCGTCGAAGACGAGGTCCGACGCGTGGAGGAAGGCGCTCTTCTCCGTCCCGATGTCGACGAACGCCGCCTGGAGCCCGGGCTGGACAGCCTCGACCTTTCCGAGATAGATGTCGCCCACCATGCGGCGGGCCTCCGGGCGCTCAACGAGCAACTCGACTAGCTGGTCGTCCTCCAGAATGGCGACGCGGGTCTCCCGCTGCGTCGCGTTGATGAGAATCTCTCGTTTCATTGAGTTCCACCGCAGCGCTCCGGGGCGGCGACTCGGCGCCCAGGGCTCGGCGGGGTGGCCGAAGTGGGTACGCGAACGCCGCACGCTTCGAGATCGAAGCGTGCGGCGCGGCATGTGAAGGGGTCCTCCGCTCGCCGCGTGTGATCGTCCACGTCGCGTCCGCCCGGTGTCTCGCGGCCCGTACCGCCGCGCCGCGTTCGGCATCCGGCAGCGGGGCGAGGTCCGGTGAAGTGCGGGCGAGCGTGCGATCCATCGTCACATCTCTCGATGCACACGGGGGAGGACGGCCCGGCCACGGGGGCGGCAACAGCTCCGCCGACGCCGCCGGACCAGAGACGTGCGCGACGCCACGAGTCGCTGGGCGCCGCGCACGTCAGGGCAAAGCTGCTTGTCTAACGCTTCTCCAAACTAACCGCACCGCGAGGACCCTGGCAACGCCCGCAACGACTTAGCCCCCGATGACGCACCGCGTTCAGTCGCGGCGCAGCAGTCGCACGGCTACCCAGAGCACGACGGCGGCATACCCCAACGCGGCCTTCCACTCCCCGTGCTTCATGTACAAGGCGAGACTGAACGGCGTCCGCTCCGGACCGCCGCGACGCCACGGACGCGGCCGTGGAACGAATGCCGGTACGTTCCGCTCGTACTCGGAGTACGCGTCCGGAAAGCGGTTCCGAATGTTTGCGCGTTCGCGCTCCATCGTGGGAGCGTAGATCAGCGCCCAGAACGCGACTACCAGCAGGAGGAGCGACCAATGCGCGGCGATCGCGAAGCCCGCGCCAATCAAGAAGCTGCCGAAATAGAGCGGATTGCGCGTGTGCGCGTATGGTCCGGTCGTCGCGAGCTGGTCGTTCTTGACGATGTGCCCCGACGCCCACGCCCGGATCAACACGCCCACCAGGGCGATGCCAGCCCCGACGGCCAGCGTCAGCGGGGTAGTCGACGGGGTGGGCGTCAGATAGAGGTACAGCCCGGCGATGACGAAGCCGAGCGGCAGGCGAAGCCGCTTTGCGAGAAGCGAGTAGCTCAATCGGCGAGCTCCTTCAGGAGCTGACGCGCGATGACTAGGCGCTGGATCTCGGACGTCCCCTCCCCGATCTCGCAGATCTTTGCATCCCGCATCATACGCTCGACCGGATAGTCTTTCGTGTAGCCGTATCCTCCATGAATCTGAATGGCCTTGATAGTTACCCGCATGGCGAGCTCGGAACAGAAGAGCTTGGCCATCGCCGCCTGCTTCCCGAATGGCTTACCGTGCTGAGCGAGCCAAGTCGCGTGATAGACGAGGTGCTTGCCCGCCTCGATCTCGGTAGCCATGTCCGAGAGCTGGAACTGCACCCCCTGAAAGTTCGCGATCGGCTGTCCGAATTGCCGGCGCCCGCTGGCGTACCGGACCGATGCCTCGAAGGCGCCCTCCGCCAGGCCGATCGAGAGCGCCGCGATTCCGATCCGGCCAGCGTCGAGGGTGCGCATGAAGTTGATGAAGCCCATGCCCTCCTCGCCCAGGAGATTCTCCGCGGGTACCTCCACGTCGTCGAAGATCAGCTCGCGGGTGTCGGACGCGCGCCAGCCGAGCTTGTCCTCCTTCTTACCCGCCCGGAACCCCGAAAGCTTCGGCAGCTCGTCGGCATGTCCGACCCCGATGGCGCGAGCCTGATCCACATCTACGGTGTCCTTCGTCAGGATGAAAGAGCTGATCCCCTTGCTCCCCTTCGACGGATCGGTGACCGCCGTCGCGACAAAAATTTCGCCGACGCCGGCGTGCGTAATGAAGATCTTGGATCCATTGAGCACGTAGTGTCCGTTCTTCCGGACGGCGGTCGTTCGGGTACCGCCGGCGTCGCTTCCGGCGCTCGGCTCGGTGAGCCCGAATCCGCCGAGCACCCGCCCCGACGCGAGGAGCGGAACGTAGCGGCGGCGCTGCTCCTCAGAGCCGAAGTAGACGATCGGTGACGTGCCGAGGGTCGTGTGGGCCGAGATGGTAATGGCGTGCGAGGCGTCGACCTTTGCCATCTCGTGGATCGTGATGATGTAACTGAGCAGGTCCAGCCCCGCCCCCCCGAGCTCCTCGGGCCACGGCACACCAAGCAGGCCGAGGTCGGCCATCCTCTTGACGTTTTCCCACGGGAAGGTGGCGTCGGCGTCGTGCCGGGCGGCCACAGGCGCCACTTCCTCGTGGGCGAAGCTGCGAACCATCTCGCGGACGGCCAGGTGCTGCTCGGAGAAGTAGAGAGAGTCGTCCATATGCCGGGAATCCGGGCGGGTTATCGTCGGTCATCGCGCCCGGAACTCCGGACGCCACGTGGTGCCCGGGCGCGGGCGGCACGCCGCCCGGTCGCCGGAGGGCGCGGGCGCCCGCGCCGAGCGCCGCGGCTCATGCCGCCTCAGTCTCGCCGCCGGTGCGCACTACCGCCAGGAAGCGTTCGCCGTACTTGTCCAACTTCGCGGGTCCGACGCCTCGCACCTCACTGAGCGCGGGGAGCGAGCGCGGACGCCGAACGGCGATCTCCGCCAGTGTGCGATCGGGGAAGACCACGTACGCTGGAACCTTCTCCTCGCGCGCGATCGCTCCGCGGAGCGCGCGCAACGCCGCGAAGAGGGGCGCGTCCTCGGGGCCGACGACGATCTCCGCTGCCGGCGCCGCCACCCTGCGGTCACCGCCGGCACTCGAGCGGCGGCGCTCGGCGGGGGCGCGGGCCCGAGTCGGGGCTGGATCGAGGTGTGGGGCGGACGCGGCAGCGTGCGTGAGCCCCAGGCAATTGTCGCAACCCGCGCACCGGTCCGTCGCCGCGGGATCACCGAAGTACCTGAGCACGAAGCCGCGGCGACAACGCGCCGTGTAGGCGTAGCTCTGCATGGCCTCGAGTTTGGCCAGCTCGCCCTTGCGGCGCCGATCGAGGGCCGCCCAGTCCACGTCGAACGCGGCGAGCGACGACTTCGCGTTGGCGAGCCGGGTGCCGCCCCCCGTCCGCTCCCAGACGACGAACTGGCGGCTCTGCAGCGCGTCGAGGACGGGGATCGTGCCCGATGCTCCCCCGAAGCCCGGCGGCAGCCCCTCGAGCTCTATCGTCGCTCCGTCATAAATCGACTTCCCGACGGCACGCCAAAGCGCGCGGAGCAACTCGCGCTCGACGTCGTGCTCACCACTCAGCTCGCGCTTGATTCGGTCCGGCGTGGCCAGGAGCCGCACGAATACACGGGATGTGGACTCGGCCTCGGCGCGCAACGCGCCCGCCCGGGCGAGCACGCGCATCGCGGACTCCACCTCGCGCGAGCTGATCTTGCCGGGTAGCTCAATCGCCAGATCTTCCGGGGTCGCACGGATCATCCCCGTCGCGTCAGCTCGCCGTCGGAGCGTTTCGTAGAGGTGCTCGATCAGCTTGCGATCCGGATGCGCGCCCTTGATGAAGAATTCGTGGGTGAAGCGGTCGGGGAACGCATGAAGGAGGAAGCAGTCGGAGTGCTGGCCGTCGCGGCCGGCCCGGCCCGCCTCCTGGTAGTACGCCTCGAGCGTTCCCGGCATTGCGTGGTGAATCACGAGCCGCACGTTCGGCTTGTCGATCCCCATCCCGAATGCGTTGGTCGCGACGATGGCCCGCACGTCCTCGTTCATGAAGGCGTCCTGGACCTCGTGCCGCTGCGCGTCGTCGATGCCGGCGTGGTACCCAACGGCCGAGATCTTCGCGCGGTCGAGCATACCAGTGATTCGTTCGACCGCCTTGCGCGTCGAGGCGTAGACGACCGCGAGACCCTCGTGGCTCTGCAGCAGGTGCACGAGCGCCGCGTCCTTGTCGCGCTCCGTCTTGGTCGGCACGACGTGGTAGTGGAGATTGCGGCGATCGAACCCCGTGATGACCGTGGCGGGGTTGCTGAGGTGTAACTGCTGCGCGATGTCCTGGCGAACGATGGGCGTCGCCGTCGCGGTCAGCGCAATGGTGGGCGGGTCCCCGAGCCGCTCGCGGACGGACGCCATCCGCAGGTAGCTGGGCCGGAAGTCATGACCCCACTCGCTGATGCAATGAGCCTCGTCCACGGCGAGGAGCGAGACACCCATGTCGCGAAGCCGCTCCGCCGCGGTGCCGAAATCGAACCGCTCGGGAGCGACGTAGAGCAGCTTCACGTCGCCGCGGGCCGCTCGTGACAGCCGGTCGGCTACCTGGCCGGGCGTCAGCGTACTGTTCACGAAGGTGGCGGGAAGCCCACGTGCAGTGAGGGCGTCCACTTGGTCCTTCATGAGTGAAATGAGTGGCGAGACGACCACCGTCAGGCCCGGGAGCAGCAACGCCGGCACTTGGAAGCACAGCGACTTGCCGCCGCCCGTCGGCAGGATGACGAGGGTATCGCGCCCGGCCAGCACCGCACTGACGGCCTGCTCCTGCCCGGGCCGGAAGTCGGCGTAGCCGAACGTGCTGCGCAACACCTGTCTTGCCCGCTCGAGCGAGAGCTCGGGGCTCGCGTCTGGCATGGCAGGCATACTGCCCCGGCGCATCATGGGCGCGCGACCGCTTCCCCGCACGGCGGGGCGCTATACCGCACGGGCGAAGTGTCCGCGAGTGAAGGAACTGCCGAGTGCCGTGCGGACGCGCCCGAGCTCCGGTGGCCCTCCGGCCGAGAGCGCATCGAGGGCATCTCTGAACGCGCGCACCACCTCCACCACGGGGTCCCCCGGTACGTTGAACAGCAGACGGTAGCCGCGGAGCCCGGCGCGCCACAAGCGCGGGGCGTACTCCGAGGCGTCGATCGGCCGCGAATGGAGCAGCCGATTGCGGCACGCCGAGTCAGTCGCGACCGGAAAGGTGTAGCCCGCGGGGTCCGTGAGCTCCACCGTCGCGTGCTTCTGTACGCACAGGTCGCGGCAGGTGGTCGGGACGCGGTCGAATGCGGCCGAGAGCACGCAATGCTCGATCGTCATGCCCTCTGGCCGGCCGTACACGACGACGTCGAACCCCGCGCCCTGCCACGGAGCCGTGAGCTCCGCGATCTCCGCGGCGGTCAGCTCGACGGACAGCACGATGCGACGCGCGCCCAACGTGAAGTACTCGGCCGCGGTGTGCTGGTTGAAGCAGTTGACGGCGTAATCGGCGACAACGTCTCGACCCGCTCGCGACAGCTCCGCCACGAGCCCGACGTGACCGGAGAGCAGAGGCGTGGCGAGGGCGAGCCACTTGTCGAGCGCCCGGCGCTCGCCGGGGCGCACGATCGTGGGAGTTCGAATGCGGAGCCCGACGCCGCGCGCCGCTAGCTCGTCAGCCAGAGCTCTCACTCGCGCGACCGGCGGAGCTGGGTGCCGTAGGAAGGGATCGAACGTGATCTCGGTGGCCCCGGCCTCGGCGGCTTCACGCGCGGCATCGACGGTGTAGACCTCGGCGGACAGGGTGAAGGGAACCCCCCCGTGGCTCTCGGACCCGCAGTGCGGCGTAGAAGCGATCCAGGCCGCGTCGTGGTGATCCGGCCCGGTGGCGGCTGTGGTGCCATCGTGTTCGTCGGGGGGGGGCCCCGGCGACCGGTCGCGCTGGGCCGCGCCGACATCCCCGACCGCTTCCTCGATCCGCGCCCGCCGCTCGGCGAGCGCCGCCTCACGCGCCCAATCACGCCGCACCAACAGCTGCTCGGTCGCCTCCTGCCGCAGGCGATTCAGCTCGCTCAGCGGCAGGAACAACCCCGCGGCGAGCCCGCTGTCATCCACGCCAGCGAGCGCGAACGGCGTGTCGCCGAGGCGCCCCAAGTGCTCGCGGAGCACTTGCACGTCGAGCGCGCGCTTGGTCGCTGGCGCGAGGGGCACTTCGCCGCGCACCGCCACGCTGTCGTCCGCGGTCGCCAACACGACTTTGAGTGGCGCGCCGGCCGTCCCAAAAACCCGCGCATCGACCCGCACTTTTCGCGCGCGAAGCTGGTCAGCGAGTGACGCGTAGGTGGCACGGGCCCGCTGCAACAAGGCCGCGTGTGAGCTGCGCACGACGCGCCAGCCTGCCGGCACGAAGGCCCGCGTCGCGATCGCCTGGCGCACGGCGCCCGGCCGCTCGCGCAGCGTGCGCACCGACGACGCCGCGAAGCCGACAGTCTGCCCCCTGGTGCCCGGCGGCGGCTCGAAGGCAAGTCCGTCCCCTTCGGCGATCGGTGACGAGACCTCCACCAGGAGGTCGCCCTGGTCCGCGCCGAGGACCGTTCCGAGCTCTTCTCCGCGATTGTCGGGCTGCGTTCGAGTGATGTAATCGCGCCCAGCCCGTCCGCCGTACATGCCGCCCGTGAAGCCGCGGCTGAAAATCTGGACGAGCGGCTGCACGTCTTCGGCAGCGATCGGCGCGCGCTCCCCGCGTGCCACGCGGTCCAGGAAGTCTCGGTAGGCGCGCGTAACGGTCGCCACGTACTCGGGCCGCTTCTTCCGGCCTTCAATCTTCAGGCATCCGACACCTGCCTCGGCGATGCCCGGCAAGTGGTCGTATGCACCGAGGTCCTTCGCGGAGATGAGATAGCCAGCGTCGAGAGTCTGACCGGTCGCCGCATCGGTCAGCACGTAGTCCTTGCGGCACGACTGCGCGCACGAGCCGCGGTTCGCAGACCGGTCGGAGATCATCCCGGACATGTAGCACTGCCCGGAGTATGAGATGCAGAGCGCGCCGTGGACGAAGGTCTCCAGCCCGAGGTCCGGGACGGCCGCACGAATGGCTCGAACGTCCTCGAGCGTGTTCTCACGTGCGAGCACGACGCGGTCGACGCCGAGGTCGCGTAGCACGGCAGCGCCGGTCGCGTCGTGCACCGTCATCTGCGTCGACCCGTGGATCTCGAGCTCCGGGTACACGCGCTGTATCAGCCGGATCACACCGACGTCCTGCACGATCGCCGCATCGATCCCGCGGTCGATGCAATCTCCGAGGTAGGCCAGCGCCTCCGCGAGCTCGGCGGGCTTGATCAGGACGTTGAACGTCAGGTAGACGCGCACGCCCCGGGCATGCGCGAGCTGACATGCAGCCTCGAGCTCGTCCAGGGTCAGCTGCGCGCCGTCGTCACGCGCGTTGAAGCGCGCTGCGCCCAGGTATACCGCGTTGGCGCCGTTGGCGACGGCTGCTCGCACAGCGTCGAGGGAGCCGGCGGGGGAAAGCAGCTCTGGAACAAGGCGGGACGTCATAAGTCCCGCAATTTAACAACTTTAGGCCCGGTGGTGCAGGCCCGCCGGCCAGCCCGTCAGGCTCGGCGTCCCCGGCATCGCTCGGGGCAACGGCGGCCAGCTCAGCGCTCGATGCCACCCTGGCGCCTTACGAAGCGAAGTGCCAACGCGACGGCGATTAGGCCGATCCCGGCCCAGCGGACGGCACTGGATTCCACGCGGACGCCGTACCCGAAAACCAGGAGACCCACCGCCCCCAGCAGGAGTCGACCGACGAGCAGAGGCGTCATCTGCACGCCGCGTGGGGGTCGCGAACAGGCTCGTGCGCGAGGCGCCACCCCGGGGCAGTCGAGGTCCGAGCGATCACGACGCAGCCGGCGCCGGGGGCACGGGCGGCGCCGGCGGGAGCGCGAGGCGAGCCGCTTCGCTGTCCGGCATGTCCAGGGTCATGCGCAGGAGCGCCGTCGAGAAGACCTTACCCTGTGCGTCGGTCTTGAGTGACAAGGTGCCGCCGCCGTCGAGCGCGCCGTGCAGCAGGAAGTTGACCGCCGCCAGGTTGGGCAGCTCGAAGCGCTCGACCGGGCCGGTGATCATGCCGCGGAAGTGCTCGGCAACGCGAGCCGCGGTCAGGTGGGCGGCGATTACCGGATACCACTCGCGCCGCAGGGCGATGACGCCCACGTTCGCCGTGTCGCCCTTGTCGCCCGACCGGGCGTGGGCGATGTCCAACATCCGCACCTTCACGAGAGCACCTCCACCGCCGTTGTCACAACGCGCTTGTCCACGAGCGCGGGCCAGTAGGCGACGATCTCCTCGACCTTCGGCCGACCGCCAGCAAATCCCGTGACGCTTGGCGGACCGTTCAGCACCAGGGGCGCGATCTCGCGCGTGAACCGCTCGACTGCCGCCCGGTCCTGGCCGCGGACGCCGACGCGGAGTTGCACCTCCGGCAGGTCCGGATGCGTCCCCACGAGCGGGCCATGCGTGGCCGACGCTCCGACATACTCCGTCAGGACACGGTCGAATTTCAGGCCGAGCCGATCGAGGCGTTCCCGAAGAACCCCGTCGGCCAGTTGCGCCTTCTCGAGCGCGTCGGGCCAGGAGTACACGAGCGTGCCGACCGCCTTGAACCCCGCCCGGTAGGCGACCGACACCTTGAGCTTGTCGGTCGCCTCACGTCCCTCGATGCCATAGACGCGCACACGATCGGGACCGACGTCCTCGAGGCGAATGGTCGTGAAGTCTGCGACCACGTCGGG
>Ga0307416_100001375_pt1 | contig 13143 bp, 15 predicted proteins | sample DK1Cmetagenome_2_FD_203821 | JGI IMG/M metagenome (GOLD analysis project Ga0307416, IMG submission 203821) | Maize rhizosphere microbial communities from greenhouse at UC Davis, California, United States - DK15-C-3 | ecosystem: Host-associated > Plants > Roots > Rhizosphere > Soil | place...
CAACAGGCAAGACGCCGCCACATGCTGGAAGAGTCCATTGGCCGTCGGTTTGACTATGGGGAAATGTCCAAACGGACCCTGGCCTCTCACTGGAGCCGCCTCACGGACGACGAACGCACCCAATTTGTAACGGTCTTCAAAGGCTTTCTGTCGGATCGCTACGCCGGAAAGATCGAAGGGTACTCGGGCGAGAAAGTGCAGTATCTCGGCGAACGGCTGGAGGGCCAATATGCGGAGGTCCGCACAAAGCTCGTGTCGAGCAAAGTTGAATATCCCCTGGATTATCGATTGATCAACAAAGCAGGGCGCTGGCATGCCTACGATATTGTGGCGGATGGCGTGAGTCTCGTGCGCAATTACAGAAGCCAGTTCGACAAAATATTAAAGACCGGCTCCTATGAGGAGCTCATCAGCCGCTTGCAAAACCGATCGGTACCCGAGGCACCGAAGGAAAAACATTGACTCGTCAAAAAGAGGCGCTATCTAACCCGCCCTCTGCTCTTCATCTGTGCTCTGAAATCAGAGCGAAATCCTTTTCGGACTGAAAGCGTTCTAGGGTAAGTCGCTCCGTGACCCGGGCGTAGGATGCGAGTCCTCAGTGGCTCGTCGGCAGATTGATGGTAAACGTGGTTCCTTTTCCCTCCTCACTTTCGACCTGGATTGAACCCTGATGCTCCTCAACGATTCCTTTCACCACCGTTAACCCTAGGCCGGTCCCTTTTCCAAACTCTTTCGTTGTAAAGAAGGGGTCGAAGATCTTGTCGGCGGCCTCTTTCGGTATGCCATGTCCGGTATCGGAGACGGTAAGTTTCACGATGTCCCTCTCACACGCGAGTCCAAATCGTAAGGTGCCACCCTCTGGCATCGCATGGACGGCGTTCATGATGAGATTGATCAACACTTGGTTCATCTGATCGCTGTCCGCTACGACGCGCGGGCAATTGGGATCTATGTGCATCGAGACTTGCACGTGATGATTGGACAATCGCTCATGGAACATCTCGATACTGTTCTCGATCACCTCTTGCATGACCACGGGGACAGGCTGAGGTGGTTTCCTTCGAGCGAATGTCAGGAGTTGATTCATGACTCTGGTGATTCGCTCGACCTGAGCCACGATCGTTTGCAGCCCTTTCTTGACCGGCTCGTCGGCTACCCGATCCAAAAGATATTCGGCGCGACCGAGGATCACGTTCATCGGCGTGCCGATTTCATGCGCCATGCCGGAGGCCAGCGTTCCCAGCTCGGCGACACGCTCGGTGCGCCGGAGCTGTTCTTGCAATCGTGTACGTTCGGACACGTCGCGAAGAATGGCCGTCAAGAAATGATTTCCTTCGACAGTGACATGGGAAATGGAGGCTTCGAGGGGGAATTCAACGCCATCCGCGCGCAGACCCAACACCGTTCCGAGCTGCCCCATTCTTCGGCTCGTAACGCCCGACTGTCCAAACCCTCTCACATGCTGACGATGGGCTTCTCGATAGCGAGGCGGAATGAAATTATCAAGCGGTTGACCGAGGGCGTCTTGAAAAGAGCATTGGAACATGCGCTCGGCGGCATCGTTGAACACCACGACCTTCTGCTCGTGATCGACCGTGATAATCGCATCCATCGCGGATTCGATGATGCCTTGGAGCCGGAGCTGGCTGAGCATGTATTGCTCTTCGGCCCGTTGTCGGCCAGCGACCGCGCCCATCACGGCCGTTTCCGCGTGGGCCCTCGCTTCTTGTGCGGCCTCCATCAACCCTTCGGCGTGCCATCGCTCCATACGTTCTGACACCAGGTCCTGCGTGGCCTTCGCCTTGGTGACCTCGGCATTCAGCAAATCTGACTGCATCCGCTTCAGCTTGACCAGGCCGGATGCGACAAGCCAAAGCACGAACGTTCCTAATGCCCGGTTCGTCATGCTGTACGGAAGAAGTAGGGCGGCCGGTTTCCACGCCAAGTCGGCCCAAAGCAACACGGTTGCAGCGAAGAAGAAATACAACGGATCGCGCGGCCGCTGGGAAAAGAACGTCAGAAGAAGGGGAAGGATGTAGAGGACCGAGACGGCAAGTCCGACGGGAGTCAGCAGATCGACGAGAAAAATACCGATGGTCAGGAGAAGGATCATCCAGCGCGCATGGCGGGGCACGATCTCAATAGGAACTTGCATGGGCACGATCCCGCCGACCAGTCAAAACGTGGTCACACTTCGGACTGCGGCGTCCCTTCGATTTCTGCGAGCTTTCTATACAGTGTTTTGCGATCGATACCGAGCACCTGGGCGGCTTGGTACTTGTTCCCTCCCGTTTTCTCAAGGATTTTTTTGATGTATTCCTTCTCGATCTCATGCAGCGGCAATGTCTTTTCCGCAGCTTCTTCCAACACACGTCGGTCGCCTCGTGCCCCCTGCACGCCAGGGGGCAGATCGTCGGGCGTGATCTTTTCTCCTCGACTGAGGGTCACTGCCCGCTCGACGACATTCTCCAACTCTCGAACATTTCCAGGCCACATGTAGTCCATCAACATCGCCAACGCGGCTTCCGTGACGCCTTTCACCTCCTTGCCGCGCGCCGTTCCGCACTTTTTGAGAAAGCCGTCCACCAGTAACGGAATGTCTTCTCGGCGATCTCGGAGCGGCGGCAGCTTGACCTCGATGACGTTCAGTCGATAGTACAGATCTTCACGGAATCGCTTCGCTTTGACTTCGTCAGCGAGATGAAGGTTGGTGGCTGCGATGATCCGCACATCCACGGAGACCGGCTTGGTGGCGCCGATCCGCCGGATTTCCTTCTCTTGAATGGCACGCAACAGTTTGGCCTGCAATGTGATCGGCAATTCGCTGATTTCGTCCAGAAACAGCGTGCCTTTATGCGCCTCCTCGAATAAACCGTGCTTGTCTCCCTTGGCATCGGTAAACGATCCGCGCATGTGTCCGAACAGCTCGCTTTCCAAGAGCTGGTCGGGAATGGCGGCACAGTTGACGGGAACAAAAGGAGCATCCTTACGATCGCTGTTGTAGTGAATCGCCTTCGCCACCAGTTCCTTGCCTGTCCCGCTCTCTCCCGTAATCAATATATTGGTCGGACTGTTCGCGACCCGGCGGATCAACTCGAACACCTCTCGCATCGGTTTGCTCTTTCCAAGAATCTGACTGAAGCTAAACTCCTTACCCACTTCACGCCTGAGGCGATTGATTTCGCTTCTCAGCAGCGCTTCGCGGAAGCCCCGTTCGGTGGCTCTCACGAGGTCGTCGTTCTTCACCGGCTTCATCAGATAGTCATAGGCGCCTTGCTTCATGGCTTGAATAGCCGTTTCCACGCTTCCGAAGGCGGTCATCAGGATCACGTTGGTATCGGCCCACGATTGTTTGATCTGGGTGAGAAGCTCAATTCCTTGCATCCCTTTCATCCGTAAATCCGTGAGCACGACCGGAAATTCTCTGTCTCGGAGGCTTGCTAAGGCTTCCTGTCCATTGGAGGCGAGCGTCACGGTATAGCCATGTTGTTCCAGCACGTCCCGAAGCAACGCCCGCATCTCGTGATCGTCGTCGACTACCAGCACATTGCGGACGGCGTTGAGCATAGAATACTCCGATAGGGGAGCCACTATTATCAAAATGAGGAGGGCAAATCCAGTTGTGCTGGACCGTCAAAATTCTCTCTGTGCATGCGCGGCTCTGGCTGTTGCTTACGTCTCACAGTGTTCTAGCGGGGACAGCGCAACAACCTTGATGTCTCTCTTCCTGATCTGAGCTACGTTCACGGCGAGCCTTGACGACGGGGCCATGCGTGGCAGGTCGAATCCCGGAGGTCGCCCCCGTGAGACTGTCATACCTCCTCTAGCCCGACATGCCCCCGCAGGACATTATAGTCGTATGCCCGGTGGCCTGCTCGTCGTAGGCCGAGATCGTTGCGTTCCATCTCGTCGATCAAGCCTTTGACGTTTTGGCGCGTGGTCATCGATGCTGAAGCGTGGCGAGGTGTTTTTCCACCCAACATCGCGTGGCCTTGATCTGACCATTCAAGGTATGCCTTTTCAAGAAAGGCTTTGAGCAAGGCCAGATCCTCTTCGGGCGTCACCACGACGGTCAATGGCTCTTCAGACATGAGTTGGTCAATGGGGAAGCGAACGGTCGGCGGCGTGACAGTTTCTTGCCGGAAATGTAACGCAAATCCGAACGTCTTCGCCAGTTGATGCTTCATTAGATTCAGTCGTTCCGGGCTATCGCATTCCACGAAGAGTTGGGAAGAAGTGAGTGTGAATCTCGCCGAGATCGCCGTCGCTTGCGCTCCTGTGTGACGCAGGACCCACGATCGTGAACTCGCACTATTTGAGCCTGAAGGATCTTGTTGTATCGGCAGGGCTGGCGTTTCCGGTTCCACGCCCTCAGTCCCGGAAAGACCTTGAGCAAAAAGTTGATAGTCGTGGTGATCGTACATTGCGATGGTATAAAGATAGGGCTCTTTCTCCGGAGTCCGGTATTGAATATGGATGAGGGCATCGGCTAACGCCGAAAAGCGCAGGGAAGCAAAGGCCCAGAGCAGGACGTGGCCGAACCGTTTTACGTACTCCTGCCACTCGCCGAGCACCAGCTCGCCGGTGGACATCTCGAGACTGCGCTCCCATTCTCGCGTCTGTTCATAGAGCATCTTGGCATCGGCCTGCGAGAGTATGATGCCGCCGCCAGCCCACACTGCCTTCCCTGAGTCGCCATCGCTTGGATCACGCACCACGCGCGTCAGCAGCACTTGGCCGTCTCTGAAATCCCGGGAGAAATCCCCGCCAGGCAAGTGGATTGTGGTTCGGTCTCCGAGCGAGCGAAGCACAAGTGCCTCACCCGACTTGGGCGCGCTGATCAGCTCCAGTACATCGAGATAGGAGTGCTTCAAAGGGTCGAGCCACACACGCTCCTCTTGAGGGATATGTTCCGTAATCACGTCCCGAAGCTGTTCAATCAGCGTCAATTGTCCGTCTTCTGGATAGAAATCACAGTACAGAATGAGGTCTGCGAGTTCTATTTCTTCGGTAAGGGGAGTGATAAGTGATCCTTCACGCTGTGGGCTATACTCCTTGAGCGCTCGCGTGAGTGCCAACTCCCGTTGTGAAGCGAATCCTGACTGCAGCGACAGAGACTCCAGTCTCTTAAGCACTGCTTCGAGAGCAGGTGGCTTGGGGGGCCAGAATCCTCTTACCTGATCATGTACTAACTTGATCATTCGCGTGTTCCCTCAGCATTCGCTCAGCCTCGAGCCAATCTTGAAGTGCATTGCCGTCCTGTCTTCCTCCCTGTTCCCATAACTCATACGCCTTTTGCGAGATCAGATTCCACCTTGCAGCCGATATCCCGCCTTGCTTCTCCGGATCGTTCACAGAAGGCGACGGTACTGTCCTCGGCGATCTCTGTTTTTTGGATGCGCCAGTCATGCTCCCTCCTTTCACATCCCGTTTCCCTAGAGCTGCGAGTGCTCCCCAAGCGCGGCACTGATATTGAACACTTCGACCGATATGGAACAAGAATCTACGGAAGCCGTTATTCGACAGAAGACACACAAACGGCCGGCGTCAAGAGAGATCATCTGAGCAAAGCCGGTGCCATCATACCCAATTCTGCTTGCTGCGATTACATCCAGCCAGGCCGCGGTTCTGGGACGCAGGACCCCATCGGCGGCGGATGAGCACCATTTCAATGGGGGGTCCTGCTACACTGGGCCTCACGAAACTGTGGCGGAAGGCGACAGAGCGCGTGCCTGTACCCTGCCGGATAGTGTCATCACCTGGCAAGTCAAGCTTTGCGAGCGTAGGCACTAGATGGCATTGCTCTTGCTCGGCGTTGAACAGCGAAACCCGCGATGGAGGAGGCAGGTTGCGTCGGAACCGATGAGTGACGAAAGGGGCCCTCTGCATGAATACTCTGCTCGCCGTCGACGGATCCGACAATGCTTACGAAGCTGTCCGGGCTTTGAAACATTTCCGTCGAGCCGACACAGTCATCCTGCTTCATGTATTGGATGTGCCCCGGCCGGCTTATCCCATGATGGTCCCTGAAGTCGCTGAGGAGTTATATCGGACGGTAGAAAAGGGAATGAGGGAGGATGGTCAACGGCTTCTGAACCATGTAGCGTCGTTATTGCCCGCCGGCGCCGGGCCGGCCCGCAAACGACTGGAGGTCGGTTCGCCCGCCGAGCTGATACTGAAAGAAGCCGATCAAGGAAAGGTCGATCTAATTTTAATGGGCTCCCGCGGAATAGGTCCGGTCAAGGAACAGCTCTTTGGAAGCGTGTCACATCGTGTCTTGACGCTGGCCTCCGCCGCCACCGGCATCATCAGCGCACCGTTGAAAGCCCTGAACCGCGTCTTGCTTCCGCTCCAAGGACCGGAAGATGCTGAGGCGGCTGTGAAATTCTTGGGCACGAAGCCGTTTCGAGGTGAGGTAGAGCTGATCCTGCTCACTGTGTTCCCCACGACGATCACCCCGCGGCCGCTCGATCCAGGGATGGCAATCTCCATGGAACAACAGGGACTGGATAGCGCCAAAGAATTTCTCACCGTTACTGCGTCCAAACTCATTCCGCTCGGGTACAAGACCCAAACACTTGCCGTGCCGGGAGTCCCAACCAGCATGATTATGCTTGAAGCAGAAAAACTGAGGCCTGACCTGATCGTCATGGGTACGCATGGACGGAAGGGTCTCAGCCGATTTGTCTACGGCAGTGTCTCGCACGCCCTACTGCATTCTGCCCGCTACCCCATACTCGTCTATCGATAGAACAACCGATGAGCATTCCCCGACTGACGGTTGTTCCGTGAGCTATGGCAACAGCCGCATGCGGGACATTGGTCCCATAACGCTACAGATGTGTATATCAGCGAAGATGCCCACGTCCATCATGGCGCTTAAGATGAAGCATTTGCTGAATAATTAATTCCCGAGCGGCCCTCTGTGGTTATGGCACCGACAATGCAATCCCTCTGCTTACACGACGACCTTCACGGCTCTGCTCCACGTTTACGCCTCGATGACGAAGCGCATTACCATTATTCAAGGCCATCCGGACGCCGATTCCCGTCACTTTGGCCATGCATTGGCGGACGAGTATGCCAATGGCGCGAGAGACGGCTGTTATGACGTGCGCAAGGTAGACGTTGGGCAGTTGGATTTTCCTCTCCTTCGGAGCAAGGAAGACTTCGAGAAGGGTGCCTTGCCGGTTGGGCTCGTACAAGCGGTAGAGGCAATCCAGTGGGCCGATCATCTTGTGATCATTTACCCGCTCTGGCTCGGTTCAATGCCGGCGCTCTTAAAAGGGTTCTTCGAGCAGGTGTTCCGGCCTGGAGTGGCGTTTGAATATCAACCGAACGGCAAGATGCCAAAAAAACTTTTTACTGGCAAGACCGCACGGCTCATTGTCACTATGGGCATGCCGGCCTTCCTGTATCGCTGGTTCTTCTTCGCCCATAGTCTCAAAAGTCTCAAACGTAATATCCTTGAGTTCTGTGGGATTACTCCTGTGAAGGCGACACTCATCGGAAATGTCGAGGGTCTGCGGCCGGAACAGCGAACAATTTGGCTAGACAAGGTGCGAAAACTCGGTGAAATGTCTCAGTGACCTTTCCCGGGAGCCATGAGCGGTCGCACGTGCTCGATTTCAAGGTCCTGTGCCGGAACACTCACTGCCGGCAGCAGCCGGTAACGTAGGCGTCAACAACGAGGAGGTTTTCATGTCGATACGTTCACATTCGGGCGCATCTCTATTCCTGCTTCTGGGTCTCTTCGGGCTATCAGCCTTACCCGCGGAGTCGCAATCCGAGCAGGTCGTCGAAGTTGTGGTCAAGGACTTCACGTTCGTCACCAAGCAGGAAGTGCTCCGATTAGGGCTTCCCACGGTGATCAAAATCGTGAACAAAGATAACGAGCGCCATGATTTTGGTTCAACCATGTTTGAGGGTCTTCAAGCCAGGATTGAGAGAGACGGGGTCATAGTCTATGGACGCGGCCTTGGGGGAGTCATGCTGGATCCAAAGCGGGATGCGACGATTCGGTTCAACATGGAACGACCCGGTCGCCACACGTTTCGGTGTTCGATCCATCCAAACATGAAGGGGGAGCTGTTACTGCTGAGTACCGAAGCCGTCTGAAGTGCTGTTGGCCTTGGATTGTTAGGAAGGCACGAATGCACTGGCGGATGCACGCGTCAGAATGAGCAGCTTGGTGATCATCAACCGGCCATTCGCCGCGATGGACGGCGCACTATGATTGCAACCGGGTTCTTACGAACGCCACGCACCTGTGAAATGTATGAATCCAATACCGGCCGCCTGACTCATACAGGGCGTGCGCGTTTAATTCACAACCCTTATGCCCCAAGGAGGTTCTTATGCCCAGATCGTTTCGTTCACTGAGTGTCATGAGCGCAGCTGCCTTCTTTCTGCTTGTCTGTACGACTGTGCCCGCAAGCGCTGCCGAACCTGCGTCACCGGTTGAAGGATTCGATATCCATGTCCAAGCTCCTCATCTGATGCCCAACGGAGAGCCGGGTGGGCCTTTCCACCACTATTGCAAAGGCATCTCCGATAAGATACTCCAGTGCCTCTTGTTCGAGTCGACCGATCCCAAGGCCAAACTCGTGGCCATCGAGTATTTTGTCTCCAAAGATCTCACAAGAAAACTGCCGGCGATTCAATGGCACCGGCATTTTCACGATCATAAAGTTGAAATTGCCACCGGTCGAGTTCAAGTGCTTGACATGCCGGCTGAGCAGGCTGCAAAGGTGGCAGAGGCCGCTTCCGCCACCGATGGCGTGATTTATCATCTGTGGCAGAAGGGGCTGGAGTTTCCAGATGGATCCGTCAGTTTTCCGCAATCTCTCGGACATACGTTCCCAGGGCATGCCCAAAAGTAAGTGTGGGGTGGGAAGAGAAGAACTGCTCCCGTCATCGGGGGCAGTTCGATCAGCGAAGGCCTGAACGATGAGGACGCTGGTAGCGGCTATTCTACTGATGATAGGCGTAGTCGGATTACCGGTCGATCCGACCATCGCTTCGGATGCCGCGGTACTACAACCACGAGTTCCTTCCGATCAACTCGATGAGGCGCGGACGTGGAAGAATCTCCTTGAAGCCACACCCGAGAACATCGAAAAGGGCAAAGCCATTTTTCACGGAAAAGCATTTTGCGTTACGTGTCATGGACGAGATGGAAGGGGGCTCGGTGACATCCCCGGTCTCGTCGGTAGGCTTCCGCGCAATTTCACAGACAAAGCCTGGCAAGCCGCTCGCACCGACGGGGAACTAATGTGGATCCTCAAGAATGGCAGTCCGGGAACCGATATGGCTTCGTTCATTCCGCTCATTCTGACCGAAGAAGAGGCCTGGTATGTGCTGCTGTATGTAAGATCTTTCGGCCGGCCCTGATCTATGCTCTTGTCGGGCGCTGGACATCGCCGGCTTCGACGCCGGTGGGTCGTGCTTGTCACAATTGTCTTCGCCGTGACCGGGGCTCCGGTCCAATCCAAGGCCGAATGGGCGACGATTGCTGAAGAAAAGACGAGCTATACGACGGACGCGTTTCAATTTTCAGCAGCCAGACGATTGGCGCTTACCGAGGATCCTTCCCAGCCGACTGTTGTGCCCCTCGACAAGCAGGAGGACGTCATATGGGAGCCATCAGTGGAGGTCATCCAATCCTCCTCCAATTCCCTGGGACGCAATGATCTCTCGGTCAAGGCGCACGGATACATTTACACGAATAACCCGATTTTCAATCACGGCGATTATCGAATACAGGACCGGCAATCACTCGGTCCGAACACCTCAATCCTGCTGCGCTATCGCTATGTACCCAACCTCTTCCTTGGCCCAAACTTTGAACGGCGCACCGGAACCAGATCGATTCAGGAAGAACGGGTGACCTCGCATCAGTGGCGGGCTGAGCTTGAGCGTCGTCTCGCCGAGAAATGGACCGCCGTGCTCGTTGGACGGTACGGGCTCCGGCTCTACAATGAGGCCTTTGCCGAACGAGACACCACGTTCTATGGCGCAGGGCCGCGGATCGAGTACCGCCCGACGCACTGGACAACTCTCACGCTCGGCTACCTCTATGAGCGCGGTCTGGCAGATGGACGTGACGAAATACAGTTCGCTGATGACGTGTCGTACTACCTCAATATGTTTTCGGTGGGGACGGAACTTCGGCTGACTGCCCGGGTGGAACTGAATCTCGTCTATGTCTATCTGAGAAAAACGTTCACGAGCGGCTTGGCCGGGGACTCACATGTCGACCGTCTCGATTCCACGCATCAGGGGCTCGCTGAGGTTCGGTATCACGTGACGCCTGTCGGCATGATCACGCTCGGCTTCCAACATACCCAGCGCGCGTCGACAAATGCGTTGAGGAATTTCAACGACACAATCGTCTCGATCGGCGGGCAGTATCGATTTTAGTTTGATCGCTCGCCGTCAGTTCCGCATAGCGAGGTTTATTGCGGAAAAGAACCGCTGAATAGCCAAGGAGGCAGTATGTTTCAGAGGAATGCTGTGGTTGCCGTCATCACGCTGTCTGTGCTTCTCGCAGGACAGCCGTCGTTCATCCACGCAGGCAATGCCGACGTGGCGGCAGGCAAGCGTATCTATCTTGAAGTGTGCAAGACGTGCCATGGACTGGACGGAAAGGGACCCGGCGTCATGAAATTCAACCCGCCGGCCGCCGACTTGACCAGCCAACAGGTGCAGGGCAAGCTCGATTCCGGGCTCTACAAGTCGATTCACGAAGGGCGAGCCAACACGGCCATGGGTGCGTGGACATATGCATTGTCGGATCAAGAAATTCGGGACGTCGTGGCCTATATCCGAACCTTAGGCCAAACCCTTTCAACACCGTAAGGCTGTGCGGAGAGTGTGAAACGCACTCAACTTAGTTTTGAGGCGTCGGCCCGGTGAGGATCAACCGTCCTGCAACACATCGGAGGTGGAATGCATGCTGGGAGGGACCTGCGCCTCCGCTTTAGCCACGACGCCTCTCATTGTGCGCCGGACAAGGGGATGGCCGGGTCAGGCCAGGCGGTACTGTCGTTCGCTCGTTCAAACAGGCTGTATCAAGTTGCCCCTGTGTCAAACCGACGGCCTCGGCCAGCTTCGCAGCGCGCAAGTCCGCCAAACGGAGATCCGCGCCATCCATTTGCGCAGCAGTGAAATCGGCCCCTGGGCATGAGGCCTCTTGGAGGTTGGCTTCCTGCAGATTGGCATGAGCAAGGTTCGTATTGCTCAAATTGGCCCGTTTCAAGTTTGCGGCAACCAAATTCGCCGATTCAAGCTTCGCGTTGCTGAAGGTGGCCTTCTGCAATACCGCTCTGGGGGCGTACACGTCGGTCAGGTCCGCTTTGGTAAAGACGGCGCCGCTGCCTCGCGCGCCGATCAAGACCGCCTGATGAAGTCTGGCGTCGCGCAAGTCAGCCTCATCGAACACCGCATGATACAAAATCGCCCTGTTCAGATTCGCCGACTGTAACTTGGCCTTGACTAGACGGGCCCCTTCAAAATTGACTCCCTCAAGATCGGCACGTTGCAGACCCGCCGCGTGAAGATTCGCGAACCGAAGGTCAGCGCCTCGGAGCAAGGCATCAGGAAGGCTGGCTTCCGTCAACTCGGCTTCATCCAGAAAGGCGCCTTCTAAATCAGCCTCGATCAGGCGGGCGCCCGACAGGAGTGCATGGTCGAGAAGGGCACCCTCCATATGGGTCTTGTTGAGGATGGCCCTGGTCATATTCGCCCGGCGGAGATCGGCTTGCAGAAGATCAGCTCCGGACAAGATTGCACGGTGGAGATTAGCGCCGTAGAAGAACGCCTCGACGAGGTTCGCATTGCTGAAATCGGCCGTTGCCAGATCCGCGCCTTCGAAATGAGCCCGTTCGAAGGTGGACTCGTGCAGTTGCGCTCCGATCAACGTCGCGTCAAATAGCGCCGCCTCATCTCCTATGGCTCGAAAGAGATTGGCGTGGGATAATCGCGCCTTGCGGGCATCGGCTCCTGAAAGGTTGCTGTCCACGAGAACGGCGCTGGTGAGGTCTGCTCCCGCGAGGCTGGCCTGAGTTAGTAGGCTTTGAGACAGATTGGCCTGCCGTAGCATGGCCCCTTCCAGGTTGGCGCGCTCCAAGTTGGCGCCGTTGAGCGAGGCTTGACGAAGGTCCGATTGGCAAAGATCCGCACGCTGGCCACCCTCATACCATTGTTCCAGCCATCGTCCGTGCGATTGCACGATGGAGTGCAGCCTGCTCGCAGCAACCGCCTTTTTTTTATAGGGGCTGGTGCATCCGGACGCATTGGACATGTCCGCCGGCCAGGTCTCCGTCAAGGCCGCGCCGACGAAGATCACGGCGAAGCCCAGCCTCACGACCGCCCGGCCGAGAACCCTATGTGCGCTTGTCATATGACTTTCCTTTTATGAATGGACTCATGACACCCAGGAACCGACATGTGTGATCAATGGACGCCTGCGAAGGCAATCACCGGGCCTGCTGAGACAGAAAACGGACGTAAGCCAAGACGTCAGACATTTCTTCATCCGTGAGTTCGCCGCGCCAGGAATGCATCGGACTGAAGACAACCCCGTGCTCAATGGTCCTCAACAGTTCCTCGTCAGATTTCAGGAAGGATCCAAACCGTTGGAAGTTGGCCGGTGCGACTCTCAATGATGCCGCGGCCGGTCCGTCGCCACGCCCGCTCGTGCCATGACAGCTCAAACAATGGCGTTCATACACTGCCTTGCCACGCGAGAGGTCGGGAGGATAGTCCTGAGCCAGAAGCATCGCAGGCACTGCAAGAGAGGCGATCATCAGAACACTTTTTCGTGCAACCAGGGGCAGGGTCATGTCAGCTCTTCTTGATGGTATGGGCGATGAAGGAGGTGTACAGCTGCTTCGTATTCGTGCTGCTACACGCCGGACACTTCGCGATGCCGGCTTCATGTTCCTTCAATGTCAGCACTACCAAAGACTCTTTCCCGCAGTCTAAGCATTTGTAGTCATACATGGGCATGGAACACCTCCCCCACCCTTGTTGCCCTGATTTCCAGCCGAGAATCGTCGTCCCGGTAGGCACTTCTGTGGTCATCAGATCAGTGGCTGTCGCCATCATCTTGCCTCATTTACGGCGCCTGCAGTCGAAGGA
>Ga0307416_100001377_pt1 | contig 13141 bp, 12 predicted proteins | sample DK1Cmetagenome_2_FD_203821 | JGI IMG/M metagenome (GOLD analysis project Ga0307416, IMG submission 203821) | Maize rhizosphere microbial communities from greenhouse at UC Davis, California, United States - DK15-C-3 | ecosystem: Host-associated > Plants > Roots > Rhizosphere > Soil | place...
TGACGAAGAGATCGTCGCGGACTTTAATCGTCGAAAGCTCGGCTGGCTTCTCCCCGAACTGCGCGTAGACGTATGAGCCAAACAGAACGACACACAGGACGACGATCAGACCAGCGCGACTTTTCATAGAGAACGGCTCCTCACGGATGGGCGCGCGAATCGTACCCCATTCAGAACACTTCAGGCGATGGCGTCAGGACTTGACGAGCGCGACCGCCCATCTACCCATCTACCCAGCCACCCAGCTCCCTACATCGGCCAGAATGTCCCCCATGCCAAATCGCCGTCAGTTCGTCCAGGCTGTAGCCGGCGCGGCTGCAGGAGTGCTCGGTTCTCGCGGGCCCGTGTTCGGGCAGGCGCAGGCCCCGGCGCGGCGTCAGATTTCGATCGCCGGTCGGCGTGTGCCGGTGGTGGACATTCACGCGCATTGCGGAGTGGCCACGGTCGCGCCTGTCGTCAAGGGGACGGCGTTCGAGGCCAACGGCAACGTCGCCGGGGGACAGGTGTTGAACGCGGCGCGCATCGCCACGATGGACAGCCAGGGCGTCGACTACCAGGCGCTCAGCATCAACGGGTTCTGGTGGTACGCGATCACCGACCGCGACCTGGCGGACCGGATCGTCCGGGCGCAGAACGAAGGGCTCGCGGCATGGTGCCGTCAGCATCCCGATCGTTTCGTGGCGTTTGCCTCCTCCTCGCTGCAGTTCCCGGATCTCGCCGCCGCGCAGATCGAGGACGGCGTCAAGCGGCTCGGCCTGCGGGGCGCGGCGATCGGCGGCCACGTCAACGGACAGGATTTGTCGGACCCGCGGTTCGATCCGTTCTGGGCGAAAGCGGCGCAGCTTGGCGAGCTGGTGTTCATGCACCCGAACGGGGCCGAGAACATCATCCGCACCGGCGCGCTCGGCGGACGGGGCGACCTCGGCAACATCATCGGCAATCCGCTGGAGACGACGTACTTCCTCTCGCGGCTCATTTTCGACGGCGTGTTCGACCGTTTTCCTACGCTGAAGGTCGGCGCCGCGCATGCCGGCGGCTATCTGCCGTCGTACTTCGGCCGTACCGAGGTTGCATGTGACGTGAGGCCAAATGCCAAGTGCGCCAACACCAAGCGGCCGCGCGAGTATCTGCGCAGCCAGATCCTTGCCGACACCATGGTGTTCAGCGACGAAGGGCTTCGCCATCTGGTCGCCGAGATGGGCGCCAACCAGATCGTCTACGGGACCGACGTGCCATTCAACTGGCCGCTGACACTCGATATCGTGCTGAAGGCGTCATTCCTCAGCGAGGCGGACAAGACGGCGATTCTCGGCGGGAACCTGATGCGCCTTTTGCGGATTCGGTAGCCGGGGCGTGGGGCGCGCCTTGTCAGGCGCGCCTCGCGGACCTCACAAGGTCCGCGCCACGCTACTTCGCTCTCCCCGTATAGCCTCTTCTTGGTTGTCCTTTGTGGCTGAACCGCATCGACGTGCAAATCGTTTGATAATGCATCATGCGAGCATCGGACCCGCAGTGGTCCAGATCTTATACGCGCATCGTTCTCGTGTTCGTGTGCGTCGCCGCCGCGACGATCACCGCGCACGCGCAGGCGCCGGAATGCCGCGACGCGCAGGAATGCCGCGAGCTGGCGCTGGAAGCCCGCGGGCGCGGCGCCTACGAGGCTTTCCATGACCTGGCGTGGCGCGCGGTGCAGACGGGCCGCCCGAACGATCCCGACCTGATGTACCTGCTGGCACGCGCCCAGGCCCTCAGCGGCCGCCGGCGAGATGCGGTGGTCATGCTTCGCCGCCTGGCTGAATCCGGCTTCGCCATCGACACCGCCGACGAGGACTTCCGGCGCGTCCGCGAACTGGCGGATTGGCAGTACGTCGCGGCGCTTGCCAACCGTTCACGAACGACCGCAGCCACTCCCGCCCCAGCTCCGGCTGCAGCTCCCTCGCCGGCTCCACCTGCCGCGGTGGCGCCCGCGCCAGCTGCTCCCGCTCCGTCTCCGGCCGTGCTCCCGTCAAAGCCGATCCGGTCCGCCGCGCGCGCTGCGGCACCGCGCCTGGCACGACCCGTTTCGCCTCCGTCCGCATCAGCCGCGGCGTCGGCGGCGGTCACGGGCGCCCCTGACAAGGGGCGCCCCACGATCTCGATACCAGCACCGCCCGCGGCGGCGGCTGCGGCCCCGGCGCCCGCTGTTGTACGGCGAATGCCGCCGCTCAAGCCGGCTATCGTCGAGGACGCGGCGCGGTTCTCGACCCCGGCATTCACGGCGGCTGGCCTAGCCTACGACGCGATCTCGCGGCGGTTCCTCTTCGGCGATGTCACCGGACGCCGGCTCTTCGTCGTCGGCGAAGGGTCGGATCGCACCGTTGACCTGGTGCGTGCGGATTCCGCGGGCTTCGACGACGTCACGGCAATCGCCATCGATGCAAAGCGCGGCGATCTCTGGGTTGCCAGCACGGCGGCGGACGGCAGCTCCGCCGCTGTTCATCGTCTCCAGCTGATTTCCGGGCGGGCCCTGACGAAGCTCGCCGTCCCGGTTCAAGCCTCCGTGCGTTTGAGCGACCTTGCCGTGGCTGGGGATGGCACGTTGTTCATCCTGGACAGCGATACGCCGCGGGTGCTCGTCCTGCGGCCCGGCGGGTCAGTCGTCGAACCGCTGATGCGGCTGACGACGCCGAATCCGATCACGCTTGCCGTAGACGAGGGCGGACAGCAGGCGTACGTGGCACACGGCGAAGGGATCGTGCGCCTCGATCTCCAGGCACGACGCTCATCGCCGCTGACGGCGGGAAACGGAATCGCGCTCACTGGTTTCGATTACATCCGCCTGCATCGCGACTCGCTCGTCGGCAGCCAGGTGCAGTCCGACGGATCCCGCGGCATCGTGCGGTTACAGCTGAGTGGCAATCGCCGCGCGGTTTCCGCGGCAACGCTGATTGAAACGCTCTCTCCTGATGCCGACACGACGATGTCGGCCACGGTCTCCGGTGACGATCTGTACTATTTCGCTGGCGCAGGATCGCAGGGCCAGGGAACGGCATCCGGATCGATGAATGTGCGCGTCAGGCGCGTCAAGCTGCGCTAGCACTCACGAGAACGACAGCGCCGTAAAGATGTCGAGCATTGCCGCTTCTGAAGGCGGCTTCACAATCGACTCGGCAAACTCGCGCGCCTGCGGATACGTCGTGGCGCGAACCTGCGCCGCCGCCTCGTCGAGGTCGTAGGCCGTGTGCCGCAGTTCGACATCGGGACCGAGAATCAGCCAGTCCGCGCCGGGCTTCCCGAACGGCATTCCCACGCTGCCGGCATTGACGACCCGCACACCCGCCACGACGCGATCGAACTGCATGTGCGTATGACCGCACACGACCAGAGCGGCGTCGACCCCGCTGAAAACAGGCGCAAGCGCGTCTTCGCGCGTCAACCGGGTAAAACTGTCCGTCTCGCTGTGGGGCGTGGCATGGCAGAAAAGCACCTCGCCGACTTCGTCGATCGTCCTGCGACAGGTCTTCGGCCAGCGCGGCAGCGGACCGCATCCTGATGAAATCTGCGCCGCGGTCCAGCGGAACGTTTCCTTCACACTCTCGGGTGGGGGGGTGCCGGACGTGGTCCCCCAGTAAGTAACCGACGAGGGATCGTCCGCTTCGATTTGCGCCAGCGCCGCTAATTCGCCGTTGCCGTGAATGAACCGCACCGGCACCTGCAGGCTCAAGAGCAGCGTCAGCGTTTCGCACGGCATCGGACCCGGCAGCACGTCGCCGCCGACGACGATCTCGTCCACGCGCTCGCGGTAAAGCTCTGCGAGCACCGCTTCGAGCGCTGGCAGGTTGGCGTGAATGTCGTAAAGCGCCGCGATTCGCATGCGTTCGGGTTTGCCTGGGTTGCCTGGGCTACCTAAGGTTACCGCCTCGGCGTCGGCGATATGATTCGCCGCGTCCCCATTCATGGCCACGCCGTCGACCGACGAGATCCCGACCAACCTGCTCTGGAATCCGGACCTGGCTCCGACGACGCCAGCGCGCCGGACCTGGACGGCCTACGACATGGCCGCGCTCTGGATCAGCATGAGCGTGGTCCTCACCACTTACACCCTGGCGTCCGGCCTGATGCAGCAGGGGATGCGCTGGTGGCAGGCGATGCTGACCATCCTGCTGGGGAACCTGATCGTGCTGGTGCCGATCGTTCTCAACGCGCATGCGGGCACGAAGTACGGCATCTCGTTCCCCGTTTTGTGCCGGGCCAGCTTCGGCGTCCGCGGCGCCAACGTGCCGGCGGTGCTTCGCGCGCTGGTGGCGTGCGGCTGGTTCGGGATTCAGACGTGGATCGGCGGATTGGCCCTGAATGCCCTGCTCTCCGCCGCGCTGCCGGCGTGGGCGACGCTGCCGGGCAATAGCTGGATTGCGTTCGCGGCCTTCTGGCTGCTGCAGGTCGCCGTTATCATCCGCGGCGTCGAGGGCATCAAGATCCTCAACAGCTGGTCGGCTCCGCTGCTGCTGGCGGGCGGGCTGCTCCTGCTCGGATGGGCCATCGGCAACGTCGGCGGCCTCGGGCGCCTGCTCAGTGAATCAGAGCGGCTGCAGACGTCCGACACGCCGTTCTGGCGGCTGTTTCCTGCGGCGCTGACCGCCAACGTCGGCTACTGGGCGACGCTGAGCCTGAACGTCCCGGACTTCTCCCGCTACGCGCGCAGTCAGCGGGCGCAGGCGATCGGCCAGGCGATCGGGCTGCCGCCAACGATGACGCTGTTTGCATTCATCGGCGTCGCGGTGACGAGCGCGACGATCGTGCTGTTCGGAGAGGCGATCTGGGATCCCGTTGCAGTGATCGCGCGAATCGGCAGTCCACCAGTGATCATTTTCGGCGCGCTGATCGTCGTCGTCGCGCAGCTCACCACGAACATGGCGGCCAACGTCGTGTCGCCGGCAAACGACTTCTCGAGCCTGGCCCCCACCCGCATCAGCTACGTGGCCGGAGGGCTGATCACCGCCGTCATCGGCATCGTGATGATGCCGTGGAAGCTATACGCGGACGCGGCGGCCTATATCTTCACCTGGCTGGTCGGGTACTCGAGCCTGATGGGCGCCATCGGTGGAATCCTGATCGCGGACTACTGGGTGCTGCGACGGCGGCAGCTTTCGACGCCGGACCTCTTCGACGTGAATGGGCGATACCGGTATTCGAATGGCGTCAACTACAGAGCGATGGCCACGCTGATCGTGGCGATGCTGCCGGTGATTCCGGGCTTCCTGCGCGCGGCGGTCACACCCGGCGGCCAGGTGGCGTCTCCTACCTGGCTGGACTGGATCTACAGCTACGCGTGGTTCGTCACGTTTACGATCAGTTTCGTGCTCTATCTGCTCCTCACGATCCCAACCGCAGCGGCTGCAACGGATCCGGACTGACGCATGGACGACATTGCCCGCGAGGGCGACACGCTAGCCTTCGAGCCGGCGCTTGAGCAGCGCCAGATCCTTCTGATTGGCGCGGCGCATCGCCATGGCCATGAACGGAGCCAGCAGCTTCGAGAATCCGGACGGCGTTCCTCTATTCCGAAGCGTCATACGCGTCTGGCCGTCGGCAACCGTTTCCCATGTATAGGTCGTCTCCATTGGAAACGGGCCTTCGGCGGTGCGCATGACGAACCGCTCTTCGGGGGCGAATTCGACGACCTCGTACGTGTACGCGAGGCTCCGGCCGAGGAAACGTGCAACAAAGGCGATCCGCGAACCAATCTGGAGGGGGCGCGGCGTTTTCCACTCGACCGATTTGATGTTGACGTACCAGTTCGGCGGTTGTCCGGGTTGGCCGCGTACTCGGCGACTTCCCGTGCCGGCCTGTCGATGACCGCTTTCGTCGACACGTCAACCATGACGGACCGGGACGGGCTGTTGTTGCGTGCGCATCGACGTAGTAGCGTAATCGTATGAAGGGGTCAGCAAAACGGCCATGAGTTTCTGCGAACACTGTCAGGGGCAGCGATTCGACCGCGCGCAGGTGCTGCGCGCGCTACGCGAGACGCAGCGGAGACTGCGGCAATCCTCCGCATCGAAGGCCGCAGAGAAGACGCTTGCGGTCGCCATCGACACGATCCGCCGTTTGGAAATTCCGCATCTGGAACCGGATGAGGACGACGTTACTGGAGAGTCCGTTCACTGAGCATGGCCGCCCGTCCGTTCGAGAAATCAGGGGAGCGGACGTTTCATGAAGAGGACGTAGACGACCTTGCTGATCCAGGTGTTGAACATCGCCGTAGCGGAAACCAGCTCCCAGCCGTCGTTGCCAGCGATCGTCAGCTCGGGTTGGAGTGATTCACGGTCGGCCGTCTCCACGACCTTGTATTCCCACCTCTGTCGCACAGCTGTAGTCACGAGGCCACTATACGTGGCCGAGCCGGATGGAATCTGTAACCGGAACGCACCATTGCGAGAATCAGTGTGCAATTGCCGCCGCCACGACGCAGTTTTTGTGCAATCGCGTGCCGAGCGGCGCTACGCCGGCCAGACTCGCTGATACGACCACGCGTCGTCGGGAGAAGTCGCAACGGCGTAGACGTCGGGCAACGACATCCGTGTCCAGAACGCGAAGTCGACGCTGGCGTCCAGCGTATGGAGAAACAGTGTCAGGGCATTGCCGTGGGTTGAAATGACGACACTGCGGCTGTCGTTCTGTGTGGCGATTCGCCGGACGGCCCGGCTCACACGCGCCTGCGCTGCTGCGCTCGATTCGCCGCCGGGATGGGCAAGGTCGAAGTCGCGCCACGTCGCCTCGAGCGACGCCGTGAAGTCGTCGAGCGGACCTGATGCAAGATGACGTTCGCGCAGATCGGGATCGATCTCGATCGTCATCCCGAGGCGATTGGCCAGCGGCTGCACGGTCTGAATCGCCCGCGTGTACGGACTGGAGATGATTGCGGCGACGTCACGGCCTTCGAGAAGGTCGGCAACGCGCTGTGACTCCCGCCGGCCGGCATCGGACAGCCCGCGCATCTCGTCGGGACTGTAGTCCGAGTGCGCGTGACGAACGAGATAGAGCGTGCCCGCCAGCTACTCGATCCCCTCGACGCTGACATTCGTCTTCACCGATTTGGCGATGAAGCAGGCGTGGTGTGCCTTGTCGTGCATCGCGGCGAGTGCCGCCGCGTCGGGCGCGGCGCCGGAGAATCGAATTGCCGGCCTCAGAACGACGCGCGACATCCATTGATTGCCGTCGGCGGTCTTCTCCATGTGACCTGCCGCCGCGTCGCGATACGACTCGACGACGAATCCGCCTTTCGCGGCGAAGAACAGGAACCACAGCATGTGGCAGCTCGACAGCGACGCGACAAACGCCTCTTCCGGATCGACGCCGGCCGGATCCGAAAGCGGCACCGGCACGACCGCCGGAGACGCGGATGCCGGCACGACGGCGCCTCCGTCGAACTCCCATCGATGGCCACGGCTGTAGCGGTTGTCGACGAACTTCGCGCCTTCGGCGCGTTCCCAGATCACGGACGCCTGATGGACTGACATCTCGTGATTTTAGTCCGTCACACGCCGATGAAATACGCCGGCAACGGCAGCGCCATATCGTGTCTGACCTCTCAGTCTGTTATCGGCCTGATCGTAGTCGGGGAAACTCCTGCAGCGTGCGATCGACGAGTCCCACACCGTGCTCGATGGCCTGCGAGCGCCAGCGCTGGTCTGCCGGACAGAACAACTCCTCGAGCCGTTCTTTCGTACGCCGCGCTTCCGGCGAATCGGGCGTGCCCCAGTGGTGTGCCTGATTCTCGGCGCGGAGTCCGGCCAGCATCTGAATGGGCGGATAGGTTCCGAATTCGGCATAGGCGAACAGATAGTCGGCGGCGAAACCGCGCGCCACGCACCAGCGGCCGAATCCTCCTTTCGCGGTGTAGGCGCTCCTGCTTGATTCGGCTGTCCGGAACGAGTCCGAGCCGAACCAGTCGCTCAGCCGCCTGCGCTGGTGGTCGTTCAGCGGGTAGTCGATCAGCAGCTTGTACGTGCCGCGCGCGCCCAGTCCGGTGTGAAAGTCGAAGTGAACGACGCTCGCGCTGTCCTGCAGCCAGCGCGGGAGATGCAGGTCGAGGAGCCGGTGCATCTGTGACGGCCCAGTGCCACCGAAAAACAGTCCACGTGGATAGTCGTACTGGCCTCCCGCGATCGCCTGGCGAAGCGCCGGCATTCCGTACCTGACGATCAGCGGCAGGGCCTCGAGTGTGAACGGCTGCCACAACGAAGATGGCCGCCGCGGGTTCAGGAACGGATCGAGCTGGGCGTAGCGCTGATGCGCGCCACCAAATCGTTCACCCTCGAGGAGGAAGTTCCGGTTCGGATCGACGTTGTGTTCGTCCACGCGCCGGATCCAGGCGAAGCCGTACGGATTCAGCGCGTGAATGAACACGCACTTGACTGGCGGTGGACGTGTGGCGGCCCACTGGTCGAGGAGAGCGAGTTGCACCGCAGACCCGAAGAACCCCTCGACGCCGTGAATCCCTGATGAGACGACCAGGACGCGCTCCTGATCGCCACCCGACGAGGAGGCAACGTCGATCGTCAGCTCCTCGCCGCGAGGTCCTGCGGCGTCAATCGGGTGAGCTTGCAGCTGCCAGCCGAGGCGCGACGCCGCGTCACGAAACCGATCGCGCGCGGAGTGGTAGCGGGGAGAAAAGAAGGAGGAAGGAGGAAGGAAGAAGGAGATGGGAGGAAGGATACCGCTCCTGCCTCCTGCCTCCTACCTCCGACCTCCTTCCCAGGTCACCGTGCCACCGTCAGTTCGTCCACTACCGAAGTGACTCCGTCCGTCTCGCGCGCCAGCTGGACGGCGCGGGCACGTTCGGCCTCGCTGCCCACACGGCCGGACAGCGTGACCACAGAACCTGCGGTGTCGACGTCGATCTTCGCGGCCTTGACGCGATCGTCGAGCGCCATCTTGGCCTTGATCTTCGCCGTCAGCGCCCCCGCCTCGGCCACGCGCTTCGCTTCGTTCGCCCCCTCGGCGACGGCCGCCCCGACCTCGGCGCCGGCTTCGCGCGCTCGCGTCGTGTCGATCGGTCCGCGTTCGCCAGTAGTGGCGGCCGGCCGGTCGGAGATATCGACGCGTTCGGGACCGTCCGCACCCCAGCGGTAGCCAAAAAAGAACGCCGCAATGCCGACGACGAGCACCGCCAGCAGGATTAGTCGAAAGAGTGCCCTGATCATTTCCCGCCTCCGCCGTGCGTCGATGCAACAGGCGTGCGAGGTGGGAAGGTAGGAGGTGGAAACGAGCTAGCTCTTCGGTACGCGACGTTTCGCCCGCGCTCAGATCGGCTTCAGCGCCTTCTTCATGAAGTAGCGCGCGAAGCCGGGCGGATAATCACGCAGTTCAGCGAAACAACTGTAGCCGAGACGTTCGTAGAACCCGCGCGCCTGGAATTCAAAGGTGTCGAGCCAGGCGCTGTGACACCCGCGCTTCAACGCCTCGTCCTCGGCCCGCTTCATCAGCTCGGACCCGAGCCCGCGGCCGCGCAGTGCGTCCGGCACGACCAGCAGCTCGACGAACAGCCAATCGTAGACCGTTCGTCCCCACAGTCCGCCGATCGCACGGCCCTCAGCGTCGTCGATGGCGATGATGAGCGGGCGGTAATCGTTCCGGCCTGTCTTCGCTTCGTTGTAGGCGATGAGCGGCCCCGCGATCGCCGCGCGCAGCGCATCGTCGGGAACATCAGTCGTACGGAGAACGAAGGTCATAGACGTCAGTCGCTGTCGACGATGAGAACGAATCTCCCGTCTCTGAAGAGATACGTCGCGCCGGCCTTCTCGTAGCAATAGGCGGACACGCCATTAGTCCAGTAGGTCACCCGCTGTTCTGTTGTGTAGTCCCAGGCGCGGGTGCCTTTCGGTGCCACGCTGATCCCATCGCCGCAGTACGGTTCGCTGATCACATGAAGACTCGTCTTGCCGCCCTGTGACAGGCACACCGCGATGCGCTGACGCGAGTGAAGCTCACCCGCTCCCGGCATCACGACCAGGACGGCCGTATCGCGCGTTCCGTTGTCGTCGAAGTCCGATTGGACGACGTTGGTCGAGAATTTCTTCTGCTTCGCCATTCGGGCGAGATCGGCGGGTGGCGGGGACAACTGCCAGCCCGGCAACCTGGCGTCGATGGCCGTGCGGCATGCCGCCGGCGGCTGCGCCTGCGCCGCGGTCGCGGCGACGATCGATACCACCAGAACTGCGCCACAGGTGAGCAATCGAATCATCAGCTACTGAGTGTGCGCTAACTCAGGTGAATCTGGCCAGCGAGGCCGGTTCAGAAGTCGACGGTGAGAGTGAACGCCGCAAAGCGCGGTTGCAGAACGGCAGTCGGCACCCAGAGCGAGTTGTAGCTGCCATCAGCCTGCGGTCGCTGCGCTGCCGGGTAGGCACCCGGCGCGGCCGCCTGCCCAATCGTGTTATTGCGAGCGAGCACGGGACTCGCGTTGAGTGCGTTGAACAGCTGCAGGTTCAGGCTCACACGCGTCCGATCGAGGCGAAAGATCCGGCCGACCTTCAGATCGACCTGATTGTGTCGCGTGTCGTAGAGGGTGCCCGGAATCAGGACCGAGATGTTTCGGGTGCTGATGCCTGTGAAGTTGGCCGGGAATCTCCCGAGCGTGGAACAGGACGCGTCGGGCAGCGGCGAAGGACAGGGCCGCGCGAACTCGGCGCTGGTCATGTCGTAATTGGCGGACATCTCATTGCCGGGAATGCTCTGGATCGATGCGGCGAGTTCTATGCTCTCGAGCGGTGAAGCCAGCCAGCCAGGCAGCAGCGACATGCGTGGGAGGAGATACACCGCCACACTCTTGAACGATGTGCGGAACGGCTCGGTCACCTCGCACATCGCGAATGGCCGGGCGGGACCCTGAACTTCAGGCAGCCGCGCCCACACGTCGCACTCGTTGCGGTACCGCCGGCCGGCGCTCGCGCCCGCCTTGACGAGGAGCCCGCGTCCTCTCGCGTCAATCGACACGTCGATGCCGTTCCAGTTCTCGATCTGTCGTGCGCCGAGGTCACGGGTCATCACCAGTTGATTGGCCGGCGTCAGCCTGGCGATTTCTGCAGCGGACGCCGTCCCGCAGCTTGCAGCCGGTCCCGCACAGTCCGGATCGACGAATCCTTCAAGCACATATCCGCCGCCACCGGGAAGCCGTGAATCGACCGGGACAGTGATGTCGTACGAGCGGTAATTGCCACGCTCCCGGCACCCCGTTCGTGCCGCGACATCCACGCATGCCGTATCGTCGGGAACCGCAAAGTTTCCGAACGAGCGGCGGAAGTAGGAGACATCCACACCGACGCCCGGCCACAGCTGGTGCTGCACGCCGAGCGAGAACTCCCAGTTGTACGGCCGCCGGCCCCACCCAGTGCGGACCGAGGCGTCGATGAGCGCCGTCGGCGTCACGTTCAGCACGCTGGTGGTGATCTCGGTGGGACACTCCAGGTTGGGCTTCGGGTCGGACAGATCGCAGTCGACGACGAAGTCGTGGTTCGTGTCCGACCATGTCCGGGTGTAGTTGTTGAGGACGCCCCGGGCGGTGCCAAGCGGGTTCCCCGAGATCGCCGGGCCGACCAGCGACTGGGTCTGCACATATTTGTTGAGCGTCCCTTTCAGAGCCGTGCCGCCGTCGCCTGTGACGTCGTAGGACGCGGCGAGCCGTGGCGTCCAGTCCTTCCAATCGAGATTGGTGCCGCCGGCAAACGTCGCTGCCGGCCGCCCGAACACGGTCTCGGGTATCGCCTGCTCGGGAAAGGTGCTCTTGAACAGATCGAGCCTGACTCCTGCGCCAATCGTCGCGCGCCCGAGCGCCATCCGATCCTGGAAATAGATGCCCCTGTCGTGATCGAGATCGTTTCGGACGTACCAGGGCGCGGCGACCGTCCCCGAAAAAACGGTTACGGACTGGGGTGTGTCGAACGTGCTGAACACGTAGCGGACAGGGCGGCCGTAACGGTCCACCGTGTTGGAGTACGACGCCTGGTCCGCGTAGCCGGACATATCCTGAATCCCCGCCTTGAGGAGATGACGGCCGGTCTCGTAGGCCGCCGAGACCCGGTACGAAAACGCCGGACGCCGGGCGAACGCGAAGGGGCCGCCGCCGGTAATGTTGTCCGCGGGACCGGGGCCGTGGAATTGGAAGTTGTTCGGGACGATGCCCTCTCCGTTGTTGACGGTCACGCCAATGGACTGCGGATAGGCCGCGAACCGTTCGGCATCGACACCGCTCGTCTCGGCGGTGAGCGGCAATATTCCGTGTTCGATCCTCCGATCTTGAACCCCGGCTTCGACGAGGAGCTTCGCCGACAGCATCGACTGAAACTCGGCCTGATAGGTTCTTTGCAGGGGATTGCGATCGTTGGCGCCCGCTTCGACGGTACGAGTGGGACTGGCGCCGGTCGGGCACAGGCATCGCCGCTGATCGGCGAGCGTGACGGCGAGTTTGTTCGTTCGATTGATCGACCACGTGACGCGCCCCTGGACGTCGGTCCAGGTGCCGTCCACGGAGCGTGCGGGCCGGCTCGGATCCGCCAGGTAGGTGTAATCGTCGGGACGAAAGGCGTTCTGGTTATAGAACTGGCTCGTTCGCATGCGCGTGCGCATCCGGCGGAAACCGCCGAAAAACCACATCCGATCGCGCACGACTGGCCCGCCCGCGCCCGGATTGATATCCCACAGCGCCTCGAGCCGTTCCGGCGGCGCGGTCGCTCCCTGATGCACGAGAGATCGGTTCAGGTTCCTTCCCTGCATCCGCCCGCCCGTCGCCGACGCGAACAGTGAGCCGCTCATCACGTCGCCACCGTCACGCGGGATGAAATCTATCGATACGCCGCCGGCCTGCCTCTCGGCGCCCTGAGCCGTCGTCTCGACGACCACCTCCTGCGCGAACTCAGGATTCGGTACAAGATTCGAGACCGCCTGAGTGACAATCGCCCCGGTGCTGAAGCCATCGACGTTGATCCGTTGATCGTCGGGCCTCCCACCGTGCGCGGCCACTAGGGGCCGGAGGCCGCCAATGCCGCCCACGTCTCTGAAGTTCGACTCGACGCCCACGACGAGCATCGCCAGCGCGTGAGGGTTCCGCGCGCTCGCCACGCTGTCGAGCAGACTGTTTGAATAGGCGGTCTGACGCGACGTG
>Ga0307416_100001379_pt1 | contig 13140 bp, 12 predicted proteins | sample DK1Cmetagenome_2_FD_203821 | JGI IMG/M metagenome (GOLD analysis project Ga0307416, IMG submission 203821) | Maize rhizosphere microbial communities from greenhouse at UC Davis, California, United States - DK15-C-3 | ecosystem: Host-associated > Plants > Roots > Rhizosphere > Soil | place...
CCTTCGGAACGGTCAGGCTGGTGCCGGCCGGCGCGACGAAATATTCGGCGTAACCGCCGCCCGCGACCAGCGCACAGACCTTCTGCCGCATCAGCTGTTCGGCGCCCGCCCCGGCGCCGACGACTTCGCCGGCGATCTCCAGTCCCAGCACATCCGGAGCATTGGGCGGCGGCGGATGAAGCCCCTTGCGCTGAAGGACATCGGGACGGTTGACCCCGGCCGCGGCCACCTTGACCAGGACCTCGGCCTGCGCCGGCTGGGGAACAGGTCGCTCAACGATTGCAAGACCGCCGGCACCGTCGGCGACCGCCGCTTGCATCGAAGGCGGAAGGCTGGTCACTGGCGGGCTTATTGACTTGGGGGGCTTACCGGTCAACGATTCGGCTCGTGGATCTGGAAGACCTCTTCCCGAGCAAGCCCGGCGACCCGCTCGTCGAGCTTGCCAGGCAGGACCTCGACCCGATGTCGATCGAGGAGCTGCAGGCACGCATCGCGGCCCTGAAAGCCGAGATCGCCCGTGTCGAAACCCACATGCAGCGCGCCCAAACGCACCGCTCCGCGGCTGAAGAATTGTTCAAGAAGCCATGACCGGCCAGAGCGTTCAGCGACCGACAATCTCGCCAAGCGATAATCTGTTGAAAAGCGGGGACGCAGGACTTGATTGCCGCGTCGCAGCGTATGACATTCTTTGTAAAGCCCGCGGGCTCCCTCCGCGGGTGCGGGAGTAACAACCTAAATGCCCAGTTTTGCGCGTGAGCTCGAACAGACCCTGCACAATGCGCTGGGCGAGGCCAGCCGTCGGCGGCACGAATATGCGACGCTCGAGCATCTACTGATCGCGCTCATCGATGATGAGCACGCCTCCAAGGTGATGACCGCGTGCGGGGTCAGCCGCGATGAGCTTCGCGCCTCGGTGAAGCAATATCTCGACAACGAGCTTGGCGCGTTGGTGGCCGACAGCGCGACCGACCCGACGCCCACCAGCGGCTTCCAGCGGGTGGTCCAGCGGGCGATCCTTCACGTCCAGTCGTCCGGCCGAGACGAGGTGACCGGCGCTAACGTGCTGGTCGCGCTCTTCTCCGAGCGCGAGAGCTACGCCGTCTATTTCCTCCAGCAGCAGGACATGAGCCGGCTCGATGCCGTGACCTACATCAGTCACGGTGTCGGCAAGGGAGACACTCCCGCCGAGACCCGCGAGGTCTCTGCCACCGAGGAGAAGAGCGAAAAGGAGGGCGGCAAGAAGGAATCAGCGCTCAAGCAATTCACCGTCGACCTCAACGAGAAAGCCAAGGCGGGCAAGGTCGACCCGCTGATCGGCCGCATGCCGGAGGTGGACCGCACGGTGCAGATCCTGTGCCGCCGCTCGAAGAACAACCCGCTCTACGTCGGCGATCCCGGCGTCGGCAAAACGGCTATCGCCGAAGGGCTCGCGCGCAAGATCATTGAGGGCGACGTGCCCGAGGTGCTCAAGGGCGCGGTCATCTACGCGCTCGACATGGGCGCGCTGCTCGCCGGCACGCGCTATCGCGGCGATTTCGAAGAGCGCTTGAAGTCGGTCGTAGGGGAGCTCGAGAAGCTGCCGAACGCGATCCTGTTCATCGATGAAATCCACACGGTGATCGGCGCCGGCGCGACCTCAGGCGGCGCGATGGACGCGTCGAACCTGCTCAAGCCCGCTCTCTCCAGCGGCGCGATCCGCTGCATCGGTTCGACCACCTACAAGGAATTCCGCAACCATTTCGAGAAGGACCGGGCATTGCTGCGCCGGTTTCAGAAGATTGACGTCAACGAGCCGACGATCGAGGACACGATCAAGATCATCGCCGGGCTTCGCTCATCGTTCGAGCAGCACCATAACGTCCGCTACACGCCCGACGCGGTGAAGAGCGCGGTCGAGCTTTCGGCCCGCTACATCCACGACCGCAAGCTGCCCGACAAGGCGATCGACGTCATCGACGAGGTCGGCGCGATGCAGATGCTGGTGCCGCCGTCTCGCCGCAAGAAAGTGATCACCCCCAAGGAGATCGAGGCGGTGGTCGCGACCATGGCTCGCATCCCGCCGAAGTCGGTCAGCGCCGACGACAAGCAGGTGCTCGAGCACCTTGAAGCCGACCTGAAGCGGGTCGTCTTCGGTCAGGACCTCGCGATCGAGAAGCTCGCCTCGGCGATCAAGCTCAGCCGCGCCGGCCTTCGCGATCCCGACAAGCCGATCGGCAATTACTTGTTCTCGGGCCCTACTGGCGTCGGCAAGACCGAGGTCGCGCGCCAGCTCGCCTCGGTCATGGGCATCCCGCTGCAGCGTTTCGACATGTCCGAATATATGGAGCGCCACTCGGTCAGCAGGCTGATCGGCGCGCCTCCGGGCTATGTCGGCTACGACCAGGGCGGGCTCCTGACCGACGCTGTCGACCAGCATCCGCACAGCGTGCTGCTGCTCGACGAGATCGAGAAGGCGCACCCCGACCTGTTCAACATCCTGTTGCAGGTGATGGACAACGGCAAGCTCACCGACCACCACGGCAAGACAGTCGATTTCCGCAACACGATCCTGATTATGACCACCAATGCCGGCGCGTCCGACATGGCGCGCGAAAGCATCGGCTTCGGCGCCTCGTCGCGCGAGGACGCGCAGGAGGATGCGGTCAAGAAGATGTTCACACCCGAGTTCCGCAATCGCCTCGATGCGATTGTCCCGTTCAGCTACCTGCCGCCGGCGGTGGTCGCGCGGGTCGTAGACAAGTTCATCCTCCAGCTCGAGCTGCAGCTCGCCGACCGCAACGTGCACATCGAGCTCGATGACGAAGCGCGGCAATGGATCGTCGATCGCGGCTACGACAAACTGTATGGCGCGCGGCCGATGGGCCGCCTGGTCCAGGAGAAGATCAAGCAGCCGCTCGCGGAGGAACTGCTGTTCGGCAAGCTGGTCAACGGCGGCGAGGTCAAGGTGCGAATCAAGGACAATGCGCCGGCCTTCGAGATCGTCCCAGCCGCGCCCAAGCCGTCGAAGACCAAGCCCAAGCCGAAGGCGGTCAAGAAGAAGGCCGGCGGCGAGGAGGCTCCGGCGGCCGAGTAGACGTCGCCCCCTCCGTGTCGACGGCTGGGCGACGGCTCAGCCCGCTCCGGTACTGATCTTCGTGGACCGGCTGGTTCGCCTCAGCCGAGCGCCTTTTGGACCGCATCGCGGGACCGTCCGTGTAATTCCCAGAAGTTGCGCACGCTGCGGCCCGCGAGCCGCTCCTGCAGGACGGTGAGGTGCGAGTTCCAGCCGCTTCCGAAGTCCTGGGCGCCGGTGCCGCTGACAATACCGCTGTGAGTCAGCACGAGCCGCGTGCGGTCGCCGTCAGCGAACAGCTCGTAGCTGACGTTGCCGTTCTTGCCGCCCTGGAAGGTTGTCTCGAGCAGGCGCGGCGGCTCGAACCGAATGACTTTCTCGTTCCAGGTCTTGCCTTTGAACTCCGCGTAACTCTCCGGGTAGGGCACGTCGTCGTCAGACAGGTTGTCATGGTCGTTGAGCAGCTCGAACTCGCTGTTGGGCCTGGCGTCGGTTCCGCCCATGAACCATTGTTGCCGCAGCCCTGCTTCTGTCAGGTAGCGCCAGACTTTGTCCACCGGCGCGTCGAGCAGGCGCTCGAGTCGGATTGCATCGGGAGCAATGCGCTCAACGGGCTTGGTCATCAGTTCGGTCATTCTTCTTCTCCATGTGCAAGCCGAGGGTATTGAGGATCATCGTCCAGCCGTGCCGCACAGGTTCGGCGTAGGAAGCCCATTCGGGCGGAATTTCGTGGGTCAGCGTCAGCCGGCAGCCGTCCGGCGCGTCGGCGAGATCGACCGTCACCTTCGACCATTCGCCTTCCTGGGTTCCGGGACCGCGGAACAGGAACGCTAGCCGGCGCGGGCGATCGATCTCCAGGAATTCGCCGTGATGCTCGGCGTCGCCATCGGCACGGCGATCGACGATCAGGAACCGGCCGCCGACCCGGGCATCGATGTCGCAGCGGACAATCTGGCCTTCGGGGGTCGCGAACAGGAAATCGCTCGCCTCCTTGGGATCCAGCCAGGCGTCGAACACCCGGCTCGACCGCGCCGCGATGTCGCGGGCGACGGTGACGATCGCGGGGCCGCTCATTCGGCCTTCCCCTTGTCGCCTTCGACCAGCGCCTGAAGCCGGTCGAGGCGCATCGTCCAGAATTTCTCCCACTGCCGGAGCCACCGCTCGGCTTCCTCGAGCGGCTTGGCCTCGATGCTGATCACGTGGGTGCGGCCGACCTTGCGCCGGGCGATCAGGCCAGCACCCTCCAGTACTTTCACATGCTTGGACGCGCCGGCGAAGCTCATCGCGAATGGCTCGGCCAATTCACCAATGGATTTGTCGCCTAGTGCCAGGCTTGCGAGCATCCCGCGCCGGGTCGGGTCGGAAAGCGCCTGGAAGGTCGCATCGAGTCGATTCTCAACCATGCGGTTAAATATTGCGGGGGCGGACCGATATTGTCAACCGATTAGTTTAATGACGTTCGTCGGTCCGTCGAGAACAGCCTTGCCACTCCTTCTCGAAAGTTGAATCGTGCGCGCCTTCACTCCGGAGGGGATTTCGCCTTGCGCAACGTCAAGCTTTCGCTCGCCCTGCTGGCCGCCACTTGCCTCGCCGCGCCCGTCGCCGCTGCTCCGGCCGACGCGCCCAACCCGATGTTCACCGGCCGCGACCTGTTTGACCTGAGCGCCGCCTCAGACTCTCAAATCAGCCCCGACGGCCGCACGATCGCGTATGTCCGCCGCTCCGCCGACATCATGACCGACAAGGCGCGCTCGTCGATCTGGCTGATCAATGTCGCAACCGGCGAGCAGCGTCCGCTCGCAGCGGGCACAGGCGATCATTTCAGCCCGAAATGGTCTCCCGACGGCCGCCGCCTCGCTTATGTCTCGAGCGCGGAGGGCGGCGCGCCACAGCTGTTCGTGCGGTGGATGGATACCGGCCAGACCGTGCGCGTGACCGGCCTTCCCGACAGCCCGCAGGCCCTCGCCTGGTCGCCCGACGGGCGGCGCATCGCTTATTTGATGAACGTCCCCGATGATGGGCCCAAGCTCGGGTCGGCGCCCGAAAAGCCCGAGGGCGCCAGCTGGGCCAAGCCGCTGCAGGTCATCGACAAGGTGACCTATCGCGCGGACGGGGCCGGCTATCTGAAGCCCGGGTTCGACAAGATCTTCATGGTCGAAGCCGACGGCGGCGCGCCGCGTCAGCTGAGCTTCGGGGCCTATTTCGACGGCCCGCCTGAATGGACCCGCGACGGACGCGCCATCGTCTTCAGCGCCAACCGCAACGCCGATTGGGAGCTCGCCGGCCGCGAGAGCGAAATCTACCGGCTCGACATCGCGTCGGGTCAGCTGACGCCGCTCACCAACCGCAAGGGGCCCGATACCGGGCCGGAGGTCTCGCCCGACGGCCGCCAGATCGCCTTCATCGGCTTCGATGATTCGCCCAAGGCGTTCGAACAGGCGAACATCTACGTGATGCCGGTGAACGGTGGTCCCGCCCGCCAGGTCGCGCCGGGCCTCGACCGCGACATCAACCAAATCGACTGGGCGCCCGACGGCCGCGGCGTCATCGTCGGCTATGAGGAGAATGGCTCGGTCACCATCGCTCGAGTGGGGCTCGATGGCGGCGTCCGGCCGATCACCCGGGACGTCGGCGGCGGCTCCTACGACCGGCCCTATGCAAGCGGCGGATTCAGCGTTGCGAGAAGCGGCGCGGTCGCTTTCACCGTCAGCCCGATCGACCGCCCTGCCGACGTCGCAATATCCACCGGCGGCGCCATGCGGCAACTCACTCGCCTCAACGATCTCAACCTCGGCAGCAAGCGGCTCGCCAGCCTGCGAACCCTCGACGTCAGAGCGCCGGACGGCGGCAGTGTCCCTTCATGGCTCATGCTTCCGCCGACCTATCAACCCGGGCAGCGGGTGCCCATGATCCTCGAGATTCACGGCGGTCCCTACGCCTCCTACGGGCCGCACTTCTCGACCGACTATCAACTCTACGCCGCCTCGGGTTACGCCGTCCTGTTCACCAACCCGCGCGGCTCGACCGGCTACGGCCAGGCGTTCGCCGACGGCATCGACAAGACTTATCCCGACAGCGACTTCAACGACCTGATGGCCGCGGTCGATGCGGCCGTCGCGAGCGGCGTTGCCGACCCCAACAATCTGTTCGTCACCGGCGGGTCGGGCGGCGGGATCCTCACCGCCTGGATCGTCGGCAAGACCGACCGGTTCAAGGCGGCCGCCGCGCAAAAACCGGTGATCAACTGGACCAGCATGGCGCTGACCGCGGATGGGGTCCCGTTCTTCGCCCGCTACTGGATGGGCTCGATGCCGTGGGAGAATTACCAGTCCTACTGGTCGCGCTCGCCGCTAAGCCTCGTCGCCAACGTCAAGACACCGACGCTCGTCGTCGTCGGCAGCGAGGACTTTCGAACGCCGGACAGCGAGGCCGAGCAATTTTATGCCGCGTTAAAGCTCAAGGGCGTGCCGACGACCTTCGTCAAGGTGCCTGACGCGAGCCACGGCGGAATCGCCGCGCGCCCGAGCCAATCGGCGGCCAAGGCGGCGGCGATCATTGCCTGGTTCGACCGGTACCGCTCCAAGGCGCCGGTGGCATCGAACGACGGGGCTTCCCCGACCGTCGCGCACTAGCTAGTCGCTGAGTCGCAACCTTTTGCCGAGCCGGCCTGTTTTCAGGGCCGGTCGCGACGCATGCTCGTGAATGGGGAAATATGATGAGGACATCCCGCTGGTTCGCGGCAAGCGCCTTCGTGCTCGCCGCCACTTCCGTTTCCGCCGCATCGATCGGCAGCTTCAGCCCGTATCGCCTGTCGGAAATCGACAAGACCATTTCGGCCGACGACTTCCAGGGCCGCGGAGTCAACACGCCCGCCGAGACCAAGACCGTCAATTACATCGTCGACCAGTTTCGCTCGGCCGGCCTGCAGCCGGGCGGCGACCTGGTGAACGGTCAGCGCCGGTGGACGCAGGACGTGCCCCTGCTTCAGTCGGACTGGACCGCGGCGCCCCAAGTCACCCTCAACCTGGGCAACGGCCAATCGCTGCCGCTGACCCAGGGCGACCAGATCTCGCTCCGCGCGCCGATGAACGGCCAAACCGCGCTCAACCTTTCGAACGTCCCGCTGCTGTTCGTAGGCTACGGAGTGTCCGCGCCCGAGCGCAACTGGGACGATTTCAAGGGCCAGGACGTCAAGGGCAAGCTGATCGTCGTCCTCGTCAACGATCCCGACTTCGAGGGCGGCGAAGGCGATTTCGGCGGCAAGGCGATGACCTATTACGGCCGCTGGACGTACAAATATGAGGAGGCGGCGCGGCGCGGCGCGGCGGGCGTGCTCATCGTCCACGAGACCGCGCCCGCCTCCTACGGCTGGAACACGGTCAAGAACTCCAACACCAACACCATGTTCGACATCGTCCGCCAGAACCCAGCCGGCGAGCACACCGCGTTCGAAAGCTGGATCCAGCTGCCACTGGCCGAACAGATTTTCACTGCGTCGGGGCTCAACTTTGCACAGGCCAAGGAAGCCGCGAAACGGCGCAACTTCCAGCCAATGCCGCTGAAGGCGACGTTGAGCGCGAGCGGCCAGGCGAAGGTCGCGACCATCACCTCACACAACGTAGTCGGCCTGCTGCCCGGCAAGAAATACCCCAACGAGACGCTCATCTATTCGGCGCACTGGGACCATCTCGGCGTCGGCCGGCCTGACGCGAATGGCGACAACATCTATAATGGCGCGGTCGACAACGCGACCGGCATTGCTCACCTGATCGAGCAGGGCCGCCGCTTCGCCCTCGAGCCACGGCCCGACCGGTCGGTCGTGTTCCTCGCGGTCACGGCCGAGGAGAAGGGCCTCCTGGGCAGCGAATATTATGCCACCCACCCCATCTACCCGCTCGCGACCACCGTCGGCGTGCTCAACACCGATTCGATGGGCGTCTGGGGTCCGGCGAAGGACTACAGCATTTCCGGAACTGCCAAGCTCGGCCTGCTCGACGACCTCATCGCCGCCGGTAAGGCGGAAGGCCGCACCTTCACGCCCGACCCGCACCCGGAAAATGGGGGATTTTACCGTTCCGACCATTTCTCGTTCGCCAAGCAGGGCGTCCCGGCAATCAGCTTCAAGCCCGGCCTCAACCTGGCGAAGGGAGGCATCGCGCGGGGCGAAGCGCTCGACGCCGACTATACGACCAAACGCTATCACCAGCCGGACGACGAGTTTAACCCGCAGTGGGATTTCCGCGGCATGGCCCAGGATGCCAACCTGCTGCACATCGTGGGTGAGAAGCTCGCCAACTCGCGCGAATGGCCGAACTGGAGCGAGGACAGCGAATTCCGCGCGGCCCGCGACCGCTCAGCAGCGGACCGTGGCGCAGCTGCGCCCGCTCCCGCCGCCGTGCCCGCCCCCGCTCCGGCCCCCCCACCCGCAAGCCCGCAAAAGGGAAGCGAACGCGGATGAGCGAAACGCTCGAGCCTGCTCTTCCCGATCATCTCAATGAGCAGGCCGAGCAGCTTGATGCACGCGGCCGGCCCGGACTGCGAGCAAGGCCTGGTCCACTGCGCGCTCGCGAAGAGCATTTCGGAGCGATCGGCCGAGGCCCGGTCCGGGTGAAAAGCCTGAAGGCGCTGCTCGAGATGCTGGAGCAGGCGGTCGAACAAGCGTAAGCGCCCCCTGCTGTTCAGCGAGGGAGACGTTCGATGGCCGACCTTATCTTCTACACCAACCCCCAGTCGCGCGGGCAGACCGTCCGCTGGATGCTGGAGGAGGTCGGCCAGCCCTATGAGGATGTGATCCTCGACTATGCATCGACCATGAAGGCAGAGCCCTATTTGTCGATCAACCCGATGGGCAAGGTTCCGGCGATCAAGCACGGGGACAAGGTCGTCACCGAAGTCGCTGCGATCTGCTGCTACCTCGCCGATGCCTTTCCGGAGGCGCGGCTGGCGCCGCCGCCGGCCGAGCGGGCCGATTACTATCGCTGGATCTTTTTCACCTCGGGCCCGGTCGAGGCGGCTTTCAGCAACAAGGCGGCCGGCTGGGAGCCGACTCCCGAGCGCCAGCGGATGTTCGGCTACGGCAATTACGATTTGGCCATCAACACCCTCGAGAAGGCGCTTTCCGGCCGAGAATATATCGCCGCCGACCATTTCACCGCCGCGGACCTGTTCGTCGGCGCGAACATCAATTTCATGCTCGCCTTCAAGCTTCTCGAGCCGCGCGAGGTCTTCGTCGATTATGCCCGGCGCATGACAGACCGCGACGCCTACCGGCGAGCCAAAGACATCGATTCGAGCCTGATCGCCGAAGCGCAGTCGACGCGGCCCGCCCCTCAGCCTGCCGAGTAACGCGATGGACAAACGAACCCGCCAGCAAGCCATCGAACTCTACGACCGCTTCACCCACGAGGGGATGGAGCGCCGCGCCTTCATTTCGGAGATGGCGAAAATTGCCGGCAGCGTCGCCGCTGCCGAGCTGCTGATCACCGGCATCGCTGCCTCGCCCGCCGCTGCCGCCGTGATCCCGCCCGATGACAAGCGCCTCACCACGCGGACCCAGACCCTCACTGGCGGGTACAAGGCCTATGTCGCCGAACGGCGGACGCGATCGCTCAAGCCGACGGTCATGGTCATCCACGAGAACCGCGGCCTCAACGACCATATTCGCGACGTCACCCGCCGGCTCGCCGTCGCGGGGTTCCGCGCGGTCGCGCCCGATATGCTCTCGCTCTCCGGCGGAACGCCGGCGAACGAGGACAGTGCGCGCGACGCGATCGGCAAGCTGGATGTCGGCAGATCGGTCAATGACGCGGTCGCAATGGTCGGCGAGCTCAAGAAATCGAGCCGCGGCGGCAAGGTCGGCGCGGTCGGCTTCTGCTGGGGCGGCGCGTTCGTCAATCGCCTCGCGGTCGCCGCGGGCGACAAGCTCGACGCCGCGGTGCCTTATTATGGCCCTGCGCCGGATCCGTCCGAAGCGCCGAAAGTCGAGGCGCCGATGATGATCCACGACGCGGGCCTCGATACGCGCGTCAACGCGACCTCATTTCCGTGGGTCGAAGCCCTTCGGAAAGCCGGCAAGAAGGTGAGATTCTTCCTCTACGACGGCGTCAATCATGCCTTCAACAACGACACCTCGGCCGAGCGCTACAACAAGCCAGCGGCCGATCTCGCGTGGAAGCGCACGCTCGCCTTCTTCCGACAATATCTCGGCTGATCGGCTCTAGTCGGCAGCGGCGAGGGGCTTGATCGCGGGCGCGTTGATCACGCTCCCGTCCGGCTGGAACTGCGATCCGTGGCACGGGCAGTCCCAGCAGGTCTCAAACGGGTTCCAGTGGACCAGGCAGCCGACGTGGGTGCAGGTTGCCAGGCGCTCGACCAACGTCCCGTCTTCCTTGCGATAGGCCGCGATCTTCGAAATGCCGCGGCGGACGATCGCGCCCTGACCGGGCTTGATCTCATCGACCGACGAAACTTCGCCGCCGGTCAGATATTCGCGGAAGTTCTTGACGTCGGCGGCGCGGTCCATCGCGAAGTCGCCGAGGCTGGTCGCAGCCTTCGGTTTGCGCGAGGGATCGAGCAGGTCCGCGAACCGCGCCTTCTGCCCGAACAGCAACGCGGCGATGTTGAGGGCGCCGGCGACGCCATTGGTCATCCCCTGGCCGCTGTCGCCCGTATGGACGTAGATGTTGCGATTTCCCGGGTTGCGCCCCGAATAGGGCATGTAATCAACCGGCTCCAGCACCTGTCCCGACCAGCGGTATCGAACCTCGCCGAAGGAAGGGAAGCGCGCGCGCGTCCAATGTTCCAGGTGAGCGAGCCGATCGTCCATGTCGGTCGCTTCGCCGCTGCGGTGATCCTCCCCGCCGACGATCAGCAGGTCCTCCGCGTCGCCCAGCGGCTGCAGGCGGACATAATGATAGGCTTCCAGCGCGTCCCAAATGAGCATGTCCTCGACCGACCCACGCGGCACTGGGCCGGCGATCACATAGGTGCGCATCGGTTTCTGCTTGGTATGAATCGCGAGCTTGTCGTTGACTGGCGAATTGGTCGCGAAAACCGCAGCCTTGGCGATGATGCTGGGGCCGGCTTCGGTGTCGATGGTGACGCGGCCGGAATCCTCGCGATGATCGACGTACACCGTGCTGCCGTGGATCTTGCCGCCGCGCGCTTCGACCGCGCCGATCAGTCCGCGAACATATTTCAGCGGATGGAAGCGTCCCTGGTTGGGGAATCGCAGCGCGCGTCCGCCGTCGGGCAACGGAATCGGAGCCTCCTCGGCCCATTGCACGTCCGCGCCGATTGACCGGCAGGCGTCATACTCCTTTTCAACCTCGGAAATGTGCGCAAGCTCGGCAGGAACGAGCAATCCGTCGAGCCGCTTGAAGTCCGCCTCGATGCCCTCGTCGCCGCAAATCGCCTCAATCCGGTTCACCGCGGCGACCTGGCTCTCGTGATACAGCCGCGCATCCTCCTCGCCGACCGCATCGATGAGGATGTGGTAATAATCGTCGAGCTCGGTCGCGAGGTGAGCAGTGGTCCGCGAAGTCATCACCCCGCCGATGGTCTCGGCGCGGTCGATCACGATCACGTTCCAGCCAAACCTGGCCGCCTCATAGGCCACCGACATGCCGGCAATTCCCGAGCCGACGACGACAAGGTCGCAGTCCGCGTCGACCTGTAGCGGCGGCCGTTGCTCGAGACCTGCGTCTTCGTACCAGAAGCTGCTGCTGGTCATGCGCCGAGAAACACGCCGCAACCGCTTCTCGTTCCTAAGCCGCCGCCGGCCGAAATCCTTTCGATCGGCTAACCATATCCCTTTGACCAAGCTTAACACCGACTCGGTTAAACCCGGTTTCGCACCCAGCCTTACCCCCCGGGTGCTTGCACAAGACCGGTCCTGCCACTTCCGCTTGACCCAACTGGCAGGACCGGGATTGCCCTGAACGAGTGACCAGAGAATGCGTAAAGGGCCGCCGGATTGCTCCGGCGGCCCTCTCGTTTGTTCGTCCTGCGCGGGCTGGCTTAGCGCCGGTCGCCCATGAAGGTCAGCAGGAACTGGAACATGTTGATGAAGTCCAGATAGAGCGTCAGCGCGCCCATGATGACCGTCTTGCCGGCCATCTCGGTGCCCTGGACGTAGGCGTACATGCTCTTGATCCGCTGCGTGTCGTAGGCGGTCAGGCCCGCGAACAGCAGCACGCCGATCGCGCTGATCGCCAGCGCCATCGCGCTCGACTGGAGGAACATGTTGATCAGCATCGCGACCAGGATTCCGACCACGCCCATGATCAGGAACGTGCCCATGCCGGACAGATCGCGCTTGGTGGTGTAGCCGTAAAGGCTGAGGCCGAGGTAGGCGGCCGCGGTCGCGAAGAAGGTCTGCGCGATCGACACGCCGGTGAAGACCAGGAACAAGGTCGACATCGACAGGCCCATCAAGGCCGCAAACGCCCAGAACAGCAGCTGCAGCGTGGACGTGCGCATGCGCTGTGCGCCGAAGCTCATCGCGAACACGATTCCCAGCGGCGACAGCGTCACCACCCAACCGAGCAGGCTCATGCCGCGGCCGTCGGGTTGGATCAGCACCTGGCCCGCGTAAGGGGCGAACAGCATCGCGATGATGCCGGTGAGCAGCACGCCCGACGCCATGTAGTTGTAAACTGACAGCATGTATGACCGGAGGCCCACATCGCGGGCGGCGCGCGGGACGCCTACCGTCGCGGCGTTCACGCCGGTCGTTTGCGGGTCTTGCCAATTGGCCATTGTGACTCCTCTATGCGCGGGCGAAGGGCCCGTTCGCTGCACCAAATATCGTGGAAGCGTTAAGGGACTTCAAGCGAAACACGACAAATGGCGTGATAGCTGAACGGTTGTTCAGAAACCGGCCTGGAAACCGGCAAAGTTAACGGCATTGCCGACAGGCACAGGCAATGCGACAGTGAGGCCATGCCGGAGGGCTCGATCGCGGCCCGCCTCAAGCGGACGATCCGCGTCGCCGTCCAGGCGTTCGCGGCCTTTTTCCTTATGATCGCGTCGCCGTCAGCGGCTCAGCGCCCGCAACGAATCATTGCCGTCGGCGACCTTCACGGCGA
>Ga0307416_100001380_pt1 | contig 13136 bp, 10 predicted proteins | sample DK1Cmetagenome_2_FD_203821 | JGI IMG/M metagenome (GOLD analysis project Ga0307416, IMG submission 203821) | Maize rhizosphere microbial communities from greenhouse at UC Davis, California, United States - DK15-C-3 | ecosystem: Host-associated > Plants > Roots > Rhizosphere > Soil | place...
GGTCTGGGAAGACGCGCGGCAGCTGGACGAGTCCGTTCCCCTCTACGCGCAGGGAGCGAAGACGCGAGCGCCCGGCTCGCTGGCGATCGTGCCCCTTAAGCATGGGGCCCAAGTCATTGGCGCCATCGTCCTCGAAGGCGATGCCCCGGGGGACGTCTTCATCGGCGACGCACGGCACGTGCGACTGCTCGGCGCGCTCGCGGCAGTGTCGCTGGCGGCGGTGTGGGAAATGGAAGAGGTCGCGGAGCGTGCGCGCACGGACCAACTCACGGGCCTTTCGAACCGACGCCATTTCGAGGAGCATCTCGCGCGGATGCTGAACGAGGCCGATCGTTTTGGCGGTCCCGTGTCGCTCGTGGTGGCCGACATCGACTTCTTCAAGCGCGTGAATGACACGCACGGCCACGACGGCGGAGACGCGGTGCTGCGGGCGGTGGCAGCGACGATGCGAGAGCGGGCGCGATCAGTGGACGTGTGTGCGCGGTATGGTGGCGAGGAGATCGCGCTCCTCCTCCCGCAGACCCCGCTCACGGGGGCCTACGAGGTCGCGGAGCGGCTCCGTCGGGCTATCGCCTCGAAGCGGCTTCGTGTCGGGGGCGCCGAGATCACGGTGACCGCATCGTTCGGCGTTGCCACGTATCCCGACAGTGCGCTCACGCGCGACGCATTCTTCCCAGCGGCCGACCGGGCGCTGTACCGGGCCAAGGCGGACGGGAGAAACTGTGTCAAGTGCGCCCCAGTAATCCGTTCTACTAAGGCAACTTAGGAAGCGCGCTGGAAGTCGGTTCTCGAGGTCGGGGCGCGTTGACTTGAGCGGGCCAAGGGGTTAGCTTTCGACCGACGAAAAGGGGGCGACTGGCTTCGACGGGGTTGGTGAAGCCGTGGCCGCGTGCCCAGGTCCTCGGGTTCCTGGTAAAACACTCGGGAAAATCACAACTGCCAACACCAACTTGGCTCTTGCTGCGTAACTTCTAGTTACGTCCAGCAGTGCCCGTGAGGAAGCCCGCCCGGGGCGGCTTCGCGGGTAACGCAAATCCGGGATAGCTTGCTGGTGCGTCTTCCGCCAGCCGGCGAAGCTCTGGAAGACTCATCCGACGGACGGCTGCCCACTGGCCAGCCGGCGGAGACACCAAGCGGTGGGCTACGCACGTAGACGCTGTGGTCGATCTAGTCTCGGACCGGGGTTCGATTCCCCGCGCCTCCACTGAACCGGACCGGGTGCCTACCGCCCGGTCCGGTTTTTTAGCCGCGGATGAACGCGGAACCGTGTGAATGAACGCGGATCGCTTCCCGCGCCAAGCAATGCCCCTCTCCCGCGACAAGGGAGAGGGGCTTTGCAGTTCTAGGCGCAGATCCGGGTTCATCCGCATTTCTGCGCCGCGCCGATCCGCCGCTGCTTTTGTCGGCCGGCGGGCGTGGTCATCCGGATTCGCCTCCGGATTCGGCTGCGGTGGTCTTCGGCTCCTCGAGGCTGGCCTGGGCGGCCGCCAGGCGGGCCACTGGGACGCGGTAGGGCGAACAGGAGACGTAGTCCAGCCCGATGCGATGGCAGAAGCGGACGCTGCGTGGCTCGCCCCCGTGCTCGCCGCAAATGCCGACCTTGAGCGCCGGCCGCACGCGCCGGCCTTCGGTCACCGCCATCTGAATGAGCTTGCCGACGCCCGGCTCGTCGAGGACCTGGAACGGGTCATCGGGAAAGATGCCGCGCTCCACATACTGCGGCAGGAATCGGCCAGCGTCGTCCCGGCTGAGCCCCAGCGTTGTCTGCGTGAGGTCGTTCGTGCCGAACGAGAAGAACTCCGCGTGGCCGGCGATGTCGTCCGCCGTCAGCGCCGCCCTCGGCAGCTCGATCATCGTGCCGATCATGTACGGGATCCGCTCGCCCATTGCGCCGAGCACCTGCTGCGCGGCGTCCTCGAGGATCGCGCGCTGGTGCTGAAACTCCTTCACGGTCGCCACGAGCGGGACCATGATCTCGGGCCGGACGTCAATCCCTCGGCGCATTGCTCGCACTGCCGCCTCGAAGATGGCCCGCCCCTGCATCTCGGTAATCTCGGGGTAGGTGATTGCGAGGCGAACGCCCCGATGCCCCAGCATCGGGTTGGTCTCCCGTAATGACTCGACGATGCGCGTGAGTTCCTCACGCGAGAGGTTCAGCGTGCGGGCGAGGAGCTTCGTCTCCTCGCCGCCGTGCGGGAGAAACTCGTGGAGCGGCGGGTCGAGGAGCCGGATAGTGACCGGGAGGCCGTTCATGGCTTCGAAGATCCCCTCGAAGTCGGCGCGCTGCATCGGGAGGAGCTTCGCCAGCGCTCGGCGGCGGCCGCCCTCGTCGCGAGCGACGATCATCTCGCGCATGGCGGTGATGCGGTCGCCCTCGAAGAACATGTGCTCGGTGCGACAGAGGCCGATGCCCTCCGCGCCGAAGTTGCGTGCGGCGCGTGCGTCGCGCGGCGTGTCCGCGTTCGCCCTCACCTTGAGGGTGCGGACCTCGTCGGCCCAGCCCAGAAGCTGCGCGTAGGCCTGATAGGTCGGTGCACCGTCGGGACGCAGGGCCCCCGTGGTCACCCGCACGACCTCGCTTGGGACCGTGGGCAGGTCACCGACGAACACCTTCCCGCTGGAGCCGTCGAGCGTCAGCCAGTCGCCTTCCCTGACGATCGTGCCGTTGACGATGAACCGCCGCTGGTCCGCGTCGATCTCCACGTCCTTCGCGCCGACGATCGCACACTTACCCATGCCACGCGCGACGACCGCGGCGTGGCTCGTCATCCCGCCGCGGCACGTGAGCACGGCGCGCGCGGCGACCAACCCGTGGAAATCCTCGGGCGTCGTCTCGTCACGCACCAGGATGACGGCCTCGCCGAGCGCCGCACGCCGCTCGGCGGTATCCGGGTCGAACACCGCCACGCCGCTCGCGGCGCCGGGGCTGGCCGGCAACCCGTGGGCTATGGGCGTCGTCCGGACGGCGCCGTCGATGACCGGATGCAGGAGCTGGTCGAGCTCCCGAGCGGGCACGCGCCGCACCGCCTCCGTCGAGTCGATGAGCCCTTCGGCGACCATGTCGCGGGCGATGCGAACCGCGGCGGCCGCCGTGCGCTTACCGGTTCGGGTTTGCAGCAGAAAGAGCCTGCCCCGCTGGACGGTGAACTCCAGGTCCTGCATGTCGCGGTAGTGCCGCTCGAGCCGATCCTGCGTCTGGAGCAGCTCCTCATAGGCCCTCGGAAGCCGGTCGGCCATCTCGGCGATGCGCAGCGGGGTGCGAATGCCGGCCACGACGTCCTCGCCCTGCGCGTTGACCAGAAACTCCCCGTAGAACACGCGTTCGCCGGTCGACGGATCGCGCGTGAACGCGACGCCCGTCCCCGAGTCGTCACCGAGATTGCCGAACACCATCGCGACCACGTTCACGGCCGTGCCGAGGGTGTCGGGGATCCCGGCGTGGCGCCGGTAGTCCACGGCCTTCTTCAGCGTCCACGACTTCCACACGGCCTCGATCGCTCCCCAGAGCTGGACTTGCGGGTCCATGGGGAATTCGTGCCCCGTGCTGTTGCGTACCAGCGCCTTGTACTCCTCGACGAGGTTGCGAAGAACCTCCTCCCTCAGCTCGGAGTCCGACTCGACGCCGGCGGTAATGCGCTTCGCCTTCAGCAGGTGCTCGAATTTCTGCGCTGGGACGCCGAGGACCACGTCCCCGTACATCTGGATGAATCGCCGGTACGAGTCGTACGCGAAGCGGGCGTTCCCGCTGGCGTGCGCGAGGCCCTCGACGGTGCGGTCGTTCAGCCCGAGGTTGAGGATCGTCTCCATCATTCCGGGCATGGACATCGGGGCGCCGGACCGCACCGAGACGAGCAGCGGATCGCGCGGGTCCCCGAACTGCTTACCGCTGGTCTGCTCGAGCCGCCGCAGGTTCCGATCGACCTCCTCGCGAAGGCCGGCCGGGTGGCCGCCGCCGCGGAGGTAGGTGATGCAGACGTCGCAGGCAATAGTGAACCCGGGCGGAACGGGCACGCCCAGGTTCGTCATCTCGGCGAGGTTGGCACCCTTCCCGCCGAGCACCGCCTTCATGTCCCGAGTGCCGTCGGCCTGACCGTTCCCGAAGAAGTAGACGTGCCGCCCCGTCACGGCGGCGCCGTCAGCAGCCGCAGCCGAATCGGAGCTTGTCGGGGTCTGTGGGCGGAGGGGTAGGGTAGTCACCGGAGAAGCAGGCGTGGCAGAAGCCGTGGGGGCCCCCGGGGACGCTTTCCAGCATGCCGTCGAGGGAGAGATAGCCGAGCGAGTCCACTCCGAGGTGTGCCGCAATCTGGTCGACGTCGAGGTTCGCCGCGATCAGCTCCTCGCGATTCGGAGTGTCGATGCCGTAGTAGCACGGCCCCGTGATCGGCGACGAGCTGACGCGCATGTGCACTTCGCGCGCGCCGGCCGCCCTCACCATGGCCACGAGCCCGCGCGTCGTCGTCCCGCGCACGATCGAATCGTCTACCATGACGACACTCTTGCCGTCGAGCACCTCGCGGACGGCGTTGTACTTGACCTTGACCTTCGCGTCGCGTCCGGCCTGCGTAGGCTGGATGAAGGTCCGGCCGACGTAGTGATTCCGGATGAGCGCCAGCTCGAACGGGAGGCCACTCGCCTCGGCGTACCCGAGTGCCGCGGAGTTCGACGAGTCGGGCACGCTGAACACGAGCTCCGCGCCGGGCGCCGGTGCTTCCCGTGCGAGCCGACGCCCGAGCTCGCGGCGCGCGCGGTCTACGGAGCCGCCGAACACCTTGCTGTCGGGCCGCGCGAAGTACACGTACTCGAAGACGCATCGCCGCGGCTCCTTCGGCTCGAGCGCCCGCATCGAGCGAACGCCGTCGTCATCTATGATGACGATCTCGCCCGGCTCGACTTCACGGACCAGGGTCGCCCCTACGATGTCGAGGGCGCAGCTCTCCGAGGCCACGACTGTGGCATCCCCGAGCTTGCCGAGCACGAGCGGCCGCCAGCCTCGTGGATCGCGCGCCACGAGCATCGTGCGGCCGATCGCCACCAGGAGACAGTAGGCCCCCTCCACCCCCTCGAGCGCGTCGCGGAGCCGGCCCTCCGGCGTGGGCGCCAGGGATTTGGCCAGCCGGTGGACGAGGACCTCGGAATCCATGGTGGAGCTGAAGATGGACCCCTCATCCTCGAGCGACATCCGCAGCTCGGTGGCGTTCGTCAGGTTCCCGTTGTGGGCGAGGGCGATATGACCGCCGCGCGACCGGGCCAGGACCGGCTGCGCATTCTCGAGGGTCGACGAGCCGGCGGTACTGTAGCGCGTGTGCCCGATCGCGAGCCCGCCGACCAGCGTCTGGATCCCCGCGTCCGGGAAGCCCTCCGAGACGAGTCCCATCTTGCGCAGCGAACGCGCGTTGCCGTCGTCGTCCACGGCGACGATGCCCGCGGACTCCTGGCCGCGATGCTGCAGCGAATAGAGCCCCAGGTTTGCGAGCGCTGCCGCGTCGGGATGGCCCCGCACGCCAAAGATTCCACACATATCAGTTAGAACACCGGCCTGAAGGGTTCCTCTGCCACGGCGGCGGTCGCCACCGAGCGCTCCATCGTGCGCGGGATCGCGTCGTGGTACGCAGTGGCCAGTCGGGCGAGCGGTGCGTCGAGCGTTCGGCCGCCGACGCTGATGCGCAGGGAGGCGCTCGCTGCGCGCACGGTCCCGATGCGTCGCGCCGGCACCCGATGACGCCCGGCCGTCGCCAGCAGGTCGGCGGGGCGCGCCGTCGAGACAATGATCCGACCCTGAGCCTCCCCGAACAGGAGCGCTCGCAGCGGGAGGTGGCGCCAGTCGTCGAGGGTCACGTCCGCACCGAACTGCTCGGAGCGCTCGCCGATACAGCACTCGGCCAGCGCGACGGCGAGCCCACCGTCGCTACAGTCATGAGCGGAGGAGACATAGCCGCCGCGGATCGCGGCGAGAAGTGCCTCGATCAGCTCGCGCTCGGCCGCCAGGTCGACGCGCGGCGGGGCGCCAGCGGTCACCCCGTGAATGCGCGCCAAGTACTCGCTCGCCCCGAGCTCGTCGCTCGGCTCGCCGAGGAGGAGGATCGCGTCCCCGTCGGCGCGAAATGCCGCCCGAGTGACGTGCGCCAGGTCCTCGACCAGCCCCACCATGCCGACGACCGGAGTGGGAAAGACGGCGCCCGCCGGATTCTCGTTGTAAAACGAGACGTTTCCTCCCGTGACCGGGGTGGCGAGGGCGCGACAGGCATCGCCCATCCCCCCGACCGCCTCACGGAACTGAAAGAACACCTCGGGGCGCCTCGGGTTGCCGAAGTTCAGGCAATTCGTGATCGCCATCGGGCGGCCGCCGACGCACGCCACGTTGCGTGCCGCCTCCGCGACCGCGATCCGACCGCCGGTGCGCGGGTCGAGGTAGACGTACCTGCCGTTGCAGTCGGTCTTCAGGGCGAGCGCTCGGTTCGTCCCTCGGAGCCGGATTACCGCCGCGTCGCCCCCGCCGGGTCCGACCATGGTGTTCGTCCGGACGGTCGTGTCGTACTGCAGGTAGACCCAGGCCTTGCTGGCGATCGTCGGCGACGAGAGCAGGCGCTCCAGCGTCCACACCGGGTCGCGCTCCTCGGGGAGCTCGGCGATTGCGTTGACGTCCCGCGCGCGAAGACGCTGCGTCGCCTCACTCTCGCGGGCGTCGGGGTGGTACACCGGGCAGTCCGTGACGAGGCGCGACCCGGGAAACTCGGCGACAACGCGGTCCCCTTCCGTCACGCGGTACACGGGCTCCGCGATGACCTCGCCGACGACTTCGGCGGTGAGGTCCCACTTGGCCAGGATCGCGCGGACCTCCTGCTCGTGGCCCTTCTGCGCGACCACCAGCATGCGCTCCTGCGACTCGCTGAGCAGAACCTCGTACGGCGTCATCCCCTCCTCGCGGACGGGTACCCTGGCCGTGTCGATCACGACGCCGACGTCGCCGCGCGCGGCCATCTCCGCCGAGGACGACGTCAGCCCCGCTGCGCCCATGTCCTGGATGGCGACGATGTGCCCGCTCCGGATCAGCTCCAGGCTCGCCTCGAGCAGCAGCTTTTCCGTAAAGGGGTCTCCCACTTGAACGCGCGGGCGCTTGGCCTCGCTGGCCTCACTGAGGTCCTCCGAGGCGAACGACGCGCCATGAATCCCGTCGCGGCCGGTCCTCGCGCCGACGGCGATGATCGGGTTGCCGACGCCCTCAGCCCGCGCCCGGATCAACTCGTCCTCTCGCATCAGGCCCACGCACATGGCGTTGACCAGTGGGTTCCCCTCGTACGCGGGGTCGAACACCACGTCGCCGGCGACGGTCGGAATGCCGACACAGTTCCCGTAGTCGCCGATCCCTCTCACCACGCCCGCGAACAGGTATCGCACGCGGGGGTTGTCGAGGGAGCCGAAGCGGAGGGAGTCGAGCATGGCGATCGGGCGCGCCCCCATCGTGAATACGTCGCGCAGAATGCCGCCCACGCCGGTCGCCGCGCCCTGGTACGGCTCGACGGCGGAGGGATGATTGTGGGATTCGATCTTGAACGCTACGGCCAGGCCGTCGCCAATGGCGATGACGCCGGCGTTCTCGCCGGGCCCCTGCAGGACGTGCGGGCCCGTAGTGGGGAGGGTTCGCAGGATCGGTCGCGAGTGCTTATAGGAGCAGTGCTCGTTCCACAGCGCGCTGACGATGCCCAACTCGGTGAAGGTCGGCGCGCGGCCGAGCATCGCGACGAGGCGGTCGTACTCCTCGGATGTGAGTCCGTGCTCGGCGACGAGCGCGGGGGTGATCGCGGGGTCGCCAGGTCGAGGGCGGGCGGTCACTCGTGCTTGAGGCCGAACAAGTCGCCGATGAATCGGCGCAGATTGCTGCGGTCGACATGCTCCAGCATCTGGAGCTCGCCCTTGTCCAGCCAGGTGCCGCCACATTCGGGGCACACGTCGATCTTCATGTGGTGGTGACGGCGTTCCTCGAGCGACGCCCCGCAGCGCGGACACCGCATGTAGTGTGACGCGCGCTCCGTGCGCGCGCGCTCCTCGTCAAGCCGGGCGCGGCGCTGCTTGATGAGCTCCGCGTCCAGCCTGGCGAAGTACTCGTCCTCGTTCCTACTCGGCTTCTCGTCGATCGCCATTGCGTCCTCGAATGCGGTACTGCGCCGTGTGCGGCCCTACCTCGCGCCCGGCGGCGCGCTCCGGGTGCGAGCGGAGTCCGGCGTCGTCGCACCCGCCCCGCCGCGCTGGGCGCGCTCGAACTCCTCGATGTCCCCCGGCCCGAACGACCCCGGAAGGCGGTACGGCCGGGCCACCAATGGCCGGGCCGCGTGGAGCGTGGGGTCCACATAAAAGTACAGCGGTTCCACGGCGCGAAGCGTGTTCGCGCCGAAATCTTCCACTTCGCCGAGCTCCGACGCCGCGGTACGGCTCCCGCGGGGCGCCACGAGGGCGTCCACGACCCGACCGCTGCGGAGGATCACCACGTCGCTCAGCGGACACTGCGGCGCGCAGGCGCTCTCGTAGAAGAGGAACGTGAGCTCGCCGCTCGCCCGTTCGGCCGCGGGGGCGCCGAGCCGCGCGATCACGTCCTCACGGGTCTGATCGGGCGACACGGGCTCCTGAGCCCGGAGCGGGGCGGCGACGGCAAGAAGCGCGAGCGACACGGCCTGTAGGCAGCGCATGAGACCTCCGGGTGGCTTCGACCACGAGTCTGGGTGAGCAGCAGGACACTGGTAGCGCTCGGGCGACAGACTCCCGCGCTACGCACCGACGCCGGCGAGGATCGACTCGAACAGGGGCAGCCCGTCCGCCGATCCGAGCCGGGCATCGACCGCGCGCTCGGGGTGGGGCATCATTCCTAGAACATTGCCGCGCTCGCTAATGATCCCGGCGATGTTACGCGCCGAGCCGTTCGGATTCGCGGGGTCGGTAATGCCCCCTTCGGCGTCGACGTACCGAAACACCACGAGCCCGATTCCCTCGAGGCGGTCGAGCGTGGCCGCGTCCGCCGTGTAGCGGCCCTCGCCGTGCGCGATGGGGATCCGGACGAGCTGCCCCGGCTGATAGCCGCTCGTGAACGGCGTCGCAGACTGCTCGACGCGGAGCCGAACGAATTGACTGGAGAACTTGAGCTCCTTGTTCCGGAGCAGCGCGCCGGGAAGCATGCCGGCCTCGCACGCGATCTGGAAGCCGTTGCAGATCGCGAGCACCGGAGCGCCGCGTTCCGCGTGGGCCACTACCTCGCGCATGATCGGGCTGAATCGCGCGATCGCGCCGGCGCGGAGGTAGTCGCCGTAGCTGAAGCCGCCGGGCAGCACGACAACGTCGGCGCCCTGCAGGTCGTGGTCCTTGTGCCAGAGGTAGACGGCTTCCTCGCCGAGCGCCTCGACGACCGCCTGATACGCGTCGTAGTCGCCGTTCGAACCGGGAAAGGTGACGATGCCGAACTTCATGCTTGGCTCACGGTGGCGATTTCGTAGTCTTCGGTCACTGGATTCGCGAGCAGCCGCTCGCACATCGAGCGGGCCAGCCGGTCGGCCGCGTCCGGCGTGTCGGCGTCGGCTTCGACGATGAGGTGGCGGCCGACCCGCACGTCGCGCACGCCGGCGAAGCCGAGCGTGTGGAGGGCGTCGGAGACGGCCTTGCCCTGGGGGTCGAGCAGGCCGCGGCGTGGAACGATGTGGATGGCGATCTTGTAGCGACTCATGTCGTGGCGACTCGTGCCTCGAAGCGGTTCATTCGTTAGGGCCGTCGACCGGACGGTCCGCCGGGGGGACGCCGCCGCTCCGTCCCTTGCGCCGCCGGCGGCGCCGGCGGCTGGGCACGCCGTCCGACGCGGGGAGCGGCACGGCCGCGTCGGCACCGCGCGTCAGCTCGTCGTCGCCGTCGGCCTCATCGAGAATTGGGTAGCCTACCTGGGCTCCGGCGCCACCGATGGCCGCGCCCGCGAGCTCGGCGCGCGGGCGCACCGTCCCGTACACGTCGCCACCCGGCCGCCGCTCCCACATCCCCAGCAGCACCGCGCGCACCAACCCGTAGGCCACGTACGCGACACCGAACGGGAAGAAGAAGGACCGCTGGAAGTAGGCGACGCCGAGGACGATCGCCAACACGAGCGCCAAGCCGATCACCGCGCGCATGCTCCGGAGCCCGACTTTCGGCCACGCCGGGTACGGCACGTTGCTGACCATCAGAAAGGCGAGGATGATCATCAACCAGATCATGATCTCCTGCCAGGGCAGCCCGACGATCGCGGTCTGCTGGTAGAGTGAGGTCTGGCTGAACCAGTAGTACGTGGCGAGCGTCCCCCCGGCGGCCGGACTCGGGAGACCCATGAAGTAGCTCTTCGAGGCGCCGGCTTGGGTGACGTTGAACCGGGCCAGGCGCAGCACGGCGCAAGCGGCGAAGAGGAACACCGCGTAGGGGCCGAGCCGATCCTGCGAGAGTACGGAAAAGTAGACGATCATCGCCGGCGCCAGCCCGAACGAGATGCCGTCGACGAGGGAGTCGAGCTCTTCGCCGAATCGCCCGCCGGTGCCCGTCGCCCGGGCCACCCGTCCGTCGAACGCGTCGCAGACGCCGCCCAGCACGATGTACAGCACCGCCCGGTCGAACTGCCCGCGCGACGCGGCGATGATGGCAAAGATGCCGAAGAAGAGATTTCCGAGCGTGAGTCCGTTCGGAAGCGCCGGCGCCGCCCGCCGGACGTTTGGGCGCCGCAGGCGGTCTCTCACGATGGTGGGAGCTCCGCGAGCACCGTGGTGCCCGCCGTGGTGATCTCGCCAAGCTTGACGCGGATCGCCGATGCCGGAGGCATGAAGACGTCGACGCGCGAGCCGAACCGAATGATCCCGAACCGCTCGCCCTGCTCGGCGCGGTCCCCCTCACGGCTATACGTGACGATGCGGCGGGCGATGAGCCCGGCGATCTGGCGCACCAGGATCCGGTGGGCCCCCGCCTCCAATCCGACCGACATCTGCTCGTTGTCCGCCGAGGACTTGTCGGTTGCCGCGTTGAGGAACTTGCCCGGCGAGTAGCGAACGTACCGCACGACGCCACTGACCGGGTAGCGGTTCACGTGGACGTTGAAGACGTTCATGAATATCGAAACGCGGGCGGCGCGCCCGTGAATGAAGGTCGGCTCGTCGACCTCCGTGATCATCACCACCTTGCCGTCCGCGGGCGCGACCACGACGCGCTCGCCCCGCTCGCCGGTCCGCTCCGGATCGCGGAAAAAGTAGGCGACCCAGAGAGCCACCAGGAGCAGCGCGAACGCCAGGAGCCAGAGCGGCCAGGAGCGGCGACTAAGGGCGAAGGCGAAGGCTGCCGCGGCGCTCGCGGCCGCGAGCGCCATGAACACGTAGCCTTCCCGGGCGAAGTTCACGTGAGCTCCGTCAGGTCCAGGGTGGTTCCCGTCAACCGCCGATAGGCGTCCAGGTACCGCGCGCTCGTGGCCTCCACCACCAACGGTGGCAGCGGCGGACCCGGGGCCTCGCCGTTCCACCGGCCTGCCGCCCGCTCCCCCTCCAGGTAGTCGCGGAGGGGCTGCTTGTCGAAGCTCGGCTGCGGACGGCCCGGCGCATAGCGGTCCGCCGGCCAAAAGCGCGAGCTGTCGGGCGTGAGCACCTCGTCAACCAGTAGGACGCGACCGTCCCGCTCTCCGAACTCGAACTTTGTATCGGCAATGAGGATGCCGCGGACCGCGGCGGCCTCCAGGCCCAGCTCATACACCCGCCGGGCGAGTCGTTCGAGGGTCGCGGCGGTCCCCGGACCGAGGAGGTCGGCCACGCGGCCCCGAGTGATGTTCTCGTCGTGCCCGGCGTCAGCCTTCGTGGCGGGGCTGAAGACCGGCGGGTCCAGTCGCGCGCTCTCCACCAGACCCGGCGGCAGGGGCTCGCCGGCGAGCGTCCCGCGGTCCCGGTACTCTTTCCAGGCCGACCCCGAAAGATAACCCCGCACGACGCACTCTACGGGGTACACGGCGGCCCGGCGGCAGAGCATGGCACGACCGGCGAGGGAGCGCTCGTGCCCCCGCAGCGCCGGCACGGCCGCGGCGATCTCGCGGGCCGTGGCCGCCAGCATATGGTGCTCGATCTCCCCCTCGAGCCCCTCGAGCCGCCGGAGCCACCAAGCCGTGAGCTGCGTCAGCACGGCGCCCTTGAACGGCACCGCCTCGCGCATCACCACGTCGAAGGCGCTGACGCGGTCGGTGGCCACGATGAGCAGCCGGTCGCCGTCGACCTCGTAAACGTCGCGGACCTTCCCGCGCCGCAGCAGGGGCAGGGGCAGGTCAGTGGTCGTGAGCGCGGGAGCGGTCGTCATACCCGCGGCTCCTCCGTGACGCCCGGCGCCGGCAGGTCCGCGAGCGCCGGCTCCACGACCTCCGCCAGGAATTCGTCCACCTGCTCGGCGGCGCGTCCGACGTAGCGCCGAGGGTCGGCCACCTCCTGAAGGTCGGTCAGGCTGACGCCGAACTCCGGGTCGGAGGCGAGGCGCTCGAGCATGTCGTTGCGACCGCCCCCACTCTTCACCGCGCGGGCCGCGTCGATACTGTGACGCCGGATCACCTCGTGGGCTTCCTGGCGGTCGCCGCCAGCGCCCACGGCGCGTACGATCAGCTCCTCCGTGGCCATGAACGGCAGCTCCTCCTCGATTCGGCGCCGGATCCGGGCCGGGTGCACCTCCAACCCTCCGGCGATGTTCGCCATCAGCACCAGGATCGCGTCGGTGGCCAGAAAGCTCTCGGGAATGACCAGGCGGCGATTCGCGCTGTCGTCCAGGGTGCGCTCGAAGTACTGCACCGCGTGCGTCTGGTTGGCGTTAGGCTCCAACGAGAGGACGAAGCGGGCCAGCGCGGCGATGCGCTCCGACCGCATCGGATTCCGCTTGTATGCCATGGCCGAGGAGCCGATCTGGTCGCGCTCGAAGGGCTCGTCCACCTCCCCGAAGGCCTGCAGCATGCGCACGTCGCTGCTGAACTTCGCCGCGCTCGCCGCGACGCCGGCGACTGCGCCGAGCACCTGGGCGTCGATTTTCCGGGAATACGTCTGGCCGGTCACGGCGAGCGATCGCGGGAAGTCCATCTTGGCCGTGACGAGCTGGTCGAGTCGGCGAACCTTCTCGTGGTCGCCGTTGAA
>Ga0307416_100001381_pt1 | contig 13134 bp, 11 predicted proteins | sample DK1Cmetagenome_2_FD_203821 | JGI IMG/M metagenome (GOLD analysis project Ga0307416, IMG submission 203821) | Maize rhizosphere microbial communities from greenhouse at UC Davis, California, United States - DK15-C-3 | ecosystem: Host-associated > Plants > Roots > Rhizosphere > Soil | place...
ATTTTCGCGGAAAAACCTGGAGGACATCCGCCGGGGAGAGTTCGAAGGTCTTGCCGCGAAAATGGCGAAGCCGGAGTGGAAACCGGATTTCGGGCCGGCGGCGCCGCACGCCTCCGCCGGCGCCACGGTCATCGGCGCGCGCATGCCGCTCATCGCCTACAACATCAACCTCGCGACCGACCGGCTCGACGTGGCGAAGAAGATCGCCGCCGGCATCCGGCACAGCAGCGGCGGGTTCCGCTTCGTGAAGGCAATGGGGATCACTCTCGACGATCGCCGCATCGTGCAGGTCTCGATGAACCTGACCAACTACGAGAAGACGCCGATGTACCGCGTGTTCGAGGTGGTGAAGCGCGAGGCCGCGCGCCACGGCGTCGCGGTGCTGGAGAGTGAGATCGTCGGCCTGGTGCCCGCGGCAGCGCTCGTCGCGACGGCGGAGTACTTCCTGCAACTCGAGGGGTTCAAGTCAGACCAGGTGCTGGAGACGAGACTGCGGCAAACGGAATAACGGCAACTGCCAACTCCCGACCTCCCACTCCCAAGAAGCTCGTTCTCGCGGCGTACGCGCACACTTTGGAAGTTGGAAGTTGGTGATTGGGCGTTCACACCGACTCGTCCTCGTCCGACTTGCGCGCCGGCGCGATCCCGAAGCCGCGCATCTTGCGATACAGGTTGCTCCGCTCGACGCCGAGCACTTCGGCGGTGCGGGAGATGTTGCCGTGCTGCTGCGCCAGGGCGCGGAGGATGTAGTCGCGCTCGAACTGGTCGCGCGCGTCGTGCAGCGGCGCGAGCGGCGCCGTCTTGGCCGGACCGGCAGCCGGCGCAATGCCCTGGTCGAGGAATGCGAGATCGCGCGAGGAGATGCGGTCGCCGGGCACCATGATCATCAGCCGTTCGACGACGTTGCGCAGTTCGCGGACGTTGCCCGGCCAGCTGTACTGCTGAAACAGCGTGACGGCATCGCGCTCGAACACCTTCGCCCTTCGCCCGTACTCCCGCGCCATCTGCGCCATGAAGTGGTCGGCGAGAAGCGGAATGTCCTCCTGCCGCTCCCGCAGCGGCGCCACGTAGATCGGGATGACGTTGAGGCGGAAATAGAGGTCCTCGCGAAAGCGTCCGCCCCGGATCTCGCTCGGCAGATCCTTGTTCGTCGCGGCCAGGACGCGAGCGTCCACGCGGATGCGCGTGGAGCCGCCGACGGCCTCCATCACCTGCTCCTGCAGCACGCGCAGCACCTTGGCCTGCGTCTTCAGGCTCATGTCGCCGATTTCGTCGAGGAAGATCGTCCCGCCATGCGCCGCCTCGAACTTGCCGCGGCGGTCGGCGACGGCGCCGGTGAAGGCGCCGCGCACGTGGCCGAACAGCTCGCTCTCGATCAGCTCCTCGGGAATCGCGGCGCAGTTGACTTCGACGAACGGCGCCGTGCGCCGGCGGCTCATCGCGTGAATGTTGCGCGCCACCAGCTCCTTGCCGGTACCGTTCTCGCCCATGATCAGCACGCGCCCATTGGTCGGCGCGGCCATGGCGATCTGCTCGCGCAGCTGCTCGATGGCGTAGCTGTCGCCGACGAGCGTGTGCTGCGCGTCGACCTTGGCGCGCAGCGCCTGGTTCTCCGCCTCGAGCCGCCGTTGACGCAGCGCGTTGCGGACGACGAGCACGGTCTTCTCCAGCGAGAGCGGCTTCTCGACGAAGTCGAAGGCTCCCATCTTGATCGCGCGCACCGCCGACTCGATGTTGCCGTGGCCGGAGATGATCACCACCTGCGTGTCGATCTGCCGCTCGCGCATCCGCGCCAGCGTCGCCAGGCCGTCCATGCCCGGCAGCCACACGTCGAGCACGACCACGTCGAACACCTGCCCCCCGAGCAGCTCGAGGCACGCCTCTCCCGACTCCACCGCGTCGACATCGTACCCCTCGTCCTTCAGCACGCCCGTCAGCGCGCTGCGGACCCCCGGCTCGTCATCGACGATGAGGATGGAGGGCATGAAACTGTCGGAGTCGCTCTTTCAGCATGGCAGTTCTATCGCGAACCTCGTTCCGTGCGGCGAGTTGTCTGAAACGTCGATGCTTCCGCCGTGTTCGGCGACGATGCGGCGGACGATGGCGAGGCCGAGGCCGCTGCCGCGACGTTTGGTGGAGTAGTACGGAAGGAACAGCTTCTCGCGCTCCGCCGGCGGGATGCCCGGACCGTTGTCGGCGACGACGATCCGCACCAGGTTGTTGGCGGGTTCGTGCTGGGTCTCGATGTCGATGGCGCCGTGCTGGTCCATCGCTTCGATGGCGTTGTCCACGAGGTTGATCACGACGCGCCGGATCTGCTCCGGGTCGACGGTGACCGTCGGCAGCGATTTCATGAAGCGGCGGCGAATCTCCACATCGGTGAAGATCCCGTTGTAGAGCGCCAGCGCCTCGTTGAGGAGCTGGTGTAAATCGGTGGGCACCGCGCGCGGCGCGGGCATGCGGGCGAACTGCGAGAACTCGTCGACCAGGCCCTTCAGCGACTCGACTTCGCCCACGATCGTCGTCGTGCATTCGTCAACGAGCTGGCGGGTCGGCTCCGCCGCACCGGAGAAGTGGCGGCGCAGCCGCTCGGCGCAGAGCTGAATGGGCGTGAGCGGGTTCTTGATCTCGTGCGCGAGCCGCCGCGCCACCTCGCGCCACGCTGCCACCTTCTGCGCGCGGATGAGCGGCGTCACGTCGTCGAAGACCAGGACAACGCCGTCCGATACCCCGTCGTCACGCGTGAGCGGCGTCGTCATCACGGCGAGGTGCATGTCGCGGCCGTCGCGCGAGATCGCGACCTCCTGCGGCCGCAGTTCGGTGCGGCTGCGCGACGCCTCGTCAATCAGGATCGCGAGCGGCTTCATCTCGGCGCGGCCGAACACCGCCGACGCCGGCAGCCCCGACGCAGTGCCGTCCACGCCGAGCAGACGTGCCGCGGCGTTGTTGATCGTGCCGATTCGTCCCGAGGCATCGACCGAGACCACGCCGGTCGCGATGCGCTCCAGAATCGTCTCGACATAGCGGCGGCGGCCTTCGACGTCCTGGTGCTTGCGCTCGAGATCGACGGCCGACCGCTCCAGGCGGCGGCGACTTGCCGCCAGGTCGCCGGCCATGCTGTTGAACGCCTCGATCAGCGACCCGAACTCGTCGTCGGTTTCCGACACGACGCGGTGGTCGAGATGGCCGGCGCCGATCTCCCGCGCGGCAGTGGCGAGCATCTGCACCGGCCGCGTGATCCGCTTCGCGAGGTAGAGACCCATCCATGTCGCGCCGACGAGAATCATCAGCGTGAGCGTGAGAAAGAATGACAGGTAGACGCCGGCGAGCGGCTGCTTCAGGACGCGGAGCTGCTGGTAGTTCTCGTACGCGGCGGTGACGCGGCGCGCCTGCCGGGCGAAGTCGCCGCTCATGTAGTCGGTGGCAATCACCACGCCGCGGATTGGCCCGTTCGGCGACGAGCGCACGGCCGACGCCGCGCGTACCAGCTCGGCGCCGCCGTCGAGCCGTTCGATGGTGCGAGTTTCAGTCGATCCGGCGGCAACCCGCTCCGCGAATCGATCGGCCGACTGCTGCGAGTACTCGCGCGGGAGCGAGGGCGCACGCACCTCCGCGATGCGCGACACGCCCGGCTTGCTGCCGCCCGGTTCGAACCGGTAGACCTCGACGAGGCGCACGCGCTCGTCGCGCACGGGCGGCGCGACAACGCTGCGGATCGCGGCACTCTCCCCGGGGTCGAGGCTCGAGTTGGCCAATGCCAGCGCGAGTTCGCGCGCATTGGAGAGCACGAGCCGCTGCCGCTCCTGGTAGTAGTCGCCGGCGATCGCGTTCGCGGAGCTGAGCACCTCGTCCATCGGCGCGTTGAACCAGCGGTCGACGCTGTTGCGAATCAGCTCGCTGCCGACGATGAGGACGAGCAGCGCGGGGATGATCGTCATCCCGAGCAGCACGGCCACGAGCTTCCCGCGGAAGCGAGCGAACGGCAGCGCCCGCCGCCGCTCGACCACCAGCTTGACGATGTTGCGCGCGAGCACGAACACGAGCACGACGAGCATCGTGAGGTTCGTGGCGGAGAGCGCATAGAGGACGAACTCGGTGAGAAAGTCGGGCTGCAGGCTCGATGAGCCGCGCGCGAGCGTCAGCAGCCCGGCGAGCGCGGCGAGCAGGACGACAATGCCGATGAGCAGCGCGCGCGTGTTGTCGGTGAACGACTTGCGCGGCGGCTGCGGCGGCGCAGCGCTCCGCTGCGACGGCGCGGGCCGCGCGGTCGGCACGACGGGAGGTGCAGTTACTGGCATTGACCGTTCGACCTCGCGAACCGCGCGAACCCCGCGAACCTATTCCTTCGCGTTGAGGAGATCTTTCAGCTCGCTCATGAACTCGCCGATGTCGCGGAAATGACGATACACGGAGGCGAAGCGGACGTAGGCTACCTTATCGAGCCGCTTGAGCTCGTCCATCACCACCTCCCCGACTTCAACGGTGGACATCTCCTTCTCGGGGCGATCCTGCAGGATCGCTTCGACGCGGTCGGCCACGCCTTCCACCGCCGCAACGCTCACCGGCCGCTTCTCGCAGGCCTTGAGCAAGCCCGAGATCAGCTTCTGGCGCTCGAAGCGTTCGCGCGTCCCGTCCTTCTTGATCACCATGTACGGGATCTCGTCGATGCGCTCGTAGCTCGTGAAGCGGCGGCCGCATTCCAGGCATTCGCGCCGGCGCCGGATCACCTCGCCTTCCTTGCTCTCGCGCGAGTCGACCACCTTGTCGCCAAGGTGGCCACAGAAAGGACACTTCACGCTCTCTCCTCCTGCCGCGCCAGGCCGGCGAGGCGCTGCAACCCGGTCAGGCTGAGGCCGTCCTGGAGCATGAACACGACGCCGAGCACGGCGACCGGCACGAACGACAGCGCGTGCGCGACGATCGCGGCGCCGACGGCGGCGTCGTCAGGCGCGCCGAAGAATGTGGTGACGCCGAGCCGGAACATCGCGTGGTAGCCGCCGATGCCGCCGGGGGTCGGCATGGCGACGCCGATCACGAGGAGCGACTGGAGCAGGAACGTGCCGGCAAACGGCATGTCGATGCCGAAGGCGCGCGCGACGAGCCACGCCTGGCCGGCGATGCCGAGCCAGACGGGAAACGACCACACCAGCGCGAACGCGAGCGCGCGCGCCTCTCGCGCGGCGGCGAATCCCTGGCTGAACGTGCGCGCCAGCCGGGAGAGGCCGTGCGCAATCCGCGACGGCAGCACCCGTTCGGTCTTCAGCACGAGGCGCCCGACGCGCTCGGGATGCGTCGCGAGCGTCCACGTGAGGCCGAGAAGCCCCAACGCAACTGCTGCGGCAACCGCCGCGGACGTTTCGACCGGCGCGAGCAGCGCCGGCGGCAGCGTCTCACGGCCGCCGAGCACGAGCACGTAGAGCGCGAGGAGCACGAGCACGGTCACGAGGTCGATCACGCGCTCCATCACCACGGTGGCGAAGGTCGACGCCGCGTTCAGTCCTTCCTGCCTGGCCAGCAGGTACGGCCGCAGCACGTCGCCGGCCCGTGCCGGCAGCAGGCCGATGGCAGCAAAGCCGATGATGGTCGTGCGGAATGCTGTGCGGAACCGCGTCGGTCCGAGCGGATCCAGCAGGTGCCGCCACCGCACCACGCGCGCCACGTAGGTGACGGCGAGGAACACGAAGGAGAGCGCCAGCAGGTCCATCCGCGCGCGCTGCATTTCGCGGCCGACTTCGGCGAGATTCACGCCGCGCAGAAACCATGCGAACAGGGCAATTGCCAGAAGGATAACGAGCGCTGTGCGGACATGGTTGCGCATGAAGATGTAGCTGGAACGGCCCGCCACAATATATCAGGGTCACGATAGGCGACGCCCGCGAGTCTTGCGTACGGTTGCGGGTTGCTTGCCGTCCGTTTAAGATGGCCGCTCTTTTCCCCGACCTCAAGGATTTCTGTTGTCGTTGTCCGCCGCTCCCCTGCTCGACACGCATCTGGACGGAATTGTTCCGCATCGCCGGGGCAAGGTGCGCGACGTGTATGAAGCGGGCGACAACCTGCTCATGATCGCGACCGATCGGATCTCTGCGTTCGACTACGTGCTCGGATCCGGCATCCCCGACAAGGGCAAGGTGCTCACGCAACTGTCCGCGTTCTGGTTCGATCAGACCCGCGGCATCGTGCGCAATCACGTCATCTCCACCGACGTGCGCGACTATCCGCGCGCGGTCCAGACCCACGCCGACATCCTTCGCGGGCGATCGATGCTGGTCACGCGCACCGAGCCGGTGCAGGTCGAATGCGTCGCGCGCGGCTACCTTTCGGGCTCGGGCTGGAAGGAGTACGTCGCAACCGGCGCCGTGTGCGGCATCGCCTTGCCGCAGGGGCTGCGCGAATCCGATCGCCTGCCGGAACCGATCTTCACGCCCGCGACAAAGGCACAGAGCGGCCACGACATCAACATCAGCGAAGAGGAAGCCGGGCGCCTGGTCGGACGCGATCTCATCGCGCGCCTCAAGGCGCTGACCATGGAGCTGTACGCGTTTGGCGTCCGCCACGCCGAGTCGCGCGGCATCATCCTGGCGGATACCAAGTTCGAGTTCGGGCTGCTTCCCGACGGCACCATCCTGCTCATTGACGAGGTCATGACGCCGGATTCGTCGCGCTACTGGCCGCAGGATCAGTACGCGCCCGGCGGCCCGCAGCCAAGCTTCGACAAGCAGTTCGTGCGCGACTACCTCGAACGGATCCGGTGGAACAAGCAGCCGCCGGTCCCCTCGCTCCCCGACGAGGTCGTAAGCCGTACGCGCGAGAAGTACGTCGAAGCGTATCGCCGCCTGGCGGGCCGGGAGCTCGAGTAATGCCCGCGATGCGCGACCAGCTCGAACGTCTGGTCGAAGAGATGGTCACCAAGGGCATCCGCTACGAGGACGCGGTGCGCGAGTTCGACAAGCGCTTCATCGCGCAGGCGCTCGCCAAGTCCGACGGAAACCTGTGCAAGGCCGCCGACCTGCTCGGCATTCACCGCAACACCCTCAGCCGCAAAATCGTCGAGTACCGGCTCCGCCGGACCGCGTAGGATCCCGGTCGCCTTGACACCTGTTTTCCAGGATCACTACAATTGGCAGTTGCCTGCGGTGAGTGCCAGCAGACCGTAGGCCACGCACTCATTCTCAAGGGTTTTCGCTGGGGTGTTGCCCGGCCCGTCTTACGACCAGTCACTCTGGAGTCGATGCAGATGAAAGTCAGACCGCTACATGACCGTGTGATCGTTCAGCGCCTCGATGAGGGCGAACAGAAGATCGGCGGGATCATCATCCCGGACACCGCCAAGGAAAAGCCGCAGCAGGGGAAAGTCGTCTCCGCCGGGCTCGGCAAGCGCGAGAAGAGCGAGCGCGTGCCGCTCGACGTGAAGGAAGGGGACACCATCCTCTTCGGCAAGTACTCGGGCCAGGAGATCAAGATCGACGGCAACGAGTACCTGATCATGCGTGAAGACGAAGTGCTCGCGGTCATCGAGAGCAAGTAGGAGCGAACAGAGATGGCAAAGCAGATTATCTACGGCGAGCAGTCGCGGCAGGCGATCCTCCGCGGCGTCAACCAGCTGGCCGATGCGGTCAAGGTGACCCTCGGCCCGAAGGGCCGCAACGTCGTGCTCGACAAGAAATTCGGCTCCCCCACCATCACCAAGGACGGCGTGACGGTGGCCAAGGAGATCGACCTCAAGGATCCGCTCGAGAACATGGGCGCGCAGATGGTGCGCGAGGTCGCGAGCAAGACCTCGGACACCGCCGGTGACGGCACGACGACCGCCACCGTGCTCGCACAGGCGATTTATCGCGAGGGCGCCAAGAACGTGGTCGCCGGCGCCAACCCGATGGAGATCAAGCGCGGCATCGAGCAGGCGGTCGCACTCGTGGTCGAGGAGATCAAGAAGCTGTCGCGGCCGGTGAAGGGCAACATGATCGCCCAGGTCGGCATGATCTCGGCGAACAGCGACTTGACCATCGGCACGATCATCGCGGAAGCGATGGAGAAGGTCGGCAAGGACGGCGTCATCACCGTCGAGGAAGCCAAGACGCTCGAGACTTCGCTCGAGGTCGTCGAAGGCATGCAGTTCGATCGCGGCTACCTCTCGCCGTACTTCGTGACCGATCCCGAGCGCATGGAAGTGGTGCTCGAGAACCCGGTGATCCTGATCCACGAGAAGAAGATCAGCTCGATGAAGGACCTGCTGCCCGTGCTCGAGCAGGTGGCGCGCATGGGCCGTCCGCTGCTCATCATCGCGGAGGACGTCGAAGGCGAGGCCCTCGCCACGCTCGTCGTCAACAAGCTGCGCGGCACGCTGCAGGCGGCGGCGGTCAAGGCACCGGGCTTCGGCGATCGCCGCAAGGCGATGCTCGAGGACATCGCCATCCTCACCGGCGGCAAGGCGATCACGGAAGACCTCGGCATCAAGCTCGAGAACATCAAGGTCGAGGACCTCGGCAAGGCGAAGAAGGTCACCATCGACAAGGACAACACCACGATCGTCGAGGGCGCCGGCACGTCGAACGCCATCGAGGGGCGTGTGAAGCAGATCCGCGCCCAGGTCGAGGACACGAGCTCCGACTACGACCGTGAGAAGCTGCAGGAGCGGCTCGCGAAGCTGGTGGGCGGCGTCGCGGTGATCAAGGTCGGCGCAGCCACCGAGACCGAGATGAAGGAGAAGAAGGCGCGCGTCGAGGACGCGATGCACGCCACCAAGGCGGCGGTCGAAGAGGGCATCGTCCCGGGCGGCGGCGTGGCGCTGCTGCGCGCGGGCAAGGCGCTCGAGGGGCTCAAGCTGCAGGGCGATCAGCTCGTCGGGCTGCAGATCATCCGCCGCGCCATCGAAGAGCCGATGCGCTGGATCGCGACCAACGCCGGTCACGAAGGCTCGATCATCGTCTCGAAGGTCAAGGAGATGAAGAACGCGGACGAGGGCTTCAACGCCGCGACCGAGACCTACGAGGACCTGGTGAAGGCCGGAGTCATCGACCCGGCCAAGGTCGTCCGCAACGCCCTGCAGAACGCATCGTCCATTGCGTCGCTGCTCCTCACCACCGAGGCGCTCGTCAGCGAGATCCCGGAAGAGAAGAAGGACGCGCCGGCGATGCCGGGCGGCGGCGGCATGGGCGGGATGTACTAATCGCCAATTGGTGATTCGCGATTAGTGATTCAGTGATTGGGCCGGCTGAAGCCGGTGCTCCTACTGAGAATGTGGGGGCCGGCTTCAGCCGGCCCTTTTTCATTTCTGCAATCGCACTCCCGTGCCCTGCACACGACGGCGCCCTTCGGCTGCGCAACGATGTGCAGCGGCGAGCGAAAGCAGCTCGGCACTTTCCTTGCCCTTGCAGCGGGCATGTCCCGCGCAGCGTCTCCCGTCGTCAAGGCCGCGCTCATCACCATGACGGTGCTGATGTGCGCCGCGCGCGTGCACGGGGCCGACCTGCGGGCGTGCACGCAGGAGATTCACCGCTGCCTCTCGGCGTGCCGCGCGGTGTGTCGGCGGCGCATCAGCGAGAACGAACGGCGTACTAAGGAACAGGTTCTAGACGAGGGTTTGGCCGGTAGGCTCGTCCTGCCTTCGACACGGTCTTTCCATTCACGTTGACGATGTCCGCGGTGAAGTCGTAGCCGCCCGAAAAGAGCGACGACCCCACGCCGTAGGAATCCACCGGCACGCCGCCCGCCTCGAAGCGGCGGATCTTCTCCGGGTCGAAGCCGCCCGACACCGTAATCTGCACCGCACTGAATCCCTCGGCGTCGAGCGCCGCGCGCACGTTTCGCACCAGCTGCGGGTTGACTCCGCGTGGATCGAAGCTCCCCATCATCGGAATGACCGAGCGATCGACCATCGACTCCGAGGTATCGAGCCGCACGCCCGACAGCCGCGGGCCGAGCGCGCGCGCGACGGCGAGCGACGTCCCGACGCAGTCGTTGTCGAAATCCACCAGCGTAATCACGCGCACGTCGGCCGGCATCGTGTCGGCGAAGGCGCGGCTGGCCGCGACGGTGTCGCCCTCGAAGGCGGCGATGAGGGCATGCGGCACGGTGCCGATCCCGCTCGATCCCCACCACGACGCCTGCGCGTCGGTCGACACGCCAATCGCCCCGGCGATGTGCGCCGCATAGCCGTCGCCCGTCTGCACGAGCCAGTGATCGAATCGCGCCGGGAAGAACATCACCGGCTTCGGCCAGGCGGCCTCGACGACGCGGCGGGTGTTGGTGGCGACGCGCGTGCGGCGCGCGAGGACGCCGAGGTAGAGCGTCTCGAGATGCGCGAAGGCGACGTACGGTCCGGTGACGAGCATCACCGTCTCGCGTGGCTCGACGCGATCGCCGTCGCGCACGGCGAGCACCTCGAGGTCCTCCCAGCGGTAGCCCGCTGTCAGGCAACTGCGCAGGATCGCGATCGCCTCGTCCACCCCGCCGAGCATCGCCTCCTGCTTCTGGAACACCTGCATGGTGACGGTGGGATTGCGACCCGAGCGCAGGAGGACGTCGCGGGTGCGGACGAAGTATTTATCCGAGTAGTACCCGTCCCGCATCCGCTCGACGGGGAGCTGGAACCGCTCGGCCGGCACGCGCGTGGCCGGCCGGAGCGGAGGCGGGACGCCGCTCATTTCGTGACGACGCCGCAGGCCACGCGGTCGCCCGCGTTGCCGGACGGGTCGGTCGCGTAGTCGTCGGCCTTCGCGTGGAGTACCACCGCGGAGCCGTTGGCGTCGAGCAGCGACTGTGCGCCGCTCGAGAGCGTGACGCCGGGCGCCAGCACTTCAACCGAGAGCATGCGCGATTCCGGCACGTGCACGTTCGGCATGTCCCCCGCGTGTGCACCGCCCGACGCCATCAGGCCGTGCTGGTGCTTGCCGGGGTTGAAATGCGGCCCCGCCGACTGGAACGCCGGCGCTTCGCAGCGGCCCACATCGTGGACGTGGAACGCCTTGACGCCCGGCTCCACGTTCCGGAGCTGCACCTGCAGCAGGACGCCTTCCTTCGTCTCGCGCAACGTCACTTCGCCGACGTCCTGCCCTTTGGCATCCTTCAGCTGCGCCTTGGCGGACGCACCCGCCGCCGGCTGGGCGCCCGTTGCCGGCTGCGCGCCCGACTGCGCGAGCGCGACGCTGCCGGCGAGCGCGAGACACACACCTACCCAATGAATTCGAGTCATGACACCTCCGCAATCAGAGAACAAGTGCTCACGGCCATGCTCCCATGCTATGGCAGCGAGTCGAGAAATCGATGCAGATGTTCACCCCACACCGCGGGGAGCGAATGGGTGCCGTGGCCGCGCGTCTCATCCGTGATCGGGAGCAACACGAAGCGTCCCTTCTGCACGCGCGGCATCAGCTTCTCCACGAGCCCAAGCTCAGGCGGATTCACCTGGTCGTCCGCGGAGTTGATCGCCAGGAGCGGCGCGACGATCTTCTCGAGATGCGGCGAGGGGTCGTAGTCCGCCGAAGACTCGAACTGGTACAGCATGTCGTTCGCGTCGGTGGCCGCGAGCCGGGTCCGGATCTGCGCGGCGTAAAACCGATCCGCTTCGTCGCGGGTCGGCGCCTGCTTCTGCCACTGCAGCGGGCTGCTCGTCATCCACAGGAGGATGTTCAGGGCGCTGGTGAGCCCGTGAATCGGCGGCGCGGTGTAGTCGCCGCCTTTCCACTCCGGATCGCTGCGGATGCTGTCGATGATCATGCGCCGCATCATCCGGTTGCGGCCGGCGATCTGGGCGGGAACGCTGGCGAGCGGCACGAGTGCGTCCATCATCCCCGGATAGGTGTAACCCCACATCCACGTCTGCATGCCGCCCATCGACGTCCCCATCACGAGCCGCAGATGATCGACCTTCAGGTGCTCGGTTAGCAGCCGGTGCTGCAGCGCCACCATGTCGCGATACCCGTAGGTCGGGAACTTTGCGTGGAGGCCGTCGCTCGGCTTGCTCGACCCGCCATGCCCCACGCCGTCGGGGAGGATGATGAAGTGCGTGGAGGCATCGAGAAGCTGGCCCGGCGCGAAGAGGCCGCCTGCGAACGCGTCGGACAAGAACTGCCGTCCGGTGCCGCCGGTGCCATGCAGGATGAGCACCGCGTTGGATCGCCCGGCTGCGTCCTTGCGGAACGTGCCCAGCGTCCGGTAATGCAGCTTCAGTTCCGGCAGGCGCTCGCCGCTCGTGAAGACGTAGTCGCGGACGAGAAAGTCGCCTTCGACAGGGGCAAGCGTCGCGGGCTGAAGGAAGAGAGCGAGGGAGAGCAGCAGATGCGCGCGCACGCGCGCATCTTAGCGCAGCGTGAACTGAAGCTCGATCGTGACGAGCACGGGAACCGGCTCGCCGAGGCGCGTGCCCGGCTGGAAGCGCCACTGCTTGGCCGCCTTGATCGCTTCCTGGTCGAGGCCGAACGTCGCGTCGAGCGACCGGACCACGTCGACCTGACCAACGCTGCCGTCGGGCAGCACGACACACTCGAGGAGGACGACGCCCTGCACCTTGGCGCGCATCGCCTCGGCGGTGTACTGCGGCTTCTTCTCGAACAGCGGGCGCGGAAGCGTCACGCCATTACCAGGGCGATACGCGCCGCCGCCCGTACCGCCGCCGTAACCGGCGCCGAGGCCGGAACCCTGCCCCGAACCCATGCCCGTACCGGTGCCGGTGCCGGAGCCGCCGCCGCTGCCGGAGCCCTGTGACACCTCGCCCGCCGGCTGCGCCGACTCAATCGCGCCCGGCGCCGTCGTCGTCGCCGCCGCCATCGTCTGCGCGGGGATGTTCAGCTCCGGTTCCGGCTCCGGTTCGGGCTCCTTCGGCTTCTGCAATTCCATTGATGGCGGCTTGACCACCGGAACTGTGATCTTCTCCTTGCCCGGGAGCTCCGCTTTCTTCGGCGGCGCTTGCATCTGATTGCCACCGCCGCCGCCACCGCCGCCGGGCCCCGGCTCCGCAAGCCAGACGATCTCATTCGGGAGGCGGTCGGGAAGAATCGCCTCGCGCACCGGCTCGGGCAGGAGACTCGCGAGGATGAGGAACAGCCCCACCAGCGCGCCATGGGTGAGAATCGAGGCACCGAGCGCGCCGCCCATGCGCTTCTCCTGCTGCTCGAAGGAGAAATGAACCTCGGCCGG
>Ga0307416_100001384_pt1 | contig 13127 bp, 7 predicted proteins | sample DK1Cmetagenome_2_FD_203821 | JGI IMG/M metagenome (GOLD analysis project Ga0307416, IMG submission 203821) | Maize rhizosphere microbial communities from greenhouse at UC Davis, California, United States - DK15-C-3 | ecosystem: Host-associated > Plants > Roots > Rhizosphere > Soil | place: USA...
GCGGTTGCATCGGCAACGATCAGCACCTCGGTCGGTCCCGCTACCATGTCAATTCCCACTCGGCCGACAACCTGCCGCTTCGCCTCGGCAACCCAACGGTTGCCCGGACCCACAATCTTGTCCACCCGCGGAATTGTTCGGGTCCCGAATGCCAGCGCCGCAATGGCCTGGGCTCCGCCGACCCGGAACACCCGGGTCACGCCGGACAGGGCACACGCGGCCAGGACCACGTCCGTGACACCCTGTGGGGGCACCACCGCGATGATTTCCTGCACCCCGGCCACGAGCGCGGGAACCGCGTTCATCACCACCGAGGAAGGGTACGATGCCTTTCCGCCAGGCACGTACAGACCGACCCGGTCCAGCGGCGCTACCTTCATCCCGATCAGACTGCCGTCAGGCTCAGCCAGGTGGTAGCCTGGATCCCGTTGCCGCTCATGATATTCGGTGACGCGGCGAACCGACCGTGCCAGCGCCTGGCCAAGCGGCTCCGGGATGCGTCCTAGGGCCCCCTGCCATACGGCAGCATCTAGCTCCCACTCACCGGGTTCAAGATCTACCCCATCAAACTGCCGGGTATACTCCCGCACGGCAGCATCGCCGCGGGAGAGTACCCCCTCCAGAATGAGGGTGACTGCCTGCCGAGTATCGGGATCCCAGCCGGCGAGTCGTGAGAGGTAAGGCTCGAGGGCTTCGAAGGGAGGGACGGTCAGCCTGCGGATCAGTTGCCCTCGCAGGGTAGGCACCGCGCTACTAGACTTGGGACGTATGGAACCGGCAGAGTCGCCTCCGATACTGCTTGGCCTGATAGCTGTCGTCGTCCTGGTGCTCGCCAACGCCTTCTTCGTCGCAGCCGAATTTGGGCTCGTGGGCGCCCGGCGGACCCGGTTGGACGAGATGGCCCGGGCTGGAGACCGCAAAGCTAGGCTGGCGCGCCGCGCCGTTCAATCGCTCGACCGCTACATCTCGGCCACCCAGTTAGGCATCACTCTGGCCTCCCTGGGCCTGGGTTGGATCGGTGAGCCGGCCCTGGCGGGGCTGATCGAGGGCGGCTTTGCCTGGCTACCCCGCCCGTTTGCCGCGGTGGTCACTCACGGCGTCGCCTCGGCCATTGCCTTCATCATCATTACGATCCTGCACATCATCCTGGGCGAGCTGGTGCCCAAAGCGGTGGCTTTGCTCTATCCCGAGCAGGTCAGCAGCTGGGTCGTCGCACCCCTGATGGGCTTCGCCTGGATCATGGCCGGCCCCATTGCGGTCCTGAATGGGACGGCCAATCGGCTGCTCAAGCTGTTGGGGATCGATCCCCCCGGAGAAACCGAGCGTTTGCACTCCCCGGAGGAGATTCGCATGCTCGTAGAGCAGAGCACCGAAGGCGGCAGTCTGCTTCAGGAGGACGCCCGGCTGCTGGAAGGCGTGTTCGAATTCAGCGAAAAGACGGCGCAGGAGGTCATGACGCCGCGCACCCAGATGGCGGCGCTGGAAGCTGATCTCACGGTGGAAGAGGCGGCCGATCAGGTGGCTCTCCATGGGCGCTCGCGCTACCCGGCTTATACCGAGTCGCTGGATGAAATCATCGGGGTAGTGCATGCCAAGGACGTGCTGGCGGCACTCCGGTCCCGGCCGGGCCAGACCATTCGCACCATCATGCGTCCGCCGTTGTTCGTGCCGGGGACCCGCGAAGTAGAGGACGTCCTGGCCGACATGAAGCGGCTGAAGACGCACCTGGCCATCGTGCTCGATGAATACGGTGGAACCGCCGGCCTGGTCACCATGGAAGACCTGCTGGAAGAGATCGTCGGACCCATTTATGACGAGCACGACCCGCAGGATCGGAGCGGGCCGGATGAGGGCGCGCCCAAGCTGGACGGCTCGACTCCCATCTCGGAGTTCAACGCCGAGTACAACTTGAAGCTGGACGACACCGACTACACCACTCTCGGCGGCTACATCTTTGGCCAGCTTGGAAGGCTCCCCCGGATAGGCGATCGGATCAATGTTGGCCCGTACGCGTTCGAGGTGATCGAGATGGACGGCCGCAGGGTCAAGACCATCAGGCTCCATTCGCTGAGGCCTGAGGAAGCCAGAAAGCCGGAGGACACCGCCGCCGCCAAGCCGGCCTGAGTCCCGCCGCCCCTTCGATGTATCTCCCCACGGTTGCCGCCATTCCGCCTGGCGCACTGGACCTCACTGGCGAAGCCGTGCGTCGCCGCCGGGACCTGCAGCGTGGAGCGATGCAGTCGCTCCAGCAGGCCGGCTACGAGGAGTTGATTCCCCCCACGTTCGAGTATGAAGACACCTTTCTTCGGGCCGGCGGTTCAGGTGTGGCGGAGCGTCTGGTGCGCTTTCCGGATCGTGACGGACGCATACTCGCCTTGCGGTACGATTTCACGGCCAGCCTGGCCCGCGTAGCCGCCACCACCTTCTCCTCCACCACAGGACCTTTGCGCTTGTCGTACTCCGGCACCGTGTATCGGCAGGAGCCGGAACGTGGCGGTCGGCCCCGTGAGATCCTCCAGGTTGGCGCGGAGCTGCTGGATCAGAGAGATCTGAACGGAGACGTCGAGGTCGTCCGGCTGACTCTCTCGCTGCTGCGATCGGCCGGGGTGCGGGACTTTCAATTGAACCTGGGGCATGTCGGCGTAATCGCCGCGGGGCTGGCTGCTCTGGAGGAGCCGCTCCGGTCAGATGTGAGGCGCTGGATCGATCGGAAGGACCGGGGCAGCCTTAGTCGCGCCCTGACTGATGTGGCCGGCGACGCGTGCACCCTCACGAGCCTTCCTTTTGTGATTGGCCGGCGTGACGCGCTGGAAGACGCGCTTCGGAAGGCTCCCCCTGCCTCTCGGTCCGGCCTGGTTCACCTGCTGGCGCTGGATGATGCCTTGAGCGCCGACGAGCGGGCTCATCTGGTGTACGATCTCGGCGAGGTGCGGGGGCTCGATTATTACACCGGTATTCACTTCGAGGTGTACGTGGCGGGAGCCGGCCGGGCCGTAGGAGCGGGCGGACGCTATGACGACCTGATGGCTCGATTCGGCCGCCCAATGCCGGCCGTCGGCTTGTCATTGGATCTGGATGCCATAGCCGAGGTTCAGCCGTGAGGCGGCTGCGAGTGGCGCTACCCAAGGGACGTTTGTTCGAGCCCTCGGTAGAGCGGTTTGGCAAGGCCAAGGCGGCGATTCAGGACGACGGCAGCCGGAGACTGCTCATTCCGTCGAGCGATCCGACCATCGAGTTTCTGGTGGTGAAGCCCGGCGATGTCCCGGTATACGTGGAGTCGGGAGCCGCGGACCTGGGAATCACCGGCACCGATGTACTGCGGGAGAGCGGGGCCGACGTGCTCGAGCCGCTGGAGCTGAAGTTCGGTTTCTGCCGGCTGGTGGTGGCCGCGCCGGACGACGCTCCCTATCCAACGCTGCCGGGCGGTGTCACCGCACGGGTGGCAACCAAGTATCCCCGACTATCCCAGACTTTCTTCGCCGCGGCTGGCCGACCGGTACACATCATCCCTGTCACTGGGTCGGTCGAGGTAGCCCCTCTGCTCAATCTGTCGCACTGGATTGTGGATCTGGTCGATACCGGCAACACGCTGCGCGCGAACCGGCTGGTCGAGCAGGAGACCATCCTGCAGTGTGGGGCGGTGCTGGTAGCCAACCGGGCGAGCCAGAAGTTGAAGCTGGACGCGTACCTGGATCTGATGGAACGGCTGGAGAGCGTCTAGAGTCGAGGGTCTAGGGTCTAGGGTTTAGTGATCCAAGACTGATCCGCACAAATCGGCGCAGTTCGGCGTCTGCCGTACGACCGCAGCCTTCTGCCAGGTTCGCGGAGACCGACACCGCTGCCCCAGCATCTGTGCGCACAATCCGTAGCGTTCGGCGGCCGGAAAACCACTCGTTTGACTTTTGCCAGACCTCGAGCTTCCTGAAGTCGCCCACCGACTTCCCCAACAAATGTCGCAATCCGTGGTGGGCAGTTGGGCGAAATGCATCCCCGCTACTCCAGCCGGTTTCTATTTCTTCGGGACCCGAGACCCCAGACTCTAGACTCGTCCTTTCGCCAGCTTCGCTGCCAGCTCCAGTGCCGCGCGCATGCTCGAGGAGTCCGCTTTCCCTGATCCCGCGATGTCGAATGCCGTTCCATGATCGGGGGAGGTGCGTGGAAACGGCAACCCCAGTGTGACGTTTACGGCGCGTCCGAAGGCAGCCACCTTGATGGCCGTCATGCCGACATCGTGGTAAGGGGCCAGCACCGCGTCGAACTCGTTCCGGAGTGCTCGCACGAATACCGTATCCGCCGGGAGGGGGCCGCTGGCCCCGAGCTGCCGCGCCGCTGGGCCCAGGATTCGGTCCTCTTCGTCGCCAAACAGTCCGGACTCGCCCGCATGGGGGTTTAAGGCACAGATCGCAAGACGAGCCGATTCGATACCCCACCAGTCGCGCAGTGACGATTGAACCACCCTGCCGGTCCGAACCACTCGATCAAGGGTCAGCAGAGCGGGTACATCGCGGAGCGCCGCGTGAGTGGTGATCAGCACGACGCGAAGGGTGTTTGCCTTGGGATCCCGGGCATCGGGCTCAGCAGCCAGCATCATGGCCACATCAACATCACCGGCTAGGTGAGCCAGCCATTCGGTGTGGCCGGGATAGGGAAATCCGGCGAGATGCAGGGCGTGCTTATGGGCTGGGGCAGTGACGATGGCGTCCGCCTCGCCTCTCAGGGCGAGCTGAACCGCGGTCTCGACCGCGTGTCCCGCCAGTCGGCCGGCCCGGATGGCTCGACTGCGATCGGGGGGAGAGTCGCCGCTGCCGAGACCCCATGATCCGACGGAGACTCTACGATCGGAGGGTAACGCGCCGATCTGATCCTCGGCTCCGATGACGATGACCTCGGCGTCGATCGGATCGGCCAGAGCGCGGGCGGTTATCTCGGGACCTATGCCACGGGGATCCCCCAGAGCCACCGCCAGCCTCGGTTTGGCGCGGCTCCTATCCGCGGTCTCTGTCCGCTCCGCTTTTCTTACGACCTGATCTCCACATAAGTCGATTTACGCAACCCGTCCAGATAACGACGGATGGCCAACTGCTCGCCGAGCTGCTGGCGGATGCGGTCCCGCACATCCTCGTACCTGATCTCGCCCTCGGGGCGGCGATCGGTCACCTGCAGAACGACGAATTGGTCACGGGAACCCGCGCCAGGCATGACGAAGACTGGAAGCAGCGAATCGGGAGCCGCTTCGCCGATGGCCTTGGCGTAATTCTCCGGCAGCTTCGTCACTGGAACGTTCTCCGCCTCCCGCTCGGCGGTTCGGTCATGATGGAGCCGTTGAAGCGAGTCGAAGGAGGCACCCGCCGCGAGCGCGTTGCGTAGCGAATCGGCCAGGATGCGGGACTGGGCTACTCGGGCCGAATCGAGCTCGGGCACCAGCAGGATGTGCCTGGCCTGGACTTCGCCGGGCTGCACCCGCTCGACCTGAATGATGTGATACCCGAATGGTGATTCCACCGGGTCGGATACGATCCCTGGCTTGAGAGAGAATGCCACCTTCTCGAACTCCGGCACCATGACTCCCCGCCGGAACCAATTCAGGGATCCACCCTGCTCCTTGGAACCGGGATCCTGGGAGAAGCGTCGGGCCGCCGTGGCAAAATCGGCTCCCCTTCGAAGCTCCAGCACGATTGAGTCCGCCTGCGCCTTGGTTCTGTCCTTGGCCGCCTGAGTCGGCGCCGGGGTCACCACGATTTGACGGAAGGACAGCGTGGCAGGGCGGCTCCCGAGGCTGGCCTTCTGCTCCTCGAAAAACTGCTTCATCTCCTTTTCCGTCGGAGCCACCGGCTTGAGCTTGCCATCGTTGCGGAGCTTCTCGATCAGCCGATTCTGAAAGGCGGCACGGCGCTGCTGGTCGGTCAACCAACGGCGGTATTCCTCCGGTGTTTGAAATCCGGCCTTCTTCAGCTCGGTGGTGTAGTCGACTTCCGACGTGAAATTGCTGCGAACCTTGCGAACCTGCTCCTCGACCCCGCTGGCAATCTCTTCATCGGTGACGGTGATCGCGGTATCGCGGTGAGCCTGCTGCAGCAACAGCTCCTCATCGATGATGGACGAGACGATCTGCTGGCGGATGGCCTTCAGACCCTCCGGGTCGTTGGGCATCTGGGCGCCCTGAGATTGCCGGGAGAAGATCTCTTCATCAACCTGCGAGGCCAGTACGGGACGATTGCCCACCACGGCAACTACCCGGTCCACTACGAACGTGGTGTCTTTCGGTACCGCTTGGCTTACGGGCGAGGCGATCCGTGGGTCGAGCGGTAAGGCCAGCGAATCCACACGGGCAGACGTGGAGTCCTGCGCTGGCAGAGCCCTGGCAGCACCGCTGCTCGCCAGTATCAGCAGCGGCACCAGGAAAGAGCCAACTCCGCGGGACAACATCATGGCCGAGGTTTTTCGGCCGGCGCCTTCTGGCCGGCTTTCGGCTGAGTTCCAGAGGATCCCGGCGCCTTCCCGGGCTGCTGCGGAGCGCCGGTTCCAGGCGTTTGAGGTGTCACACCCGGAATGGGGGCAGGCCCCGGAGCCGGCTGCAGCGGTCCTTTTGCCTTGGAGGTGTCCGTCTTGGCGCGTTCAGCCTCAGCCAGCTCTACCGCGCGGTTCAAACCACCGTCGTAGACCCGGTACTTGGAGCGCTCACGCAGGAGGGTGGCGAGCGCCGATGGCAGAGGCCGCAGCCGAGATTTTCCCGATACCAGCTGGCCGAAATACTGCTCCACCTTGGCGGCCGCCACCTTGTTCCGGTCGGCGGCGGAGGCGGTCGAATCCCATAACGCCGTGGTGTCGAGTCCCATCTCCTTTCGTAGGGTGTCCACCTGGGCCCGATACCCGGCGGCCATCGCCGACCACTCCTCGGGGGTGACCTGGATCTTGGCCGAGTCGGCCTGACGCAGCAGCAGGATATTCTGACTCAGCACGCGGGCGAACTGGGTAAGCATGGTGTCGTCCGCCTGCTTGAGCTGAGCTGCATACTGGGGCGGCAGCGCCTGCATCCAGCGCATGAACTCGCCGACCGTGAGCTCACCTTCCTTGAAGGTTGTCAATTTCTTCTTGGACCGGCGCGCCTCATCCGGATTTTCCGCCGCGGCGCGCATCGCGTTGGCGGCTCCCTTTTCGACCTTGATCTTGTTCAGGATGGCAAGACTATCCATATAGATCGAGTCGAGCCGCCCGCCCGCGCTCTGCGCCAGATAGGCCTTGAGCCGGTCACGCACCGCATCGGCCGCTGGGCGCTTGATGATGTGATAGCCAAACTGAGTCTCCACGACTCCGCTGGTGGCGCCTGGCGCCAGTGACCAGCCGGCGCTGTCGAAGGCCGGCACGAAGCGGCCTTTGGGGCTGGGCGGCAGGAAGCCGCGGTCCGCCCTGCTGCCTGGATCTTCGGACACTTGCGACGCGACCTGACCGAAGTCGGCCCCGCGACGGATGCGTGCGAGCGCGCCCTCCGCCTTCTTCCGGGCGGTGTTGCGCACTTCGGGAACGGCATTGGGCGGTACCCGGTAAAGGATATGCTGTAGGACACGCACATCATTGCCCTGGTAGACGCTGTCGGCCGCGTTGGGCGGCAGCACCGAACGCCGGGCCATCAGGGTATCGTGCCAGTGAGTTCCCTTGAGCTCGGCCAACTGCGGCCACACCGCCTCGGCAATGCTGGCGGAGTCGAGCGGCAACTTGCCATTGGCAACAGCCTGCCCGAACAGGGCGTAGTCGATCCAGACGTTGGCAACGAAGTTGGCGGCATCGCGGTTGGGACGAACCCCTTTTCCGCTGATCATGATCTCCGCCAACCGCTCGGGCGACAACTTCTGGTCGCCCGCTTCCGCGGCTACGTCGGCGTGCGCGGAGAACAGGTCACGAAAGCTGGAGCAGGCGGTGAGGCCGACTGCCAGCAGGAAGACAGGAATCCAGACCAAGCGACGCATTGCATCTCCGTATTCAGATGTCTTAGTTCTCACCTCTTACTTCTTACCTCTCACCTCTTCCTTCTCACCTAATTCGACGCCGCCCGGAGCGCCCGGACCAGCGCCGGCACCATCGGCTCGCCGCCGAGTCTCATCAGGCGTAGTGAGAGCGGAACTGTGCGCCGCACCTCCGCCGCCAGCTGCACGTCATCGAGCGCCGAAGTAAGACCTGCCAGCCTCGGCGCGGTGCCCGGGCGAAAGGTGAGGCGGGCTTCCTCGCCCCGAACCAGCACGTTCTGCAAGCCGAGCGTGGCACCCATGACGCGAAGCCGCGCCATGTCTAGCAGCGTCTCAGCCGTGGCCGGCAGAGGCCCGAAGCGTTCGCGGAGTTCATCCCGGAGCCCATCAATTTCACCGGATGTGGCAGCCCGCGCCAGTCGGCGATAGAGATCCAGCTTCACGTCGTCGTCCGGCACGTACCCGTCCGGCAGGTGCGCCGGCCGGTCGAGTACGACTTCCGGTGGAGGCGGCTGCTCGGCCGCCGCCCCCTGACCCCGGAGCGTCCGAACTGTTTCCTCCAGCCACCGGAGATACAGGTCGAACCCCACCGCCTGCGCGTGCCCGGACTGCTCGGCACCGAGGAGGTTCCCCGCCCCCCGGATCTCGAGGTCCTTGAGCGCGATGCGGTAACCCGCCCCAAGATCTGTATGATGCTCCAGAACTCGGAGTCGTTCCTCGGCATCGGCATCGATCGAGTCGGGGACCAGCAGGTAGCAGTAGGCTCGGCGATGGCTCCGCCCCACCCTGCCGCGCAGCTGGTAGAGCTGGGCCAGGCCGAAGCGGTGGGCATCGTGAACCACCATGGTGTTGGCGTTGGGGACATCGAGTCCGGACTCCACGATCATGGTGGAAACCAGGATGTCGACTTCTCCCGCCACGAAGCAGCGCATCACTTCCTCGAGCTTGTCGGCGGGCATCTGGCCGTGGGCCACCCCTATCCGCGCCCGCGGCGCCAGCGACCGCACCTTGGCCGCCACAGTGTCAATGGTCTCGATCCGATTGTGCACCGCAAACACCTGGCCTCCCCGGTCGATTTCCCGGGCGAATGCCTCCTCCAAGAGGCCGTCGTCCCACGGTTCCACGAACGTGAGAATGGGAGAGCGGTCGCGAGGTGGCGTCTCGATGAGGGTAAGGTCGCGGAGCCCGGCGAGAGACAGGTGGAGCGTGCGTGGGATGGGGGTGGCCGTGAGGGTCAGGACATCTACGGACAACCGCAGCGCCTTGAGACGCTCCTTGTGTTTGACGCCGAAGCGGTGCTCCTCGTCCACCACCAGCAGACCCAGGTCGCGGAACCTCACATCTTTCGAGAGGAGCCGGTGGGTTCCAATGACAACGTCGATCTGTCCGTTGGCCAGACGCTCGAGAGCGGCTTTCTGCTCCTTGGCAGTGCGAAAGCGGGACAGGACCTCGATACGTACCGGGAAGTCCGCCAGCCGCTCGATGAAGGTGCGGCCGTGTTGCTCCGCCAAAATGGTGGTCGGTACCAGGACAGCTACCTGTTTGCCTGCCTGCACCGCCTTGAACGCCGCTCGAACTGCGATCTCGGTCTTGCCGTAACCGACATCGCCCACGAGCAGCCGGTCCATCGGGAGCGGCTGCTCCATGTCGCGCTTGACCTCTTCCGTGGCGCGGCGCTGATCCGGTGTGTCCTCGTAGAGGAAACTCGACTCCAGCTCCCGCTGCCATTTCGTATCCGGCGGAAAGGCAAATCCGTCGCTGACGGTCCGGCGAGCGTAGAGATCGAGGAGCTCAGCTGCCATCTGCTTGATCGCCTGCCGGGTCTTCTCCCGGACCCGCTGCCAACTGGAGCCACCCAGGCGATGGAGTCGGGGCGGCGGGCGATCGCCGTCCTCCCCCGCCGCACGGTAGCGCTCGAGCTGGTCCAGGCGGTAGAGCGGCACATTGAGGCGATCGCCACCCTCGTACTCCACGATCGCGACTTCGAGGGTCGCTTCTCCCGCGGTAATCGTCTCGATGCCGCGATAGATCCCGATGCCGTGCTCGAGGTGAACCACGTAGTCACCCAGCGTCAGTGCACCGGTGGCGGATGAGGGAGCCGCCTCGCGGTAGCGCCGCGGCCGCCGGAGCCGTCGGGCCCGGCGGAAAATCTCGTGATCGGTGAGTACCCGAAGCGTCGGCATCACAAACCCGCCGTCCAGCGCCCCGATTGCCAGTGTGGCGGCATATGTGGCGGCGGAGCCCTGCCCCGAGTGAAGCGAGGGGTCCAGCAGCTCCTCCATCCGCTCGAGCTGTCCCTCGTTGTCGCAGAGAATGAGTGTTGGAGTCGGAGACCGGAGCAGCGCGCGCAGTCGGTTGAGATCGCGGTCGATCCGCTCGGGAGGAAAGAATCCGAATTGCAGATCCACCACGTCGTCCCGCAACAGCAGCCGGGGGAAGCTCTCGATACGGGGACGCCACTGGGCCGGCGGCTCGAAGATGGCATCCCGGCTGGGCACCTCTTCGCCCAGGCGTCGGGCAACCTCCAGGTGGTGCTCTGCCTCATTCCAGGCCCGGGTGACTTCATCCAGATCAGGGCCGAATGCTTCTTCGATGATCAGGGTGTCCGGGGTAAACAGCTCGAGCAGCGTGCGGCGGTCGGCCGGTCGGCCGGTCGGGCGGTCTGGCCGGCTGACCGACTGGCCGTGTCCGTGATCTTCTTCTCTCACCGCCTGAGTGTTGATGGGGAGGATGGTGATGCTGGGCAGCTCGCCCAGGGAACGCTGGGTCGTGAGGTCGAAACCCCGGAGTGAGGTGATGTCGTCGCCCCACCACTCTAGCCGTGCTGGAGCGGCCATCCCGAAGCCATACACGTCGAGAATACCGCCCCTGATGCTGAACTCGGCCACTTCGGTGACCGTCGGAACCCGGTGGTACCCCATGGTCTCCAGCGACCGGGCTACCTCCGCGGGTGACCGCCGATCGCCCAGGGACAGTGACAATCGAAGCTGCTCCAGGGCAGCCGGCAGCAGCGTGCGCTCCGCGGTGGCGCGAGCGGTCGTGACGAGAATGCGCAAACGCCCGGCGAGGAGCGCTTCGATGGTCTCGGCGCGCTCTCCCGCGATCTCGTAATGGGGCTCGTCCTCGCCCAGGGCCTCGCGCTGCGGGTAGAGCGCCGCGGGCACATCGGTCAGATGGGAGAGGTCCGTCAGCCACCGCTCCGCGTCGGCCGGAGATGGGGCCACGATCGCCAGCTGTCTCTGAGGAAAGGTCTGGACGAACCAGGCCGCCAATGCAGCGCCGCTCGAGCCGGGCAGACCGCCGAGCCGAAGCGCAGTGCCTCGAGCCGGCAGCCCGGCGCCGAGATCCTGAACCACAGGCGTGCGCTGGAAAGCCTCGAGCACCGGCCGAAGAGTCATTCCCGTCGTCTCCATCCGCTGGCAAACCCGACCTCCAGGAGGCCCACCAGCAGCGCGGTCCAGAGGAGCGGGCCGCGGAGGTCGCCTCGGGACGCGGAGGAAAACGCAGCCTCCCCTGCATCCGTCAGTGCGACGATCCGGGCGCCTTTCCAGAGCCGGCGTGCCTGACCGTCGCCCGCTCGGGCAAGCTGAGACTCCCGTGGATCGGGATTGACGCTGATGGCGCCCACGGTGTCTCGACCTGCCAGCAAAAAGTGGACGCCGGGATCGCTGGGGCGGAACACCCCTCCCCCTTCTACTCTCCACTGGCGATCGCCCTGGCGAACCTCGCTGACGAGATCCGGCAGCGGCACCGGCTCACCGGCTGCCGCCTGTTCCAGGGCCGCTTCGCCTCTGGCCGCCCGGTTGAGGAGGGCATCCATGAACGGCATGAACCCGGCCGAGACCGGAAGCTCCGTCCATGCGGGCTCCAGCCTGCTGCCAAGTAACACCACGGTTCCCGCGCGCACGATCCAGGGGGACCCGTCTACAGTGGCGAGGACACCGGTACGGCCGCTACTTGCGGGCCGAAGCACGTAGCGCCGGAGCACTCTATTCCTTCCGACGAGAGCTCCGCTGTCGCTGAACGCAGGCTGAACCGACAGGTCGCCGTAGCTCCAGCCGGTCCCACGCGCCGCCAAGGCCCGGTTCAGTGCCCCGATCTGCGCCGGGTCTTCCGGCGGCCATACAATGGAAAGCCCCCGGCTGAGACGCCCGAGCGTTACCTCCTGACCTCGGGTAATTCGCCGGTTGGAGACCAACACGGCACAAGCAGCCGCCACATACCGGCTAGTGGAATCGCAGCTGGCCCGCGCCACCGGCGCGATTCGCACCGCCACAACCCGGCGATCGTCTACCCGCATCTCATCGGGGTCGAGCTCCGCATTCAATGCCCACCAGCCGCTTGGGCCCCCAGGAAGGTTGAGACCGACGGCTCCCCGCACGTGGCCCAGCGCCTGACGGGCCGGCCGGGAACCGAGGCGAACGCTGACCGGGACGGCCGGACCCGAGTCTCCCACCAGCGACACGGTGACGCGGCCTCCGTCGGCCGACCAGGGCTGCGAGCCGGCATCGAGCACACCGATTCCGGCGTTGGGGGGAGACGGACCTCTCGGCCGTCCCACGATGAGCGGAGCCGACGGCTGCGCGTCGGAGAGTGCGCTGGCCTGAAGGTCGGTCAGGAGCATGATCTCACCGGGCCGACCCTCGGGTGCGAGTATTTCACCGGCCAGGGTGACGGCCTCGCCAAGATCGAGCCGTCGCGGCGAGGGTGTCAGCCCGGTCACGAGGTCAGCCAGCGTGACCCGGTCGCCGCGGCGCGGGATGCCGTCGGCCGTGATGAGCCACAGCGCGTCGTCCGGGTTAGCCCGGGCAAGGACCCGCCGGGCAGCTTCCTGGAGCGGCCGCAGTTGCGGAGCCCCCTCCACCACTGCGCCGCTGCTCGGAGAATTGTCGATAATGAGCACCAATGCGGTCGGTGCGTGTCCCGGAACTCCACTCTCAGGAACGGTCGGCGCCGCCGCTGCCAATACCAGCAGCACGATCAACAGCGTCCGAAGAAAGAGGAGCAGCCAGTTCTGCAGCTTCAGGCGGCGTTGATGCTCACGGGTGGTGGACACGAGATAGCGCACTGCCGGAAAGACAACCGTGGGAGGTTCCCGGCGCGCCAGCAGATGAAGCAGAATGGGGATGGCCGCCGCCAGCAGGCCGGCAAGCACCCAGGGATGCA
>Ga0307416_100001385_pt1 | contig 13126 bp, 18 predicted proteins | sample DK1Cmetagenome_2_FD_203821 | JGI IMG/M metagenome (GOLD analysis project Ga0307416, IMG submission 203821) | Maize rhizosphere microbial communities from greenhouse at UC Davis, California, United States - DK15-C-3 | ecosystem: Host-associated > Plants > Roots > Rhizosphere > Soil | place...
TTTTGGGCGGTGGCATAGGCAACCTCCATCTCTACACTCGTACAACGAAGGCATCATATCCTTTAGGCTAAGTGAACCCTACACTTTCCCCCGCGAAGGTCTATTCACCGAAGTGCCTAGAAGGATGGAATTCCCGGAAGGTCGTATAACCCCGGTCCAATGCCTAGAGCGTCCTCGACACAGATCGGCTGCCCCGGTATTATCCTGACTTCCCTGATTTCCTCATAATACCCAGCGGAGGCGGCGCACAGCTCGGCGGCTTCTTGGCCGAACGGACCGAGGGCATGCAGCCCGGCGGAATCCTTGCTAGGGTACCGCACACGAGAACCTGGCCCGAGGCATAGGAGGGGGTAATGATGCCTGGGGCCAGGTTCTTCTTTATAACACGTCCCAGCCCTTTATCTTCCCCGATGGGAGGGCAGGGAGAGCCGATTACAATCGGTTCTGAGAAGGGCCGCTGTTCTCCCCATCCTCCCCGCGGCCCTTACTCTTGAGTCTTGAGCCAGTCCTCGTACTTCTGGCCGTTTGGCATGGTGGCACCTTTGAGCGACCTGGCCTGATCTAATTGCGCGTCGGTGACGTTGGCACCTTTGAGGTTGGCGCTCTCCAGGTTGGCGCTGCTTAGGTCAGCACCGCTGAGATTGGCACCGCTGAGATCGGCATGGCCGAGGCCCGCGCCCCTCTCCCACATGTCGGGCTCCTTGCCTTTCTTCCATAGCTCCTCGGCATTGCTCAAGTCCACGTTAGTGAGGTCGGCTCCACTCAGATCGGCTCCCTCCAAAAAGGCTCCACTCAGGTCGGCACCCTCCAAGGCGGCACCCTCCAAGGCGGCGCCCTCCAGGTGAGCACCAGCTAGGTACGTGCCCCTGAAATCAATATGGGCGAGGTTTGCTCCGGACAAGTCGGCTTGCTGTAAGTCGGCACCTCTCAAGAGGATGCGGTGAGGAAGCTCAATGTTCTCTAAGGTGCTGTACTTTAGGGGTATGACTGGTTGCTCCTTAGGTGGCACAGCCCGTATTAACTCTGCCTCATGCAAGAACCTCAATACCCTCTCCTGGCGCTCTGGGCCCAACGCATCTAGCACCACTACTGTCCTCGCTCGCGCTAACCTCCTCACGTCGCTGTTCTCCTCCGAAGCGCGTAGATCTCGGTCGAGCAGCAGTGTTCCCATTTGATCTAGGTACGCTTGCAACGTAGCATGTTCGGCGCGTTCTTCCTGTATCTCTCGCTCTGCTTGGGCGCGTTGTTCCTCAACCGCTCGCTCAACCTGGGCACGCCGATCCTCGATCTTTTGCTGGCGAGTGTCCTGCTGCCAAGTGAACGCGACCGTGATGAGTGAGAGCGCGATCGGGACTATGAGCAGCTGCATCCAGTCCCAGATCGTCTTGCCGCCAAACTCTCTAAGCGTCCACGCCTTGCTCTGAGGCGTTGGTTCCTGGGAATCTCGTCGCCACGTACGCTTGCGGGTTTCCTTCTTGTGCTCCACGGGTGCTCCCTTTTCCTACACGGGATTATCTCGTATAGCAGTCGCCGGTGAATTCCCAATGAAGGCGCGGTTCTATCCACCATGCCGCATCTTTATGCGGCACCACAAGATGTAGGGTTTAGGGTCTGGTACTGGACCGGGGATATCGGCTGAAATTGAATGCTGAATTCAATTTCTATGCAGGATCTTGGATATGAACTTCCGAGAATACCCCTTCCAGGCACTTCGGTGAATAAGGGCAAGAAGAAGGGGCAAGACCCGTAGGACTCATCCCTTTTGGCCTGCTCTGCTAGCCGCAGCGGTCGGTGAACAGCGGCAGCAGGAGGTCGACCAAACCCAAATTAGGAAGGTTCGTCAGCCCCGCTGTGTTAGCTAACGAGGGCAAGTATGCGCAGATATAAGGGGCACTCCATCTGCCATGTGGCTTATCTTTGCTGTTTCTTGGGTGTTATTAGGAGACCACTAGGTGTATAGACGGCTTGCCACTTCCGAGACTAGCGTAAGCGGTCAGGCATGGCAAGGAGCATACGGGCCGCATGGAGGGGGAGCCCGGGAGGCCCCCCCGATCTGCGACTGCTCTGCTTAAGTGGGACTCGGGGGACTCGTAGAGCCATCACCCCCGTCACCCGCTAGACCGCAGAGCAGGGTGCCCAGAACCCCCTCGTCTGGGAAACCCTCCAACTGAACGTTTAGCTGGTCGATCAAGAGATGCAAGCCCAAGAGCGCCACGGTCAGATTTCCTTCGAGCGTAATATAGCCGATGGTACAGCCTTCAGTCTGTTCGATCGTTACGTCTGCGGTTACCTGCTCATCGTTGATCTGCACAACGTCGCCATCTGGCTGCGTAACCGTGCCGTTGAGGTCGCCCGAAATCGTACCGTCTCCGGTATCAGGGTCAACTGTCAGCGTAGGGTCTTGCAACGTGCCATCGACCTCGCTGCCGTTTTCGGTAGTGCCCGTAACCGGAAGCGGCTCCTCCGGCTCGACGACTGCCTGCTGGCTTTCAGCGAAGGCGGGGCCACCTACCACGAGGACCATCATCATACATGCCGCTATAAGCAATAAAACTTTGCGCATCCTCACCTCCCTTCTCTCGGCGCATTGCCCACAGCCTATAAGTGAGACGCCCAAGACTTGAACCTGGATACACGAGGTGCCCGATTTTTTTAAAACCTGCACCCCTCTTCGTAACCGCTCGTAATTTTGGCTCAGACTTTGTAATTGTGGTTCAAGCGGGAATATTGGTGCAACGCCCCCATAGCACCGGTCCACCTCCTCAGCCCCCACGCGCGCGTTACTGTCTCCACAAAACTCACGCTTCAGGAGGTCGCATAGCCCGGGGTCCGATCGGCCCAGGAGCCGCCGTAAGGTAGAGCACATCCGGAAGGTATTATGGGGAAGTCTGACTAATACCCGAAGGTGGCCGAACTCAGCCGGGTAGGCTTATAGGTGTTGGACCGGGGCAAAGCGAAGGGCCGGAGCCCCGATAGGAGCCCCGGCCCGGAGATGATGGGGTTACATTCTACTCCTCAGCGTCGCGCCTCCGCTACCGCCCGATGCTCGACCAGGGCGTCGCGCACGTTGGCCGCTATGCCGCTCCGGATGATGATCTCTACCCAGAACTGATCCCATTCCGTGAGCGATCGGAGGAAGATCGCCCGCTCGATCTCCGAGGGGTTCGTCGCCTCGATCGCCGGGGGAAGCTCTTCGGCGGGCTCGATCGTTACCACGGCGGTCCTCCGACAGCGCTCGCAGATCCAATCCTCGGAGCGCTCCAGGCACACCGTACACGTCTCGTTCATGCCACTCCTCTCAGTAGAGGGCCGGAGGGTAACACGAGTCACTCCCCCGGCACGATTGCCTGCCTCGATTACCTATCCGCGCACCGGCGACACGGCACGGCCTCGTCGTGCTCCTGGCCGTCCTCCTCGACAGCGATGGTGAGGTAGCCGCCGATGCACGCCGGGCACCCGCGACGCTTACCACCGGGTCCTCGCAGTCGCAGACTTCCCTCGCAAGGTCTAGCCGCCGCTCGTAGAGGGCAAAACCCAAACGTCGCCCTTGACTTTCGTACAACACACTTGACACAATGCGGTTGTAGATCAATCCGCGGAGGTGCGATGGAGCGTATTAGGGAGTTACGGCAGGAAAAGGGGCTCAGTCAGGTAAAGCTCGCGGTCATGGCCGATATGGACCCGGCAACGCTGAACCGGCTAGAGCAAGGCAAGGGCAACCCCAACCTCCGCACTCTGGAGCGAGTCGCAGCTGCTTTGGGGGTAGAGGTGGCGGACTTCTTCCCAAAAGAGATGCGCCGCTCGTCGCTTGAGCCGTCCCTATTTAACGGCGGCTCTGAAGAGGAGCGAGGCGCTGAAGAGACTCCTTCTATCGCGGACGATAAGCGCTGGCTCGCGGTGCAGCAGCGGCGCGGTGTCCTGTCGAGCCTAGAAATCGCGGGTGCTAGCGTGAATCCGCAAGACCTGCCCGACGAGATCGCCGCATTTATCGCCCGAGACTTGCGACACCTCTTGCAAAACGCGGATATAACACTTGGTAATCGAATAGAGTCGACCATCCGACTCTTTGATAACGAGGGCCGCGAGATTCTTGTTCACGCCCGAGCCGAGGCCGCGTGATCCACCCCACGACAGAAAAAAGACCGCTCCGGCGCAGCCACGCCGGGAGCGGTACGCATCCGTCACCGTCGTCTTTCCTAGTCCTCTGGAGATCAGATGCAAGAAACATATTACCCTAGAGCTAGCGATCATACTACTCCTAATCGAGCCAGGGCCTTAGAGCTCGCCCTGCAAGCAGCAGCCGCCGGGTACTCCGTGTGCCCGGTCAGAGGAAAACGGCCGCGCACACCGCACGGTTACAAGGACGCTAGTCGCGATCGTGCGCGTATCACTGCTATGTTCAACGCTGCACCCGACGCTACGGGCTACGCCATCGCCACCGGGTCGAGCTCTGGCGTCGCCGTTATAGACGTCGACGGCCCGGAGGCACATGCAGAAGCCCAGCGGCTGGGGCTCCAATCCGGCTACGTAGTCAAGACTGGCCGGACCGAGGGAGACGGTTGGCACCTTTATCTCTCCATCCCAGCAGGCGTCGAGCTGCGAAGCCGCAATTTTGCGTCGGGCCTGGAACTTAAAGCGGAGGGGAGCTACGTGGTGGGGCCGGGGAGCCTTCACCCGAGCGGCACAACCTACTGTGTCGTCAAGGATGGGGAGCCCTCACCGACGCCGGAGTGGATTCTGGAGCCGGAGCCGGTCGCCACGCCTCGTGAGGCCGCCGATTGTGGGCCGGGAACGGCAGACTTGGCCGGACCGCCGATTCTGGAAGGCGAGCGCAACCTTCAGCTTACGCGCATCGCGGGCCGCCTTCACGATGGCACGCGCGATCTTAGCCAGCTTGCCGTGGACCTTATGGCCGTCAATGACGCGCGCTGCACGCCATCCCTTGAGAAGGGCGAAGTTTCAAGGATAGCCGCAAGCATCTACCGCCGCGAGCCGTGCAAGGCGGTCCCAAAAGTGACACCCGCCGTGCTCGCTGCTATCGGGGACCTCGAGGCCATCGCCTCCGAGCGTCCGAAGCGGGGCATGGGGGGCTCCTCGGGTTGGAGTATCTACATGGCAGGCCTGGAGGCCGCCCGCCAATACGGCGCCGAACATCCTGACGGCGTGGAGCTATCGCTGGACCTGCGGACGTGGGCACAGATGGCGGGCACACACGCCGCTACCGTAAGCCGCTTTATCCGTCGCTCGGCGCTCGTGAGACGACTCCAGCGCGGGTCGGGTCGCCAGAGCGGAACCGTGCTGTTTATCGTGCGCGGCGGAATTGGGGCCTATCTGCAACACTCATCCACCGGGGGGGGGTATAAAGAGAACGTACCCCCCCCCGGTAGTGTTGCAACTAGACCCCTTTTGCGGACCCTCTACCGTCTCCGGTGGGGACCGGGGCGGATCGGCAAGTCGAGGGCAGCCCTGCTAACCGCCGTGGTTGAGTGTCCTGGGGTGTCGCGTTTTGAGCTGGCGCGCCGCCTTGGGCGCAAGCCCGAGAGCCTCAAGAAGCCGCTAAAGTGGCTCGTGAACAACGGGCTCGCGGTGCGTGTCGGGTGGGGTCGGTATGACGTGCCCGAGGACTTTGTCGAGCGTGTAGAGGATGCGCGGGAGCTGGGGCGGGAGCCTGAGGCCGATAGGCTCCAGATTGCCCGCCACGACCGCGAGCGCGACGGATACCGCAGCCGGCACAAGATCAAAGCGGAGCCTGTTCCCACACACGAGGAGATGCAGCAGCGCCGGGAGAAGGCCCCGGATCGTCGCCGAGAGGCGATAAAGGCGGCTGTCGCTCGCCTGCTCCATGAGCGCCCTGAGTATCGCACCCGGAGGGCGGGGCAGATAACGTGCGCGTTGGTCAATTACCTACCGCCGGACTTCCCGCAAGGGACGGAGGGTTTCCCGAAGGATGTTGAAGTCGAGGAGCTGCTAGAGGGGGTGGCCGCATAGGCGAGTATAGACGTGCACGGTCGCGCAGGCGGCGCCCCGGCTCAAAGGACCGGGGCGCCGCCTCGAAGCCGAGACGGGATCAAGGTGCTGCTTCTTGGCGTGCAATGAACCGTCGGCTACCCATCCCCCCATCGGACTGGGGCTCTCCAGGACTGATTGGTAGCTCACCAGAAGATTCTTTGCAAAAGCCTCAAGCAGTATAAGGTTAGCTTTTGAACACACATATCTTAATTTGCGCGCCAGGAAATGGCGCTCCAGGTAGGGAAGTCCCGAGCGAGGCGTCCCCAAAAACGTATGACGGCTTGTTCGTTGCCTTACTCTCGCGAGTCGTGCTTGACTTTCGCCGGCGGGACGAGTACGGCCCCTAAGGGCCCGGCACCTCGAAAAGGAGATTGTGGGTTTGTGGTTGGAGGACCACAGAGGCACCGGGCCATGCTCATGTCTTGCCGTGGGGTAATGAATCCCCGATGAAAGGTCCCGGCACCCGCTCGGTTGGAGAAAAGAGTTAGTCTGCAACGGGGACGGGGATTGCCAGACTCAGGCGCCGAGCCACACTCATCATGACGGTCGGCGATGAACCCCGGATTTACTCCCACGGGCGCCGCGAGGATGACGCAGATGGCGCACGACGGGCGCGGGCCGGTCGGTAGGGGTTAACCTACTCCCGAGTAGAGCGGTGGCGTGAGACCGACGAGATCGCGCAGAGAATCGCCAGCTTCATCAGGAACAGTCACCGGGAGGGTATAGGGCCCGATGGGGATCGACGACCGGATCGACAGCGAAATGGAGGACTACCACCGACCCGGCGGAGCCGGGGGCACGCCTAGGGAAATACCCGACCCGACCGACGAAGACTTTATCGAGATCGTCACCACGCTGTATGACGCGATTGGGCACGACGTCGAGGTATTCGCCCAGGCGATCGGCATGGACCGCGAGGGGGCCGAGGAGGTGATCGCGAGAATCCGCCAGAGCCGCGAGGATGGCTAGGGGTCCGGCGTCCCGGACAGGCTGGGGGAGTGAAACCCCAGGAGAGGGACGCCGAACCTACTCTGAGGTTACATCTGCACGATGACTGCCGGATGAAATTTGTCCACCTGGCAGATGTGACGACCTTGGTGGTCGGATAGGGTTTGTCTACTTTTACCGGCCCGGTGAATCCCACCTTTCCCCTTTACAACCTCTACCGGGCCATTTGCAGCCCCCAACCTTAGCCGGGGGCTTCTCTCTTGTCGCCAGAGGCGCTGTGAGCCCGGCTATCGGTCTGCTATTGGATTTGCCCATGGAAATTGGATTTGCCCATGGAAATTGGATTTGCCCATGGAAGGAGGAGAGATAGATGAGAGGGCCAGCGAAGCAGACGGTTGGTGCGAGATCACTTCACCAGCCCGAGGGCTTTCGCCAGCCCGTGCCACGACGCTACGCCGTGGGGCATCATCAACAGAGTTGCTCTATGTCAAGCTACCCTGTCCATCGGTCTCTACCTCCCATTCGAAGGTCTAGTTCCGACGGAGAAAATGTACCCCATGGCGCCCCACTTAAACGCTTGGTGTGAGTTATCCCTAGAAGATTTGAGAGGAAGGTGCCCACAGTCTAGAGTCGGCCTGCTACCCAATCCCAAAGGGAAAGGAACCGGCTCATGGTCGATGTGGACACCTTCCTCACCACACTTTACGTTATGGTTGACGATCTCTGCCACTACCATCCGCCAAACACGAAGCCCGGTCCGCAAGCCTCCCTCTCCGCCAGCGAGGTGATCACTCTGGCCATCTTCGCTCGTTGGGGTCGCTTCTCTAGCGAGCGGGACTTCTACCGCTACGCTCAAAGGCGCCTGCGCGACGCCTTCCCCACCCTGCCCGATCGCTCGCAGTTCAACCGCCTGGTGCGCTCTTGTGCGGGTCTCATTGAGGAGGTGGCCGTGCATCTGGCGCTCATGCTGGATGCGAGAGGCGGCACCACTTACGAGGCTTTGGACACCTCGGCGATGCCCGTTAGAGATGCGAAGCGAAGAGGCGAAGGATGGCTGGCCGGTTACGCCGACATCGGGTGGTCCAACAGCCTGGGATGGTACGAGGGGTTTTGCTTGCTCCTCGCCGTCAACCCAGCAGGGGCGATCACCGGTTTTGGTTTCGCCTCTGCTTCCACCAAGGATCAGCCGTTGGCTGAAAGCTTCTTCGCCCTGCGGGCTCGACCCAATCCCAGGCTCAAGAGCATAGGATCGGCGGCCTCGGGCCCCTACGTGGTCGACAAAGGCTTTGAGGGCGAGGATAACCATCGAAGATGGCTTCATCGATACGGGGCACAGCTCATCTGCCCACCCAAACGCACCGATCGCAAGAGGAGGAGCTGGCCCAAACGGCTTAGGCGCTGGGTAGCGAGCATCCGCCAGATCATCGAGACCGTCTACGACAAGCTCCACAACACCTTCGGTCTTCGCCGGGAGAGGCCCCACGACATGAGCGGATTGCGGGCACGGTTGGCCGCGAGGGTGGCGCTGCACAACTTCTGTATGTGGCTCAACGACCAACTCGACCGTCCCCGACTATCTTTCGCTGATCTCCTAGAGTGGTGATCCCAATTCACACCAAGCGTTTAAATCCGAAGGTTGGCTGCGTCTTTACCTGGCCTGCCATCGCTGCCGTTGGGGCAGCACCACCTCCAGCCGCGCCACTGGCCAGGCCATGCTCACGGCGCTTCGTCGCTCCCGCTTGGAGTTACGGTACTCCTCTTCGAGAGCGCCCCGGACGACAATCTCGCCACTATCGGACGTGAGAGGGCCAGAAGCCGCGACGAAGCCGCTTCTCTGGGATCCGTCCTCCATAAGCAGCTCCACCCGCTGTCCTGGGGATCCGGAGCCGGTGGCGGCTGCCTTCTCCTCAAAAGCATGGTCCTTAGCCGTTAGCCGTAGCGAACTTCCGTGGTCACGGCCGAATTATAGGGCGTTGCTACCGCACGAACCCAACATGTTGCGGTCGGCTACACTCCCACTCCGGAGGGGCTATCCTGCATGAGACATCGGCGGGACGATCGACCGGACGGAGGCGGGACACATGGCTGGTCGCTGGGTGGACGTGGGGGAGGCATCGCGGGAGCTGGGCATCAGCTCAGACGCCGTCAGGAAGCGTATAGCACGCGGATCCCTGGAGTCGAGTAGGCAGAGCAGGAGCGTCCTTGTATGGCTGGATGAGGGCTGGACGGAGGCTGGACATGAGGCTCAGGTAGACGGTGGACCTCTGGTTGAGGATCTGCGTGAACAGGTCCACTACCTCCGGTCGATCTTGAACGAGGAGAGGGAGGCCCGCCGGCGGGCCGATATGATCATCGCGCAGCTCACCCAGGCCAACGCTGCTCTCGCTGCTAAGGTGCCTGAGCTTGAGTCCCCGGCTCCGCCTGAGCCGCGAGAGGAGCTCGACACCACACAGGAGGCAAGCCCCGAACGGGGGGAGCCGGCGAAGCCTGAACGGGTAGAGCCTGTAGACCCCCAGAGGGAGGAGCCCGAGAGGGTAGATCCTAGAAGAGCCGAGCCGGAGAGGGCTGAGCCCCGGTCCGGTACCGGAGGCCCCCCGGAGGGCGCAATGCGCCCTCCGGACACGGCCGAGTGGCCGGTGCGTGGGGCGCTTCTTCGCCCGTGGTGGCGGAGGGTGTTCGGGGGGTGAGGGTGGATGGACCCGGATGAAACAGATCGGGAGGAGAGCGCGCGTAAGGGCCGCCTCCTGCCGGGCGAGCGCATAAGCGAGCTGCGCGGGCTCACCGAGACTGGGCTGATCGAGAGCTACAACGCTCTTGTGGAGGAAACAGGCAGGCCCATCAACCGCGACGCGCAGATGCGCTACATGGCACGCGCCCAGGTCTACGCCGACGAGCTGGCGCGGCGGGAGAACGCCCGCCAGCCCGCCAGGGGGAGCGGATGGAGGCGCTGACCAGGAGCCTCAATTGGCTCACTTGGGTCATTACGGGTGCGACAGTCGTAGGGGTCGTCCTTACCGCGGTAGGCGTGCTCTTCAGTGGCTGAGGGACGCCCACGCGACGACCGGGACGCCGCCCAGGACCTCGCCCGAGAGCTGGCAGACCTGGCCGCGCAACTCGCCTCCCTGAAGGGCGAGGCCAACACCTGGCTCTCCGCACCCGAGTACGACGCTCTCAGGCACCGCCTAGAGGACGCCCATGCCTCCGTGGAGGCGGCCGCGGTGGAGGCAAGGCGCAGGGTGCAGCTAAACGAGGGAAGCGAGCGGTGAGGGCACAGCCCCGGTCCAACACCTATAAGCCTACCCGGCTGAGTTCGGCCACCTTCGGGTATTAGTCAGACTTCCCCATAATACCTTCCGGATGTGCTCTACCTTACGGCAACTCGTGGGCCGATCGGACCCCGGGCTATGGGCTTTATTCAGCGCAGATAGTATATTGGCTACTGTGGACCGTCACGAGCTCAGGGAAGGGCGCTTTCGAGTTGCACTGTGTTCAAGCTAGAGAAGGGGAAGGCGTGAACTCAGCAGACGACCAGGTAGGGAAACCTTCCACCCGGGAGGATGTAATGACGCAGCGCTCCTTTGCAGAGGTAGCAAGAGCGGTGGCTGGTGGCACCATGTCGCGGCGCCAGGCGCTAGCGTGGATCGGTGGCGTCCTCGCGGGTGCCGCTCTGGCCCGCTTCCCGGGATTGGCCTCGGCTGCTTCGGTGGGGGATCAGACAGAACTAGACGTGCCCGTGCAGCATGGCGTACAGTTCCGCGGCCTTCGGCTTCCGGCCAAGAACCGCTCTCTTGAGGGTAGGTTCGGTCTCATGTTCAAGGAGCTGCCAGCCTTCGAACCCCCGGACGAGCTCCTTAGCGGGCTCGCAGCCAGCATGCAGGAACCCCGCGCAGCGACGCCTGAGGAAACCGACATTCTTCGGCCTGAGCGCTTTCCCGCAGGCCATATCTTGCTCGGTCAATTCATCGACCACGACCTGACGTTCGATAATACGCCGCTGCCCGAGCAGCAGGAGGACCCGCTCGCCCGCACCAACTTTCGTACAGCGCGATTTGACCTCGACTCGCTCTATGGGGTTGGTCCGAGCGTGAGCCCTGAACTTTACGACCGGGACGACCCTGCCAAGCTGCGCCTAACCGGCCTCGCTGATCCTGATACACCAGACGATTTGCCGCGCAGGAGCGGCGGCAGCGCCGACGGCACGGCCATCATCGGTGACCCCCGCAACGACGAGAACCTCATCATCTTGCAGTTGCACATAGCCTTCGTGAAATTCCATAACGCGCTCGTAGATCACGTGCGCGCGCAGGGGGGGAGCAGCGGGGTCGATGAGGCATTCCAAAAAGCACAGCGCCTGTGCCGGTGGCACTATCAGTGGATGGTGGTCCACGACTTCCTGCCTCGCGTGGTCGGCCAAACCATGGTCGATGCGATTCTGAAAGAGCGTGCCGCAGAGCCACCAATAGTAAGGCTCAACTTCTACCAACCAGCGAATCCCGACAAGCCGATGATGCCGATCGAGTTCGCCGTGGCGGCCTACCGTTTCGGTCACAGCATGCTCCGTCCCACTTACGTGATCAACGAAGACATGGGGGAAGTAAAGGGGGAAGTGGTGGAAGCGGCCCTCTTTGGCGAGCAATCCACTAACTCCAACCTCAACGGCAAGCGTCCGTGCCCACCCGAGCTGGTGATCGATTGGCGGTTCTTCTTCGATATTCCAGACGCTGATCCTCCCGCGAACGCCGATAGGCGAAACGCCGCTAGGAAGCTAGACAGTGACCTATCGGTGCCCCTCTTCACGCTACCAGACTCGGTCATCCCCCCACCGGACAGGACTCACATCTCGCTGGCCGAGCGCAACCTGCTGCGCGGCAAGAGGCTCGGGTTGCCTTCCGGCCAGCGGGTGGCGCGGAAGATGCGCGTGGATGCCCTCTCGAACGGGCAGCTTGGGCTGGGGGACGATCCGGGTTGGGAAGGGCAGGCGCCGCTGTGGTTCTACATCCTAAAGGAGGCCGAGATCCAGCACGATGGCGAGCGGCTTGGTGCGGTCGGCGGCAGGATCGTCGCCGAGGTGTTCTTGGGGCTGCTCAAACTTGATAGGAGCTCCTACCTGGGCCAGAACCCGCCCTGGCGACCGCAGCCACCGATCGCAGGCGCGGCTGGACGGTTCGGGATAGGTGACCTACTCAAGTTCGCTGGGGCAGCGTAGCCGTCTCTCGCGGGACTCTGCTTTCTCTAACTCGCGTAGAGGCTCATATTCGTGCCGCCTGCCAGGAAAGGTACGATCGGCAGTTTCCTGCGCTTCGGTGGTGCGCCTCCCGGTGGCCGTATATTTCGCCACAGTGTTATTCACCCTGGTGCGTAATAGGGATGTTCTCAGAAGGGGCTCCTTCACGTGGCGGCCCACAGCCTTGCTATCTGGCAGGTTCGGCATCTCCCGAGAGGGCGACGTTGAAGGCAGCCCCCTTGGGCATCGGCGCGCCGTCTCGATTGTAGATCACCCACTTGCGACGCTCAGCGTCGTACCTGATCCCTATGGGGTGGTCGTTGTAGACACCACTGCTGCCACCTCCCGGATTCCAGTTCTGAGTGACCGAGAGAACAGCGTCCGGGTTGCCGTTTGTTAGCGACTCATCGAGATAGGTGCCGTTGGCCACGGTGTTGTCGAGCGTAGCGCGGTGGATGAACTTCTCTGGTCCTCGTGGAATGGCCACTTCGAAAGTCGCTCCGGCAGGCACCGCTGCTCGATCCTGGTTGAAGATCGCCCATTTGTGGGCCACGGGCGCGTACCACACACCGATGTTGTGATCGTAGCTAGCACCCCCGATGCTTCCCCGATCCGGAGTCGGCGCGACAAGCACGATGGCGTTCGGATCGCCGTTAATGCTTGGGTAGCTTAGGTAAGTGTAATCGCCGCGACTGTTCTCGTCCGTAGCGCGGTGGACGAACGAGACCTCGTCGGCGGGCTCCTCGGTGGTGGCATTCTTGGCAATGTTGGGCGTCTCGATTGCGGTGTCTTCGAACGCGCTGGCGTTGCTGGTCGTCTCCAACACGCTCTCTTCGAGCGTCCTTGCCACAGTGGGGCCACCGGAGCCGCTACCGACTTGCCCTTGCTGCCAGCCGACCACGAGCGCAGCCGTCGCTCCTGCGCCGACTGCTACGAGGAACGCCA
>Ga0307416_100001386_pt1 | contig 13125 bp, 13 predicted proteins | sample DK1Cmetagenome_2_FD_203821 | JGI IMG/M metagenome (GOLD analysis project Ga0307416, IMG submission 203821) | Maize rhizosphere microbial communities from greenhouse at UC Davis, California, United States - DK15-C-3 | ecosystem: Host-associated > Plants > Roots > Rhizosphere > Soil | place...
GCACTCTGGCGACATCGGGGCGTGTATGCCCTTCTCGCTGTGCTCTCGGGCGCGTACCTCTTCGCCCTGCGCAACGGCCAGCTGACGCCGCTTGTCGTGGCGGCGGCTCTGATCCCAAGCCTTAGCTTCCTCTTGGTAATCAAGCCGAACACCGGCCTGGCACTCTGGCTCTCGCGTCCGCGGAGAGGGGCGGTACTTGGGGGACTTCTGGTGCTTGCCGTGAGTATCGTGTTGCTGCCCGCCTGGCCGCTCGAGTGGTGGAGGGCGATCCAGGTTCGAAATGAGCACCTGGTGCCACCGCTGTTCCGGCCCTTTGGATTTCTTCTCCTGCTCTCCTTGCTCCGGTGGCGCACGCCCGAGGGCCGATTGCTGCTGGCCTCCGCGATCATTCCGCAGAACGTGCTGCCCCACGAGCTGGTCCCGCTGGCCTTGATCCCGTCCAACGCAGTCGAGATGGGCATTTACATCGCCGGAACCTGGCTGACCCTGTTTTTCGCCGGACGGGCGTGGGGAATTCCCGATTTCACCGTGCCAGGGCTGAACGAGGCGAGTTGGCCTGCCATTCTCCTGGCGGTCTACCTTCCGATGCTGTACCTGGTTCTCAAGAAGCCCGGCGGCCCAGGACTGCTGCCGGTCATGCGCTCGTCCTCCCGGGACTAATCATCATGGACACCAACCTCGCTCAGCTCGACGCAGAGTTTTCGAGGCCGGCAAAACACACTGCGGCGCCTCTCGGGATGATGGGACTCATGTTCACGCTGGCTGTGTTCCTGAGCGCCGCTCTGTTGTTTGCGATCGAGCCCATGTTCGGGAAGATGGTGCTGCCGCGACTGGGGGGCAGTCCGGCTGTCTGGACCACCTGCATGCTCTTCTTCCAGGTTGCGCTCCTGCTCGGCTATTGGTACGCACACATCGGCCCGTCATGGCTCGGGCTGCGACGCCACACGCTCGTGCATCTGGTACTGCTCGCGCTGTGTCTATTCCTGTTGCCGATAGGTGTGACCGACGCGGCGGGAGCTGTGCGGCTCGAGCACCCGACAGTGTGGCTGTTGTCCGTGCTCACGATTTCCCTCGGCGTTCCCTTCGTTCTCTTGTCGAGCACGGGTCCCTTGCTTCAGGTGTGGTTCTCCCGCACGTCTCACCCGTCGGCGCACAACCCGTATTTCCTGTACGCAGCCAGCAACGCTGGGAGTCTGATCGCGCTGCTGAGCTATCCCTTTCTCCTGGAGCCTACGACCACCCTCAGAAGTCAGACCCGGCTGTGGAGCCTGGGCTACGTAGCTCTGATCGCGCTGGTGTCGATCTGCGCGCTTTATCTGGGAAAGTCGTCAGGATCATCGCTGCACCTGGTAGAGCCGGCGGCCGGCACGGTGCCTCGCGTCAGTAGAGGCACGAGCCTCCGTTGGATTCTCGTTGCGTTTGTGCCGTCGAGTTTCTTCCTGGCGCTCACGACGCATATGACAACCGACATCGCAGCAGTGCCGCTCCTCTGGATCATCCCGCTCGTCCTCTATCTTCTGTCGTTCACAATGGTCTTTGGCAGGCGTTCATGGATCTCCCAGAGCGTTCTGCTTCGCTGGCAACCGATAGGCCTCATCGTTCTGCCGATCATAGACTTCTGGGGACCCTCAGCCTCAGGGCCCTGGCTCCTGCCCTTACATCTGATCGTCTTTTTCGTTACGGCTCTCGTATGTCATGGTGAGCTGGCGGCCACGAAACCGCCCCCATCACGTCTCACCGACTTCTACCTCTGCATTGCGGTTGGAGGCATGTTGGGGGGCATTTTCAATGCCCTGGTGGCACCCGCCATCTTCGACTCCGTGCTCGAGTACCCCCTGACCGTCCTGATCGCCTGTGCGGTGCGGCCATGGCCTGCGGGGCAGCAGCCTTCACCCAATCGGATCTGGGGTGAGTTCGCGCTGATAACGGTGGCATGCGCCCTCATGGTATGGACCCGGATCAGCGACCCCGATCGTCCAGCAACAGCGGCCGTGGTGTTCTCCTCGGCTCTCGTCGCGGTGATCTGCCTCAGGATGAGCCGTGATCCCGCTCGTTTTACTCTGGCGATTGGGCTGGTGGTCATAGGAGCCATCATAACAGGCGGGGCTCGGCCGAACATTCTGTTGAGGGACCGGAACTTCTTTGGAGTGCGAGAAGTACGAGAAGACCCCGAGAAGAAAATGCGTTGGCTCATGCACGGGACGACCAATCATGGAGCTCAGAGCACGGATCCGGCAAAGCGCCGAGAGCCGGTTACCTACTACCACAGACCAGGGCCGATAGGCGACGTGTTCCGGGCATCCCCCCCCGTCGCGGGCCGCAGGGTGGCAGTCATCGGCCTCGGAGCGGGAGGACTTTCGGCGTATGCCGGCAAGGGCGAGGAGTGGACATTCTACGAAATCGATCCGGACATTGCCCGCGTAGCTACGGACACGACCTACTTCACCTACCTGAACGACTCGCACGCCAGGACGCGGCTGGTTCTGGGCGACGGCCGCCTTTCAATAGCAGAGGCGCCGGACCACTACTACGACGTGATCGTGGTCGATGCCTTCAGCTCGGATGCAATCCCCACTCATCTACTTACCCTGGAAGCGCTGGCCGTTTACCGGAGCAAGCTCTCCCCCACGGGGATCCTTGCCTGGCACTTGAGCAATCGCTACCTCGACCTGGAGCCGGTATTGGGAAACCTGCTTCGGAGAGCGGGTGTCGCTGGGCTCATTCGGGTAAACGTCGATCGCACACCGGAGCTGGAGGCGAACGGCTATCCCACCATCTGGGCCGCCGTAGCATCCGCCCCCCAGCACCTGGGTGCGTTGCGGAATGACAACCGGTGGCGCCCACTGCGCACTCGAGAGCGCGTTGGTGTGTGGACCGACGACTTCTCCAACATCTTTCGGGTCTTCATATGGTCCGTGCCTCGCATGGAACCAGACAAGAAAGTTGGAGAAAAAGCCCGGTAGGCTGTGAACTTCATCCGAGTTTCCAGCCGAGCCCTCCTGTCCAAAGGACTACCCCTCGTCGTAGGGTCGCTGACATTCGCGCTGGTGTGGGTAGGTCGTGACCCGCCAGGTCCGTGGGGCCTCGACTTCGATTACTTCTGGACTGCGGGCCGTGCGGTCTGGCAGGGTGGCGACCCTTACCTCGCGGTCGATGCAGCGATCCGCGAAGGCACGCTCCGCTGGCCCTTCTACTATCCCGGCACCGCAGCAGTCCTTCTGGCCCCGTTCGGAGCACTCCCGCACCAGCTCGCAGTCGCCCTGTTCACCTCAATTGGCATGGGATTGCTTGCCTGGAGCGTGGATGGGTGGCGTCGATGGATCGTTCTCAGCCCACCTGCCCTGGAAGCGCTGCTTCTCGGTCAGTGGTCCCCCTGGCTTACCGCAGCTGCTGGAATTCCGTGGCTTGGGTTCATCTGGGCCGGGAAGCCATCCATCGGGGCTGCCCTGTTCGCAGGCTGGCCTTCACGCTGGGCATTGTATGGAGGGGTCGCTGTCGTGCTCCTGTCGTTCGTTCTTCTGCCCGAGTGGCCCACGATGTGGCTGGATGCGGTACAACACTCGGGACAGTATAGAGCCCCATTCCAGCGATTCGGCGGATTTGTCCTGCTCCTGGCCTGGCTGCGCTGGCGCAAACCCGAGGCGCGGATGCTGGGGGTTCTAGCGCTGATCCCCCACACAACCAGCGTCTACGAGCTCTTGCCGCTCTTCCTGGTGCCCCAGACCAAGAGGTCCTTCGGCGTGCTTCTCGGCCTGTGCTTCTTGGCAACAGCCATCGTCTATGTCCGATTCCCCTTTGGAGGTTCCCTTTCCGGGACTCTGGACGCGCGCTGGCCATATTTTCTGGTGTTGGTTTGGCTGCCGGCGCTCTTCATGGTGCTCCGCTCGTCAGTACCCAGCAGTTCGGCCGCAGTACCAGAAGAATCCCGGGATATTCTGCCTCTAGATCGTGAGACCGGCGTTACCCCCAACTAGCGGGCAAATGGACTTTTGTGCATCTTGTCCGGGTGAACTCTGACTCCCCGGGGTGGATCTGCTCCGGGTTGTTCGACTCACTTCAAGCGGTATCTACCGAGAACACATCGCTTTACAAAGGCTGCATGGCGCTGACGCCCCATCTATCCATCGTCATCCCAGCGTACAACGAAGAGTCCCGGATCGCACCAACGATTCGGGATATAGTGGGCTACTGCCGGACCCGTAACCGAGCGTTTGAAGTGCTACTCGTGGACGATGGGAGCAGTGACGGCACCACCTCGGTCGGGCGTATTCTGTCCGAGGAGCTGCCCGAGCTCCGGGTCATCCGCCTGGCCGCCAATCATGGCAAGGGCTACGCAGTTCGGACCGGAGTCGTGAACGCAGTCGGGCGGCTGGTCCTGTTCGCCGATGCAGACGGCGCCACTCCGATCGAAGAGATCGAGCGACTGGAAAGCGCGCTCGAGTCGGGTGCGGATGTAGCGGTTGGGTCCCGCGCGCTGCGGGCCACCGGCGTGCAGGTGCGGGCAAAGCTCTACCGCCATCTCATGGGTCGCACCTTCCACCTGCTGGTCGAGTGGCTGGCTGATGGCGGAGTGAAGGACACTCAGTGTGGCTTCAAGCTGTTCCGGTCGGCCGTGGCGCAGGACCTCTTCTCCCGCATGCGGATGAACGGATTCAGCTTCGACGTGGAAGTGTTGGTGATGGCCCGGAGACGGGGCTACCGAATAGCCGAGGTCCCAGTAAACTGGACTCACCGGCCGGGGTCTAAGGTGCGGTTGACACTGGACTCGCTTCAGATGGCTGCCGATCTGGTTCGAATCCGGGCACACTGTCTCAGCGGCGAGTACGAAGTTCCCCATCTTGCTCCCTGGAGCCAACGTTTAGAGGCAGGGCCGACCGCTCCTTGAACTCGGAAAGTATCCGCCCCGCCGACCCAGCAGGGGCAGAGACACTCGAGATCATGCAGGCGGCGCCACAGTACAACCGGTGGCAGTACGACCGGGTCGCGCCGTTCCTCGGGCGGCGGGTGTGTGAGGTAGGATCAGGGATTGGAAACATGTCCGCTCTGTTCCTGAATGGCGGGCCCGAGCTGCTGGTACTCACCGACACCGATCCTTACTATCGCGAAGCTCTGGACCAGCGGTTCACGGACCGACAAGACGTCGTGGTGGAAGAGCTCACGCTCCCCGACTTCACCGCCGGGAATCGCTTCCAGGAATTTCGGCTGGATACCGTAGTGGCACTGAACGTGATCGAGCACATCGCGGACGACGTGGAAGCGCTCCGGTGTATCCGAAACATGCTCCGACCTCCCGGCCGGGCCGTCGTACTGGTTCCCGCGCTGGAGCGTTTGTTCGGATCGCTCGACAGCGCGTTGGGACACCAGCGGCGATACACAAAACGCAGCATCGCGGAGCGTATGCGGCAGGCGGGATTCCGGGTGGAACGGGTGTTCTACTTCAATTTGGTGGGCACGCTCGGATGGTGGCTCAACGCCCGAGTCAGAAGGGTTCCACGCATACCGCTCGCACAGCTCCGGTACTTTGACCGTCTGGTCCCCATGCTCCGCCTCGAGGACCGGATCGGTTTGCCTATAGGCCAGTCTGTCATCGCAGTTGGAGCCGTCGATGGGTGATTCGATCCGCCTCTCTGTCATCATTGCCGCTTACAACGAGGAGCGGACCATTGCGACCGTGGTGGACCGCGTGCGTGCGGTTCCCCTGGATATCGAGATCATCGCCGTGAACGACGGTTCCTCGGACGGCACCGGCACGGCCATTGACCAGTTGCGACAGCAGGGGAAGATCGACGTTGCGCTGCACCATCCTCGTAATAGGGGGAAGGGTGCCGCGCTCAGGACCGGCATCACGGGTGCCACGGGAGACGTCATAGTGGTGCAGGATGCGGATCTCGAGTATGACCCGCAGGAGTTTGTCCGCCTGCTCCAGCCCATACTACGGGGCGATGCCGATGCGGTGTTCGGCTCGCGCTTTCTCGGCGGGGAGCACCGGGTGCTCTACTTCTGGCACTCGGTCGGCAACAAGCTGCTGACACTGCTCTCGAACATGTTCTCCAATCTGAACCTCACGGATATGGAGACCGGCTATAAGATGGTACGCGCTCCCCTGCTCAAGTCTCTCATTCTAACCAGCGACCGGTTCGGCTTCGAGCCGGAGGTGACCGCCCGGTTGGCGCAGGCACACGCCCGGGTATGGGAGATGGGGATTTCGTATTCGGGCCGCACCTACGCGGAGGGAAAGAAGATCAGCTGGCGGGACGGCGCCGCAGCCGTCTGGCATATCGTGCGGTACAATCTGTTCCCGCCTACTCCGATGTCTGCCACAACCGAATCGTCCCGGCCAGCGCCGCAGTCGGTCCCGAAGCCGCGAGGAGAGCTCGGACGAGCATAGAGCCGAGCAGGGTCGCTTCCGACCGACGATCCGGGTCGCTGCTGTGGGTCGTCATCGCGGTCGGGCTCACATTCCGGCTTTATCAGTATCTCCGCAACAACTCGTTGTGGGGCGACGAGGCGATGCTCGCACTGAGCATCGCCTCACGTCGTTTCGACGAACTGCTCCATCCCCTGGCGTACGGTCAGGTGTCCACTATCACGTTTCTATGGGCCGAGCGCCTCGGGGTAGTCCTGTTCGGGGTCAATGAGCCGGCTTTACGCGCGCTCCCGTTTATAGCAGGGAGCATCTTGTGCCTGGGTATCGCTGCCGTCGCGCGTCGCTTCCTGCGCAGCGACGAGACATTAGTGGCCGTGGTGCTCACGGTGTTCTCGCACGTCCTTATTCGCTACTCGGCGGAGGTCAAGCCGTACAGCCTGGATGCGTTGCTGACACTTGCTGTCGTAGGCGGAGCTGCCGCCGTGCTCCGAGAAATGGACAACCGTCGCTCCTGGGTCGTGCTGGGGTTCGCAGGGGCGGTCGCCGTGGCATCGTCTCTCCCCTCGCCGTTCGTCTGCGCGGGGGTTGTTCTCGCTCTCTCGATTCAGGCGTTCCGGGAAGGACGGGTTCGCTTCCTCTCCCGCATCGGCTTGCTGGGACTGTTTTGGGCGGCTCTGTTCTCGCTTCTGTATACCCGCTTCTACCGGACCTCCGGCAACGCGCCCTACATGCGCGAGTTCTGGGAGGGCGCCTTCCTCACACCCGGCTCTCCTCACCTCCTGGCTCGCACACGCCGGGCGCTCGCCGAGGTGTCCAGCGTAATCGACCCGGGTCTGACACTGCTCGGACTTGGCTCACTGGCGCTGGCGTTGGCACTCCTCGGGGCAGCCATACTGCACCGCCGGGGCCAGAGTGCATATGCGGTCCTTCTATTCGTACCTGGTGTTGCTCCGGTCGCAGCGTCGGGGCTCGGAGTCTATCCGGTAGCGACCCGGCTATTGCTGTTCGCTGCCCCATGTTGGGTCATGCTGATGGGGGTGGGAACCATTGGTGCGGCGAGGGCACTCCACGGCCTTGTTCCCAGAGTGCCAGTGAGATGGGCCGCGGCTGTGCTTCTTCTGCCGGCGGTTACAACCGGATTCGCGTCGTTGCTGTACCAGCGCGATCAGCAGATGCGGCCTCTAGTCCAGGAGCTGAGGTCACGGTGGCAGGCAGGTGAGGCGGTCTACGTCTTCCATCGGGTGGTGCCGGCGTGGCTCGTCTACAGCACCGACTGGGCTGATCCGAATTTCGGGCGACTCGAGTGGGCAATGCGGGTGTCGGGGCCGGGGGGACTGGGACACGAGAACGGTCCGACAAGGGGATCGAGACTTCCCGGTGAGGGCGAGGACCTGGTATACCAGCTGAAGGGACATCCCGTGCTCCTCGGCGTGTCGAGCGGCGTGCAGGGCCGTCGCATGTCCGCTCACGTGGCCGCCCCCGATCCGGGGTGGGCCCGCAATGAAGGCCGACGTATACGGGATGCCGCCTCTCCCGGGATCTGGATCGTCCTGGGCAACGCCTCAAGCAACGGATCGGACTTGGGGACGGTCCTCCTAGACGCGGTAAAGCACAACGAGGGAAGGATCACATTCGAGGACTCACTTCAGGATGGAAAACTGTATCGAGTAGAATTCAACGGCTCACTCCGTTCTTCGAAGCACCATGAAGAGGGCGGGCAGGTAGACGGAGAGGAGGAGCACGGGCCACACCTCGGTCACGAGGGCTGGCAGCGAGGTGGCGTGCTCCTGGCCCACCGAGGTGAACGCAACTGCAATCCACGATCCCACAACGAAGACTCCCATCTCCACCGCATTGCCCGGTATCAGCACCAGCGGGAGGAGCTCGTGGGGAAGCGTATTCTGTGGAATGATCGCGGATGCGAGGAGCAGTCGCCCCCCTGACGTACGCCAGCGCAGGGCGGCGAGGAGCAGGACCCAGCCGAAAGGCCGAAAAATCGGGGAACGGATGTGCCCACTCTGCTGCTGGATTGCGGCCCACCAGTCCAGGGGCCACGACGGCACCAGCACCAGGCTCAGCGCGAAGAGCACGAGCCCACCGATGACCGCCTTTCGAGAGGGGCGTGCAATCCAGCAGGCGAGTCCGGTGTTGGGCTTTACCGTAAGCAGAAACCCGAGCACCGGAATCAGACTGGCCGCCACCACCAGTGGCGTCGTCTGACCGGCCCGCATGGCAAAGACGTACGCTCCGGAGAACACCGCCAGTAAGGCGTAGTGAGCCCAGCGCCAAAGCGCATACGCGAAGATCCAGCCGACGGCGATGTCGAACGCCGGGCGAGCGAGCGTGATCGGCAAGACGGTGAACGGAACGGCGACCAGCACCGCCGGGAGTGGATAGAAGAGGGGATACTTGAGGTGGGTAGGCGTCGACCGGTAAGGATTGGTGCCTTCAGTAAGCGCCACCGCCGAGTGGTAAAGCAGGTCGAAGTCGGTGGTGAAATCCGTGGTTTCACCGGCTAACACGTACAGCGCGACGCGGGCAGCGAGGACAAAGAGGAGGGCTCCCGCTAGGTAGATTCGCCGGTCGGGGCCAATCGGTTCATCAACCATGCCGCCGGGTACCCTCATCGTGAACGATCTCTCGGAGTGAGCCGTGCTGCCCTACGAATATGAGACGATGCATGCCCTGGAGCTGAGGCACTGGTGGTTTCGGGGCCGAAGGCGGCTTCTCATCAACCTTTTGAGAGGCGTGGCGGGCGCTGGTTCGAAACCACTGCGCATCCTCGATTTCGGGTGTGGTACTGGCGGGAACACCTCGGCGTATGGATCGTTCGGAGACATTGTAGGCATAGAGCCGGACTCTGCCGCGGTTCGGCTGGCGCAACAGCGCGGCGGCGCCAGATACTGCCGCACGAGCGGAACCGACCTGCCCTTTCGTGACGGCTCCTTTGATGTGGTCGTGGCTTCCGACGTTCTCGAGCACATCGAGCGCGACGGCGAAGCTGTAGCGGAGATTGCCCGAGTGCTTCGGCCGGGCGGCTCCGCGATCCTCAGCGTGCCGGCCCACGGGTGGCTGTTCTCGCAGCATGATACCGCTCTGCAACACTTTCGCCGCTACAGCAAGCGCGCCGTCCGGGAGCTGCTGGAACGCAATCGGCTGCTGGTCCACCGGCTGTCGTACTGGAATACGGCTCTGTTCCCCGTCATCTGCATACAGCGTCTGATCGGCAAACGGCGCACGGGTCAGCAACGGTCTGATGCGGTACTGCCCCCGTGGCTGCTCAACGAAGCGCTCGCCACGCTCCTGGCAGTGGAGTCAGCGCTCGCCTCCCGCATTAAACTCCCCTGGGGAGTGTCACTCGTCGCGGTGGCGGAACGCCGTTGACGCACGGTCAGCGCAGGCATTCAACTCGTCCTCTGCTGAATCGGCACTGCGCACACTTTGGTTAGCCGCGTCCGACCGTTGGAATACCACAGCCAGGCTGTCACAGTACCACATGGTCCAGGTGCCGTCCCGCGCCACCTGGTGCGATAGCGGCGACTCTCGGGGGAGGAGTAGCAGAGAGATATCATGGGCACCGAGGCGATCGCGCCATCCCGGCCCCATTCCCTTGATCAGTGAGTACTCTCGAAAGAGATCTTCCCCGAAGAAATCGGTGCCGCCGTCGATGTAAATCCTCTGTTGCGGCCAGGCGTAAAGCAGGTAACCGCCCCAGGCGAACTCATGGTACAGCCGGCCCTTCAGTTCATGGTCGCGGGCGCGTGAGACTGCCGCGACAGGAAACACCGTCGCATCGAACTCATCCCGGATGAGCTGGGCCGAGCCCAGCCTACCTCTTCCCAGCGCCACCGTCACCATAAGTAGCACCGCAGGGATCATCCAGGGGAGTGTGGCAGTGATTCGGGCAGTGATCTCGAATCGTTCGCGTACCCCTCGGGGATCGGGCAGCCGGCGCCACAGCTCGTCCAGGTGGAGTGCGAGGATCGGAAGAGCCGTGAGACCCAAAAGCGGAATGTTCCGGACCGCTACCAGCGCGAAGGCGATGCCGGCACAGATCACGAGCAGCCGCGGCAGCGTGGGGCGGCGGCGGTGCAAGGTAAGAGTCACGAGACATACCAGCAGCACTACGAGAAAGACCTTGCCGGCGGGCTCGTGAAAATTGGGCGACGCGAACTCGGAGGTGTTGTCCCGTAGGAATGGCTTACCGAAAAAGCCGAGCAGGTGCTGGTGCAGCTCGAGCCCATGCGGATTCAAGAGAGTGGCTGCGGCAGACGCGACCAGCATCGTGCCGTAGTATCTGACCCTCTCGCTCCAGATCGTCCGATCGGATCCCCAGATGAGCTCACCCAGGCTCCCGCCCAGATAGAGGGCTATCAAAATCCACCCGTACACGAACCCGCCGTGGAGGTTGGCCCAGATGACAAAGAGCACGGCAGTCGTCAGGGCGGCCCCTCTGCGAGAGCCGCGCTCGAGCATCCCAAGCAGGATGACAACCGCGAGAGAGGAGAAGAGATGAGGCCGGGCTGTCCAGTGCTCGGCGCCGAGAGCAATCGCGAGAGCAACGGTCAGGCAGGCAAGGAGCGGATCCACGCGATGGCTCAGCAGGAAACGGGTCAGCAACGCGTAGGTCAGCGCGATCAGGAGCCCCGCGAGGATGGCGACGGCCGGCAGGCCACCGGCTCGTTCGGCGAGCGCGTAGAGCAGCTGGCTTCCGTACTCGAATCCGATGAATGGCGCTCCGGGACGAGTGAAGGAGAACGGATCGGCGCGAATCAACTCGCCGTGCTCCAGCATGTATTGCCCGTGGCGGAGATGTCTCGCGATATCACCGTCGGAGTTGAGCATCGGCTTCTGCAAGGCGATAGGGACGAGTGTTGCCAGGAGGATAAAGACGATCGCGGGGATCGACGGTGCGGCAACCCGCGCTGATGACCTCAGAGCCTCCATCGCCCCCTCCTGGGCTGGGGTGACGCACTCGCGTGTGGACTAATTTGAGGCTGTGTAAGAGGTTATGCGAACAGCAGGGATTCTGCGTCGGTGCCAGGCTGCTCTAATATACCCGACACGTGCCGCCGTTCCCGAACGGGAGTTATCCACTGCGCGTTAGTGCCATGATGGTGGCACTAGCGAAGAGGAGAACCTTGCTGTATATCATGGCCGGAACACTTTACCCACATAACATTGGGACCCAAGTCGGTGGTACTTGCGCCAATGCGGACTGTGCCCTATATCATGACCCGGACACAAACCCGCAGCACGAGTACTACCCACTCGCGCCAATGGACCTCACCTTCATCACTCGGCGGAACGCACCTTGCGTTCCGCCAGTTTCGGAATCGCGCAAGGTCGCGGTTCCTTTTGTAGTCAACACTCACCGAGCGAGGAAACGGTATGACGGAGCTGGCCAGGAAGTTCTGGAATGACGAGTCAGGGCAAGGCCTTGCCGAATACGCCCTGCTACTCGGCCTCATCGTAATCGGCGTCGTAGTCCTGATCCAGGGCATGGGAGTCTCGATCAAGAAAATCTTCGGTGTCGCCAACCGCGATCTCTCGACAGCGGCCGCCGGTGCCACTTGAGGCAGGCGGATTAACCCAGGCAGCGGCGAGTGTGTTGGTCTCGATAATGGTATGCACCGCTGCCTGGTGGGATATGAAAGAGGGCCGGCTTCCCAACGCGATCACAGTAACGGGGCTCGCAGCAGCTTTCATCCTGAGGGCCCCATTGGGTGTAGAGTCGCTCCTACAAGGTGTTGGGGGTTTCGCGCTCGCCTTCGGAGTCTCTGTCGTACTGTATGCGCTTAGGGCGATCGGTGGAGGAGACGTGAAGTTGCTCGCGGCCGTGGGCGCATTTCTCGGCTCTGCCGAGATCATGGGAGCGCTCGGGCTGATCGCTGTTCTGGGAGCAGGTTACGCGCTGCTCAGCGTAACCTGGAGGGGGTTGTTGCCGCTCCTCCTTTACAACACGATCGAGCTGGTCAAGGGGTGGCTCACACTGGGTCGTGCAGGCGCGATTCGGAAGCTGGAATCGCCGAACGCGCTCTCCATACCCTACGGCATCCCAATTGCCCTGGGCACGCTGTTCTGGTGGTTCGGTGAAGGGGTGAGTCTATGACGGATAGAAAGAAATGGTTCGGGGCATGGAAAGACGAGCGGGGTCAGGCGCTCGCGGAGTTCGCCATCGTGCTCCCCATGATCCTGTTTTTCATAGCTGCCATTCTCGAGTTTGGACGGGCATGGAACATCAAGCAGGCCGTTACCGATGCGGCCCGCGAGGGTGCCCGCTATGCGGTCGTCATGGATGCCTCCATGACCGTGGCCGAGGTTCAGGACAAGATCGAAGAACGGCTCGCGCTCTCCTCGATTGAGACGAGCGCCATCACCATCTCGAGCCCCGATCCTGCTTGTGCGGTGCTGGCGGACTGTTTCCACACGGAACTCGGTTACGGAAGAGAGATGACGGTGACCGTTTCCACCCAGTACCGAATGGGACTGGTCCACGTCCTGATGAAATGGGCCGGCCTGCCCGGGACGGTGACGATTGGTACCGATGCCACGATGCGACATGAGTAGGTAAGGTCTTTTTCACGGAACAATCACGACCGGGGAGCATGCTCTTCCTGGCCGAGTCACTCTAGGCTGGTAAGCGAGCATTCTCATGCCAAAAAAAAGACGACCCTGGTTCATGCTCCTCCTGGCTCTCACGTCAGGGGTAGTGGCAGCGCTACTCGCGCTCCGGTATCTCAGGGAACGCACCACAC
>Ga0307416_100001388_pt1 | contig 13121 bp, 11 predicted proteins | sample DK1Cmetagenome_2_FD_203821 | JGI IMG/M metagenome (GOLD analysis project Ga0307416, IMG submission 203821) | Maize rhizosphere microbial communities from greenhouse at UC Davis, California, United States - DK15-C-3 | ecosystem: Host-associated > Plants > Roots > Rhizosphere > Soil | place...
GACGGTGCCCCGCTTCTCGGCGAGAAGCACGACGCACTCACGCATCGTGGCGGTGGGTGGAAGCACCGGAATCCCATCGGTGATCATCACGTCGCGGACGCGGATCAGCCGCCGCCCAAGCACGCCGGCAGGGTGGAGCCGGGCGAAATCCTCTTGCTTGAACCCTCTTTGCAGCAAAAGCGTGATGGCTAGTGCGTCTCCCAGCGCGAGCGCGGCCGTGGTCGAGCAGGTGGGAGCCAGATCGTGGGGGCACGCCTCCTCCTCTACGGCGCAGTCGAGCACGATATGGGCTTGCCGGGCAAGAGCGGATGAGGGATCACCGGTGAGCGCAACGATGGTCACTCCCAGCCGGCTGAGACCTTCCATCAGACCCGTGAGCTCCTCGGACTCCCCGCTCTTGGAAAGCAGCAGAGCGACGTCCCGGGGGCTCACGATTCCCAGGTCGCCATGCAAGGCATCAACCGGATGCAGAAAGATCGCCGGACTCCCCGTCGAGGTGAGGGTCGCAGCGATCTTGTGTCCGATTATACCCGATTTTCCCACCCCTGAGACGATGAGCCGTCCGGGTGCGCGTAAGATGGCTTCGACTGCGTGGACGAATGGCTCACCCAGACGGCCTTCAAGAGCCGCCACCGCCGCGGCTTCCATCCGGATTACCCGGCGGGCGGACTCCAGCATCTTGTCGGAGGACGACTGGGGTTGCAGCAGCTACTCCTGGCTGGGGACCAGCCGCCGAATGACGCTGCGCACGCCACTGAGCAGCCCGCGACCTCGATTCCGAGCGGTGCCCATGCGCTGATAGGGAGCAACATAATTCGCGTCCAGGGCACCAGCCTTTCTGGGTAGCCGTCGTGCGTCGTCCAAGCCGTGGTCGAGCTGGTACAGGAGGGAGGGCCGGACGAAGCCTTGCTGAACATGTTCCTCGACGTATGCGCGGGCGATGAAACCGTCCTGCACCGCGCGACGGAGGTCTTGCATCCAAAGGATGCCGTTCGGGTTTTCTGCGGAAACCCAGGGTTGGGTAGGCATGTCCGTGTAGTGCAGCAACCCTGTCTGGCCCTCTCTATATCGCTCCAATGAATTCCAGGACGAGTCAATCACGGCCCGGATATTCCGAGCCACCGCCATGTCATACATGAGGGTCTCGTACGTCAGTTCTCCCCGATCCAATCTCGCGACAATATCCGCGAGGTTCCACCTCAGCTCCGCACAGTTAAGCAGCATGACGCTGAATTGGGGTCGCCGTCCACTTTCACCGGGCTCTCGGGCCGCCAACAAATCCGCGCCTTCGAAGGGCAGGGTCCACAGCTCCATGATGTCGCGAAAAACCTGCATATCCGAGTCGAGGTAAATAGCCCGTCCCCGGAAACCTTTCAGTGCCGGGATATAGAAGCGCTGAAAGGAGAACGGAGTACGGGGTCGGTTCTGCACGTCCTTGGGAGTGGGAAACTCCACCTGAGCTTCATGGAGAGGATGTACCACGACCTCAGCGGCGGTGCGCTCCCGGATTGAGAACTCCAGGACTTTGACAGCCAGCATCTGAGCTTCCTGACTTCCGACAAAGACTCGGACTGGAAGCTCGACACTTTCCGCGGCCCCTCGGTTAAGCGTCATGCCATACTTCCTTTAGGTGAGTGAGCCGTTCGCGACCAGAACAGCACCCGGGCGTAGAAGCGAACAGGATACGGTGAGAAAGTATGTGGGCGTATGCGGTGGCGAGAGAGCACCCGCAGCCGGGTCAATCCACCTCCTTCACTGAAAGCACGGCAGAAATCGCGTAAGACTTGGAGCGACTGGCGACCGGCGGAGCTTCTTCGCTCTTCCCGCGCAACTCGCTCCGCCAGCTCCCGCGCCTGCTCTACCACCTGGTCAAGCACCACGTCGGCCCGCAGCCAGGCGGCGATGGGATTCCGTAATGAGCGCCATAGGGATCTTCTCTGCCCCACCGAGCCCATGGCGTTCCTTCCGTGCTGGCGATAGTGAACCATTGGCTCAGGGACATGGCGTATCTCACCGAGAGCCGCGGCGCAGAGTGCCAGCCACCAATCATGCATGATCACGGTGGGAATTGGGACGGCGGCGTCGAGCAGGGCCCGATTGGACAGCGTGGTGCAGCCGGTCACGAAGTTCTGGATCAAGAGTGTGCTCAGCGGCGAATCATCAAGGTGTCGCAAGCCCTCGTAAGCGAGATAGGAGGGGTGGACCAACCGGAGATCCTCGCCTGCTACGATGAGGTCGGTATGGATCAGGATTGGCTTGGTCTTCCCGACCTGGTCCTCCCGGTGCAGCATCAGCTCGAGCTCACAGGCGATCTTGTGGGGAAGCCATACATCATCCTGATCGGCCAAGGCGACGTAGTCGGCCCCACCGGCCAAGGCGTGCTCCAGGAGCACCCCGAAGCTGGCCGGAGGCCCCAGGTTTCCTCGGGCATCCCGAAGCAGGGCGATTCGACTATCCCGATCGGCCAGCCGCTGCACGATGTCGACGGTGCGATCCGCGGAGCCGTCGTCGCGAACCAGCAGCTTCCAGTGCCGGTGGGTCTGTCCCTGGATGCTCCTGATCTGATCGGCGACATACTTCTCGCCGTTAAAACTGCTCAGCACAATGGTGACGGGCGGCAGGCTCACGGTCGAGCTGGAACGTGGGGCTGAGTTGCTGCGGACTCGAAGGCAGAGCGCCGGTTCCGCAGGCGTCGAATCCGACTCCGAATCTCCCGTGCGACGGCTCGGGTCAGTCGAGCCCAATGATCCGGCGACCGCCGCACGGAGGCCCTGGCATGGGCCAGGGCGAAGTCACGATCCCGCAGCCGCGCACGCCGGGGAAGGAGGAGCGGCTCTTCCAGTCCGTGCTCGACCTGATACAGGAGCGACGGTCGCACGTGACCCCGTCGGACCTCTTGGGCCACGAGCTCCGGATCCAAGAGCCCGCACGCGACGGCATCGAGGAGATCCCGCACCCAGAGATGACCCAAAGGATGTCCCCGGGACATCCACGGCTCTTCCCCGTCCGGCGGGTAATACAACAGAAATGCCTGGGAGCTGGTCCGCCATCCTGGGTTCCATTCAGGCAAGAGAGCGGCGCGAACCCTCCCTCCGGACGCTTCCTGAAGGTTCCTCGACGGCGCCCGGCGGCCGACCATCCTGGCCAGCGCAGGGATGATCGGGCCCAGCTCGGAGCCTGCTAGTACCAAGCCAGGACCACCGGCGCTCTCGCTCTGCGCGGGAATCGCGAGCTCACTCGAAGGTACACCGGCTCGCCACAGGGGGCGCAGATCCACTAGCGCTTGCGCCCGGGGGGTGATGAGCACGCCCGGACCATCAGGAACCGGATCGGTGGAGCTGGCAGGCAGGATCACTGCCTCGACGGAGAGGCTGGCATGGCGTCGGATGGAATGCTGGAGGACAGCTGCCGGCAAAACCTCATTCGGCTCGCATGCGACATAGACGCGGGCAAGAGCTGGCAGGTCCAGGGGGGAGAAGTCAATGCCGGTCCGCAGGATGGTGCGGGCGAATCCCTCGAATTGCTGGTCGAAGTTCGCTCGCCCATTGGCCAGGAGAGTGCTGTTTCGGAGATCCTCGAACGCTCCTCCATACGCTGATCCGCCATCCAGCCCCAAGCTACGCACCTGACGCACGCCGGCAAGCGCCAGAAGGTTGAGCGCCGCCTCGGCGCTGAAGTAGGTCGCCTGAATAACGGGCCCTGAGCCGTGCCGAATGGGAGCGGTGCTGAGGTCGTACCAAAGAAGCCGCCCCTCATCGTTCAGCTGGCTGAGGACCGGCAGCTCGTTCGCGATCTCCTCCAGAGTGCGGTGCCCCGGAACATTTCGATCGTGAGGATACCAGGGCAGCACTAAAACCTGGGCATTCTTCTGTATGGCAGCACCACAAGCCTGGATGACATCCAGATCGATAACATGGGCCACCCGAACCGGCTGTTCGCGCACCACGTGGTTGAGGCTGAGCAGGTGAAAACGGCTCAGGTCAAACTGGGAGCGCAACCCAAAGCTCGGTCCTTTGCCTAAGATCAACCACGGATCTGAAGGATCTAGTGTTTGAGCGAACCACTCGAAGAAAGACTGCACCATTGCCTGCCGGGTCGAAGGTGTGGCACGAAGGTATCACTTAGCCCCGCGAAGTCTCAAGCTGGTTGCGTGTACCCGGGCCGATAGACACACTATCAAACAACTCTTGCCATGCATCGGCAATTGCCTGCGGAGAACATAGCCGGGCTACCAGTGCCTGCCCCTCCCCGACATCACGTCGCCGAGCGACAGGATCTCTGATGTACTCGGTCAGACCTTGCTCCCAGTTGTCTAAGCGACAAACGCTGGCGAACTCCTGATAGCTGGGAATGCCATCGGCCACCACGCTCACACCAGCGGAAAGAGCGGTAGCTAGGCGATTGTTACTCTTGCACCAGGTAAAGGGATTTTTGGCCACCGGAATGACTGCGATCTGGTGTGCCCGCAGTGCAGCTTGAAACGTCCCGGGGCTCCACTCGAGGTAGTGGGTCGGCAGCCGCCAGGGAGCCACCGTGCGGGTGAACCTTTCCTTCGAGTTGCTGATGACTGTGAGCTGGATCCCGTAGCGCTCATGCAGATTTTCCAGCAGCGGACGGATGAGCAACAGGTCGCTCATCCCGTGCTCGTGGTAAGGGCCGCCGTGAATGCCGAACCAAGCCACGGCCGATCCGATTCCTTTTTTTTGGCCACTCGCCAGCCAGCGCAGCAGCCGGTGCAGCTTGCGCCGGTGTAGCCAGCCTCCGAACGCTGATTCTCGGACGCCTACGATCTCCGGTTCCACCGCATCGCCGATCACCGCTACCGAGGGTTCTGGCCCCAGTTCCGCCCGGATGACGGTGGCGAGCTCCGGTGTGGACGCCACTATGTAGTCCGCCAGCCGAAGCATGCGCTCCAGCGACATCCTTGCCTGAGCGAGCTCAGGAATACCTTGGGGGACATGGAGGTAGTTGTCGCACAGGTCCACCACGACTCGGACGCCCCTCGCGTGGAGGGCAAGGGCTTCGCGGTAGGTCGCTTCATCGTAGAGCTTCGAATACACCACCGCGCTGTAGTGCCCCGCGCGGTCTGCCCGGAAGAGCTCGGCCGGATAGCCGCGCCGTTGTAATTCGCGCAACGGATTCAGGCAGCGAATCCGGGCACTGGCCACTCGTGTGTCCGAAGACTTGGGCTTCCAGCCGATCATGCTTCCAGCCCCTCTCGTCGCCTGGCCCAGAGTGTCATCCGCCCGCTGGCACGAAGAGAACCCAACAGCTTCCCCAGCAGCTGCCGAGCCCGGCCATGCCTACGCCCTTCAGCAATCTCCTTGAGACGTGCCGCGGTTCGGAGCCAGCCCCGCTCCTGGCAGCGGTTGCGAGCACTGAGGATCAGATTGTTCGGATTGTCATGCCAGACGACCCGGACCAGCTGCCATCCGGCTCGTGCCAACACCAGCCGAGCGGTCCTGACTGTGAAGTGAAAGAGGTGACGAGGAACATCGAGTGCATACCATGCGTCACGGAACAGCTTGAACTCCAGAGCTCCGGCGTCGGGAACGGAGAGCGCGAGCCAGCCTCCCGGAGCTGACCATCGCCCCAGCTTTTGCAGCATTCCAACCGGTTCGTGAAGGTGTTCCAGCACCATCCAACCTACGATCAGATCATAGGGTATGTCGGGATCAGGTGCTTCCGCCAGACTCCCAATGAATACTGGGTAGCCCAGGTGCCTGGCCTGTTCCCCGGCAGTGGGAGACAACTCCAGTCCCTCGACTTCCCATCCTTCCAGCGCCATGCGACGTAAGAAGGCTCCCGCGCCGCAGCCAACCTCCAACAAGCGGCCCGGAGGCACAGGTGGCAGCACATTGGTTCTTGGCTCCAGCAAGCGCTCGAGCGTTCTGCGTTTGCGGGGCGTCGCAGTCCTGATCTGCTGCCCCACTGCGGTTGTAGTGTAGGGGCCGTACCCGGCGGGGTAGTAGCGATGGATCTCCGATGCCGTCGGTCTCGGGCTGGTCCGAAGCAAGCCGCACCCACGGCAGCGCACCACGGAAAATTGACCGGCAACCCCGTGCAGCCGGTCATGCCCGGTGACCACGAATTCATCGTCAGGCGGACACCCCATCGGGCAACCTACGCTCTCCAGCGCGCTCGTGACACTCATAGCGGTGCCAGAGCTCTGAGTTCATGACTTACCGAGGCGCGCCGCAGATCCCGTCGCAGAGCCACTAGGAGAGCAACAGTGTTGCCCAGGTAGTAGACACTCGCTGCCACCGCCAGTCCGAAGATGCCGAAATACCAGAAGGCGACCAGCTTGAGCGCGATGGCGATGGTAAAGCCGACGATGCCGATCCGGGTAGGAGTGCGCGTATCGCCAGTAGCATAAAATGACGTAGCCAGTACCTGCCCCGCCGCGCCTCCAATCCATACGCCGCTGAGCAGAACCAGAATCAACCACAGCTCCTCGATGCGAGCATGACTGAATTGTCCGTGGGCAAGCACTGCAGTGAGCGCCGGACGGCCGACCAGCACCAGCACGGGAACGAGACCGAGGGTGATGGTCAGCATGACCCGGAGTCTCCGGCGACTCACGGCGGCGAAATCTTGCCACTCGCCTGCAGCAGACGTCCGGGCGAGCCGAGGCACTGCTGGGGCGACCACTGCTCGGTTCAGGACCGTGTGGGCGGAAGCGTAAAGCTGCAAGGAAAGATGGTATAGGGAGAGAGCACCCGGTGGACCCATGGAGGCAAGTAGCCGGTCGATGAATCCATCGGCCTTGTAGTAGGATGCTCCGCTCAGCAAGGGCAGCATCCGCCGCCATGCGAGGCGAAGTCCGGGATGCGGAGCCGGCCGGTGATAGCGGCCCAACGCCGGAAGTTGCAGCGCCGTCTGACAGCCGCTGCGAATCACAGTGGCCCATGCCGCCGCGGCGATCCCCAGCCGCGGTAGACCCCAGATCAGAAACCCGAATCCCGCGAGAGCCGATACCAGAGCGCCACTTTCAGCGAATACGAAGCGATGTCGCGCCTGGTACGCCGCAGCTTGGACTCCGGCCACGCCAGTGAAGACCAGTCCTATGAGCTGGATTCGACTGAGGTGGATCGCTAAATGCTTGGTAGCTGGATCGAACCCGGGTACGGTTAGAGGAACCCACAGAGGAGCCAGAACAATGAGCACGGCTGCCAGAGCTCCCCAGCACAGCGCCATTCCTTGAAGCAGGGGCACCAGGACATAGCTCAGCGACCCGGCAACGATCGTGAGCATGAGTTGAGGGACCATCATCCCGGCAAACAGGGCGTCGGTTTGGCTCCCCGCGCCCACTCGGGTCAGGACGTACCATTGGTAAGCGAGATTGACCAGGATGCCACCGGCCGAAATGACGGCAAGCAGGGCACTCAGGCGGACTGACTTGACGAGGGTGCCGCGGAGCTTAAACACTGGACTCGGCACCGTACTGCTGACGAACCCACGTCCGGTAGCTCCCGTCCATTACCGCCCGCCACCACGATTCATGGGACAGATACCACGCGAGGGTCTTTCTGACGCCGGTTTCAAAGCTCTCCCTAGGGCGGAACCCCAGCTCGCGCTCGATTTTGACGGCGTCGATCGCATACCGGCCATCGTGGCCGGGCCGATCCTTGACGAAGGTGATGAGCGACTCACTGGGACGTCCGGCAGCGGCAGGGCTATGGGGAAAGCGCCCGCGGAGTGATCCATCGGAGGCAAAGGCATGGTCGATCAGCTGGCAGAGCAGCCGCACGATGTCGATGTTCTTCCACTCGTTTCTCCCGCCCACGTTATAAGTCTCCCCGACTCGTCCTGCGACAATCACCCGCTCGATTGCCCGGCAATGGTCGCCGACGTACAGCCAGTCGCGCACGTTCTGACCATCACCATAGACTGGCAAAGGCCTGCCCTCGAGCAGGTTCACCAGCATGAGGGGGATCAGCTTCTCCGGAAACTGGTAGGGACCATAGTTGTTTGAGCAGTTACTCGTGGTGACAGGGAGTCCATAGGTATGGTGATACGCCCTCACTAGATGGTCGGCGGCAGCCTTGCTGGCGGCGTAGGGAGAATTGGGCGCGAAGGGGGAGGTTTCGGTGAACGGAGGCGCTGCGGGAAGGAGGGAGCCATAGACCTCATCGGTCGAGATGTGATGGAATCGGGTCTCGTTTCCGGCGGTAGCCTCCTCCTGCCAGACCTCCCGCGCCGCCTTCAGCAACTCGTGAGTCCCGGTCACATTGGTATCGACGAAGGCGTCCGGGGCGTGAATCGACCGGTCCACGTGCGACTCGGCGGCGAAGTGCACCACCGTCGTGATCTTGTGCTCGCGCAGGAGACTGGCAGCGAGTCCGGGAGTGCAAATATTGCCTCGCACGAAGCTCACTGACGGTGATTGCTCGGCATTTTCGAGGTTGGCGAGATTGCCGGCGTACGTGAGTGCATCGAGCACCACGATCCTGTCATTCCGATAGTTGGCACGCCAAAAGTGCACAAAGTTGGCGCCGATGAACCCGGCCCCGCCGGTGACGAGGAGATTACGCACGTGCCATTCCCCGAAGCATGTCCCTTAAGTTGATTCTCCAGTGCCGGGGGGGTCCACCCAGCAGCGCCCACCCGGTGGTCTTATCCAATACGCTATAGGCCGGCCGTTTCGCAGGTCGGGGAAAGTCCTCGGTGCGAAGCGGCTTAATTGGGACCGCACGAGTCAAGAGCCCAACGGCCACGGCTTCCTCCTGAATCGCGACCGCGAAGTCGTACCAGCTCGCTACTCCAGCATCGGTCCAATGCAGGATGCCCCGTAGCTCAGCGCGCTCGGCGGCCCTCCAGAGTGCCTCGGCCAGGACTCGGCCCCAGGTTGGGGTACCCACCTGATCGGAGACAACCCCAATAGAATCCTGTTCCCGCATCAGCCGAAGCATCGTCAGAACAAAATTTCGCTCCCGCGAAGAATAGACCCATGCCGTTCGCACAATCAGTGCGGCGCCTCGGGTCAGTGCAGTCACTTCCCGTTCGCCCTCGAGCTTGGTTCGGCCATAGACGCCCAGGGGATTGGCCCGATCATTGGGTGCAAAAGGCTGTCCCTGGCATCCATCGAAGACGAAGTCGGTCGAAAGATGAATCATTCGGGCCTCTACTCGAACCGCGGCCCGAGCGACGTTGGCCGCTCCTGCGGTATTCACAGCCTCGGCCCGATGAACGTTGTGCTCAGCGCCATCCACATCGGTATAGGCCGCGGCATGGATGATCACGGCCGGTTTTTCCCGGGACACCAGTCGGTAGACTGCGTCCGGGTGGCTGACGTCGAGTTCGCTCGAACGGCAAGGAAGTATCTGCCAATGGGATGGGGCCATAGCCTGCAGCTCCAGTCCCACCTGCCCACCGGCACCCGTAATCAGAACCTTCGGCTTCCCGCTGGAGCTCACGGATAGGTCACTGCGTCTCGGAGCAGCGGCGCGGCGGCATCTTTAGGCGAGAGGATCGGAGGACATCCGTCCAGCAACTTCCAGTCGATCCCGATGTCGGGATCATCCCACCTGATCCCTCGGTCATTGGCCGCTGAGTAGTAGGCAGTGCACTTGTAGAGCAGGTCGGCCGACTCGCTCAGAACGTAAAACCCATGCGCGAATCCCGTCGGAATCCACAGCTGCTTATGGTTCTCGGCCGAGAGCTCGTCGTATACCCACCTCCCAAACGTGGATGAAGAGCTGCGCAGGTCGACAGCGACATCGAGGACCTCTCCTCTCACCACCCGAACCAGCTTTCCTTGTGGATTCTCCACCTGATAATGCAGGCCGCGGAGCGTGCCTCGGACCGAATAACTGTGATTGTCCTGCACGAAACGGGTCTTGAGACCCGAGGCGGCGAACCGGTTCTCGTGCCAGGTCTCCAGAAAGAAACCCCGCGGGTCCCGGTGAACGTCGGGCTCGATCACGAGAACTTCCGGTATCTCCCGCTTAGGGGTGACCTTCACCGGCTGCCCTGCTCCTGCAGGAGTTGTCGCAGATACTTTCCGTATCCAGTCTTCTCCAGCGGCTGAGCCAGCCGTTCGACCTGTGAGGCGTCGATGTATCCCATGCGGAACGCGATCTCCTCAGGGCAGGCGATCTTCAAGCCCTGGCGTTGCTCGATCGTCTCGATGAACAGGCTGGCCTGGAGCAGCGATTCATGGGTGCCGGTGTCCAGCCAGGCGGTTCCCCGGCCGAGTCGCTCCACCTGCAACTCCCCCAGTTTTAGATACGCCGCGTTAACGTCGGTAATCTCCAGTTCTCCCCGAGCCGATGGCCGTATCTCGCGCGCGATCTCTATCACCCGATTGTCGTAGAAGTACAGGCCGGTGACCGCATAATTGGAGCGGGCTCGACTCGGCTTCTCTTCGATCCCCACCGGCTGGCCCTTCCCATCGAACTCCACTACTCCATAGGCGCTGGGGTTGTGGACATGATACCCGAAGATCGTAGCTCCTCGGGTCCGACGGGAGGCGCGCTGAAGCGTCTGGCTCAGCTCGTGCCCATAGAAGATGTTATCTCCCAAAACCAAAGCGCACACGTCCCGGCCGATGAAGTCCCGGCCGATGATGAATGCCTGCGCCAGCCCATCAGGCGAGGGCTGCTCGGCATACGAGATGTTCAATCCCCATTGGCCACCGTCACCCAGGAGTTGGCGGAACGCCGGCAAGTCGTGGGGAGTCGAGATGACCAGCACGTCCCGGATCTCTCCCAGCATCAGGGTGGAGAGCGGGTAATAGATCATCGGCTTGTCGTACACCGGAAGGAGCTGCTTGCTCACGGCCCGGGTTACCGGGTGGAGGCGGGTTCCCGTGCCACCGGCCAGAATAATCCCCTTCCGCCCTGCGGGTGGGACGCTCTGACGCGCCACGAACTAGTATTCCAGTGGCAGGGCGACACGCCGCCCGTCCCGGGCGGAGAGGTACGTCGCAATGAGGATTTCGAGTGAGTGAAGTCCTTCCCGCCCATCCGTGTCGGGCTTGGCCTCGCCCCGCAGTGATTTGATGACGTTGTCGTAGTAAAGCGGGTGGCCGAATCCGTAGACTGACGTGGTCTCGTAACTGGCTTGCTCGATCCGCGCGTCATCCGCATCGGAATCGGCAAACTCCCAGTGATCGATCCGATTGACTGCCACCCCGCCGATCCGTACGGTACCCTTCTCGCCGATGATGGTGATGGAGCCCTCCAGGTTCTTAGGGTAGGTCAGCATCGTGACGTTCATCGAGCCCAGCGCGCCGGTCCGCCAGCGTATGCTGACCACTCCGGTGTCTTCCACCTGAATGTTCCGCTCCAGGGTCGCGGTATAGGCCTGGACGCTCTCGACCGGACCGATCAACCAGTCGAGCAAGTCCACATAGTGGCTCGCCTGGTTCATGAAGGCCCCGCCGTCGAACTCCCAGGTACCGCGCCAAGGCGCACTGTCGTAGTACGATTGCGGCCGGCTCCAGAACACGTTGATGTTCACCATGTAAATCCGGCCGAAGCGGCCCTTCTCCACCGCCCGCTTGAGTAGTTGGAGCGTGGCGTTGCGGCGGTTCTGCTTTACCACGAAGAGATGCACCCCGGCCATATCGCAGGCATGGACCATCCTCTTCCCATCCTGCCAGAGTGTGGCCATCGGTTTCTCGGTCATCACGTGCCGCCCAGCCTCGGCCACTTGAACCGCCTGATCCGCATGTAAGCCGCTGGGGGTGGCGAGGATGACTATGTCGGCATCGGTCCCTGCCAGCAGCGACTCCAGCGACCGGAATCCCGGGGCCCCGGTGCGCTGCACCGCTTTCTCGAGCGCTGCCGGGTCCACGTCACACAGCCCCACCAGCTCGGCCCGGTCGGCGTGTTTCTCGATGGCATCGAAGTGGTTGGCGGAGATACGGCCGCACCCCACCAGCGCGAACCGGATGGGCCGGTTCGTGACGAAGGGCTTGGTGATGAACATCGGTCCTGGGGTCTCCACGATGGCGGGTAAGTATAGCAGGAGCAGCCGCTGCAAGGCATTGCGTGGGTTGGCAGGGGCCCGGCAACTGGCGAGATTCCGGTGCGGACGTTATCATGTGAATAGTTTCACAAGCTCCCGCGTCCTCCCTAGGAGACCCATCGATGGCCACTGCGACCCGACCCGTCTCCGCCCACGCGGCCTATCCCGCGGAGGCGCTCCAGAAGCTCTTTGCCCCGCCCGAAACCGAGCAGCCCGCTGACAAGCTCCGCCGCCTGCTCCACGAGGCCCGGGCCCGCAAGTCATTTCTCCACACCGTCGGCGCCTACGACGCCTTCACCGCCGCCATCATGACCCGGCTGGGGTTCAAGGCTCTCTACGGCAGCGGCTGGCAGCTGGCCGCGACCAAGAGCATGTTCCCCGATATCGGGGTCTACGCCTCTCATGACATGGTCAAGCTGGTACACGAGATGTGGATGGGCGTGGAGGGAGCGCGGAACACGCACTTCTACGACACCGACGGCAAGGAGATCCTCGAAGCGCCACCCGCCTTCGTTGACATGGAAGCGGGCTTCGGCGGACCGACCCAGACGTTTACCCTTGCAGTCGAGCTGATTCGCGCCCGGGCCGGGGGCGTCCACCTGGAAAACCAGGACCCCTCCAACCGCACCTGCGGTCATATCGTGAATGTCGGCAAGCAGAAGCGGAACAAGGTCCTGGTGCCGCGTAAGGACTGGCTGGCCAAGCTCAAGGCGATCAAGGCCGCTGCGCAGGCAACCGGGGTGGACATCGTGATCATTGCCCGCACCGATTCAGTCGACGGTGCCCTGCCCGACCGGGAGCCGGGTGGCGTCAAGATGGCGGTGGAAGATGCCTGGGAAGCCGCGGAGCTGGGGGTGGACGTGATCTGGCCCGAGTTCAACAATACCGAGCTCGATCAGCCGCAGGAGTTTGCGGAAGGGGTGCGGAAGTACTACCCCGACCAGATGCTCGGCTTCAACCTGTCGCCCTCGCTCTATTTCGGCAAAGCCAAGAAGGCCGGCACCCTGATCACCAATCAGCAGCTCGCCGACCTCGGCTTCATCCTCCAGTTCTCGACGCTATTCAACTTCCGCACTGCCGGCATGGCGTTGGAGAAGGGACTGCGGAAGTTCCTCAAGAGCGGCATCGATGCGCTGGCCGATCTCCAG